>ERZ827156.5059-NODE-5059-length-10199-cov-3.684148_pt1 | contig 10199 bp, 13 predicted proteins | sample MGYA00519919_ERZ827156 | MGnify/ENA primary metagenome ERZ827156 (study PRJEB31778, sample SAMEA3449269) | human gut metagenome | biome: human gut; feature: human-associated habitat; material: faeces | place: United Kingdom | collected 2010/2012 ... | reverse complement strand
AATAAGGTGGTGAAGCTTCGAGTGCGGTTCTTAGTGGGATTGGACGGGCACGTGGAGAGCGCCGAGGTGACGACGAAGAATGTCCCGAATCTTGGGTTCCGAGAGTCGGCGCTGGCGGCGGTACGGCAGATGGAGTTCGATCCCATCATATACAGGGGGCACAACATCAAGATGTTTTTCAGGAAGACGATTGTGTTCCAACCGTAAAGCGAAGGGGGCATCTGGAGAGGGTGCCCTTTTCTCTAGCCGATCCAAAGCCGTCGGGCAATTTCGATCAATACCAACACCGCCAGTACATTGAGCGCAAAGGCGATGTATCGCCGCACAAACCATCCCAGCATGAAGATGGCGAAGAGCCCGAAAAAGAGGGCCGTCACGGGATCGAGGTTCAATCCCAACTGCGCCGCAAGCGCCGCGAAGAGTTTCCCGTAGTACAGGAAGACATCATTAACGACGCTTTGCAGGAAGGCGTTCAGATCGAAGGAGGCATCGCGCATTTCGGTGCTCCATTACTTCGCCAATTTCGACGGATCGATATTGGTTTGTACCCAATCCAAGAAGGTCTGCCGGTTGCGCGAACAAACGACGATGCGTCCGGTACCGGAGAACTTCAATACGATACCGGAGCCGGAAATGAAACTCTCCACCACTTTCCCGAGAAAGCCCTTGTGACCGATATTAACGGCGACTTCGTACTTGAGGGAACTGTCCCATGCCACGAGATGACCGTTGTTGACGAATACCGGGTGATCCGGCGTCACGTCAATGAAGTGTGACATCCCATAGCCAGAAACCGCCAACTGTCCCTCTCCGGTGGCGTGCATGATGAAGAACCCGCGAATGCCGGAGCCCGTCTTCGCGAAAAGCATTTTCCCGATGCCTTGAGTTTTGGTGCCGATGTGCACGCCCGGTGTATTGGCAAGATAGCAGCCGTCGCAGATGACGTATTCCCTTTGGCCAACCTCAAGAATTTTCACGTCGCCTGCGAGTTCCGGAGAGAGCAGTACGTTGCCTTCTCCGAGCTCCGCCTGGATTTCCTGTTGGAAGAAAGATTCGGCGTTGAGGAACTTACGCCCAAACGCATTGAAGAATCCGCCGCGCGTCTTGCCGACGAGGGAAAGGCGTTCATCCATGGCGACCATGGCGCTGGATTCGCAATAGAGGACGTCCCCTTGTTCGAGATGGCATTTAAGAAGGGGGTCGATGTTGCCGTTGACGGAAAAAGTAATCATGAGAAAGCCTCGGAAAGGTGATGAGTCATTGTTGATGAAGGGGTAATCCCCTCCCAAGACGATCTGAGCAAAAAACGCTTATGGCGCCTCTAAAATGGCGGCCGTTCCAAAGGAGATGTCATGCCCCGCAGAAAGAAGACAACCGCCCCCGTTCCCGAACAATTCGACCTTTTCGGAGATCTGCCGATTCCGGAAACACCGAAGAAAGCCGCTGCGCCCGCTAAGGCCCCTGTCGCCAAAAAGCAGCCATCCCTGGCTCTGGTTTCTGAAAATGAGGCCAAGGAGAAATCGCTTGAATCGGATGACGGAGAGAATCGAGACGAAGCGGACAAGTGGTCGCCGGATGAGTCCTTGGTCTTTTCCGGGGCGCCGCTTGGGGTCGATGATTCGGAAGTGCATACCGAAATTCGAGAAGACGGCGGGCTGACAATTTCCGTGCCCATCGAATGGTTGATGCCGCAGGCACCGGCGGCTGAGAGGAAAACCTCGGACGAAGACCTGGCGTTGAAGCAGCGGTTGCTTCGGATTTACCAAAACGGGGCCAGCTATAAGACGGCAGCAGCCAATCTCGGCATCTCTCGGGATCGGGCGAAGTATTGGAAGCACCAATTCCTCATCGGGCGTCTGCAGGAAGAAATCGAGAGCGGGGCGCCGGTTCGGAGGCGGTATACGAAGGAGCAGAAGGCTGTTTGTTTGGCGCGGCTTGCGGAGGGAGCAACCATCGGGGAATTGGAGAAGGAATTCCAAATTCCCAGGCTGACGATCCGACGGTGGCGGGAGGCGGCGAAGGCAAGAGAGGGTGGGGATTGAACGGCTTTCAGGAACGGGCCGAAGCCCGCTCCCTTTTATTCGCTGGTGGAATTAACCGAGCCAACTACTTACGCCACGGCATCCTTCAGGGATTTGCCGGGCGTGAATTTGGCGACGTTGTGAGCGGCGAGTTTGATTTCTTCGCCGGTCTGCGGATTACGGGCGACACGGGCAGCCCGGTGAACGACTTCCCAGGAACCGAAGCCGATGATGTTGACGGATTCACACTTCTTCAGGCGTTCTGCGACGGTGTCGAAAATGGCGTTGAGCGCGTTGCCGGCGGCCGTTTTTGTGAGGGCACTGCGGTCGGCGACGGCGACGATGAGTTCGGACTTGTTCATGACGAACCTCAAAAACGAAAACGGCCCGAGTTTACAAAGCTCAGGCCGTTTGCTGTCCGCACGGATTCGCGAATTTTGCGCAGACGGTTTCAAGACTCTTGGCGCTTATCAATGGTTTGTTCCAAAAGGGGATACATCCGACGATAGGCGGCAAGCGTGGCTTCGGCCGCCGCTTTGTCGGCGACGGCTTTCTGCACGGCTTTTTCCTGTTGGACTTTTTCCCGGATCAGCTGGTGGTTCTGATTTTCAAGCGCCTTGATGAGCCCCTTGAGTTGGGCCATCTCGTCGCGCTGCTTTTCAACCGTTTCCTTGGCGGCCTGTCTCGCTGCGTCAATTTTCTGTTTCGCGGCCGCTTTCAAGGCCTTGGCTTCGGCTAATTCTTCCTGAGCCGTCTCAATCAGTTTTTCTGCCTGAGCCTTCGTAATGGCTATTTTCTCTTCACAGATACGCCGTTCTTCTTCAATGCGCTTTTCGAGACTGGGGCAGGCGTATTTCCAGATGGCGTCGACGATCTGTTTGGAAGTGGCCTCATCAAAGCCGCTCATAACGGTGCCGGTCGGAACATGCGCGAGCTTCCATTCTCGAACGATGTCGGAAATCGTAGTCATGGAGCCCGAGCCCACCATCGAGCGTACGGCGCGAATCGGCGGCAAAGGCTGATTGGCGGCCTGTATCTTGTCCAAGAGCCCCCAAATAGTCTTTTGCAGGAAGGAGGGTTCGGTAGTCGACGATGGGTCTGCGGTTTGGACAGCTGTAGGGCTCGTAGGGCTGGAGGTGACTTTCGACGGATCTGGGGTGGTCGGGGTAGTTTTTTGGGACATAACAAAACGAGGTGTAACGTTACAAAATAACGCTACACGTTACGATCAAAGGTAAAAGCATTGTACCCGAAATTCGGTTTTCGGTTGTAGCCCGTGGTATCGTTGCGTTTTCGAGCAAACCGGCATTCCGATTTTTAAGCAAAAGAAAACCCGCCGGAACGGGCAACAAAAACGAATGATGAAATCGAAAGAGACACCTGCAATTCATTGGCACGAATACCCGCAGGAAGAACCGCCGAAGGACGGCTATTACCGAATCAACGGCCTCTTCGGCATCCGAGAAGACAAGAAGCCGATGCAGACGATCACGTGGTACAGCGCCACTAAGAAGCGCTTCGCTGTCCAAGTCGGCAACACGGGTAACACCGTTCAACAGTGGGCAGAACGATAGAGCGCGCCCTTACCTCTTGGCCTCGGTTCTCCAAAATCTCCCGGTATGCCGACGCCAAAAAGACACCCCCGATCGCATAACGGGCGAGGGTGCGAGTGTGAAAATAAGTTGTGAAGGTTGCCGGTCTCAGTTTTTAGGTCAGGCCCAGTGAAAGCTCGACATCTGACTGAATTGTTTTGATTTTTCAAAATCCAGGTCAAACCAGCTTCACCCAATCCGAATTGTCAGTGGGTGTCGTCGGCCCCATCAAATCCACGGTGCCGACGTAGGCATAGACTGCTCCGGCTTCGCCGTCTTTCCAAAGAAGTCCCGGACGGCACGGATCCGACGGTTGGCAATTAAGATCCGTCGCTATCTGTTTGGCATTCACTTCCACAAAGTATCCCGTCAGCGCATCGTCTCCGACCGGCTTATTGGCAACCGTATCCACGACCGCCGTCATCTTCGTAACGTAGTACTTTCCGTCGTAAAGCACCAACCGTCCTGCGGGCAGAGTGACGGTACTTTCTACGGACGTCCAATCGAAGACTTCGAACTCCGCCAGAGCGGAATCAAGGTTGCCTTGGGCGCCGCTTCCGGAATGGTTGCCCGATGAGGAAGAACCGCTGTCGGCATCGCTTCCGGAATTACTTCCGGCGTTGTCTCCGGAACCCCCGCTTTCAGCTCCCGAAGACGAGCCGTCATCGATGTCCGGATCCTTGCTGCCAGCATTGTCAGGCGAGTCAGGATCAACCGTAAATTTGTCATCGTTCCCGTCTTTGTTTTCGTATTTGACGCACGCCGGCACATAGAGTTTCCCTGGCCGGAACACGTGATCCTTATTGTCCGCGAGCCGCACGGACACCGCCAGCCCTTCTTCCGGAATCTCCTCCTCCGCCGGCGAGAGCAGGAAGCTGCCGAACCGTGCTTCATCGCCTTCGGTCTTGTCTGCAACCAACGCGAGCGTGTTTTCGGACTTCACGGCGTCTTCACACGAAAGCCCCGCGTACATCAGCCGGCTGAATCGCGCGTTGATGCGCACCTGGGCTTCGTTGAAAGCGGTTTCAGAAGCCAGGCGTTGGGATCCGTGCGAGAGGTCAAAGAATTTGGGCGTCGCCGTAGCGGCCAGAATTCCGAGCAACACGAGCACCATGACGATTTCGATCAGCGTGAAACCGTCCGCCGAACGGATGTGAGAATAAGAATTTGAGGCGGTGCACATGGGCGGGCTGCCAAAGAAAGTTCAAGGAAAAGGGAGGCCCCAACCGGCGAACCTCCCTTTTGTGCTTCAGATCGTTAACCGATTAGAAGCGATGCGTGAGCCCGAAAGCCACATCGACACCCTTCTGACGGCCGGCCTGGTCTTCAAGGCCTTCAAAGCCGTCGACCTTGATGTTGAACTGAGACCAACCGGCGCCCGCATAGACGGTCGTACGCTTGCTGACCGGGTAGAGGTACATCGCAGCGACACCGTACTTGTCGGCCGTGATGTGGTCGTCTTCCGTGTATTCGTAGTCACCGTAGTAAGCCGACACCTGCAGTTCGCCGCCGAAGACCGGAGCCGTCGCACCGATGTGGAGGTTGTAGCCGTCAAAGGGCAACGTCGCATCTGCATCCGGATCCGAGAGGATGTTGCCGGCGGTACCCAACACGTCTACCACTTCGTTCTTACCGTACTGGGCGCCGAAGAAGGCCTTCGCCACGCCGAAGTCGTAGTTCACGCCGAAGGACACCGTCTGGCTGTCGTCTAGGTCGGCCGTCGAAGAACGCACGCCGTTCTGCCAGTGGTTGTACATCACAGAGTCATAGACCAAGGCCAAGGAGAGGGGGCCATAGGTGTAGGTGGCCCCCGCGGCGACGTAGCGGTCGTTGTCGCGCGTTCCGGCAACTTCCTGGCCTTCGATGTTGAAGGAATACTGCACGTAGCCCTTAAGGCCGTTGAAGTCCGGCGTTGCAAACGTCATCATGTTGTCGTAGCGGTCGCGCGCGAACCAAACGTTGGACGCCATGTTGTCGAGATAACCGCCGTCCATGGCGTCGCCCGTAGCCTGGAACACGTCATAGGTGCCGGCGCCCGAGGTGATGGAGCCCATACGGCCGAAAGACACCGTGCCGTAGGGGGTGTTCAAAGAGAGACGGGTTTCGCGGTCAAAAAGCGTCTTGTCCGTATGGAGCTTGCCCGTGTCGGAGTCAAAGCTGTTTTCGAGCTGAAATTCGACAGAGTAGCCGTCGCCCAGGTCTTCCACCCCCTTAAAGCCGAAACGGGAGGCGGTGCTGATGCCGGTCTGCATCGAGAAAGAGTCGGTATCTTTACCGGCAGACGCAAGGCCGCCGAACGACGTGTTGGTGTAGGCAAGGCCTGTGTCCACCACGCCGTAGAGTTCGACGGAGGCGGCCATGGCCGAGCCCGCAAAGGAAGCGGCGAGAGCGGCCGCGAGGAGAGTCTTCTTCATGAAATATCCTTTTAAAAGTAAAGAAGAAAGTTGGAATTGACCGGCAACAGGTGTCTACTCCGCCGGATGAGAGTGTTCAAAGCTTTTGGAACCAAGTGGCGATAGCACCCAAGATGAGAGCAAAGGAAGCGGCAACTAGTTGGAATCAATGCGAATCGGTACGCTTATGGACGGCAAGCTCGTGAAAGACCCGCAACGCAACCACAAGGAAAAAGACGCACCCTAAGAACAGCATGCCGCCGCTCAAGTACCTAAACCACCCGATCACTGAAGTGACGGGGTTTCTTTAATCAGCGGGCTCTTCAAGCCGGAGCAAACACCATGAGGCATCTCCTTCGACTCAACGTCACCAACGCTGCTGAGAAACGTTTTCGGATGCAGCCGCTCTACGGAGACGGGTTTTATCCCGTTCCGCAGGATCTGCCTCAGCTCGCGCTTCGACAGCCTGTTTGCAGCTGGTACTTCCACGAGAATGCCGGCATCCAGCCATATCGGTTTCACGGCTTCAAGGAAGGCAACTTCCCCAACGGCATCTCGTTCACCCGTTTCCGGGTTATGAAAAAGCAGATTGAGAGCAGCTGCCACATCCCGGTCAAGGAAGAGATTCGTCTCTCCCAACCGGATACGGCGCTCCCAAAGTGCGTGTTTCTTGAATTCACCGGTCAGCGGATCGCACTGCGTGGGTTTGATAGCCCGAGGATTCATTTCAATGCCTGTTGAACCGGCTCTTTCTGCCTTGCTCAAAAGTCGTTGAATGAATTCCGACGGGGCACCGTCACCCACCGATTTGCCGAACCGGTTTCGTTGGAAAGCCTTCCAACAATTCTCCTCGACGCGGATATGTCCTGCGCTCTGGAGAATGAGGTTGATGAGCTTTCCATGGTCACGTTTGCGGGTAGCCGCTCTGCGTCGCTGCAGGTTCGCGACCTCATTGCGGAGTTGCCGATAGGCTTTGGACTGTTTCCAGACCTTGACGCCTTTCTTCGCAACGCCGTTTTCTTGAAAGTTTTCAGGATTCGTCGCCCTGCGCGAGCGATCCACCGCCCGCTGCAGACGGCGAATGTCACGAGTTCGGTCTTCAACCGACGGCGTTGTCGTCACTTTGGCGGCGGCACCGTTATTGAAGACCAGCGTCATGTTCTGCATACTGGGATCGATGCCGACTTCCAAGGTCTTTGGAGCCGGTACGATTCTTGTAGGCGGATAACCTTCGAAGAGGATATGGACGAAGTACTTCGTTTTCCCGTAGATCGTCTTGCGAACCAGTGTGCAGTATTTCACCTTGCGCCATTTCGTCGGATCCGACGGATCACGCAGAGCTTCTTGGGCGAAGACATCTTTTGCAGGAATGTGCACCCGATAGAGCTTGCCTCCGTACCGAACACGCTGTTCGTCCGGCTTCCAGCTTATTCCGGTGGCGTTCTTCTTTCCGCGAAGGGAATGAAGCCCACGAGAAGCGCCTTTGAAGCGAGGACGACCTTTGCCCTCAAAAAGCCAGTTCGACCACGACTTCCAAAGATTGTCAGCAAGCACCTGCTTAATGTCGCTGTGGAGCTGTTTGGCTCGGCCGCTGGCATTGGCGTGTGCCTGGAGGATCTTTTCAAAGTCGTAGGCCGAAGCGATCCCAAAGCGCTTCGAGAGCTCGGAGAAGGCCTTCGTGCGTTCCTTGCTTTTGGGTATAACGCAGGCGGTTTTCCACTCCGGCGTCTGACGCATCTGAGTACGACGTCCCAGAGCGGTGCCCAAAGTGGCATTGACAAGCTGACGTCCGAAATCGAAGTCCCTGTCCAAACGCTTGCGACCGGCACTGTCGATACGCAGTGCCAGTTCCAGCGAGAAGCAGGGATTGGATTCAGGGGCGGCTGTCATGGGTGTCATTATGCACAGCATTTAGAGAAACCACGTCGAAGGAGCTGCCTTGCGCATTCCTCCCGTCGACTGAAGTCGCGGGCTTCCTGCGCTTTTTATTGTGATTTTGCATGATGTAGCTCCAAAAAATGAAGGGACACCATGCCCCGAGGGGAACAGTGCCCCTTCGGGTTAAAGACGCGAGAGGACGAATCCTCTGCGGAAAAAGAATTTAAAGAATCGGAAATGCGATACCGCGTCTCACCGTCATCACTGACGGAAAGCTTCGTGGTGTTTACGCCACGTGCCTATTGCTCCGCAGACAAAGCCAATTAAGGCCAAGGCGGAAACTGCCATCATGTATTTTTCGTATGGCGTCATACCTATTGATCCAAATCAGTACGGATACCCGTGCTTTTTCAGCCAAAGACCGATCAGTCCCAACAGAATGGCACCACCACCAAAAATTGAGATAGCAGTTAAAAACAGTTCGTAGCGACTCATAACCTACTCCGTATCCAAACTACAAAGAAACAAATCACCACCATGTCGGCCATTATTATGGCCAATTGCATCGAATCCAAAATCGGATCAACGCTCGGAAAGATGACTGCCAAAAAAACTCCGGCAAAGACCATTGCCATGACGTTAATAGCAACCCCCAACAAGGCCGATAGAAACGACTCTTTGCCGGTCATTCTATCGTCTTTCCTTGGCGGCGGGACTGTCTTTTCCTTCGCATGTTGTTTCATGCGTAGCCTCCTAAAAAATCAAAGGCGACGCAACGCCCGCAAAGGAGCGTTACGCCCCTTCACGGGTAAAAAAACTCAAGCAACCAAACGCCAGACGGTCTCCTCTTCGAAGTCGTCAGGCGCGTACTTGATCGCCGGGAATTCGGCAGCAGCGATTTCAAGCGCTGCCTCTTCAGAAAAGAGTCCCGAATAGGTCGTGCTCTCGCCGTCAACTGTCGCTTCCAACTCGTAGATCCAGCCGTTCAAGGCCGCCATTACGCGGTCTGTAAACGCTTCCTGAATCTTCTTGAAGACGTATCCGTCCACATAAACCGTTTCCGGCCAACGTGCACGGCGTACCACCAAGATTCCGCAACAGCAGGAATCCCAATCCGAGCAAGCGGGCGTCCGCGTAATATCAAAGGCATACGCAGAGTGCTCACCGAAGCGTAGATAGTAAACGCGATCACCATTTCGACGAGCTTCCACTTCCTTTACAAGGATTCTCTTCCTTGTAAAAGTTTCAGCGCCGAAATGATCGGCAACACGTTCGACGGTGGTGTACACATCCACCCCGAAATATTCGACATCGTTTCGGATGTCTTCGTCCACGACATCGGCCCCGCAAGAGTCCTGGCTGTAGCCGATTTCGAGACAGTTGGTGTGGGTCGCATCCCAGCGGGTAATACAAGCATCAAACATGGTGTTTCTCCTAAAAATAGAAAAAGGGGAAACACCACGCCCTCAAGGGGACCTGTGTTTCCCCTTGAGGGTTCAAAGCGACCGGCAAAATGCCGAGCTGCCGGAAGGCCTTACGGTTCTTCCTTCTTAAGAAGCGAATTGCGGATCGTCTGCCAGAGTTTTTCCGACGTCAGACCTGCGTCTTCGCAGGCTTTTTTCTCCATCCATTGCGGTACCATAGACAACTCACCGAATTTGGCAAAGCACTCCCCGAGCGTGTATTTAAGCGGCGGCACCGAAGTGTCGCGCTCGATACACGAAACCCAGTTTGCAAAACCGGGAATCTTCACGGGGATCTGCACCGAAGCTAATTCCGGGATCCAGATGTCGCCGTATTCGAACTCGTTAGGTTCGAACGCAGCCAAACCGTAAACGCAGCCGTCTACCTCACCGTCGCTGTTCGCGTTTTCAAGCACGTACGCGGTGTAGTTGCCGCCGAAATAGCGAGCGACAACCTTGGCGTCAAAATACTTGCCGTCCTGAGACGCGTATGGAAGTCCTTTCAGAGCTTCTTTAACGGTATCGGGGAGCAGGTTCTGACCGGCGGCGTTGATGAAGGGAGATTTGTTGGACTGTTCCATGATGTGAACTCCAAAAAAAAGAGGCACACCACGACCCCTGACGGGACTGAGATGCGCCCCGAAAGGGTGAAAAAAAAGAAAATCAAGCTTTCATTGCGAAAGCCTGGCGAACGTATGTCCGCCTACTTACAAAACTCGTCAGTATGTCCTCCGACCACCGTCACGAACGTGTTGATCACGTCCTGAGCGTTGATAAGTCGAAGGTACTCTTCCTGGGAGACTGTCATGAATTTTGTGTCCATGGGATAATCGGAGCCCGCTATACGGGTAC
>ERZ827156.5053-NODE-5053-length-10208-cov-4.357333_pt1 | contig 10208 bp, 9 predicted proteins | sample MGYA00519919_ERZ827156 | MGnify/ENA primary metagenome ERZ827156 (study PRJEB31778, sample SAMEA3449269) | human gut metagenome | biome: human gut; feature: human-associated habitat; material: faeces | place: United Kingdom | collected 2010/2012 ... | reverse complement strand
CCGCGTCCACGGCCCAGCTGTCGGGCCCCAGCCGCCGCGCCGGTGTCTCCTCCTGCTCGTGCTCGTCCCAGATCTCGCCCACCAGCTCCTCTAAAATGTCCTCCATGGTGACGATGCCGCAGGTGCCGCCGCACTCGTCCAGCACCACCGCCACGTGGGTCTTGGCCTGCTGCAGCTTTTTCAGCAGCTGCCGGATAGGCTCGCTCTCCAGCGCAAACACCGGCGGCACCACGATGTCCGCCAGCGGCTTCTCCGTCACGCCGCAGCCCACGTAGAAGTCCTTGCGGTGGATGGTGCCCAGGATATGGTCGATGGACCCCTCATACACCAGCAGGCGGGAGTATTTCGTTCGGGTGAACAGCTCTGCCGCCTCCTCTTTCGCAGCGGTGATGGGCAGCGCCGTCAGATCCACCCGATGGATGAGAATGTCCTCCGCCGTCTGCTCGGAAAAGCCGATGGCGTTTTTCAGCAGTTCGCCCTCGTCGCGGTCGATACTGCCCTCCTGCTGCACCTCGTCCACCAATAGCAGCAGCTCCTCCTGGGACATTTTGCTGTCGCCGTTCAGCCGGAACACGCGGCTCAGCAGTTTCTTCCACAGGGCGAACATCGCGTTCAGCGGCGTCAGCACCCAGATGAGCACCTGCAGAATGGGTGCCGACAGCGCGGCGCATTTCTCCGCGCAGTCCTTGGCGATGCTCTTGGGGGAGATCTCGCCGAAGATCAGCACCACCACCGTTACCACTACGGTGGAGATGGTGGCTCCCGCCTCCCCGTAGTGCCGCACGAACAGCACGGTGCCGATGGACGCAGTGGCGATGTTGACGATATTGTTGCCGATAAGGATGGTGGACAGCAGCCGGTCGTACTTCTCCAGCAGGCGGCATGCCAGCGCCGCGTTCCTGCTGCCCTTCTCCGCCATGGCCCGCAGGCGCGTGGTGTTGGCGGAGGAAAAGGCCGTCTCCGTGGCCGAAAAATAGGCGGACAGCGCCAGGCATACCGCCATCATGATGATACAGGTCGTTGTTGACAAGCTATGTAACTCCTTTTCTGTCGTCTTTGTTTTTACGCCGCAAAAGCGCCCCTACAAGCGCAAAAAAGCACGTCCGCTCCGCAGGACGCGGGGCAGATATGCAGGCAAAAACAGATGGCAGTTCAAGTGGTCATAGGGGTAGTCACCGCCGTCAGTATCCATAGATGTGCAATGCCTCCTTTTTGTAAAGATGTTTTATTATAGCATATCCCCCGCCGCCCGCCAAGTTAAGGTTTCATAAAGAATGTAAAAGGGCGCTTCCCGCCGGAAGCGCCCCGCAGGCTCTCTCACGCCAGTATCCCGCACAGCAGGAACCCAGCCGCAGCGCCTGCGGCATAGGGCAGCGTGGCCTTGATGATGGTAATGTTGGACACGCCGGTGCCCGCTGTGGTCATAAACACTGCGTCGGCGTAGAAGCAGGTGCTGTATCCCAGACCGATACCGCTCATGACGGCGGCGATGATGACGGGCGCCGTCACGCCCATGGACAGGGCCAGCGGCACGAACACGGGGATGGCGATGGTCATCACCACCCAGCAGCCGCCTACGGCAAATACCGTGGCCGCCCACCAGCAGAAACGCCAGCGGCACCACGGCGTTCCACGCCGAGGACGCGCGGCTCTCGTCCACGTCGGCAACGTCCACCAGCTTCTCCGCCTTCTCGTCCCGCTCAAACGTGGGGCCGCCGCTCTCCACCCGCCGGTAGGCACGCTTCAGCACTCCCGCCTTGGGGAACGCCCCCACCGCCAGCAGCAGGTCGCGGAAGCCCATGAGGGCGCCGGACTCCTGAAACAGGGTAATCATGCCTCCGAAGCCGATGGTGATGCACAGCACGAACTGGTACGACGAGTTGGACAGCGCACCGTACAGCGCGTCGATGGCGCCGGTGAGAAAGTGCTGCCGGTGCAGCAGCACCATGCCAGCAGCGCGGCCAATATCATGGCGTCCGCCATTTTGCGGGTCTTGAGGGCATAGACGATCAGGAACACAAGGGGCGCAAAGGCCATGATGATCTCCGCCATGGTGCGTTCTCCTTACTTGGAAAGTTATCCGTAGTATAATAGCACACTCCTTACCCCTGGCAAGCGCGTTTCCGCCTTGACAGCCCCCGACGCCGTGCGCTATGATACAGGGGAAAGAAGGTGACGCATCGTGGTGGACGGCAACATCATACTGTCCGTGGCCAAGGCCATGGAGCTGCTGCAGGCCCTGAGCCGGGCGGAAAAGCCCCTGACCCTGGCGGAGCTGACGGAGTGCTCCGGCTACCCCAAGAGCACGGTGTTCGGCCTGCTGACCACCATGCGGGCCTATGATGTCATCACCCAGACGCCGGAGGGCAAGTACGCCCTGGGCCTGCGCCTGTTTGAGTACGGCCGCCAGGTGGAACGCAAGTGGGACATCTCCCGCGTGGCCCGCCCCTACATGGAGCATCTGTCCCAGCGCACCGGCGCATCGGTGATGCTCTCCATCTGCGAGGGCGGCAGCGTCATCACCCTGGACCAGGTGGAAGCCCGGGACAAGCTGCGCATCGTGTCGGACGCCGGCGCCCGCCTGCCCATCTACTGTACGTCCCAGGGCAAGGTCTTTCTGGCCCATATGCCCCGTGCCCAGGCAGAGAAGCTGCTGCGCCGCCAGAGCATGACTCAGTTCACCCCACACACCATCACGGACGTATCCGCCCTGCTGCAGGAGGTGGACGCCTGCCGCACCGACGGCTTCGCCATCGAAAACGGCGAGTACAAGATCGGCCTGCGGTCCATCTCCGCGCCGGTCTACACGGTGGACCGTACCGTGCGCTACACCGTGGGCGTTATCGGCATGTTCCGCAGCACCCATTCCGACGAGTTCCGCAGCGCAGTGGAGCAGGTCTGCGCCACCGCCGCCATGATCTCCGCCGCTCTGGGCTATCGCGAAGCCTGACACCAATATCAGTCAGCCCCTCCGGCATGCGCCGAAGGGGCTGTCTTTGTTCTTATGTACGTCACACGCGGCAGCACATACACTTGTTCGCCTCCCCTCTTTCCCACGGTGAGGAGCTCCCGCTTCTCCCGTATGTTCACCGGCGGCAGCCGCTCCACCGCTCCTTTGTTTAGTATGATCGGAATTTCGAGTGGGGTGAAAAAGACATCTCCCGCCGGTTGCCTGCCGCGCCGCGATGTGGTACAATATCCCCCGTCATCGGTAAGGAGGCATCTATGAATCAGAAAGAGCTCAACGAGATACGCCGGCGCTTCAAGCTGGATAAAAATTCCATCAGCCGTATCTACGGCTGCTACGTCAACAGCAACCGCGAGATCATCGCCTATATCGACGAATCCATGGGACTCATGTCCCAGGAGGAGCAGGAGATGTACCTGGGGCTGCTGAAAAAGGCTCTGTCCGGCGGGCTGGGCCGAAACCTCATCAACATCGAATTTTCCACGGCGCAGGTGGCCGGCAGCGACGAGCACCGCCTGCTTCAGGCCGTGCGGCAGAGCAGCGCGCAGGATAAGGACGCCCGGGAAGCCCTGTACCGCCGCATCATCGACGCCATGGACATGGGCGAGACCAACTATCTCATCCTACTGGCTGCCGACACCTACGATGTGCCCTATAAGGGCCGCGACGACGAGACGTTTTCCGACGGCTCCGACACGGTGTTCCAGTACTTTCTGTGCAGCATCTGCCCTGTAAAAGCCCCGACGCTGGAGCTGAAATACAACAATGAGAACAGCGGCTTCCACAGCGCGTCCACCGGTCACATCGCGCTGCCGCCGGAGCTGGGATTCCTGTTCCCCGCCTTTGATGACCGCGCCGCCAACATCTACAACGCCCTGTTTTACAGCAAAAACGCCGCCGAGATCCACCAGGAGGTCATCGACGCGGTATTCCGCGTGACGCCGCCGCTGTCCGCCGAGGAGCAGAAAAATGCCTTCGGTACGGCGCTGGGCGACACGCTGCAGCAGGATTGCAGCTACGATGTGGTGCAGTCCGTCCACGAGCAGCTGCGCCAGCGCATCGTGGAGCACAAGGAGAGCCGCGACCCCCAGCCCCTGACGCTGACGCTCCACGAGGTGGGTGACATGCTGGCGGGCAGCGGCGCTACCGTCCGGCAGGCCGAGGCCTTTCAGGAGGAGTGCCGCCGCCAGTACGGCGACGACGCGGCGCTGGACGCCAAGAACCTGATGGAAAGCGGCAAGTTTCAGATCACTACGCCGGAGGTGAAGATCTCCGTGTCACCGGAGTACAGCGCCATGATCGAGGCGCGGGTCATCGATGGGCGGAAGTACATCCTCATCCCCGCCGATGAGAGCGTGGAGGTCAACGGCATCGCCGTGAACATCCCCAATCCTCAGAACAGGGAAAGCTGCTGAAAAAGCACAAAAAGCAGGGCAGTTCTCAGAACTGCCCTGCTTTTATATCCAGAAAAGTACGGCCGTTTGGCGGCTTTGGCGCTATGACAGTACGGCAGCCGGCCCGCATCAGGTATCGCTGTCCGGCGGCAGCGTCTCATCGGTGATCCGGCCCTTGCAGACGATGTTGGTGGGGCCGGTGAGGTACAGGTCGGCAACGCGGCCCGCGGCGTCGCGCTCCACGTCGATGACGAGCCGCCCGCCGGTCATGTCCACCTGTACGTTTTTGCCGGACACCTTGCCCAGCAGCGTCAGCACCGTCACCACGGAGCCGGTGCCGGTGCCGCAGGCGTAGGTGAAGTCCTCCACGCCCCGCTCGTAGGTGCGCTCGTACACGTGGTCTGGGCCGATGAGCTCGTAAAAGTTTACGTTGGCGCCCTTGGGAAAGTCCTTGTAGTACCGGAGCTGACGGCCCAGATGGAACAGTGCCGCCTGATCGCAGCCCCGCAAGCCCGCCATGGGCACCGCCGCGTGGGGGATGCCCGGGTCGCCCAGCTCCAGATAGGCATAGTCGTAGGTGCGGCCATCCACCTCCGCCCTGCCGTCCAGGCGGATATGGCAGGGGTCGTTGAGCCGCACCCGATACTGCCGCTGATCCATGCGCCAGCCGGTGACAAGGCCCGCGGTGGTCTCCACCCGCTGCACGTCGCCGGCCAGGCCGTTTTCGTAACCGTAGCGGCAGATGCAGCGGGCGCCGTTGCCGCACATCTCCCCCATGGAGCCGTCGGAGTTGAAGAACAGCATCCGATAATCGCCGCCGCAGACAGGCGGCTTCACCACCATGAGGCCGTCGGCCCCGATGGACAGATGCCGCTGACACAGGGTGCGGGCCAGCTCCGGCCAGCGGTGGTCCGGCACGGCGTTCCGCCGGTCGTCCACCACGATAAAGTCGTTGCCCGCGCCGTTCATCTTCCAGAATTCCATGGCGTTTCTCCTCTCCGCGCCCGGCCACGCCGCGACGCCTTTATGCGCAGTATACCACAGGGCGCGGCGGAGCGCACCTGTTTTCCGAAAAAATATCCCACAGCGGGGGCGTGGGGTATTTTTTTGCGAAAACAGCCCCTCCGGCACAGGGCCGGAGGGGCTGCGATGTACGGCTGGAGACGAATCAGCCCCACAGGGTGGTGAGCATGGGGATGACCTGCTTCTTGCGGGACATGACGCCGGGCAGGAACACCGTGTTGTCCTTGGGCTCCACGCCGAAGGCGTTGCGGATGGTGTCGTCGCTGCCGATATACAGCAGCTGGCTGCCCTCCTGCAGCACGTCGGTGAGCATCAAGATCACCATGTCGTAGCTGTGGGTGCGGCAGACCTTGCGCATGGCGTCCAGCAGCTCCTCCTTGCGCTCCATCAGCTTCTGGGAGTCAATACAGGTGATCTGCCCCACGCCCAGCACCTGCTCGGAGATGTGGAACTCCTTAAAGTCGCTGCGCAGCAGCTCCTCGGCGGACTTGCTGTCGTTGCTGCCGCTGAACAGCTCGCGGCCCAGATCCTTCAGGGACACCTTGGCAATGCGGGCCAGGCGCTCGGCCATGGCGATGTCGCGCTTGGTGCAGGTGGGGGACTTGAACATGACCGTGTCGGACAGGATGGCCGAGGCCATCAGGCCCGCCATGTGGGGCGAGGGCGTGACGCCGTGCTCCTGGTACATGGAGGTGATGATGGTGTTGGTGCTGCCCACCGGCTCGTTGCGGACGGAGATGGGCTGGCGGGTCTGGATGTCCGCCAGACGGTGGTGGTCGATGATGCCCAGGATCTCCGCCTGCTCGATGCCCGGGACGGTCTGGGCCAGCTCGTTGTGGTCCACCAGTACCACCTGCTTGCGGCGAGGCCTCAGCAGGTGATAGCGGGACAGGGTGCCCACCACCTTCTCCTCCGCGTCCAGCACGGGGTAGCAGCGGTAGCGGCTCTTCAGCACCACCTCGCGGACATCGTCGATATAATCGTCCATATGGAAGGAGATCAGGTCGTCCGTGGCGCAGGGGCGGCTGATGGGCGTGGCCTGATAGATCAGGCGGTGGACGCGGCTGGCATCCAGCGGCGTGGAGATGACGCAGGTCTTCCCCGCGTTCTCCAGCCACTCCGGCTCCACATCGGTCTGGCACAAAATCAGGCAGTCCACCTGTCTATCCAGAGCACGGCGGATCATGTCCGGCTGGCTGCCGCAGAGGACGATGCTGTCCGCGCTGTCGAACAGCAGGTTCTCACAGTTCTGGGGCAGGGCGATGGACACGCTGCCGGACAGGGTATCCACCAGATCGCCGCCCTCGCCCACGATGCGGCCCTCGATGACGCTGAGCAGGTTGAAAAGGGGGATCTCCTCCACCTTCGGGTCGCCCACGGTGTTCAGGCTGAAGGTGGCGATATCGCCGGCGGACAGCATACCATAGAGTGTACCGTCCTCATTGACCACGGGGATGGCGGATATCTTCTGGTCCCGCATTAGCTTCCAGGCGCGGTCCATGGTGACGGAGGCGTCCAGGCAGGGCGGGCGGTCGAAATCCAGATCCTGCACCTGAGTGCGGACATTCTGGATGCAGCGGGGCGGCTTGAAATGGAACCGCTCCAGCATACGGTTGGTCTCATCGCTGATGGTCCCCAGATGCACCGCCACGTACTCCTTCTCGCCCAGTGCGTTTTTCAGGGCGGCATAGGACATGGCGGCCACGATGGAGTCCGTGTCCGGATTGCGGTGTCCGGTAACATAGATCTCGTTCATGCGTAGTTCTCCTTCGCGCTAATTTGTTCCTGGGACTTATTATAGAGGACGTTTTTCCCGCGGTCAATGCAGTTTTTGCCAAATCCGGCAGATCTCCGCGTCCAGAATTCGGGCAAACCGCGTAGCGTCCGCCGGCGGCGGAAGCATGCGGCCTCCTCCGCTGCTCCCCTGCGGACAAACAGGAGTGGATGTGGACAAACGGAGGGATATGTGATAGGCTTACCGGTGGTAAATTCAGGAAAGCAGGTGGTAGGATGTACAACAGGTCCGGCAGCCACGAGGCGCTGCTGTCCGGCACGCCGCTGCCGACGCTGCTCTACTTCGCGCTGCCCATCATTCTGGGCAACGTCTTTCAGCAGCTATACAGCATCGTGGACGCCGTGGTGGTGGGGAAATTTCTGGGCGACCTGCCGCTGTCCGGCATCAGCGTGGCCTCCCCCATCGTGGACGTGGCCAATGCACTCATCATCGGCGGCACGATCGGCGCTGGTGTGCTGTGCGCCCACTTCTGCGGCGCGGAGGACTGGGACCGGATGCGGCGGCTCAATGCCACGTCCCTTATCGGCGGCGCGGTGCTGACGGTGCTCATCTCCGCGGCGGGCATCCTTCTGTCCCCCCTGCTGCTGCGGGCCCAGGGCACGGAGGAGGCCGTGTGCCAGCAGGCGGCGGTGTACCTCCAGCTGGTGTTCGCGGGGCTTATCTTCTGTTTCCTCTACAACTACTATGCCGCCATGCTCCGCTCCTGCGGCAACTCCCGCACGCCGTTCGTCATCCTGCTGCTGTCCTCCACGCTCCACGCCGCGCTGGATCTGCTGTTTGCAGGGGTGCTGAGCTGGGGCATACGGGGCGTGGCGCTGTCCACGGTGCTGTGCCAGGCCATCTCCGCGGCGGCCTGCATCGTGTACGCCCAGCGGCGCTGCCCGCCGCTGGTACTGCGGCGCGGCGATCTGCGCTTCCACCGCCAGACCGGCGGCATGGTGCTGTCCTACGCCTGGGCGGCGGCGCTGCAGCAAGCTGTGGTGTGCATCGGACGGCTGCTGGTGCAGGGTATGCTGACGCCGCTGGGCACCAGCACCGTCACGGGCTATAACATGTCGCTGCGCACGGAGCAGTTCCTGTTCTGCTTCTCCCAGGGCATCAGCGCCGCCATGGTGGTGTGCCTGTCCCAGAATCTGGGGCACGGCGACAAGGCCCGGGCCCGCCGGTTCTATCGGGTCAGCGTCTGCGCGGAGCTGGCGCTCATTGCCGTGCTGGCCACAGTGTGCTTCCTGCTGCCGGAGCGCATCGTGGGCATCTTCTCCCACAACCCGCAGGTCATCGCCGCAGGGGCGAAGTACACGGGGACCATGGCGTATCTGTACGTGTTCGCCTATCTGGGAGAGGTCATCCAGGGCTTCTTCCGCGGGCTGGGGCAGCTGCGGCTGACCATGGTGGCATCGCTTTTGCAGGTGCTGCTGCGGGTGGTGTTGTCCTACCTGCTGATCCCCGTGTGGGGCATCTACGGCATCTGCGCGGCGGTGGCAGCGGGCTGGGTACTGCTGGTGGGCATTGAGGGTGCGTACAGCATCCGGAAGGCCCGGGCGCTGACGCAGGCGTAACGTGCGTAAAAAAGAGACACCCTCTCGGGTGTCTCTTTTTTACGCTCAATAGTTTTCCTCGCGGACCTCGAAGTAGCTCTGGGGGTGGTTGCAGGTGGGACACACCTCCGGTGCGCTGGTGCCGATGACGATGTGGCCGCAGTTCCGACACTCCCACACCTTCACCTCACTCTTGGCAAACACCTCCGCCATCTCCACATTGTGCAGCAGGGCGCGGTAGCGCTCCTCGTGGTGCTTCTCGATGGCGGCCACCAGACGGAAGCGGTGGGCCAGCTCGGTAAAGCCTTCGGCCTCGGCGGTCTTGGCGAAGTCCTCGTACATGTCCGTCCATTCGTAGTTCTCGCCCTCGGCGGCGGCCTGCAGATTCTCGGCGGTGTCGCCGATGCCCTCCAGCTCCTTGAACCAGAGCTTGGCGTGCTCCTTCTCGTTCTCCGCCGTCTTGAGGAACAGGGCCGCGATCTGCTCGTAGCCCTCCTTCCTGGCCTTGGAGGCGAAGAAAGTGTATTTGTTGCGGGCCTCGGATTCGCCGGCAAAGGCCGCCAGCAGATTTTTCTCGGTCTGGGTACCTGCGTATTTCGTCTGTTTCATGGCCATACTCTCCTCTCAGCCTTATGGTTTCTTGCGGATAGTATATGCATTTTGCTGGATTTTTTCAGTGATAAATGCCACAGTTTCCGCTTTTTCCATGGTGGGCGGTAAAAAATGGCGGCGCGGCGGATGTGCATATTCACTTGGTGCCGCGCGGATACTACCTTTGTAAATTTTGCTTTGACTGGAGGAAATTATAGATGAAAGCAACAGGGATCGTGCGCCGGATCGACGATCTGGGACGCGTTGTCATCCCCAAGGAGATCCGCCGCACCATGCGTATCCGCGAGGGCGACCCGTTGGAGATCTACACCACACGGGACGGCGAGGTCATCTTCAAAAAATACTCCCTCATCGGCGGACTGGAGGATTTCGCCGCGCAGTTCTGCGACACGTTGAGCCGCAGCACTGACTTCACCGCTGCTGTTACCGACCGCGACGCGGTCATCGCCGTGGCAGGCGCCGGAAAGCGGGAGCTGCTGGGCAAGCCCGTCTCCGACCAGCTGGAAAAGCTCATGACCGAGCGCAGCGTCTATCATTTCGGTGGGATGGGCGCCATGCCGCCGGTGTGTCAGGACAACGCCAATTTTACCGCCGCCGTGGCCGCCCCCGTCCTCTGCGAGGGCGATGTGCTGGGTGCGGTGCTGTTCGTCACCGATCAGGGCCGTCTGGCCGGTGACACCGAGTGCAAGCTGGCCCAGACCGTGGCCGCTTTTCTGGGCAAAAACATGGAGAACTGAAAAAACAGGACCTCTTGGGAGGTCCTGTTTTTTGCGATAAAATGGGTTTTCTCAGCGTCTGCCGCCGCCGAAGCCGCCTTTGCCAAAGCCGCCGCCACGGCTTCCGCCGCGACTGCCGCCGCTGCGGCTCCCACCGAAGCC
>ERZ827156.5051-NODE-5051-length-10211-cov-5.958941_pt1 | contig 10211 bp, 10 predicted proteins | sample MGYA00519919_ERZ827156 | MGnify/ENA primary metagenome ERZ827156 (study PRJEB31778, sample SAMEA3449269) | human gut metagenome | biome: human gut; feature: human-associated habitat; material: faeces | place: United Kingdom | collected 2010/2012 ... | reverse complement strand
AACAAAAGCAAAAATAATCGTAATCAACAGCAATATATTTCTTATATGTTTCATTCAAATCCCTCCAATTTCATTTGGCATAGTTAAATTCAAATCATCCAAAAGCATCAAAGTTTTTCTGTAATTACCTTTTGCTTTTTATAAAAATATTTTCCCTTTCAGACATTTTTTGGGGGCGATTTAGTACAGCTTGCCCCCAACAACTCAATAAATATTATAAACAAAACTGTAAATGAAGTCAATTTGCATATTTAGAGCATTAGGGGCACTCACTCCTAAGATTTACCACTCAAAAACAGGAACAAAATTATCGTTCTGGATCTTGCCGTTTGCTTCTCTTATCCATTTTCTGTTGAGTCCGTTGATACTTCTGGTGTAGATATCTTTGAATGGATCGTGCTTCTGATTCTTCATGCAACAAATCTGTCACATCACGTTTGCTGTCAAACAAGATAAGCGGATCAAATTTTTCTCCGTATGCCGTTTTAATCTTGGAAGTGGCAGCTTGAATTTTATCTGATTGCAGGGCAGCCCGTTGTTCTAAGAGTTCTGCCGAATCCACATTTTTTGCCTGCTCCCTTAATTCTGAGAACTGCTTTAAGGCATCCTCCAACTCGGCAGCATATTTTTCTTCCTGCTTTGTCAGCCGCTTCAAATTTTCCTCCATAGCGGCAACACTCTTTTTGACCTCAGCAATTCCAATATCCTCACTACAATCAAATGAACTGAGGAGCATCGTCTTTTCGGATTTCAGTTCTTCCAAATCTTCTGTCAGTTCGGCAATCTTTTTTGCCAAATCATTATGAGCAACAAACTGATAAAATGGTGTCGCTTTCTTTTCTGCAAGCAGCGTTTTCCGTTCTTTAGTCTTATTTTTAATCTGCTGTACCAGTAAGGCATATCGCTCCAGATCGGGCTTCAACACATTCAGACTTTCCGATAATTTGTGTTTTCCAAAACCAGCATAGCGGATTTGATAGCGGAAAATAACCATGTTAGCCCGTAAGGACTCCATTGCTTCCGCAAGCGCAGGAACAGATGCTTTAACTGCCTGCATCAGCTTCTTGACCGTTGTTTTCAGCTCACGGAGCAACGCATTATCTGCCTTAATCTGACGATTCAACTCACAGCGGTCAGAAACAATACCCTTTTTCTCCAATGCTCTTGCAACCACACCCTCGTGAATGGTGGGCTGCTCGGTCAAGCCCCGATCTGCATGACTGCGGTGGTCAATGCGTTCTTCGTGTCCGGCAGTCTCCAAATGGTGATTCGTCACATCAGCCCATGCTGCTCTCCATAAAACAAGTTGTTCTTCGCTATTCCAACGCTCGGCAATGGGATTCTGTCTGCCGAACTTGGTGCTTTTCGGATGCTTGCTGGCTCGTTCATAGCCGTGATTCTCCGCTTCGGAGTGTGGCAGATATACCTTCTTGCGACCGACCTTATACTGGTATTGCTTTTCCCATCCCTCTGTCTGTGCTATCTTAAACTCATCCGCAGTAAAACCTTGTTCCTCTCCATTTTTCACACAGAGATATTCTTTCTGCGTCTTATATTGCCAGTTCCCTTTTTCATCTAACGGGCGCACTGTCAGCATGATATGAGCATGAGGATTGTGACCGGGAGGGTATGGATCGTGAATTGCCACATCTGCACACATCCCATCAGCTACAAAGGTGTCAGAAATAAAATCGGACAGCAGCTTTTCCCACTGTGCTTCGCTCAGCTCAATCGGCAGAGCAACCACAAATTCACGGGCAAGACGGCTGTCTTTTGTCTTTTCATTTTCTTCTACGGCGTTCCAAAGCACGCCCCGTTCTTTCCATTCTGACGGAGCGAACTCTGGTAGGAATACTTCCTGCCAGACCAATCCTTTCTTGCGGGTGTAGTCATGCTGCACCCCATCATAATCATTGAGAATTTTAGAACAACTCAGATAAGCGGAAGCTGCTACAGCGCTTCTTCCTGTACCACGGCTAACTACTTTTGCTTCCAGATGATAGATTGCCATTTGTTTTCACCGTCCTTTCTTTCTATTTCTCTTTTGAAAAGAGAACATGGGTGTCGCTGAAAATGCGATACCCATAGCTGCGTAAAAGCTGCCGGTGGCAGGTTTTCGTAGGCAGGCGGCGGGATGGGGTGGCAATATGCCACCTCATCGTTTTGCTGATAGTGCAAAATATAGAGCCGACTGCACAGGGAATGTTCGCTTGCGACATTGCCTGCCCCCTCTGGAAAAGCGGCTAAAAGACGCTTTGTGAAGAGCGCACGAGCCTGACCAACGGGAGGGATACCACCGCCTGCTTTGCAGGTGGTGAGTAAGTGCGCCCTTCGGGAAAAAGAAAAAGCGACCGATAGCCGGTCGCTCATAAAAATCATCGGATTGGTTTGAATACTTCACACAAAAAATCCTCCAACTGTTCCAAAGTCATCTGTGTTGTCTGCGGTAATACTTTCTCTAAAATCGCACCTTCCTGAATCAGCCGCCGTGTCCGTGCTTTTCGCTCTTTCTGCCGGTCACGCATCTCGGCTTCTTCCAATCTGTGCTTCGCCTGTAAAAGCTTCTTTTCATTTTCTGTCATAGGTTTTATTCCTTTCTGCCGTATCCGGCTGAAAACGCAAAGAAGGCGGCTCATGAGATTTTATTCTCACAAGTCGCCTTCAGCGTCATTTATTATGCTGTTTTCTGTTCTTGCCCGTTTTCTTTAACAAGCGGGGTATCAAGCAATACCGGTTCTTTCTCTTTTATTTGCTTCGCAGCATTGCGTTTTTTCTGCATCCTGCGGTTTGCTTCCGTCCTGCAATCATCACAACAGTATTTTACATCTTTCCGTGTAGCGGTAAAAGTTTTTCCGCAGTTCTCACAGACACATTCCCGCTTTCGGTTTTCCGCCGCTTCCTGTCGATAAAATTTAGTACGGCACTTCGGACTGCAAAACAGAGTATTTGACCGCTTGGATTCAAATTCTTCACCGCAGCATTTACAGATTAGCTGAAATGGCTGACCAACTGCGTGTTCACCAGCCTTGATTTTTTGGTAGCGTTCCCGACTCTTAATGCGGTGTCTGCGAAGCTTTTCCTGCCGCTTGATTTCTTCCGGTGTCAGCTCCGGTTCAGGCAGCTCAAATCGTCCGATAAATTTCAGATAAATCTCAACCTCCTGCACCCGATCCCCGTCAATCTTTTCCGGGGCGTGGACAATGATTTTTTCGATAAACTCATTGATCATTGGAGTAGTCAGTTCCGAAAAATCGGTGTACTTCTTCGCCAGCGTAAGAAATTGCGCCGCACGGTCAGTATCTTCCTCAAAAGAGGACAGATGCGATTCTGCATCCAATACAGATGTGACAAGAGCTTTCTGCTCCGCTTCGTATTCTGCAAGCAGAGTATCAAAGCGTTCATCGGTAATGCGCCCAATGGCAAAAGATTCGTAGAGCTTTTTGATAATGGTATCAAGCTCGGCAATACGCTTACGGTCTTTGTTCAACTTGCGTTTGGTATCCTTTGCGACTTCCGCCTGTCTGATTTGAGAAGCAGAACGCACCTTTTTCATAAACTCATCCTGATTGGCGATGGCAAAGGTGCTGGCTGTTCGGATGGTTTCCAAAACAAGCTCTCTGACCGCTTTTGTCCGAATATAGTGACCGCTGCAAGCATGAGTGCGCTTTTGATGTGCCAGCGTGTAGGTGGAGCAATCGTAAAAATCAGAGGGATAGGGATTGTTCTCCGTACCGCCTTTGGAACGGTGATTGGTCATTTTCGCTCCGCAGTCAGCACAGAACAGAAGTCCCGTCAGCGGATTGGCTTCGCCAAGCGTATCGTGGCGTCTCGGTGTCTTTCGCAGTTTCTGTGCAAGCTCCCACATTTCCTTATCTACAATCGCTTCATGGGTGTTCTCAAAGATCAGCCAGTCCTCCTGCGGATTCATAACTGGATTTTTGTCCTTGTAGGACTGCTTGTGAGAACGGAAGTTGACCGTATGCCCCATATATTCGGGCTTGGAGAGAATCTGCCCAACGATATAACCACTCCAGTTATAAGGGTTGGGAAATTCCTCTTTGCTTTTCCAAACGCCACGCCCCTGCTTTGCGGCGTAGACCGCAGGAGTTTCCACCTTATCGTCATAGAGGATACGGGCGATGTCATAAGGACCGTTTCCCTCGATGGTCAGCCGGAAAATACGGCGGACAACCGCAGCGGCTTCCTCGTCAATATACCAACTGTACTTATCACCCGGCATTTTCTTGTAGCCATAAATGGCACAGTTGGTGGTAGGCTTGCCGGATTCGCCTTTCACACGGATCGCTGTTTTCTGCTTGCGACTCAGATCACGAAGATACCACTCGTTCATAATGTTGAGGAACGGGGCAAACTCATTGCTGTTCTGATCGTCGCTGTCCACGCTGTTGGCAATCGCCACAAAGTGAACATGATGCTGACGGAAGAATACCTCCGTGTAAAAGCCTGTTTGCAGATAGTCACGCCCCGCCCTGCTCATATCTTTTACAATGACATGAGCAACTTTGCCTGCTTCAATGTCTGCAATAAGCTGTTTCCAAGCGGGACGCTCAAAATTTCCTCCACTCCAACCGTCATCGGTATAGTGCTGACAGTTCGTATAACCTTTCTGATGGGCATAGCTTTCGAGGTATTTTTTCTGATTGACAATACTGTTGCTATCACCAGTCTGGTCATCATCACGGGACAGCCTTTCATATAAAGCTGTGATTTTTCCTTCAGTCTGTTTTACGCTCATGATGCGCTCCTTTCAGACTGTCGGCTCATTTGTGGTGAATCTATTATACCACAAGTTCCGCCAGTTGTAACCGCTTCATTGCGAATCATCCGTAAAATTTTATCCTCCATTGTTTCTTTCTCTGTATCGCTGAATACTACTTTAACTTTATAGGTGGTGCCGCCAATGCGGCGAGTCATATAAGAAAAATTACTGTTCTCGTTTTTTGCCATAGGCAGTTACCTCCGTGTTGAAATATTCATTGTTTTTTCGTATAATAGGTTTAGTTCCGGCATGGTGTAACCATTTGCATGGTTAAAATTGAGCAAAAGGTATTAACACCCTGCCAATGCAGAAATGCCCTCAAAAAGCCTTGCGGCACAAGGCTTTCCGAGGGCAAAAGCGTTACATCTGTTGCTGTTTTTCCCGGTACTTACGCACCCGTGCTGCGGTCTGCTTACGGCGAGCTTCTTCGGCACAGCGCTGCGAGCAGTACACCCGTTTTCCGTCAGTTGGGAACGGCTTGCCGCACTGTTTGCAATGAGTGGTCGGTGTTTGTGTGAATACGGCTTCCAACCCTGCATCTTCCGGCAGGACAGACTTGCGGAAATATCTGCATAGTGCGCTGTTGGTAAAACAGATCCCCAACATTGGACAGTCACAGTCCAATGGCAGGCAGCCGTACTCTTTGTCGTAGTTGGCACAGAGAGAAGTAACCAGCTTCTTAATCCGCTGCTTCTCCCTGCCCGTCAGCTCACGATAATTGTTTGACATAGGCGGTTTCCTCCTTTCATTCAGTGTCGAAAGTAATCTATTAACAGACAAAATAGATTACCTCCTCACTTATAGGAGAAATACAGGGTACTTAGCGGAACTGTTTTTACGGAGAATCCAAGAAATTTTCAAAAATATTTTTGAAGGGAGGTGTCTGCGGTGTTCGACGATCCCGAACGATATGAACATGACGGCTTTTATGAAGAAGATACTGACTATGAAGATGAATATGAAACGGACGATTCCGATTACATAGTCGATGACGAAGAAGATGAAAATACCCTTTGGGACGATGAGGAAGAAGCCGCTGATGATCTTCCTGAAAAGAAGCGAAGGAAGCGGAAGAACCAAGTTGTTCTTGCTGACAATGATACGGATACCGAAGAAACCGAATTATCTGAACAAGCCATGTGGCAGATCGCAAAAGAAGAACAGCTCATCGAAGAACTGGAAGCCGACGCCGAGGAACATCCCTTTGAGGATGGTACTGACGAGGAAGAACCAGAGCGTAAGAAGCTCAAACGAGAACTGCGGGCAGAAGCCCTTGCACGATTGGAGGATTCCGCCAGAACACAACGGGAGTTTGAAAATGTGATTGCATGGTGGGACAGGCTGGACGCTAATCGGGAGCGCAGGGAACGCTATCACGAACTCAGCCGCAGCGGTGATGATGTTCCGCTTGACTATGGTGCATCTGCAAATGAACTCTTTTTCCCGGATATGCTAAACGATGTACTGGAAAAGCAGCTCCGAAAGGGAGATTTTCTTGACGCCATTTTTTACTGTCCTTACGACATCCATGAACTTGTAACGGAAGAATACCTATCCAAAATCCTTTGGGAATTGAATGAGGATCACAAGGAGCTGCTCTTTCTCTGCGCTGTCCGGCTGTTTAGCTCAACAAGGATCGCTAAAATACGGAATCAAAGTGACCGGAACATCCGCAAGGTGCGTGGCACAATGCTCAAAAAGATACGAAAAAAGCTGCTTCCTGCACTTTGGGATAAGGCAGAAAAGCAGCAGCCAATGACCTTATTGGAAAAAGATTTTTTAGAAGAAAATATGACGGAGATTGATTCTGAAGAAAAGAAATAGTATAATTGGTAATATAAATTGAAGTTATTTAGGTTACAATACATGACGGAGGGTTTTGTATATGAAGAACCTTTTTGAACGCACCAGTTCTAACTGGGTGCGGTATAGTGAATATGAATGGAGGGCGGCAGAGGACGGAACTCTGTATCTCACGCCCACCAAGACGGCGCAACCGAGTATTTATGATCCACTGGCAGAGTATCAGAAAATTGTATTGGATGCCATCAACATAGGACGCATGGGTATGAGCAAAAAGCCGGATGCTGAAATTCAGAAGGCTATCCAGCAATTTGCGGTGAAATATGGCTTGTTTGGACTGATGACTGCGCTGCCTACCACACCAAACTTTATGGAATATGAGGCGGTGTACCTGCCGAAAAATCACTTCATCAAAGAAGAAACTATGTCCACTGAAAAATATCTGGCACTGTTCTTTCCATTTGACAAATTGGATGTGATCAAGCGTGGTATCGAGTCCATGTGGAACATTCAGAATGACCGTGTTATGATGGCACTGGCTTTGACCATGACAGACAAGCCGATGGCTGTCAACATGAGCTTTCAGCGGGAATATGCGGAGCGATATGAATGGATGAAACAGCAGTTCATTGACTGGGCGTTTACCTATATCAACAGTTTCCTTTATTATGAGGATTATGATACACTGAACGATGAAACCCGGCAGATGATGCAGCAGAGCATGGCAGCTTTTGGCGGCATCGCTCCAACCTATCATATAGCTCTTTTGGATAAGCCGACCATCGTTTGGGATTTTCATTCCCTGCTGCTGGGCGTACAGATGATGTTCAGTTTTATGCTGACAGACAGCGAAAACCCGATTAAGCTTTGCAGGCATTGTACCAAAGCTTTTGTCGCAAGCAGACCAAGTGCTGTATTTTGCAGCCCGCAGTGCAAGAATAAGCATAATGTTTACAAAAGCAGAGCGAGAAAAAACAGCTCCGATAAGGAATGATTGGATGGTGATACATAATGGCTGAAAATAAGAATACAAAATTGCAGATCCGAAACAGCACGGTGGATTTTCTTGTATTTACAAAGGATGCCCACGAGGAAGGTATTGAAGTTCGTGTTCAGGATCATGATGTATGGCTGACACAAAAAGCGATTGGACAGCTTTTCGATGTAGACAGAAGCGTTGTCACAAAACATTTGAAAAACATCTATGAAAGCGGCGAATTGTCCGAGGAATCAACTTGTGCAAATTTTGCACAAGTTGCGGATAACGGAAAAACCTATCAATATAAGTTTTATTCGCTATCTGCCATCATTGCCGTTGGCTACCGTGTCAACTCCGGCAGGGCAACACAATTCAGGCAATGGGCAACAAAAGTGCTGGATACCTTTGCGAAACAAGGGTATGTTTTAGATAAGAGCAGATTGATTAACGGTCAAATTTTCGATGAGGATTATTTTGAACACTTAATTTCCGAGATACAAGAGATTCGAGCCAGTGAGCGCCGTTTCTATCAAAAGATTACAGACATCTATGCTACTGCCGTCGATTATTCCTTTGATAGCCAAATCACGAAAGATTTCTTTGCGACAGTACAGAATAAGATGCACTATGCCGTTCATGGAAATACCGCAGCGGAAGTCATTGTAGCAAGAGCAGACCACACAAAAGAACATATGGGATTAACCTCATGGCGCAACGCTCCTGATGGAAAAATCGTAAAAGCAGATGTGTCGATTGCAAAGAATTACTTATCCAAGGGTGAAATACAGGAGCTTAACGAGATCGTTACGATGTATTTGGACTACGCTACAAGACAGGCACGGCGGCATATTCCCATGACGATGGCAGATTGGGCTTCCAAACTGGATGCATTCCTGCAATTCAACGATGCGGAAGTCTTACAAAACAAGGGTAAAGTCACAGCCGCAATCGCAAAAACCTTTGCGGAAAGTGAATTTGAGCAGTACCGTGTCATTCAAGATCGTCTGTATCAAAGTGATTTTGACCGTCTTGTTGCCAGCACAGAAGAAAAAAACGACTAACAACAGAAAATCCCGTTATCAGCCATATCATAGCCGATAACGGGATTTTGTTTAAGCATATACAAGTTCGGTTAAGATAATTTCCTCCGCACGGTTGCGGATACTGTTCATATAGCGCACCCATTCCATTTGGTTAGTCGCTTTGAGTGCTTCGGTCACGCCTTCCTGCTTTGCCATAGCGGAAATGATGTTTTCAATGCGCTCGTTGCATGCTTGATCGATTTCAGCTAAATGCTTGAACAGCGTTCCCTCCAGCACATAGTTGTTGTAGAGGATCTTACGGTACTCTTTCAGATAGCTGCGGCGCATACGCCCGTATTTGCCTATCTGATATTCGCCGTCATCCGGCAAAGTAATATTGGGAATGAAATAATCTCCCACTTGACGGTATGTACCGCCCATTTCTTCAAAGATAGTTTTCATAAAATTCAGCTCCTTTTGCGTTGATTCCCAGCGGTTATAAGGCTTTTTGACTCCTTTCTTACAACTGCTTTTCAATTCACCACAAATGAGCCGCAGTCATATGTATTAGATGGCAGAAACCACCCTTTACATATTAACGCTTGATGGACGATGCTGTTGCTGTCGCCATCTCCATCATCGTCACGAGAAAGGCGTTCATATAACGCTGTAATGCCAATTTCTTTGACTTTTTTCTTTTTCATGGGTCGTTTCTCACCTCCAATTCTGCATATCAACTACCCACGATGATAACATATCACATCGGTAAAATGCTTCGGCGGCGAGGTCTGCCCCTCTTTCAGTTTGGCATTGAGGATGCCGCACTCGTTTTCTGTCGCATTGGGCAGGGCGGTGAGTTCCTGTTTCCGGTTCAGGATGTCTGCCAGCACCTTGCGCTCCACCGCTTTCCAGCCTTCTTCCAAAATCTCCTTTCCCTTGGCGGTAAATTCCTCCCCGGCACATTCGGTGGTCAGCAGGGTTTCCAGATACCGGAAGGGCTTGCTCACCGCCATCAGCGTCCGGGCGATGATGAGCTTCAGGACGTTCTGCTCGCCTTTGGGCAGCGCTTCCAGATCGGCTTGCAGCATACTGCGGGTGGGCAGGATGGCGTGGTGGTCGGTGACTTTTTCCCGATTGACGGTACGCCGTGTCCGGGGCACCGCCTCGTCCACGTCCTCCGGGGTAATGCCGAGAAAAACTTCCAGTTCCTCGGTCAGTTCCTCCAGCATTTCCTCGTCATCATCGGTGATATAGCAGCTATCAGTCCGGGGATAAGTGGTAAGTTTCTTCTCATACAGGCTCTGTACATAGTCCAGCGTCTGTTGTGCGCTGTACCCCAGCAGGCGGTTGGCATCCCGCTGCAAAGCGGTCAGGTCATACAGCGTCGGCGGATTCTCGGATTTTTCCTTGCGGGTGATGCGCTGGATCGTTGCCACCATCTCCCTTCGACAGGCTTCCAGCAGGTTTTCTGCAACGGATTTTTCAGGAATGCGACGGCTGGATGCCGTGCAGCCGCTGGTCAGTTCCAGATCCACCGTGTAGAATTTCTCCGGCACAAAGGCAGCGATGGCGGCTTCCCGCACCACCGTCATGGCAAGCACCGGGGTCATAACACGCCCCACCGCCA
>ERZ827156.5043-NODE-5043-length-10227-cov-24.327762_pt1 | contig 10227 bp, 9 predicted proteins | sample MGYA00519919_ERZ827156 | MGnify/ENA primary metagenome ERZ827156 (study PRJEB31778, sample SAMEA3449269) | human gut metagenome | biome: human gut; feature: human-associated habitat; material: faeces | place: United Kingdom | collected 2010/2012 ... | reverse complement strand
ACCTGATAGAGGCGACGATGGAACAGACGGGCGTGGACGAAGTGACCAGCATGGAGAAGGACGCCTCGAAGCTGTGGTTCACGTCGCTGACGGCGGGTGTCGTGGTGGGGATAGACAAAATCATCATGCTCATCGCCCTCGTGGTATTCCGTATCGGGTGGTGGGCAACGATATATTTAATTTTATAAAGCATTGATATTTTGTATTATATCATTGTATTATAACGAGTGATATATTATTTGGTACCATTTTAGTATCGCTATTTCATCTTACTCCTATCACATGTCCTATCGCATAAGTGGCATGTTTTTCAAAATAGGAAAGTCAGAAATATAAGTCAGGCAAGATAAGACTTAGGACTTATAATGTATTGTAATAAGCAAAATCACTTATTTCTCCATTTTATAAGTTAATCAACTTATAATATTTTGGTCGGTAGAGATATTATTTATACCTTTGCATTGAACAGTAATTAAACGGATTCAATCTATGTATGCAACCATTTCTGCCGATATAGTTTCGTCCACATCTTTGTGTATTGAAGAAACCATTGCTTTGAAGCAAAGGATAGAAGATTTATTTTCTGTCCTCGAAAAGAGATTTCCCGGATTTTGGGGCAGGTTAATAAAGGGAGATTACATAGAGTGCCTGTTGCCTTCAGCTAAGGACGGCTTCAGAGTTGCTCTTATTATTAAGAGTTGCATTAAGTCTTTTCCTATTGCAGAACCGAAAAAGAAAAAACTGTTCCAAGCATACGGAATCCGTATAGCTATGGGAATAGGTAATATGCGTATTGTCGATAAGGAACACGGCATAATGGATGGAGAGGCGATTTATTTATCAGGACGGACATTAAGCGGAATGGGGACTCCAAACAAAAATGGTACATTCCTTATTGAACCTGCTGATATGCAACTAAAACCGGCATTACAGACTGTCGGTATGCTGACCGATGCCTTGCTCAATAATGCTACAAAGCGACAGAGTGAAGTCATTTATTATAAACTTTTGTCTAAAAGCGAGCAAGAAATAGCAGATATATTAGGCGTAAAGCAGTCTGGAATAAACCAGCACTCGACTTCTGCTAAATGGTATTGTATAGAGGAGGCACTAAATTACTTTGAACAACTAAATTTTGAAAACGCATGAATAGCTGGTTATTATTAAGCCTGTTGATGGCTCATGTGATTGGAGATTTCTATCTGCAAAGTGATAAATACTGCAAGAGGAAAGAGGAATCAAAACTAAAAAGCCCTTTTTTGTATGTTCATTCCACAATCATAGGACTGCTTTCATGGGCATTTGTTCCAACAGTTGATTTTTGGGTTTACGCGTTGCTCATATTAGTAACACATTTGATGATTGATGCGGTGAAATCATACATGTGCAAAGGTCTGTGGCCTTTTTTAGCAGACCAGATTGCTCATATTGTAATTTTGTGTTTTATTGCACATCAATATGTATCGCTATGCCATTTACCAATTCAAGGCATAGATTTCTTTGAACATATATCCATTCCAACATTTGTGTTTGCCATATTATGTTGTCTGAAACCTACCAACATTCTTATAAAACTGATATTGGAGCGATATAAAATAGGAGAAACCGAATCTTGCAAAAGCATGAAAAATGCAGGGGCACTCATCGGAAATTTAGAAAGAATCCTGACATTGGTATTTGTTTTGATCGGCCAATATGAAGCTGTGGGATTCATCATAGCCGCAAAATCTGTACTTCGATTTAAGGACACAGATACAGCCAAGACAGAATATGTATTAGGTGGAACTTTATTGAGTTTTGGCATTGCTACATTTGCTGGATTGATGGTAAAATACTTGTCATATCTATTTAATTAAAATTATTATGAGAGATTTGACAGACAATGAAAAAAACATAGTTGAAAATCTGCTTAGACTTAAGCGGAATCATGATTTGGCTGGATTACAAACAGCGAAAATATTAGAGCAGAAGTCAAGCAATTTTTTAACTATAAAATGGGTGTCTAAAGATAAACACAGTTTGTCAATATATTACAATGCAAATGATGCTAATGATGAAGTAAACAAGCAAAATAGACAAAAAGCATTTGAAAGATATTTTGAAATTTGCGATTATTTATACTTCGTTCGTGAGTTGGTGGAAAATAAAATGGTCGCCATACAAACTGTATTTTCTAAAGACCCAGATAAAGATATAAAGATATTATGCAATAAAAAGTATATTACATACAAAGAAAAAGAGGATAAATTTTACTTAAACTCCCAACTCAATAGTAATATCACAGAAGAACTTAAACCTTTGACAGCTTTACACTGGTCATCGCAAAACATATACACAGACATAGTATTGCTATTAGACAATTACTTGGATAGAAAAATAATATACCCCTTACCTCTATTGGATGACTTTGTAAAAAATGGATATAAATCTATTGAAGAAAGGCGATATGAAGAACAAATGTGTTGGACAAGACTTTCAGTTTTTATTGCTGCTATTGCTGTTATTTTAACTGCCTTATTTGAAGGCTTTAATTCAGATATAACCATTGATGAGAATCAATTAAAAAAGATAGAGCAGGTCATCATAGGTTGCAAAACTACTGATTCAGATACCATTCACATTAAATCTTCAGACACCTTAAAAATACAGAACATACTGCAGAGCGAATAGTAAAAGTTGCACTTGTGAGAAATTCTTCTACCAAGTACAACTTTTATATTATTACAGAGTTAATTTTGGTAATGAGTTTATTATATTCACCGTTTGACATGAGAGAATAACAACTGACAACAGGAGGTCGAGGATGTAACGGGGTTGTTCGTGTTCTCTTGACCAGTCGTTAGGGTCGTTTTTGATTTGGGATGCTTTGTCGATGGTGACGGCATAGCGTTCCATTATCCAGTCGATGGCGGACTTACCATTGACGATGTAATCGTAGGCTTTGAGCGGAATGTTCTCAATGGTGATATGACCGTTGTAAATGATACGTGTCTTGTCTGCAACGAGCTTCCCGTTCTCGTCACGGACTTTGGCGAACTTCATCTTATCTACGGTAAAGTATTGGTAGGTATCATCCGTCCATTCGTTTTGCCAGATGTCAATGTCACCAATAACTTTTACGCCCAAAGAACGATGCGCAAACATCGGCATATTTGCATAAAACGGATAATCACCGTCTTGGCCTGTAATCTGCTCATTGATGCCTTGCTCATAGTTCAGATGCAGGTCGGCAAGCTCTTTTCCGGCTTTATAAAAATCCATGAAGTCCTGCACGTTATCTACAATGGGGATGCGTGGCAATGACTTTTTCAAGTCATCGGCGAAACGCTCGCGGTATTGCTTGGAATGGAGCAAACCATATACATAGTAGAAAATGTGCTCTTTGGTGATGGCTCGTGAACCTCCGAAACGATTACGGACTTCCTTCAAAATCCAGTCGGTTATGCAGTCGCGACGGATATAACGGTTTGTTTCCGTATCATCGAAAAGAGTACCTTCCTGATTTTTGTTTTCTTCGTATCTATATAATGGGAAGCATTGGCTTTTCCCTATCAATTCCAAGTCTGGAAGTGTGTCTGATATAATACAGGTAAAATCTTTGCTTACCCCTATACCACTTACGCATATCAGGAAATTCTTACTGGTAGTATCAGGGAACAATTTAGGTAATTGATACTGACTCCAATTAAATACCTTATCGTAGTATAACCATTGCTTAAAAAATGGGCGATATATCGCTTTACGTATTTTACTGCAATCAAAGGTCTGCTGTTCACCTTTCAATGCTTGTTCAAACAATTTCTGGTCCCACTTAATTTTTGTTGGGTCAAGATTAACTATAGCGGATACATCTTCTATCGTTTTACATGCAGTGCATTTTTTTATTTCATCATTATAATTATTTATCGTATTGGAGATTCTTGATGATAATGACTTTGACGAAGAATCATAACACCATACATCACGGTGTGTAATATCTCCTGCTGAAAAAATAGAAAATACCGTTTGCTTACTATCCTTCTTATTGCCCAATAGTATAAAATTATCAAACACACCATCTCGCTGATTTATCCAGTCCGCCTTTTCGTTAGGAGAGATAATTTGCCAATCCAGTTTCTGCGAAGAAATCGAACGGAACTCCTTTACCATTTTGAGCTTCTGCTCACGGGTAAGGTAATCGCCTATGTCGTGGTAATGTATAATCGCTTTCTGTCCTTTCTTTGCAGGATTCTTGACAAGGAAAGTAATGGCAATGGGAGTACGAGAACCGCTACCAAAAATTTTACCACCCTCTTTGCGAGACAATTCACCTGATGTGCGCTGGTTTCCACGCAGATTTAGCACATAAATGGAAGTAAATTCTTTTTCAAGACAACGACGGAACCCCTCTCCCGAATTGCTATCCAGCCATGCGCCATTGCTTATAAAAGCAGCGATACCGCCTTCGTCTTGTGGTATGCGGTCTGATGCCCAACGAAATGCCTTTATATAGCTATCATAAAGAGCTTGGATAGTGCGGCCTTTATCTGATGTGGCGGCAGCATAAGTTTCTGAAATTCGTTTCTCCAAATACGGATAAGATAAATTTTGCGCCTTGTCATTTGCACTTTTCTGCCCAACAGAATACGGCGGATTTCCTACAATCACCCTCACGTGCGTGGCCATCTGCTTCTTCACCCGTTTGGAATTGTCTTGGAAGAACTCCGTGAAAAGTTCGTTGTGCTTTTTCTCCGCCAGTTGGAAAGTGTCCGTCAGGCAGATGCCGCTGTACGGCAAGTAGGTTTTCCGGCGAGTAATGTCATGGAATACCGATTCAATGTTTACGTCGGCGATATAATAGGCCAGCAGCACGATTTCATTGCAATGGATTTCATTCAGGTACTTGCGCTCCATGTCCTCCGGGCGGATAAGGCCGGACTGTAACAGGCGTGTGATGAACGTGCCAGTACCCACAAACGGGTCGAGGATATGTACATTCTGCTCGGTCAGCGAAGTGTTGAACTCCGCTTTGAGGATGTCGTTTACAGAATGGATGATGAAGTCCACACACTCCACGGGCGTATAGACGATTCCCAGCTTCTCTACGGTGAGCGGGAACGCGCCCTTGAAGAACTTTTCGTAGAGATTCTTGATGATGGTCTGCTTGCCCTCCAGATTGTCTATGCCGCCCACATTCGTCCTTACCGACTGATAGAACTTCTCCAGCACCTCGGTATCTTTCTCGAAAGCCTGTTCTTGCAAAAGGTCTATCATGCGCTGCATGGAACGGCTCACGGCGTTGTTGTTCACGAACTGGTAATCGGCGAACAGCGCATCGAACACCGGACGGGTGATGATGTGCTGCGCCAGCATTTCGATGGCCTGTGCCGCATCCACGGACGGATTAAGGTCGCGCTGCAATCCCTTGAGGTATTCATTGAACGCCTTTTTGTGTACGCCGGACTGGATGAGCTTGGATATGCGCTCGATGAACTTGTGCGCGATAAGTCCGATTTCCTTTGCCCAGTTCTCCCAATAGAGGCGGTCGCCGCACTTCTCCACGAGCTTGGCATACATGCCGTCCTGCAATTCGCCGAAACGAAGTTCCAACTGTCGGGCGATTTCCGCGTTCTCCATCTGCCGTGCTTCTTCCTCTCCCTCCTGAAAGCCCAACCCCGGCCTGCCGATGGTGACGGACGGCGTGTAAGACTGCTTGTTGGGTTTCTGCTTGTTGAGCGCAATCTTGTTCACCATCGCATTGAAACGGTCGTCGTGGGAGCGCAGCGCGTTCAGGATTTCCCAAACCACATCAAAGGTCTTGCTGTTGTCTGCATAACTGTATTGTTTTAGAGATTGTCAATTTCGGGTTTGATACGGTAACAGTAGGTGATGTGGCTGTCCATGTCCTTGACCAGCTTGACCTGTTCGGGATAAAAGTTGAGACGCCGTTCCACGGCCTGGACATCTATTTTGTCCCACTCGTGCTGCGGCAGGAACCGGTTCTCATGACGGAAACACCAGAGAACGATATGGTTTTCCTGGTTGCCCTTGAACACGGTCCCTTCATAGTCCTTCAGGAACTGTAGGAAGTCCTCTTCGGTCCTGAAAGCCTTGTCGAAGCCTTGGTACAGGTTACGTGCGTCCGGACCCGTGTTTTTTGTCAGATAATACTGTCTCCATGTCTCAGTGGTGAAATCGCCGTAGAGAGGGTCAGGTTCGGAATAGGACCATAACGGCACTTTTGCCGTGAATGCGACGGCACCGTTGGCGCACGCACCGCAGTTGCCCCAGTCTTGGAATATCCCTTCCGTCCATCTGACGAACTTCAACTGGAGGGGGTCAATATGGTGGAAGGATCCTCCGCTGACACTTAAACCGATACCGTCATACTCTTCCCATATGAAAGGGATATAGGGGATTTCACAGATGGAAATCAGTCCGTCCGTATTTTTGCGTTTCTCGATGAGGGCGTTGCCGTAATATTTCCCGTATCTGTCCACATAGATGAGTCTGTCACCGACCTGTGGAATCTTTTCAGAGCGTGTCCTTTCTATCAGTTCCACATAACCGTTGGCCATATCCACGTCCTGCTGTGTCAGCCGGTGTTCATGATCGTACAGAATGTTCAGTGGTTTGAGTGTTTCCACCGTGTACTTGTTCTTTGTTGCCTGTAACATAACATTTGATTTTTTGTTAGTCCGGCTTCTGGGGCCGGAGTTCCCATAACTACAGGCTTAAAAAGGTCGTGTTCCGTACATGCAAGGCTTCGGGAAAAAATACCGCAAGCCCTCCGGGGCGAGGATGATTTTTTCCACGAACCCGAAGGGCTTGGCCTTGCTTGTACGGGAAGAACACGAATTACCTTTGCCTGTGGTTATGGGGACTCGGCTACGGTATGCTTGTTTTTCCCGATATGTTTTTATTCCGTAAGATTGCAGCCGTTTATATGGCCTTTTCAGAAAGAAATGTTATCTTTGCAGGTGAGATAAAGAGTTATTTGAAAGCATGAGAAATATGGCGGTTCGGAACAGTCCGGCTTTTTCTTATCCATTGCCCGTTCTCGTGCGAGTTTTATCCAATCTGTTGATAGTCAAATAAAACCTACCTGATTACAACAAATATACAGAAAACAAACTTTTATTATTTAGAAGAAAGGATATAAAAATGAAACGTTTACCTAAATATACGCCTGCGGAAGTACGGAATGATCCATACGGATTTACTTACAAAGAAATGTCGGAAGTTATTGGCGAGAATGAAGCAAAAGCCTTATATGAAGAATTATATAAGCAATTACCACGCAAAAAAAATCTATCAATGTTGGTAAAAAATATTTGCAAAAGCAGTGATACTGAAAAGTATGTTTACGAACTGAAAGACAACAAATACATTGAAACGGTTTTTATCAAGCGGCGAGATGGTGGAACTGTTTGCGTGAGCACACAAGTCGGTTGTCCTGTTGGTTGTATTTTTTGTGAGTCCGGGCGAAATGGCTTTGTTCGTAATCTAACATCGTCAGAAATCGTACAACAGATTATATTGTTGCGTCGAAAAGTAAACCGTATCGTTTTTATGGGTATGGGAGAGCCTTTATTCAATTATGACAACTTGATAAAAGCAATCCATATTCTCCGAGATAGATATGGGCTCAACTTTCCAACCGACGGCATTACCATATCAACAGTTGGTCCGGTCGATCAATTAAAAAAATTGCGCGAGGAACATCTTAAAATTCAGTTGACAATATCTTTACACGCAGCAACACAATCTGCAAGAAATCGTATTATTCCTCACATGCGCATATATGCTATTGAAGATGTTGTTAAGCAAGCCTTATCCTATTCTGAAAGGCATAATCGCAAAATTGTCTTTGCGTATTTGCTTTTACCGGGTATAAATGACCGGCCCTCAGATGTAAGACAACTTGCAAAATGGTTTCGGGGCAAAAAAGTTATGATTAACGTGTTACAATACAACCCAACAAGCAATTCAAGAATTAAAGCACCACAGAAACGGGAAATAGTTGCATTCAAACATCAATTAGAGCAAGCAGGACTTGAAGTTACTATGAGAGTTTCTCATGGCAGAGAGATTAACGCGGCTTGTGGACAGTTAGCTAACACATATAATAAATTCAAAAAAAAATGATTAAAAGTGCCAGACGCATAGACGCAGAGCCGATAACGCATTAGGTCAAAAAACCTATGTGTTATCGGCTTTTTTATTTAATATTGCGCAAAAGCCGCTGTTCCCTATTATAGAATGGATTGCGGGTAGTGTATTAAAGTCGCCCTTTTTTAAGGATACGGCGGTATCTGGGAGGTATCGTCGTGTCTATTTTTATTTACTGTAACCCGCCTAATGCTTTGCGGTCAAAAAAAGCCATTACCCGCCAGCGGGATATTCCGGCTATGAATACGAACTGTCAGTACATCTAAATATTGCTCACAATTCCTTTGCGCTCGTCCGCGTCTTGCGGGCGGGCGCATTTTGTTTATTTCAATTTATTTTTGAAAGGAGCAACAAAGAGCCATCTCCCGAACGGGTACGGAGCGAAAGGGGCAGAGAGGACAAACCTTTAACTCCCGTCCTCTACTCCACGCGGGAAGGAGGTGAACTCTATGGAGCTATCTTCTTCCGACAAGGAAAGAATACAACATCAGTATGACGCATTGGCAAAGAAAACGTTAGTAGGCGAAGCGAAAAGCTACCGCCGCACCCTTGCGAAACGCGCAGCCCGCGAAGTAACTTTTTCGGATTTGAGCGAAAGCGAACTCGCGCAGCTTTTCACGACGGACGAATACGAAAGCGATTATTATCGTTTTCAAGTGTCCGGCTTTGATGTACTCGTCAAAAATGAACTGCTTGCCGAAGTCCTTAACGCTTTGCCCGAAAGAAAACGCGATATTGTTCTCTTGTCCTACTTCTTGGATATGAGCGACGCGGAAATTGGCGAACTGCTGAATGTTGTACGCACGACGGTTTTCCGGCATAGGAAATCCGCGCTTGCGAAGATCAAACAGTATTGGGAGGGAAAAGCAGATGATGAACACCGTTAGGAAATCTGAAAATCTGTTGCCGTTCCCTGTCATTTCCGCAGCGGCAAACGGCGACACAAACGCCATGTGCGCGATCTTGAAGCATTACGAGGGTTACATAGCGAAACTTTGTACCCGAACACTGAAAGACGACGCGGGCAATACTTACTCCTATGTGGACGAAGAAATGCGTAACAGGCTGCAAGTGCGCCTTATTACCCGCACCCTTGCTTTTCATGTAGGATAATCTTTTAGCCCATGCGGGGAGCGTGTCCCCTTTCCACGCTTCCCGTTATGGGCTATTTGTCGTTCCGCAAAAGCATATCCGCTGTTGATGTGCTTTTGCAGGCCGACAAAGCCTATTGTTCTTTGACAAAGAAAGCGGCCTTTGGTGCGCAGCATAACAGGCAAACGGGTACATTCCGTCTGTACCGAGCCAGTCGGCGGGTACGCCATGACAGCTTTTCCCCATAGGGGAAAATGCCGGTGATCCGGCCCTGCTCCAGCTCCAATGCAGCCGGCACAAACTGGTCGGCAAGCCATACCTTCTTGCTCTGGATGATCATACGCTTAACCCTCCGTACTATTCATCATAAAATCTGCATCTGCTGCGCAGCAAAAGCGCAGTCTGTCCACCCAAAATTATAACATTTTCTGGTGAAAATAACCAGTGTTACAGCGGCTTTTCAAAAAAATACAGCAGGACCCCCGGCAGAACGCAATGCTCTGCCGGGGGTCCTGCTGCTTTATGAAAGATCAGTCCTTCTTCTCTGCGGTGCGGGCAAAGAAGTTGGCAAGGAGGGCACCGGAAATGTTATGCCACACAGAGAACACAGCGCCGGGGATGGTTGCCAGCGGATACTGTGCAAAGTGGGCGGCAGCCAGAGAGGTGGCCAGACCGGAGTTCTGCATTCCGACCTCGATGGAAATTGCACGGCACTTGGTGGAATCCAGCTTCAGCAGCTTGCCCACGCCAAAGCCGGTGAGGTAGCCCAGCAGGTTGTGCAGGATGACCACGGCAAGGATCAGCAGGCCGCTGGTCATGATCTTGGCGGAGTTTGCGGACACAACAGCGCAGATGATGAGCACGATGGCGGTGGTGGAGACCAGCGGCAGCACACGGACGGCGTTCTGGGTGAAGGCGTGGAAGAAGTGATTGACCACAAAGCCCAGTGCGATGGGAACCAGCACCACCTTGACGATGGACAGG
>ERZ827156.5042-NODE-5042-length-10229-cov-3.887065_pt1 | contig 10229 bp, 9 predicted proteins | sample MGYA00519919_ERZ827156 | MGnify/ENA primary metagenome ERZ827156 (study PRJEB31778, sample SAMEA3449269) | human gut metagenome | biome: human gut; feature: human-associated habitat; material: faeces | place: United Kingdom | collected 2010/2012 ... | reverse complement strand
GTCGCTGTCGGCGACGTGGTGAAGGTCGTGGTGCTCGACGTGGACGAAAAGAAGCACCGTATTTCTCTCTCCATGAAGCAGGTCCCCGAAGAATAAAGGAAGCGCGCGGTACGGCCGCGCGCTTCCTTTATTCCTGCTCCAGCTCGTCCTTTCCGATCGCCATGTCCTTCCACTGCTCGGGCAGGGCGTGGGAGATGAGCGGAAAGACATTCTCCGTGTCCGCCGTCGGCTGAATGTTGTAGGTGCCGTACTTGTTCACCAGGTCGGCACAGCTCTCCGGCTGACCAAATATTGGGTCGGCAAACGGCGCATCGGGAAAGGGATCGTGCCTGCGCTCCTTCTTTTCCTTGCTCATAAAAAAGATCACCTCCGGGCTATCTTGCCCGCAGGTGATCCCTTTTATGCTTTATCCGTGCAGCGTCGGCGGGTACACGCCCGCGTCATGCAGCGCCTTGAGCGCCGCGGCGACCGCGTCCTTATCCTCGTGGTAGGTCATGCCGAACCATTTCGCGTCGGAGTGCAGCACGCTGACGCGCAGCTCGCCCTTTTCGATCAGCTCGCCGACCATGCTCGGCAGCAGGCATTCCTTCTTGAGCTCGCCCGCCGGGAGCGCGTGGAGAAAGGCGTTGAAATACTCCTCCAGCTTCGTGAAGATCCACGGCGTGAAGCCCCAGAAATTCATAGACACCGGCGTATCGGGCGCGTAAACGTCGCCCTCCGGATTTTTGTCCACGTCGCGGATGGTACCGTCGGGAAATACCGTGAGCTTGAAGGTCTCCACAACGCGGTCGAGCTTCCCGTCCGTCACATGGCACACGCCGCGCGTCACGCTGCCGTGCTCGCTGACGGTCTTATCCAGGCGGTAGCCGACCATGGTCGCCTCGCCCTCGGCCTTGATCCTCCCAAGCTCCTCGTAGATCACACGGAAGGCGTCCACACCGTAGTAATCGTCGGCGTTGATGACGATAAACGGCTCGCCGACGCAGCTCCGCGCACAGAGCACGGCGTGCCCCGTGCCGAAGGGCTTGGTGCGCTCCGCCGGAATGGAATAGAACGCCGGCACGCTGGAAAAGTCCTGATAGGCATAGCAGACCTCGACCGGCGAACCGTCCGCCGCCGTCATGCCGGCGACGCGCCTGCCGCAGAGCGTCTCCACCAGCTCGCGCATCTCGGGCTTGATGATGAACACCACCTTGGTAAAGCCCGCGCGGATCGCATCGTAGATGGAGTATTCCATCAAAATTTCGCCGTCGGGACCGATGCCGTCCACCTGCTTGCTGCCGCCGTAGCGCGAGCCCATGCCCGCCGCCATAATGACCAATGCCGCCTTCATCGCCGTTCCTCCTCGTGCGTTGAGATTTTCTTTATCATAGCCCATTTGTCCTCGGTTTTCAACTTCTTTTCCACCGGAGCCTTGTTTTTTGGCGGCGAACTGCTATACTGTCTGCATAAATAAAATTTTTTGAGGTACATATCTATGGAAACCTTTCTTCACGCCGTTGCATCTGTCACCATCATCCTGCTGCTGACGGCGACCGGCTATTTCTGCGCGGTCAAGGGCTGGATGACCGTGCAGGTCAAGACCTTCATCAGCCGCTATCTGATGACCGTCGGCATTCCCGTCATGCTGATCTACGGGATGCAGAACAATCTCACGCGCGCGGACGTGCTCGCCGCGCCGCGTCTGCTGCTCATCCCGCTGCTCGTCATCCCGAGTTGCGTTGTGCTGAGCCTGCTGGCGGGCCGCCTGATGAGGCTGCCGCACCGCCAGCTCGGCGTTTTTGTGATGATGGCTGCCATGGGCAACACCATTTTCATCGGTCTCGCCATGTGCCTGGAGCTGTTCGGCGACATTGCAACGCCGTATGTCATGCTCTTCTATCTTGTCAGCAGCTGCTTTACGCAGCTCATCGGCATCCCGCTGGTACGCTGGTCGGGCGAAGCCGGCGGCTTCTCCATGCAGATGGTGTGGAAATTCCTGCGCGCGCCGACGGTCATTTCCGTCTTTCTCAGTCTCCTGCTGGTCGGACTGGACATCCATCTCCCGAGCCTTGTGATGAGCTACGCGAAATACATCAACAACACCGTCACACCGCTGGCGCTGCTGCTGACGGGCTGCATCATCCACGAGATTGGGCTGCGCAGCCTGCGCCTGACACCCACGCTCGGCGTGATGATGGTCTTCCGCTTTGTCATCTCACCGGCGCTGGGCGCTGCCCTCTGCGCGCTGCTCGGCATCGGCGGTCTGGTGCGCAGCGTATATGTCGTGGAGTTGGCCATGCCGGTCGTGACGCAGACGGTCGTCGCCGCGGCGGAATACGGCGCGGACGAGCAGCTGGCCGCGCAGGGCGCGGCGATCTCCACCCTCGCCTGCTTCGTGGTGACACCGGTGCTGATGCTGCTGCTTTGAGCCCTGCACATAGCGAGAAAATGAGAGCCGGAAACGCAGCTTCGCGGTTTTCGGCTCCCTCTTTTTTCAATTCTCCGCCTTCTCCGTCGATTTTTCCGACGCGCGCTCGGGCAGCGCGATGAGCACCGCCATCACCAGAATGGCAGCAAAGCCGAGAAGATCCTGCCACGCGAAGCTCGTGTGCAGCCAGAGCGCCGCGCACAGCGTCGCGCTGACCGGCTCGGTGCAGGCGAGCAGGCTTGCGCGCACGCCGCCGACGTCGCTCACGCCCTGCAGATAAAGCGTGAATGCAAGCGCCGTGCCGACAACGGAGATCTCCAGCGTGCCGAGCGCCACCGCGGCGTTGAGCGCGACCGGAATCCGCCACGCCTGCGTGAGCACGAGCAGCACCACGCCGCCGATGAACATCCCGCAGCCCGTGCAGACACTCACGGGATAGCGCCGAAGCAGATCGCCCGGCAGGAGCGTATAGAGCATCAGCGCCACCGCCGCGCACAGGCCCCAGAAGAGCGCCTGCGGCGAGAGCGCGAGCGCGGTCAGGCTGCCGTGGGTCGCAAGCAAAAAAGCGCCGAGGAGCGCGAGCACGAGCGCGACGCCCTCGCGCCGCGTCGGCAGGCGGCGCGCACGCAGGCACACCCAAAGCAAAATGAGCGCCTGTCCCATATACTGCAGCACCGTGGCGGTCGCGCTGTTGGAGTAGCGGATGGCGGCGAGGTAGGTATATTGGCAGGTCATCAGTCCGCCGACGGAGAAGAGCACGAGCCGCAGCGCGTCGCGCCGGTCCGACCAGATGGCCCGAAGCTGCGGGCGGTGCCTTACGAGCGCGCCGCCGAGCAGCACCACGCCGGCCAAAAACATCCGCACCACGGTCAGCCAGCCGCTGTCCACGCCCTGACAGGTGAAGAGATACTGTCCCACCGTGCCGGACGCGCCCCAGCACACGCCGCCGAGCGCCGCGCACAAAAAGCCGCGCAGCGTCCTCTTTTTTTCGTCCATACACGCCCTCCCGCGATCATTTTTGCCCATTGTAGCAGACCGTGCGCCGCTTTTCAAGCGCCGTGCGCGTCTTTGCACATATTCGCTCCCCGCGTTGCATAGATTGAAGCAACTCGAATAGGGAGTGTTTCATTCATGAAGGGTAATATTGAAGAGCGGGCCTGCGATCTGGCAGTTTACATCATAGAAAACCGCACCACGGTGCGCGCCGCAGCCAAGAAGTTCGGTGTCAGTAAATCGACCGTCCACAAGGACATTCAGGACCGGCTTCCGCAGATCAACCACAGCCTCTACCTTCAGGTCAAGGAGATCCTTGAGATCAACAAAGCCCAGCGGCACATCCGCGGCGGCATCGCCACGAGAAAAAAATATAAGGGAGCTTGAAACTTTTTCCTCTGAATTTCGTCAAATAAAAGCAGAAACCGATCAAACACCGCACGGCCGGCCGGCCTTTTTCCTCCGCCGGCCGCGCAAGCTCTTTTTCCCTCTTGTAGTTTGTTGACATAATGAGTATAATGGCAGTATTCCCCTGTTTTCGACAATAACGGAAAGGACCGTATCCCGCCATGCAGAAAAAAAATCCCGCGAAGCGCCGCCCCGAGCGCCTTGTGGTCACACTGTTATCCCTGCTCTTTTTATCGACCGCTGTGTTTGCGACGGTCAAATATGTCTTTCGCGCGCCCGAGCTTGACACGGACAAGCCCGTTGTAACGCCGGACGGCACGGCAAGCACGGACGCCGACCGGACCGACACGGACGAGCCCGACGCTCCGGGCCGCACACGCCGCAAATACTGCTACAACATTCTCGTCTCCGGGCTTGACGACGACAACGGCGGCAGCGACACGAACATCCTCGTCCGCTTCGACGTGCCGAACAAGCGCATCAACCTTGTGAGTCTCCCGCGCGATACGCTGCTGCACAATGAATACCGCAACAACAAGCTCAACTTCGCCTACGCCAAGGGCGGCACGGAGCTGCTGATGGAGCAGATCGAAAACCTGCTCGGCATACCGGTTGATTTCTATGTCACGGTCAATCTCAAGGGCTTCATCGCGCTGGTCGATCAGATCGACGGCGTGGACTTTGACATCCCCATCAACATGGATTACGACGACCCCTATCAGGACCTGCACATTCACTTCACCAAAGGCCCGCGTCATCTCAACGGGCAAGAGGCGATGGAGGTCGTCCGCTTCCGCCACAACAACGACGGCACCGGCTACGGCACGGAGGACATCGGCCGCATCGGCACCCAGCAGGCCTTCCTCAAGGCGGTCGCCAAGCAGCTGCTGCAGATCGGCAACGTCAAGAACATCCCCGCGCTGGTGGATATTTTCTACACCTACGTCAAGACCGACCTCACGACCGGCAACCTCGTCTGGCTCGGCAACGAGGCGCTGAACATCGGCACCGAAAACATCCACTTTGCCACCCTCCCCGGCGACGGCTCCGGTTATTACAACAAGCAGTCGGTCTATGTGCTCGACGCGCAGGCCACCTGCGACCTGGTCAACGAGGCCCTCAATCCCTACAATGAGGCGCTCACGCTGGAGGACATGGATATCCTCGTCCCCTGACGAGATAAGGAGTAAGCACCATGAAAAAACGGCTTTTGCTTTTCCTCTGCATCTTTACCCTGCTGCTCTCCACCGCCGCGCAGGCGGAGAACGTGACAGCGGACGTCCCCGCGCCCGCTCCTTCGGCGGAGAAGGCGGACACGCTCTCCCCCTTTGCGCGCACGCGAAGCTACGACGGGCGCTTCACGGATGTGGACGCCTCGGCGTGGTATCACGACGCCGTCGCCGCGCTGTACGAATACGGTCTGACCGAGGGCGTGAGCAGCAGCGCTTACGCGCCGGAGGGGAGCGTCACCATTGCCGAGCTGGTGACCTTTGCCGCGCGGCTGCACGCGCTTGAGCGCGGCGCAGCGATCCCCACGGCGGCAGCCGGCGAGGCTTGGTACCAGCCCTATGTGCGCTATCTCAAGGCTGAGAAATGCCTCGGCGACGAGCTTGACGGCCACTATTCGGAGGCCGCAACGCGCGCGCAGACGGCAGGTGTGCTGGCCCCCGCGCTCAGCGCGGAGTGCTACGACGAGCGCAACGCCGAGGCCGTGACCGTCGGCTATGCCTCGCACCGCCGCATCACCGACGTGAACGATTACACGCCCTATCAGAACGATATTCTCCGGCTCTACAAGTGGGGCATCGTGGGTGGCGTGAACGAGGACGGCTCCTTCCATCCGAATGATACGCTCAAGCGCAGCGAGCTCGCGGCGCTGGTCGTGCGCATGGTCGAGCCGTCCGCGCGCCTGACGCTCTCGTGGCAAAGTCTTTCCTATCGCTCCGCCGCCGGTACGACCTGGGGCGACCTGATTGCGGCGCCTGCCGAGGTCTCCGCCGCGCCGGCAGTCGACGACGCCGACGCCATCGACGCGCTGATCCGAAAGATGCTCCACGACGGCGCCGACAGCATCACTCTGCAATACGACCGTGCGCTGACCAACGAGGAGGTCGCAAAGCTCACCCGCGCTTTTACAGTTGGCGTCAAGCGCCATTGCGAGCAGATGTACAACTCCACCTCCTGCCGCAGCTATTCCTCCGGCAAGGTGCTGCTGGCCTTCTCCTCCACAGCCTGCGACAGCGCGCAGCTCAAAAAATACCGTGAGGAAACGCTCGCCCGCGCGATCCTCGTCCACGACGCGCTGTGGGAGAGCGGCTATCTGACGGGCGACATGACACAGTATGAGCTGGCGCGGGCCTACTACGTCTGGCTGTGCAACAACTGTGTCTACGATGAGGGGACCGTCTCCAGCAGCTCCCTGAGTCATCTGGCGTACAGCGCGCTGGTGGACGGCGTGGCCGTCTGCGACGGCTACACGGGAGCATACGACCTCCTGCTGCGGCTCGAGGGCATCGAGTGTACCGCGCTTATGAACGCCGACCACATCTGGACCGTCGCGGAGCTCGACGGCAAGACCTATCACATCGACACGACCTGGGGCGATCAGGGCACGCGCGTGGATATGAGCTTCTTCGGCATGACCGAGACTCAGTCCCGTGCCAAGCACGCATGGTAAACGGAAACGACCGATAAAAAAGCAGCGGCTGCGAAGCAGCCGCTGCTTTTTTGCTGTGTTGATGGGTTCTCAGCGCTGGCCCTTGTCGTAGGGGATGCCCTCCGCCTTGGGAGCGCGGGAACGCTTGGAGGTGAACGCCAGCACGATGAGAGAGATGATATAAGGCATCATGTTGTACACCGGACTGGGAATGTTCATCGCCGTGAGGAAGCCAAAGCCCATGTAGACATTCGAGAGCGCGCGGAACAGACCGAAGAGGAGCGCCGCGAGCGCGATGCGCTGGGGCTTCCACTGTCCGAAGATCATGACCGCGAGGGACAGGAAGCCGAAGCCTGCCACGCCGTACTCAAAGCGCCATTCGGAAACACCGGCAGTAATGAACACGATGCCGCCGATGCCGCCGAGGAAGCCGGAGATCAGCACGCCCGCCCAGCGCATCTTGTAGACGTTGATGCCCACGCTGTCCGCCGCCTGCGGATGCTCGCCGCACGCCATCAGGCGCAAGCCGAAGCGGGTCTTATAGAGCAGGACGTAGGACGCGGCGAGCAGCAGCGCGGTCACGAGCATGAACCAGCTGAACTCGAACGAGCCGAGATTGACGGTGAACGCCTTCTTCGCACCGGCATACTGCACGATGGAGGAAACGTCATCGGGATTCGCAGCGGTGTTGATGGCCTTGACGATGACCGTCGCACCCGCGGTACCGAGCAGATTCAGCGCGGTGCCGACAAGCGTCTGGTCCGCCTTGAAGTTGATGCAGGCCACGGCCAGCAGGCAGGAATAGATCATGCCGACCAGCGCCGAAATAGCCAGAACGCCGAGGATCATCACGATGGCGGGCACATTGGGCGAAATGTAGCGCATCGCCAGCGCGCCGCCGAGGGCGCCCATGATCATGATGCCCTCAAGGCCGAGGTTGATGACGCCGGAATGCTCCGCAAAGCAGCCGCCGAGCGCTACGAGAATCAGGACGGACGAGAAGATCAGCGTATATTGCAGCAGAAGGACCATTACGCCTCGCCTCCTTTCTCCGTTTTGGCCGCTTTTTTGGCCTTGCGTTCCTCATGCAGGAAGATCCAGCGGTTCATCGCCGTCTTCAGGAACAGGACGAACGCGCAGAGATAGATGATCAGCGAGGAGATCAGGTCGGACACCTGCGAGCAGTAGATCGACTTGTCGACATACGCGCCGCCGGCCGTGATATGCTGGATGAAGAATGAGGCAAAGATCGTCCCGATCGGGTTCAGGCCGCCGAGGAACGTCGCCGCGATGCCGTTGAAGCCCATGGCCGGGACGGAGCTTGCCGTACACTGCCACTGCTCATAGCCCGTCTGATAGAGGAGCGAGCCGCCGAGGCCGGCCAGCGCACCTGCGATGACGAGCGTGAGGATCGTGTTGCGCTTTTCCTGCATGCCGCAGTATTTCGCAGCGTTTTTGTTGAAGCCCGTGGCCTTTAGCTCGTAGCCGAACATCGTCTTTTCCATCACGATCCAGACCACGATGGCAAGCAGGACGGAGAGCGGGATGGCCATCGTGATGTATTTGTTGTCGCCCAGCAGCTTGTCAAAGCCCAGCGAGGGCAGGATGGCCTGCTTGCCGAAGCTCTTCATCTGGAGGGTATAGGGGCTGGTGTCCTCCTTGACGTTCGTCAGGATCATGTTCGTGGTGTAGAGGCCGATCCAGTTGAGCATGATGCCGGAGATGACCTCGTTGACGTTGCAGTAGGATTTCAGCAGGCCCACGACGCAGCCGAACACCGCGCCGGAGACGATCGCCAGCAGCATGCACGGCAGCCAGCCCCAGCCCCATGCGAGCGCCGCATAGAGGCACGCGCAGGAACCCGCGACATACTGCCCCGCCGCGCCGATGTTGAACAGGCCGACCTTATAGGAGAACAGGATCGACAGCGCGCACATCAGAAGCGGCGCCGTCTTGACGAGCGTATTGCCCAGATACTTGACCTGCGAGGCCTGCCGGTTGTACGTCCAGAAGTTCTTGATAACAGTCAGAATTGCGTCGCCCGCACCAACGGGGGTGATCAGCAGCAGAACAAGATAGCCGAGGAACAGGCCCAGTACGATGCAGATCAGCGACGCGACCAGCGTCTGTACGGCGCTGTTTTTCAGAAGATTCTTTTTCATGCTTTCACCTCATCTCTCTTGGCGCCAGCCATGTAGAGGCCAAGTTCCTCCTGCGTGGTGGACTTTGGATCGAGTTCGCCGACGATCTCGCCCTCGTACATGACGAGAATGCGGTCCGGCACGTCCATGACCTCGTCCAGTTCCAGCGAGACAAGCAGCACGGCCTTGCCCGCGTCGCGCTGGGCAACAAGCTGCTTGTGGATGTACTCAATGGCGCCGACATCCAGACCGCGGGTGGGCTGAACCGCGACGAGCAGTTCGGGATGCTTGTCGATCTCACGGGCGACAATGGCCTTCTGCTGGTTGCCGCCGGACATGCTGCGCGCCGGTGTCACCGGGCCCTGACCTGCGCGCACGTCGTACTGCTCAATCAGGCCCTCGGCATAGGCGCGGATGTTCTTGCGGCGCAGGAAGCCGGCCTTGTCGGTAAATTCGGGCTCAAAATAGCGCTGAAGCACCATGTTGTCCTCAAGCGTATAGTCGAGCACAAGCCCGTGCTTGTGGCGGTCCTCGGGGATGTGGCTCATGCCCATGAGACTGCGCTGGCGGATGGATGCGTGGGTGATGTCCTTGCCCTCGAGTGTGATCTTGCCGCTCACGGCAGGCTCCAGTCCGGTCAAGGCATAAACAAGTTCCGTCTGGCCGTTGCCGTCGATACCGGCGATGCAGACGATCTCGCCCGCGCGGACGCGGAACGACACGTCCTTGACGGCATTGTTCTTGTGAACCTTGGAGGCGACCGTCAGATGCTCGACGGACAGAACCTCGCTGCCCGTCTTAAGCGGGCCCTTTTCGACATGGAAATTGACGTTTCTGCCGACCATCATAGCGGACAGTTCCTCCGCCGTGGTATGCGCAGTTTCGACCGTGCCGATGCACTTGCCCTTGCGCAGAACGGTGACGCGGTCGGAGACCTCCATGATCTCGTTCAGCTTGTGGGAGATAAAGAGGATGCTCTTGCCCTCGGCCGCGAGGTTTTTCATGATCTGCATGAGCTCGTCGATCTCCTGCGGGGTGAGGACGGCGGTCGGCTCGTCGAAGATCAGGATCTCGTTGTCGCGGTAGAGCATCTTGAGGATCTCGGTGCGCTGCTGCATACCGACGGAGATGTCCTCGATGAGGGCGTCCGGGTCGACGCGCAGGCCGTATTTCTCGCTCAGCGCCTGAAAGAACATGCCCGCCTGCGTGCCGGGCTCAAGGTTGCTCCATCCCATGACGTTGAAGGGGTTTTCGTTCAGGCTCTTGCCCCAATCCGGCACGATCAAATCGGGGTCGATCTTTTGCAGCATGCCCAGCCCCGCGCACGTCGGGCACGCGCCGAAGGGGCTGTTGAAGGAGAAGGAGCGCGGCGAGAGCTCCTCCATGGAAATGCCGCAGTCCGGACAGGCGAGGTTCTGGGAGAAGAGCATCTCCCGTTCGCCCGGCCCGATATCCGCGATGACGACGCCGCCGGAGAGGGAGAGCGCCGTTTCCAGCGAATCGGTCAGGCGGGTGCGGATATCCTCGCGCAGAATCAGGCGATCGACGACGACCTCGATGTTGTGCTTTTTGTTCTTCTCGAGCGTGATCTCCTCGCTCAGGTCATAGAGGATGCCGTCCA
>ERZ827156.5040-NODE-5040-length-10231-cov-3.725236_pt1 | contig 10231 bp, 8 predicted proteins | sample MGYA00519919_ERZ827156 | MGnify/ENA primary metagenome ERZ827156 (study PRJEB31778, sample SAMEA3449269) | human gut metagenome | biome: human gut; feature: human-associated habitat; material: faeces | place: United Kingdom | collected 2010/2012 ... | reverse complement strand
CGAAGAAGTAAGCATCCTGCCGGCTGAGGGCTTGCAACCGCCTCAAGTCGGCAGGTTTTTTGTCTGATGTTTTCCAATGAAGCCTGCATCCTCCCGTTTTCCTGCCGGGAGGATGCGGGTTTTGTTTTGTCCCGGATATTTTGCGGCGGCAGGCGCGGGGCGTGTAGACTTTCGAATCTATTTCGTGTATACTTTTGCTCAGAAAGCAGCACTTACAAGGAGGCAAACCACTATGGCAAGCAATTTCGAGTTCTACTCCCCCACCCGGGTCATCTTCGGCAAAGGCACCGAGCAGCGCGTAGGCGCGCTGGTGCGCGAATACGGCGGCACCCGCGTCCTCATCGTCTACGGCGGCAAGAGCGCCGTCCGCTCCGGTGTGCTGGACCGAGCTGAAAAGTCGCTGGCCGAGGCCGGCATTTCCAGCTGGACGCTGGGCGGCGTCGTGCCGAACCCCCACCTCGACAAGGTCTACGAGGGCATCCGCATCGGCAAAGAGAACAGCATCGACTTCCTGCTGGCCGTGGGCGGCGGCAGCGTCATCGACACGGCCAAGGCCATCGCCTACGGCCTGGCCGAGCCGGAAAAGGACGTCTGGGAGCTGTACGAGCACACCCGCACGGCCAGGAAGTGCCTGCCGGTGGCCAGCATCCTGACCATCGCGGCGGCGGGCAGCGAGACCTCCAACAGCAGTGTCATCACCCGCGAGGACACCCACCAGAAACGGGCCTACAACGACGACCTCAGCCGCCCCAAGTTCGCCATCATGGACCCCGAGCTGACCAAGACCCTGCCCGACTACCAGACCGAGTCCGGCTGCGCCGACATCATGATGCACACGATGGAGCGCTACTTCACCAACGGCGGCAACATGGAGCTGACCGATGCGCTGGCCGAGGGACTGCTGCGCACGGTGATGAAGAACGCCCGTATCCTCCACACCGACCCCGCCAACGATGAGGCCCGGGCCGAGGTGATGTGGGCGGGCAGCCTCTCTCACAACGGCCTCACCGGCTGCGGCATCGCCAGCGGCGATTTCATGTCCCACAAAATGGAGCACGAGATGGGCGGTATGTTCGACGTGACCCACGGCGCAGGCCTCGCCGCCCTCTGGCCCAGCTGGGCACGGTATGTTTATAAGGACTGCCTGCCCCGCTTCGTCCGCTTTGCCCGGAATGTCATGGGGGTGACGGCGGACGGCACCGACGAAGAGGTGGCCCTGCTGGGCATTGACGCGATGGTAGACTTTTACCACAGCATCGGGATGCCCGCCTCCTTCCACGAGCTGGGCATCGCCCCCACCGACGCACAGATCAACGAGATGGCTCGCCGCTGCCTCGAGGCCTCCGGCACTGCCCTCGGCTCGGCCAAAAAGCTGGGCCTCGACGACATCATCGCCATCTACCACGCCGCCAATAAATGATCGCCGCTCTGCCGCCTTGCGCTTCCGTCCGCAAAACGGTATACTGAAAGAAATACCACGAAAAGGACGGGGACATCCCATGGACGAAAAAGACCTGCTGATCTTCCTGACGCTGGCCGACACCGGCAACCTGACCCGCACCGCAGAAAAGCTCTACCTCTCCCAGCCCACCCTGAGCAAGCGGCTCCAGAACATGGAGGCAGATCTGGGGGCAGCGCTTTTCCTGCGCAGCAAACAGGGCGTCACCCTGACCCCCGCCGGGGAGGCCGCGCGGGAGGTCATCCAGCGCACCGCCCGGGAGCTCAACACCCTGCGGGAGCAGCTGCAGATGCGCAAGGACACCATCTGCGGCACCCTGCGCATCGAGGTCTCCATCGACTACTCCAAATACCGTCTGCCGCAGGTTCTGGCGGCCTACACGGCTCAGTGCCCGGACGTCACCCTCAGAGTCTCCACCAACCACAGCCGTGACTGTCTCCGGACGCTGCAGGACAGCAGCGTCCACCTCGCCATCGTGCGGGGCGAATACGACTGGGACGAGGGCAAGATCCTGTTAGAGCGGGAGCCGGTCTGCCTCATCCGCAGCCGGGAGAATGCCAGCGTACCCCTGCGCGAGCTGCGCTACATCGGCCGGGACTCTGACCCGGAGCACATGAGCATGAAAGCCCGCTGGCTGATGGAGCACAAGATGGAGCCGGACGCCCAGCTAAATGTGGATGGGCTGTCCACCTGCGTGGCCATGGTCAATGCCGGTCTTGGCTGGAGCATCGTGCCGTCCATCTGCCTGAACTACTTCGACGGCATCTCGGAGCCGCTCTTCTTCGCCGACGGCACCCCTCTCACCCGTTCTACTTACCTGCTCTACCGCAAGCGCGAAAGTGAGCTGCCGCAGGTGCGGGAGTTCATCCGGATGGTCTGCGCCATGAGCAGGCACTGAATCCCATATCCTCTTCCAAAGAGAGACCGGCCCGCCCGGTCTCTCTTTTTTGCTGCCAAACCTGCGTGAAAGGGGTCATTTCCTGCGTGAATGACTGTCCTCAAGGCTGCGCGGGTGTGTTATAATAGGAGCGTAAGGAGGCATATGAGAGGATGGAGCTTCGATTCGCGGTCGTAGAAGACCGCCTGCCCGACGCCCAGCGGCTGGAAGGTCTGCTCCGGCTGGCGTTCGGCAATGGATACATTCTGGTCTGTGACCACTTCGAGAGCGGCGACGCCTTTTTGCAGGCGTTCCCCTCCCGGGCCTATCAGGCCGTTTTTCTGGACATCTGCATGGAGGGCACCAACGGCATCGACACAGCCCGCACCCTGCGCCGCACCGACCCGGACCTGCCGCTGGTCTTCGTGACCTCATCGCCGGAGTATGTGTGGGATGCATTTCCCGTCCACCCCTTCGATTATCTGCTCAAGCCCTACCGGGAAGAGAAGCTCTTTCAGCTGGCCGATGAGCTGCGGCGGGTGCTCTTCCGGGCCGAGCCGGAGCTGGACGTCCGCATCGCACGGCAGACCGTGCAGCTGCCACTGCGGAAGATCCAGTACGCCATGTCCCAGAACCACTATGTCCGGGTCGTCACCGATGACGGCGAGTGCCGGGCCGTCTCCACCTTCGCACAGGTGGAGCAGCTGCTGCGGGCGCAGGAAAATTTCCTCGTCTGCAACCGGGGCGTCATCCTGAACATGGACAAGGTGCTGCGGCTGGACGGCGACGCTTTCGAGATGCTGGACGGCACCCACCTGCCGGTGCGCCTGAAGGATAAAAACACCCTGTTCGCCCAGTTCACACAATACCAGTTCCGCCATATGCGGCGGGAGCTTTGACGACGAAAGGAGGCCCTGCCTTGGACATCACTTTATTCGGACGCTATTTTCTGGACCTCTCCATCCTCTACCCGGGGGCGTTCCTCTGCCTCGCCCCGCTGTGGGAGCATCTGAAAGCGCCCCGCCGCACTGCCCTGCTGACCGCCTTCCTCGTCACCGTCATCGACCTTGCGGCAGCGGCTCTCTGCACCGTCCTTGAGCTGAACAGCAATATGATGCTCCTGCCCATCTTCCTGACGGCATTCTGGCTGCTGCTCTGGCGGGTGGAGTCGGCGGTCTCGACCGGGCAGACGGCCTTTCTCTTCTCCCTCTCTGCCGTTATGATCGCCGTCTGCAATCTGCTCTCCATCGTGCTCAATGCCCGGGCCGAGGTGGACAACGACGCGCCGGTCTGCCTTGTCTCCACTGCCCTGCTCAAGCTGGGGCTGTCGGCGGTGCTCTGCATCCTCTTCTGGTTCACCGCGGTCCAGTGGAGCCGCTGGCTGCTGCGGGAGTACCGGGGCGAAGCCTTCTGGCAGTCGGCCTGGCCGCTGCCCACCATCTACGCGGCTTTCCTCGTCTTCTGTATGCCGCTGGACCCGGCCGTCGTGCTCATCAACCGTCTGATGATCATTTCTGTTCTGGCCGTCTCCATCTCGCTGCTGGGCATCTTTTTGCTGCTGTACGAGATGTATCAGGTGGCCCGGGAGTACACCCGCAGCGCCCAGCTGGACCGGGAAAACCAGCTTCTGGCTGTGGAGTCCCGCCGCTACACCGAGCTTCGGGCCTATATGGAGCAGACGCGCCATCTGCGCCACGATTTCCGCCAGCACCTTCACGTCATCGCCGGCCTGACCGAGGCCGGCCAGCTGGAGGAGCTGAAAAACTACCTCTGCCAGTACGAATCCGAGCTGAGTGAGGAGCGCCCCACCCTCTGCGCCAACCCCGCCGTGGATGCGCTGGCCGGGCACTACGACCATGAGGCCCGCCAGCTCGGCGTGCCGGTGGAATGGCGGCTGGAACTGCCCCGCCAGCTGCCCGTCCCGGAAGCCGACCTCTGCATGATGCTGGGCAACCTGCTGGAAAATGCATTCCATGCCAGCCAGAAGCTCCCGCCCGAGCAGCGGCAGGTGAAGGTGATGGCCCGGATGCTCAGCCCCGCCATGCTGGGCCTTCTGGTCGAAAACCGGTACGACGGCGTACTCAAGCGCCAGAAAGGCGCGCTCCACTCCACCAAGCACGACGGCATGGGCATCGGCCTCGTCTCCATCCAGACCACCGCAGCCAAATACGGCGGCTCCATGACCGTCGAGACCGAAAACGGCCTGTTCCGAGTGAATATCCTGCTGAATCTTTGACCCTGTGTTAGAGCCTCTCCCTCCGCATCCTTGCCCTCTCAGTCACCTTCGGTGACAGCTCTCCCGGAGGGAGAGCCTTTATGATACCCGCCAAGCACTTCATGACCGAATAAAAAAGGAGGACTCCACCATGAAAATCACCCGACGCAGCTTCCTCAGCGCTTCCGCTCTCGCTCTGCTGTCCTGTCCGCTGGCCCCCACCGCCAGCGCGGCCAAGTCCGACAGCCTGTTGGCCGGCCTTTTCCACAGCGAAGACACCGCCCTGCCTTTGAAGCCCCTGACGGCAAAGGGCGTGGATGCGAACCCCTTTATGGGCAGCAGCGAGTCGAACATCCACCACGACTGCTACAACACCGACTCCACCGACGCTGTCCTCCCCGTAGGCATCTGCCCCGAGGTCCATGTGGCGATGGAAAAGACGAACCCCAATGCCTCCCCCGCCATCTTCTTCGACAACTTCGACAACCCCATCAGCCCCTTCCTCGGCGGTCTGGCCATCCGCGACCTCGACGCAGAGGAGGTACGGACCATCGGCTTTTTCTCCCCCGCAAAGCATGACGGCGGCGGCTACCTCATCCAAAGCTCCTATTCCTTCGTGGACGGGCGCAACCTCATCGTCTGCCCCACCAGCCACAACCACGTCCTGATGCTGCGGGCCACGGACGAGAGCGGCACGCCGCTGCCCGTTTTCCAGAAGGTGCTGGACATCAACATCAAGGAGGCTGCCGAGCGGGTGCTGGGCCGCAGCCTTGAGCAGAATCTGCTCTCCATCGTCTTTGACTACGACGGCAACCTCTGGTTCGTCACCGGCGGCTTCCGCATCTACCCCAGCCGCGGCCAGCAGGGCGCGATGGGCTATATCTCCCGCGCAGCCATCGACACCATCCTTGCAGGCGGCACCGCCGACCTCAGCCGCGAGGTGCACGTCTACGCCCCCGCCCCCGGCGAGGGTGCCGAAAACGGCATCGCCTCCTGCCGGGAGGGCGCAGTCATCCTCACGAACCTCGCCTGCTACCTGCTGCGGGCAAACGGCGGCGTAGAGGTCGTCTGGCGCACCCCCTACGACAGCGTGGGCGCAAAGGACAGCCGCGAGGGCGCAGCCACTACCGGCGGCGGTCTGGCGTGGGGCGGCGGCTGCTCGCCCTCTCTGAGCAGGGAGCTGGTCTTCTTTACCGACAACCTCGAGGTCGTCAGCCTCATGGCCGTGGACATCCGCACCGGCGAGGTCGTGGCCAGCCATCCCGTCATCGACGAGCTGCCCGACAATATGCCGGTCTCCGTCGAAAACTCGGCCATCGTCTACGACCACGGCGACGGCAGAGTCAGCACCATCGTCTGCAACTGGTTCGGCGCAGGCAGCCCCAACCTCGCAAAGCCCGACAGCGATTCCTCCATCCAGAGCTACGAGAACATCTATGACCGGAACTGGCTGCTCAAGGGCAACTGCATGATCATGCCCGGTGTCGAGCGGGTGGACACCGTCCGCACCGCCGACGGCTGGGCCATGAAGAGCATCTGGTGCCGCGACGACCTCAGCGACACCTCCATGATGAAGCTCTCCACCGCCACCGGCTATATCTACGGCTTCGTGCAGGATGTGGACAGCGGTATGTGGCAATACATCGTGCTGGACTTCGACACCGGCAAGACCGTCCTCACGGTGGACGTTGCCTCCCTCTACGGCTACAACAACATGGCCATCGGTATGTATGCAGGCCGGGACGGCAACAAGCTCTACTGCCCCACCGGCTACAAGGAGCTGCTCCGCCTGCAGGACCGCTTCGTCTTCCTGCCCGAGATGCCCTACCGGAAGGTCGATCTGGACAAGACCTCCCGCCGGGTGCTTTCTGCCGACGCTTTCCATGCCGCAGGCGGCACAGGCACCCCCGCAAGCTGGCTGCACACCGTCACCCTCGACAATCTCCATCCCCAGACCACCGTTGCCTTCCGCATCAACGGCCTGACCGGAAACCCCGCCGACTACAAACTCTTTGCCCTCGGCACCGACGGTCTTTACCACGAGGTGTCCGGCTGGCGCTTTGACGACGTCCCGGCCCGCTTCAGCGCGAAGAAGGTCTACACCGTCTGCGTCCCCGCACAGGACGGCGGCAGCTTCGACCTCTCGCCCGACGCCAAGGAAGTCACCCTTTCCATCGTTCTGGCCCGCTGAATCTGCAAAAAGGAGGCTCCTGCCATGAAAATGACCCGACGCGATTTTCTCAGGCTCTCTTCCGCCGCTGCCGCCGCCTGCGGCGTCACCCTTCTGCCGGCCCAGAAAGCCGATGCGGCTTCTGAGATCCAGACCCTGCTGGAAGAAGCGTACCTCTACGCCTTCCCGCTGGTGCTCGTGGACGCCACCAAGACCGTCTCCACCAACGCGAAGACCCCCTCCGCCAACCGCGCCCCCGTCAACCAGTTCATCCACGCCCGGAAGCTGCTGGACGCTTCCAGCCGCACCGTCGTCAGCCCCAATGTGGACACCATCTACACGCAGGCATGGCTGGACGTCAGCGCCGAGCCTCAAATCTACGTCGTGCCGGAGGCCGACCGCTTTTTCAACGTGCAGGTACTGGACGCATGGACGAACACCGCCGCCGTGCTGGAAGCACCCGGGGCCTACGCCATCGCCTATTCCGGCTGGGAGGGCACCCTGCCCGAGGGCGTCCGGCGCATCGACGTCCCCACCCGGACGGTCTGGACCATCGCCCGCATCATGCTCTCGGGGCCGGACGACCTGCCGAACGTGGCGGCGCTCCAGAGCCGGATGCAGCTGATGCCCCTCTCGGCCTACCCCGCCGGGCCGGACGCCGCGCCGGAGGGCAGTTATTCCCCGGAAAACGATTTCGTCCCGGTGGAAAAAGTCCTCGCCATGACGCCGCAGGAGTTTTTCGACACCGCCAACCGGCTGATGGAGACCGACCCGCCCGCCGAGGCGGACGCGCCCCTTCTCCGCAGCCTCGCGGCCCTCTCCGTCGGCCCGGGCGAGCGGTTCGACGCCTCCGTCCTCGGCCCCCTCGGCGGGCTGCGCTGGAAGCGGATGCTCCTTCAGCTCAAGAGCAGCCTCCGGGCGCAGGCCGCACGCTATGCCCGGCAGATGGGCCAGTGGACCTACTACGGCGACCCCATCGGCGATTTCGGCACGGCCTACGACTACCGCACCATGGTGGCCCTGATGGGCCTTGGGGCCAACACCACCGACGTCGCCATCTACCCGCGCACCTCCACCGACAGCACCGGGGCCGACCTCACCGGCAAAAAGACCTATACCCTCCACTTCGACGCCCTGCCGCCCACGGTGGGCACCGGATTCTGGTCGGTGACGGCCTACGGCGAGGACAACTTCCTCATCGATAACCCCATCAGCCGCTACTGCGTGAACGACCGCTCCGGCCTCCACCGGAACCCGGACGGTTCCATCGACGTCACCCTCTCCAAGGATGCGCCGGAGGATACCACCAACTGGCTCCCCGTCTCGGACGAGAAGTTCCACCTCTTCCTCCGCATCTACAAGCCCGACTGGACGGCGCTGGACAGCTTCCCGCCACCGGTCATCCGCGTGAAGTAACAAAAACGCCATCTGCGTCTCGGCGCAGATGGCTTTTTCATCGTTACAGCGTTTTACAGGGTGCTCAGCAGGCGGTGGCCGCCGTTCTGGTCGGCGGCATATCGGGTGGTGCGGCTGACCTGATTGTCCAGCGGCAGGCCTTCGGCGTAGCGTTTGAGGTTATGGATGAAGATGTCCACGATGTTGTCCAGCGTCTTGGGCAGGCTGAACTTGCCGGAGTTGTGGGGGGTGATGATGGCCCCCGGTTCGCCCCACAGCGGGTGGTCGGCGGGCAGCGGCTCGGGGTCGGTGACGTCGAGGCCCGCGCCGAAGATCTTGCCGCTGCGCAGGGCGTCCACAAGGGCGTCGCTGTCCACGGTGGTGCCGCGGCCTACGTTGAGGAGGATGGCCCCATCCTTGCAGCGGGCAAAGCGCCCAGCGTCGAACATATGGTAGGTCTCCTCGGTGCCGGGCAGGCTCAGGGCGATGAGGTCGGCTTCGGGCAGCTCCTCATCCAGCTGGCTCTGGGCCACCACCCGCAGGCAGTAGTCCGGGCAGGGGGTGTCGGGGTGGACGGTGCGGCGGACGCCCACCACCTCAGCGCCCAGCATATGAGCGCGGCGGGCGAAGTTGGAGCCGATGTCACCCATGCCGACGCAGAGCACCCGCGCCCCGGTGATGCCCCTCACAGGGCGGTCGATGGGGGCCCACTTGCGCTGGTTCTGGCGGTCGCGGTAGAGGAACATATCCTTCTGGATGCCAAGCCACATGGCCAGCATCCACTCGCTGATGGCCAGACCATACGCGCCGGTGGCGTTGGTCACTACACAGTCCTCGGGCAGGACGCCGGGCTTCAGGTAGGGGTCCGGGCCGGCGGAGTTGGACTGGAACCACTCGATGTGCTTGTTCTGAGAGATCATCGACACCGGGGCGTTGCCCAGCACCACATCGGCCCAGAGCACGTCTTCGGCGTGGACGTCATCCAGCGCGTTGAAGCGGAATTCAAACTCCGGCACGGAGGCCTCCAGCGCGGCGCGGTGGGCGTCGCTCAGGGGCAGACAGACCAAAACTTTTTTATGCATAGGGAACTCCTCACTTCCTGATCGTTCTTTTATAAGGATACACGTTTCTACCCTGCTCCGCAAGAGGGGGACCCGCCTTATTCTTAAGAATTCCTTAGGATTTTATCCCCCAAATCCCAAGAAGTATGTGATAAGCTGTCCCCAAAGCAGAAAAATCTGCTATACTGATACCAAAGCAGCACAGGAAAGGAATCATACACTACGATGATCTCGGCTGCGCAGCGGGCAAAAAGATCCGCGTGCTCATCGCCGTAAAGAATGATTGAAACAAAGAAAGCCCTCTCAGCGGCGCCGAGAGGGCTTTCTCTTCGTATCAGGACTTATCCTTCAGCCAGCGCAGAGCGAACCAGCAAAAGGCCGCAGAGCCTTCGTAGAGGATGCTGTCATCGAACTTCACTTTGGGGTGATGCTGGCCGTAGCAGTACCCCTGTTCCGGGCTGCCTGCGGCGATGAACATACTCACCGTAGGCACCTCGTGGCTCACAAAGGCAAAGTCCTCGCTGCCGCCGCCGGGCTTGCCGCCGGTGAGCGGGCCGTTCATGGTGTGTTCGCCTCGGCCGGACTGCCCGGGCCGGATTTCCGTCTGCGTCTCGTCGATGCGGAACGGCTGGAATTGCACGTCCTGCCGGAGCCCGCCCTTGCTCCCGGCCTTTGTGCCGAGCTGGCCCGCCGCATTACCGAAGCCGTTCCCCAGCTTCCGCCTCCCCGTGTGGTCAAGGTGGAAACGCTTTCCGGCTTTTTCGACAGGGCCTGAGCCGTTTTCCTCCTCCCCCGCCTCTGGGATCTCCTTGCTTTTTCTGTCGCCCTGTCTCTGGGAAGCGTTGCCGGACATTGTCCGTATCTCGTGCCGTGTCCTTCAATGGTACACCTTCATGTACTTTCCTCAGATGTGCGCCCGCGTGTCCGAAGAGACAGCCATAGGCTCTTGCAGAGGGGAGGGAAGAGAGGATCAGGCAAAAAATGGGTAGAATCGTATCTACTCACAGAGGTTCGGAGGCAGTATATCTGATTCATGGAATTGTTGATCCGTATG
>ERZ827156.5033-NODE-5033-length-10238-cov-14.066876_pt1 | contig 10238 bp, 10 predicted proteins | sample MGYA00519919_ERZ827156 | MGnify/ENA primary metagenome ERZ827156 (study PRJEB31778, sample SAMEA3449269) | human gut metagenome | biome: human gut; feature: human-associated habitat; material: faeces | place: United Kingdom | collected 2010/2012 ... | reverse complement strand
GCGTTTAACCACCCTTTGGAATCCCGGTACGGGGTATCGGTGCACCGGTCGATTTTTCTGCGGAGGTTTAATCCTCTGCGAGTTGCTTTTGCTGCATCCGTTTAACGGACTGCGTCAGTTAGATAGGTGCGGCTAGTTTGCTTCGCACCGATAGGTTGATGGACAGAGCAAACTTTAAGGTGCACCCTCCGGTCGGGCTGGGGCAATAACGACTTAATGTATCTTCAATGCGAATTGAAACTTCACTGACGGCAAAGCCGTCAACTTATCTTGCGGCAGCAAACTTAACTGAATAAAACAAAGGCTGCACATGCGTGCAGCCTTTGCTTTATTCTTCTTCCTCCCAGCCGGTGCGTTCGAGCTCGGCTTCTTTGTTCCAAAGGAAGTCAACCTTGAATTCCTTGCCCTCGGCGATGCGGCGGAGGTTCTCAATGTGCTTTGCAAGCACCGGCAGGGCAACGGTGCCGAGGATGGCGGAGCCCTTCCAGTTGCCGGTCTCAAAGCCGTGATAAACGGGATACGCCACCGATAGCGTGATGGGCACAAGGCAGATATAACGTGTCGCCATCAAAAGGACGCTTTCAAAAAACAGCATGGTCGCAAAATCGTGCAGACTGAACGCCAAGATCTCGCCGCCGAGGCAGGCCAGCCCCTTGCCGCCCCTGAACCCGAGCGTTGCCGGAAACATGTGGCCGAGCACGCAGGCGGTACCTGCGGTCTCGCCCGCGCAGTCGTACTTCGGAAACAGCCGGCGGCTCAGGCTCACGGCGACGGCGGCCTTGCTGATATCAAACGCCATTACGAACAGCCCCGCCTTTTTGCCCTCGAGAATGATGGTATTCGACGCACCCGGGTTGCCCGAGCCTTTTTTGCGGATATCGTAGCCCTTGCGCAGTCCGATGACATACGCCGGATTGAGCATGCCGGTGGCATATCCGATCGCAGCGCTGGCGGCGGTCTGCAAAAGCTTCTTGTTCAGTTTCATCTTAACAGCTCCTTTGCAAGTTCTTCGGCCGTATCGACGACGGCCGACGGCGAAAAGCTCTCCAGAAGCTTTCGCCCACGAAAGCCCCACGACACCAAAACGCAGCGGCAGCCCGCATTCTGCGCCGTCATGGCATCGACATCGGAGTCGCCGACATACACAAGCTCGTCCACTGTGCAGCCGAGCGCCCTTGCCGTCTCGAACACGGCGTCGGGTGCGGGCTTTTTGCGCACGCCCTCACGCTCGCCGACGACCGAGTCGAACACCGAGGGGAAGAAGTGTGCAACTATCGTCTTTGCGGGCGCATCGGCCTTGTTCGACACCACGCCCAGCAGATACCCCTGCGCCTTGAGAAGCCGGAGCGCATCGGCAATACCGGCATACGGCACCGTCTTTACCGTGCAGTGGTCGGCGTAATAGCTCTTGAACACCTCAAAAACACGGTCGGTCACAGCCTTGTCCGTCCCCTGCGGCACGGCACGCTCTATAAGCAGCCTTATGCCGTTGCCGACAAAATTGCGCACCTCGTCAAGGCTCCGTTCGGGGAAATTTTCCGAGCGCAGAGCGTAATTAGTCGCATCGCACAGATCCTCGAGCGTGTCGAGCAGCGTGCCGTCAAGATCAAAAATTATAAGTCGTTTCATTTTAGTCACTTCCTGAGCGAATTGTAATACATCCGCCGCAAAAATTCAACATTGACCTGTATACGAGATAATGGTACAATATATTAAATTTTTTGGAACGGAGGTGTCCGATACGGAAGACAAGACCACTTTTGAGGAGCTGCTGAAGAACACGCCCGAGCAAAAGGCGGAGGCTCACAAGGTCGAGAGAGCGTATCATCTGATCTCACAGGGTTATTGGTCGGATGCGGACGCCCTGTTTGACGAGGTGCTCGCAGACGACCCCAAAAACAGCGAAGCGCTCATGGGGAAGCAGCTCATTTCACGCCAGAGCAGGATAAACAGCCGCATGAACTCGCTCGATGCCAGAGCCTACAAGGCGGCGACCCGTGAGAAGGCCGCAGAAAAAAATCCCCTGCGCAGCAAGGCTGTGCTGTGGGGGATGATCGTTGTATTTTTGCTGGTGTGCGGCTTTGCCGCCGCATCGGTGGCAGGCGTTCTGCCGGATGCGCTGGATGTGTTCGGTGAGGCAAAGCCCGCCGTGACCGAGAGCATGCCGACCCCCACGCCCACGCCCACGCCGACGGAAAATGTCAAATCCGCCGACGATATATACAACGAATACATGAACGGATTGAATAAGGACTAAACTGTAGAGATAAATTAATATACCCCCTTTTTGTGTTTACCCCAGCGTGTTAAATCCAACGCTTTCATCGGACAACAAATTATTAAAAGGAGGTTATAATATGTTATAGGAGGTTTAAACACGGTTTCGCCAACCATCGCAAAACAACAGCATTTACACTAAGCAAAATTCAGAGGATCAGTCACAAGTACAGGACATTTTGAGTAATAATTACAAAAGGAGAAAGAATCATAAAACTAAGAAAAATTCTTGCCATTATTCTTGTGTTTGCTATTACGATGTCATTGGGCCCCGCTGCTTTTGCAGATGCGCTGATAGCAGACGCATATTTATCCGGTAAAAAGCCATTAAGAATCAACGCAGATAACACGATAAATATAGCCGACGGTTCACTTATTGAAGGTCGTCTCATAAATGACGACTATACTCTCAGCGAAGTCACAACAGATGATGTAGATAAAGTTGTTTACGAGATAGGTCTCGCCATCCTAGACGGCGATGAAAAGGCGGTTGCAGAGTTAGAGCAGGAGCTCGACAATATGGGTGTTAAAGACAGCACTTCCGAAGAACTGCAAGTTATCTCGGGTGCATCCACTCAAGCTGCCAGAGCATCGAGCTCGACTGTTAGCTACAAAACAAGCACATATTCCGTAACTGTCAACGGCAAATCATATCAAGTCAAAGAAGTTATTGCGCTCCCCACTACCGAAAGCAATTTATTTCACTCTGTATCTGTTAACAAAAAGAAAATCTCCTCAAGTGTAGCATCGGGGGAATACGAACTTCTCAAAGCTATAGGCACTGCCGTCACCAGTGCCGTCTATGCAGAGTATGAAAAGTATATTTCCGCATTCAGTGCATTAAAATCCGTCATTTCCGGTTTAAATTCCACGACAAAAGTTTACGGTATAACGGCTACATATGTGTGCGCCGCCTTGGAGATGGTGAGATTTTATAGCTACAAAACTTCATATGGGTGGCAAGGTTACGCCTCAAGCAGTTATGCTCAAACCGCTATTAGTGCTACAATTTTCAGCACAAGTTATGCAGGTGGAAGTAAATCCGGGCTAAATATGGCAGTCAGCGCAGTTAAAGATCTTGTTTGTTCCAGCAACGGTTACGGTGCTGCAAATCTGCTTAAACAATACTTCCAAACATATCTTTACAACAAAAACTCCCAAATCACTAATGTGATATTTTACCACAACGCCAAGGGCACAAGAAAAACGATTGATGTCATAGGCATGACTTGCCCTACTACCACCGCTGATATACATTGATCTTTTAGTTGGAGGTATTATGTATGAAAGATCCCGTTAAGCTGCGCAACCGAGCGGCTTTAATAGCTTTTAGCATCGTTTTAGTGCTCAGCATCACTAACGAGTTCGTCCAAAGCATGGTTCTCCTTTATATCAGCGCCGCCGTAGTGGCCGCACTTGTTATCTACTGGTTTATTATTTGGTACTGCCCGTACTGCAAACGGGCGCTGCCCTTCTTCGTGGCCGATTATTGCCCGTTCTGCGGAAAGCGCATCCACTACTCGGATAACGACGACGCAGACAGCAATCAGCAGTAAAACAGCATAAATTGACTCCCGTCAACTTAAGCAAAACCGAGGTGCTCGTCACCTCGGTTTTTTCATCATAGCTGTTCGGTTTTCGTAGACTTAGACCAAAAGCTCGGCGCTCAGTTCGGGATTTACCGTCTGCGGGCACTCGATGGTGAGGGCGGCGGCCTTCATTGCGGCGGCGGCTGCCGAGACATGGTCAAGTCCCTGCACGCCCGCCCAGATGATGGCGGCGGTGGCGGCATCGCCGCAGCCGGTGGTGTTCACGGCATTGACCTTTTCGCAGGGAAGCTTCACTATCTCGGCATCCTCGGCGGCGACTATGCCGTCGGGCCCCAGGCTCACGAACACACGCTTGACGCCGGCATCCAGCAGCGCTTCGGCGGCAAACAGTGAGGTGCTCTCGCCGGTCATGCTCTTGGCCTCAAGCTCATTGGGCTTGAACGCCTGAAGCTTGCTCAGCGCCGGCTTGAGCCTGTCTGCCTTTGCCGAGGACACGGGGTCTGCGTACAGGGGAGCCGTGACATTTTCGGCTATCCACGCAATGGTCTCGGTCGTGAGGTTACCGTCAAACACGACGGCATCTGCGGCGTTTATCTCATTTAGGTGCTCCTTGAGATATTCCGGTGTGATGCTGCCGGAAATGTCGGTGTCCGACACGCCGATGAGCATTTCGCCCTTTTCATCGGTCACATAAAGATAGCTCGATGTGCGCCCGCCGGTAAGGCGGCGGGTCATGTGCATATCCATGCCAAGCTGCGTGCAGCTTTCATACAGGCTCTCGCCGTAGAAATCGCTGCCGATGGCGGTGATGAATTTGACCTTGAGCCCAAGCAGGCACAGGTTATGCGCAATGTTTCGTGCCACGCCGCCCGGGGTCAGGCTTATAACTCCCGGGTTTGAATCATGCAGCCTCGGCTCATTATCGGGTCTGCCGCAGATATCCATATTCACTGCGCCGATCACAATTACAGTTTTATCTTCCATATTCCCTCTGCGTATTCACTGACCGCTCTGTCGGCGGCGAAAACGCCGGCCTCGGCGGTGTTTATTATCGAAAGTCGTGCCCTCTCGCCGTCATCGGCTATCGATGCGTACATTCTGTCATGGGTCTGGGCATAGCTGCGGTAGTCGGCGATGAGCATATACGGATCGCCGCCGTAGAGAAGCCCCGACACGAGGTCGGAGTAGCTCTTGCCGTCTCTGAACCCACGGCTGAAGCGGTCGAGCACCGCAGTGAGCTCCCTGTCCCGCTCGGCGTATGCCTTGGGGTCGTAGCCGGCTGCCTTGAGCGCCGTTACCTCGTCGGCATGCAGGCCGAAAAGGAACATATTCTTATCGCCGAGCCGCTCGTGCATCTCGACATTTGCGCCGTCGAGCGTACCGATGGTGACCGCACCGTTGAGCATGAGCTTCATGTTGCCCGTACCGGAGGCCTCCTTGCCGGCGGTGGATATCTGCTCTGACACCTGCGCTGCGGGCATGAGCGCCTCGGCGGCGGAGACACGGTAGTTTTCCATGAAGTAGACCTGCAGCTTACCCTTGCACAGGGGGTCGTGGTTCACATCGTCGGCAAGCGAAAGGATGAGCTCTATGATTCGCTTTGCGGTGTAATACCCCGCTGCGGCCTTTGCGCCGAACACGAAGGTGCGGGGCGTAAAGTCTGAGTTGGGGTTCTCGTGCAGCATATTTTGCAGGCGGGTTATGAGCATGGCGCACATGAGCTGGCGCTTATACTCGTGCAAACGCTTGACCTGCACATCTAAAATCGCATCCGTGTTGAGGACAAAGCCGTCCTGCCTGCGGGCGAAGTCCGCAAAGTCCTGCTTGTTGAGAAGCTTTATCTCGTTTACCCTGTCCCGAACGGCGGTGTTGTCTGCAAAATCGGCAAAGCGGACGAGCGTTTCCGGCTTTTGCAGGTAGCTTTCGCTGCCGAGTAGGTCGCACACGAGGGAATTCAGCCTCGGGTTTATCTGCGCAAGCCAGCGGCGGTGGTCGATGCCGTTTGTGACATAGGTAAAGCGCTCGGGCGTGAGCGAGCACACATCACGGAACAGCTCCGTTTTCAGTATCTCGCCGTGCAGCGCCGAAACGCCGTTTATCTTAAAGCAGGCGGCAAGGCAGAGGTTTGCCATGTGAACGCCGTCGTCCTGGATGATGAGGTTTCTGCCGACCCTCTCGCTCTCGCCGAACTTTGAGCGCAGATAGTCGCACCAGCGGCGGTTTATCTCGCACAGTATCTCCCACACACGGGGCAGCAGCGTCTGGATAAGCTCCTGCGGCCACTTTTCGAGCGCTTCACTCATGACGGTGTGGTTGGTGTATGCGACCGCATTGGTCACGATGCTCCACGCCTCGTCCCAGCCGAGACCGTACTCGTCCATGAAAATGCGCATGAGCTCGGGGATGACGAGCGTGGGGTGGGTGTCGTTTATCTGAATGACATGGTGCTCGGCGAAGGAGCGAATGTCGCCGTAGCGATCCATGTGCTTGCGCACGATGCACTGCACGGTCGCCGAGACGAAGAAATACTGCTGCTTGAGCCGCAGCTGCTTGCCCTGAATGTGGTCGTCGGCGGGATAGAGCACCTTGGTGATGACCTCGCTCATGGTGCGCTGCTCAAGGCTCTTTACATACTCGCCCTCGGAGAACAGGTACATGTCGAGCGCCGTGGTGCTGCGTGCATCCCAAAGGCGCAGGGTGTTGACCGTCTCGCCCCTGTAGCCTGCGATGAGCATATCTCTCGGCACGGCGGTGACGGTGGTGTAGCCGATATGCTCGGCGTGGTAGTGGCCGTAATTATCCCAGTGCGGGACGATGTGTCCGCCGAAGCGCACCTCGACGGCCTCGTCCGAGCGGGTGACCAGCCAGCTCTCGGCTGCCGAGCGCCAGTCGTCGGCGACCTCGGTCTGCTTGCCGTCCCGTATCTTCTGACGGAAGATGCCCAGCTCGTAGCATATCGAGTAGCCCGTTGCGGGGATGCCGAGCGACGCCATGGAGTCCATATAGCAGGCGGCGAGTCTGCCGAGACCGCCGTTGCCGAGACCTGCGTCGTTTTCCTCCTCGAAAATGTCGCTTGCGTTTCTGCCAAGGTCGCTCAGCGCCCCGATGAGCGCTTCGGAAATGCCGAGGTTGAAGGCATTTTTCATAAGGCTCCTGCCCATGAGAAACTCCATGGACAGATAATGCACCTCACGGTCGGGCTTCTTGTCCTCGCCGAAGGCCAAAAGGCGGCTCATTATCTCACGGATAACTATCGCCGAGGCACGGAACACCTGATCGTCTGTTGCGTTTTTACTTGTGACGCCGAACTGCGCACACAGCTTATCTTCTATCGCCGAGCGCACCTCGTCACGGGAGATCTGACTTTTGAACATGGGTCTTAGACCTCACTATTTTTAGGAATTACTATCGGCAGCTTCTCGCTGCCCATGAGCGTCCGGAACGCCGAAACGGACGCATATTTATCGGCGATGACGGAGTTCAAAATGACCCCCTCGCCTATCTTCGCTCCACGCATGAGGATGCAGTTTTCAAGCTTTGCACCCGGGGCAATGCGCACATCGGAGGACAAAACGCAGTTTTTCACCTCGCCCTCGATGATGCAGCCGTCGGAAACGAGACTGTTTGTGACAAACGCCTCCTCGCCGTAGTAGGTGCTGACATCCTCGTGGCTCTTGGTGCGCACCGGTCGCTCGGGCGGGAACATTTCGGCACGGCACTCGGGCTTGAGCATATCCATGCTCGCATCAAAATAGGTATCCAAACTCATGATACGCCGTGCATAGCCGGGGTGCAGGTACACATTCACCTTGCCGCCGTTTTCAAGATACGCCGCTATCGCATCACGGTGGAAGTGATAGTGGTTTGCCGCAGCGCAGGCATCCATCATGGTGATGAGAAGGTCCTTTGAGATTATATATGCCTCGAGTGACGCAAGCCCCTCGCCGTCGGTGGTCTGATTAAATATCATGCGGCGGGCAAAGCCGTCTGCATCCACGACATAGCGGTGGTGGCGGTACTCGGGCGTGCGCTCGGTGCAGATGGCGGTTATCTCCGCCCCGCTTTTTACATGATGGCGCATTGCGGCTCTTAAATCAAGGTTTGCCGCAACATTGCCCTGCACCATGACGATGTACTTTGCTCTCAGCTCACGCACATAGGTGGAAACGGCATTCAATGCCTCTATCGTGCCGGTGTAATCGCCCCGGTGGTACTCGGGCAGGCCGAACGGCGGGAGCATTCGCAGGCCGCCGATACGGCGACCCATGTCCCAGTCCTTGCCGCTGCCGATGTGGTCTAAAAGCGACTGATAGTCACGCTGCATGATAACGCCGACATCGTGGATACCGGCATTCATCATCGATGACAGCGCAAAGTCGATGAGCCTGTATCTGCCGCAGAACGGGAGCGACGCCGCCGTTCTCGTTTTCACAAGCTCGCCAAGCTCATTGACAGAGCCGTAGGCAAAGATTATTCCGTGAAAATCAGACATATTCAGACCTCCTCCGACTTGTATATCATCGCACCGGCGGGCACGCTTGCACCCGAGCGGATCTCGATATCCGGCCCGCAGGTGGCGACGCCCCAGTCCTCGCTTCCGTCGGGCGCAGCGCCGACATGAGCGCCGCTTCTCACGACCGTGTTCTCGCCGATGATGGCGTATTCGACCGTTGCCCCTTCCTCGACGACCGCACCGGGCATGAGCACACTGTACAGCACCGTAGCGCCCTTGCCGACATGCGCAGAGCTTGACAGCACCGAGTTTTCGACATGGCCGTCAATGACGCAGCCCTCGGTGACTATAGAGTGCACGATGCGTGCGCTCTCCCCTGCATAATGCGGCGGCAGGCCGACGGGGCGGGAGCGTATCGGCCACTCGGGGTCGTATAGATTTATGAGCGTTGTGGACAGCATATCCATGTTTGCGTCCCACAGGCTCGTTATCGTGCCGACATCACGCCAGTAGCCGTCGAAGCGGTAAGGCCACAGCTTCTCGCCGGTTTTCAGCATGTTCGGGATTATATTTTTACCGAAGTCCTTGCTCGAGGTCGGATCATTTTCGTCCTCGATGAGGTACCTGCGGAGCTTTTTCCAGTTAAATATGTATATGCCCATGGACGCAAGGTCGCTTTTGGGCTGCTTGGGCTTTTCCTCGAACTGACTTACATAGCCGTCCTCGCCGAGGTTCATGATGCCGAAGCGGGTCGCCTCCTCCATGGACACCTGCAAAACGGCGATGGTGCAGGCGGCGTCGTGCTCGACATGCTCACGGAGCATTTTGGCGTAATCCATCTTATAGATGTGGTCGCCCGAGAGGATGAGGACATTATCGGGATCGTACATTTCGATAAAGCCCATGTTCTGATAAATGGCGTTTGCCGTGCCGGAAAACCACGAGCCGTTCTCGCCTGCGGTCTGGTACGGCGGTAGGATGAACACGCCGCCGTCGGCACTGTCAAGATCCCACGGCTGACCGCCGCCGATGTAGCTGTTCAGGCGCAGCGGGCGGTACTGCGTCAGCACGCCCACGGTGTCTATGCCGGAGTTTGCGCAGTTGGAAAGCGGAAAATCGATGATCCTGTACTTGCCGCCAAAGGGCATATTCGGTTTTGCAACATTCTGCGTCAAGGCGAAAAGGCGTGAGCCCTGACCGCCCGCAAGCAGCATTGCGATGCAGCTTTTTTTCATGCTTTCTACCTCAATTAAATTTGTTCATCGCCCTGTCGGGCCCCTCAATGATGTAGCACTGCACAGCCTTGGACACCCGCTCGGCAAGTGCCTGCATGTCCTCGGCGTCCTGATTTTTAAAGGTGCTGAGCACCCAATCGGCCATGTCGTAATCCGGATGCGGGGCAGCGCCGACTCCCATGCGGATGCGGGGGAAGTCCTGCGTGCCGAGATGCTGAATGATGTTTTTAAGCCCGTTGTGTCCGCCGGCCGAGCCGCTTTTGCGAATGCGCAGCTTGCCTATCGGCATCGCCACCTCGTCTGACACGACGATGATGTGCTCGGGGCTTATCTTATAAAACTTTGCCGCCTGAATGACAGCCTCGCCCGAAAGGTTCATGTAGGTCTGCGGCTTCATCAAGAGAACCTTTTCGCCGCCTATCTCGACCTGCGCCGTCAGCGCCTTGAAGCGCAGCCTGTTTATGCTGACACCCAATCCCTTTGCCATTGCGTCGGCGGCCATGAAGCCTGCGTTGTGCCTTGTTCCGTTAAATCTGGTGCCCGGGTTGCCGAGGAATACGACAAGCCATGTTACACCCTGTGCGCTGCGAAATCTATCAAACACGGGTTGTACCTCTAACAATTATATACGCAGTGCAAGGGCTTTTGCCCTTGCACTCAGCGTGTCAAAAAAAGTCTTGTGACTTTTTTGCACGCTTCAAAACACGCCACATTTTTTGTGAA
>ERZ827156.5025-NODE-5025-length-10255-cov-5.410000_pt1 | contig 10255 bp, 10 predicted proteins | sample MGYA00519919_ERZ827156 | MGnify/ENA primary metagenome ERZ827156 (study PRJEB31778, sample SAMEA3449269) | human gut metagenome | biome: human gut; feature: human-associated habitat; material: faeces | place: United Kingdom | collected 2010/2012 ... | reverse complement strand
CGCCGTCAATTACCGTAATATATTCTCTCGTCCGCTCACCGTGGCTTCCACTGGTGTATACACTGCCCGGCTCTACGTCAATCCGGTAGATTTCTACGGACTGGGAGTCCTCAAATGGAAAGCAGGTAAAGACCTTATACTGTCCCTCCAGTTCCTTGGTTGGAATCATTTCTTCCGGCTTCACCAGACAGAAATCCACACGGGGAGCTTCAATTAAAGTCTGAAATTCAATCCGCAGTCCGCTTGTAATCTTTCCAAGTACACCCAATGATGGATTTGCCGTTCCCTTTTCAATCTGTGCCAGCATACTCTTACTTACACCGGTCTGCTCTGCCACCTGATCAAGACTCATTCCCTTGGACTGACGCAGTCTCTTTAAATTTTCCGATACATTGTGTGACAGGTAATCCATACATTTTCCTCTCTTTCCATTTGAAACTTTCACTTCAAATTTTTTACATCAAACTTTTCGCATCAAATTTTTATGATATTAACCGATGTTTTTGATAAAGATATCTATTTTACAGTGCCTTGCGGTATAACATTTCTATATCACACTGACGGGATGACCGTGGGTTCACTGCAATATTGCCGCTCTTCATGGCATCGACAGCCATCGGCTCTATCTTGCTTTCTATCTCTTCCTTTGTGACTGTTCCGGTTTTGCTGGCATTGTTGATTGCGATGGTCAGATTCTCAGGGATTCCGATGTCTGTGCAAAGCTCCCTGATTGCATCTACCAGCATCATCGGCTCAAATTCGTCCGCATATGCAGGAATCGGGCTTATATCATTGTAGATGGTCAGATACTTTCCATGATCTGCAAGTGCATTGTACTCTGCGATTACAGGAAGCAGCACTGCGTTTGCCACTCCGTGAGGCACATCGAAAAATGCGCTGACCGGATGGCTCATTGCATGCACATTTCCAAGCCTTGCAAATGAGAATGCTATTCCTGCAAAAAGTGAGCCTGTCATCATAGCTTCTGCAGCCTCGATATCGTTTCTGTTTGCTACAAATCTGCGGATATTTTTTCCGATAAGTGCCATCGCTTTTTCTGCCAGTGCATCAGAAAATGGCGAAGCTGCTGTGGATACATACGCCTCCTCGGCATGGATAAATGCATCAATTCCGCAGGCTGCCGCCACGCTTGCCGGTGCTGTTGTGATGAGCTCTGCATCTAGTATCGCATATTTTGGCAATATCTCGTAGCTGAATACTGTGAGCTTATAGTTTCTGCTATGATCTGTGATTACAGAGAATGCTGTCACCTCTGAGCCGGTTCCTGCGGTGGTTGGTATCGCAATGAGCGGTACGATTGGTCCCGGCACCTTGTGTGCTCCCTCATAGTCTGTGACGCTTCCGCCATATTTGGCAACTACACCCACTGCTTTTGCCACATCCATCGGTGAGCCGCCTCCGAATGCCACGATAAAGTCTGCGCCCGACTCCAGGTATTTTGCTGTGGCTTTCTCCACTGTTGTGACAGATGGATTTGCCTCTATATCTGTAAAAGTGTCTGCTTTTATGTCAACTGATGCCAGATAATCTGCTGCCTTTTTTACAAGTCCCATCTTCTCAAGATGAGGTCCTGAAATGATGAGTGCATGCTTACCTCCAAGCTTTTTGGCTATTTCCGGCAGCTTTGAAAGACTGCCCTTTCCCACTGTGATGTCCTGTGGCACCGAGAAATTAAATGTTTCCATATATAATCTGTCCTTTCTGTTTCCTAGCTTGCTTTCTTGGCAAGTACCCTGTCTATTGCAGCATCGATAACCTTATCCAGTTCAGCCTCATCTGCCTCCGGCATAAGTGTTGCAGCATCCTCATCTGATATGAGCTCAACAAGTGTACCAAATGACTCCTTGTATTTCTTTTTACAGAAAACGAAGAATACCACGCCGAGCGCACACCATGCAAGCACGATGCCCCACTCCTGAGCGATAAGTGATCCGCCGCTTCCCGGTATGCAGTACATTGCAACCATGAAGCCTGACATGATGACCGCCATCGTTCCAAAGAACCTATATGCGGGAACCTTGTAAGGTCTTGGCATATCCGGCTCCTTCTTGCGAAGAATAATGAATGAAAGAGCAACCATGCAGTATGCCACGCAGCATCCAAAGTTGCCGGCATCACTAATCCATACGAGCATCTTTCTGCCTGCAAAAGGAGCAAGCATTGTGAGTACTCCAATGAGAATCAGTGAGTTGATTGGTGTCTTGTGCTTTGGATGAAGCTTTGCAAAAAACTTCGGAATCATATATGACTCTGCCATTGAGTACATGGCACGCGAGCCACCGAGCAAAAATGAGTTCCATGCGGTTACGATACCGCACATTCCGCCGACTATTATAACCTTTGCCATTATCTTTGTGTTGAATGCGGCAGCCATTGCATCTGCTGTGACAAGTCCTGTTGCCTGCTCTGAATCAACAATTGCCTGTGGGCCCATGACAAGACCTACCGCAACAATGACAAGTGCATAGAACACAACTGCCAGAACTACTGATAAGATAAGTATTGAGCCGATTTTCTTTGCCGGAACATTGATCTCCTCAGCCGCCTGAGGTATTACGTCAAATCCGATAAAGTAAAATGGCGAAAGTGCTGCCACTCCGATAATTGCCTTTACGTTCAGACCTGCAGAGCTGCCTGCAAACATCTGTCCATCCAGGTTATCAACTGTTCCATTGATTACCGATGCAATTATCAACAAAATTCCGGCGCCACCAATAATACATGTGAGCACAGTCTGCAAAATCGCTGCTGTCTTTGCGCCGATAATGTTTATCATCATAATTAAAAATGCCACAACTATCGCCACAATAAGCCAAGAAGCATAAATATCAAAGCCTGCTACCGTATACAGATAGCCCTTCAAAAAGCCCGGCCACAGATATGTGATGATTGTTGGGAAAGCGCACGCCTCAAAGCATGCCACACTGACATATCCAAGGATAATCATCCACGTACATATGAATGAGCCTGTCGAACCCATTGCCTTGTAGCTGAATACATGCTCGCCACCGCACTGAGGCATGGCTGCTGTCAGCTCCGCGTAGGTCATTCCCACAAAAAATATCATGATACCGCCGATTACGAAGCCGATTGCGGCACCGAGCACTCCGCCCTTTTCAATCCAGCCTCCGGTTGAGACAACCCAGCCCCAGCCAATCATGGCTCCAAATGCAATTACAAGTACGTCCCAGGCATTCAGGACTTTGTTAAATTCTGATTTTTTCTGTTCCATTACTTGTCACCTCCAGCTTCTGTCTTACTTTCATTTTCTACCACTTTTCTTGCCAGAGACTCAATAAGCTCCGCTGTGCCATCCACTCCTAACAGGCTGCTGTCTATAAGCATATCTCTGTTGTGTCTGTCGCCTCGGTTGCTTCCTGTCAGCGCCATATGACGCTTATGATAACGCTTATCCTTTTCAGTGATAAAAAGCTTTGCATCATCCTCCGACAAATTGTGGCTCTTCATTACGTTTTCAATCCTCACTTCATCCGGTGAATATATGAAAATACGTAAAATCGGTTTATGTTCCTTTAGTATATAGTCTGCTGAACGACCGATAATCACGCATGACTCACGGTCTGATAATTTTCTGATTATGGTTTTCTGGACGTGAATTGCACGCTCTGTGAGGTCTGCATATTTGGAGAAAGAGCCTCTGACATCACCCTCTGCACCTTTTCCGGCGATGGTGATACCTTCCTCAACCTTTTCCATGATATCCTTCGGAATACCGACCTCTTTTATGATTTCATCTACAGTATCCCTGTCATAAAATTTGATTCCCAGGTCTTTAGCAACCTTTTTGCCAATCTGGTTTCCTTTAGCGCCATATTCGCATCCTATTGTAATAACAAGATGTGCCATTTCGTTCCCCTCGCTTTTCTTATATATACATCTTTATGCTATGTTGATATGAAAGTCGCTAAGGTATGCATCGACGATACCTTTTGACCCTTTAATCATATGTTGTTATATAAACTTGTTCCGCTTAGTTACCTATATTCTTTGTTTAAAAGAAGGGCGCACGAAGCTAATCGTGACGCCCTTGTCCTTTTATCCGGCTCGTAAAATCTGCCGCAATATATTCTGTTGCCTGCTTCAAATATAATTCAAGCCTTCTATGAAAGTAACTCAACAGTCTCCTTTATAATATCAAATGCCTTGTCGCACTCTTCCTCGCTTACGATAAGCGGTGGAACCATACGGATGATATGGCTTCCGATTGCTGTGATAAGCATATGACGGTCAAAGCAGCCATGCTTTACATCTACACCTGAGATTGTATCGTCAAACTCAACACCAACTAATAATCCCTGATGTCTTACCTCTTTTACGTGTGGAAGTTTCTCAAGCTTAGCTGTGAAATAATCACCAACCTTCTTTGCATTTCCGGCAAGATCTCTGTCAAGCAGCTCGTTTACTTCTGCAAGTGCTGCTGCACAGCATACAGGATGTCCGCCAAAGGTTGTACCGTGTGAACCGGCTGAGAACGCTTTTGAAACCTCCTCTGTAGCACAGATAGCACCGATTGGCATTCCACCGCCAAGTCCCTTTGCCATAGAAACGATATCAGGCTTGATGCCGTAGTTCATGTAGCTCATTACAGCTCCGGTTCTGCACCATCCTGTCTGAACCTCATCAATAAGGAGGAGCATGCCCTTCTCATCACAGAACTCGCGAAGTCCCTTCATGAATTCAGGTGTTGCAGGATGAACACCGCCCTCGCCCTGTACAGGCTCAATCATGATAGCGATTGTGTTCTCTGTGCAAGCATCCTTGAAAGCCTTTAAGTCATTGTAAGGAGCGTATGAGAATCCGTATGTCATAGGACCAAAACCCACCTGGCATCCGTTTCCAGGCTGTCCTGTTGCTGACATAGCACCGAAGGTTCTGCCATGGAAGCCGTCCTTAGCAGTTACGATGTGATATCTGTTTGGACCATATTTCTCTATACCATATTTACGAGCCATCTTAATCATAGCCTCATTTGCCTCAGTTCCTGAGTTCTGGTAGAAAATCTTGTCCATTCCGATAGTCTTGCAAACCTTCTCAGCAAGCAGAGCCTGTGGAATGGTGTATGGATAGTTGAATGTATGCATGATGTCATCCACCTGATCCTTGACCGCTGCAACAACCTTAGGGTTTCTGCTGCCGGCATTGTTTACGGCGATTCCTGCGTAAAAGTCAAGGTATGGTGTACCATTCTCATCATATAGATACATGCCCTCAGCAGTCTCAGCGATGAAATCGAAACGCTCATATGTCTCAATCATATACTTCTTTACTTTGTCTTTGATGTCCTGTGCTGTTAATCCTGTGTCTTTTAATTTCATAATATATTGCCTCCTAATTTAAATATCCTTGTGATTTTGATAAATAAAAAAGAGCAAAGTGCTTCACCGGTTAGCGTCTTTGCTCTTAAATATTCATAATTAATATGTAGTTGTTTGTTCGTTTTCTTTTGTGTATTATTTTGAACAAGTAAACAATATCACGTTCAATATATTGTGTCAACAATTTTCATTAAAAATGCGAAATACCTCATAATTGTCAGTTTAAAGGTGTTTATCCTTAAAATTATTAACACAAATTGCCATTTAATGCTTAAAATATCATTTTAATGTAATGTTTTGTGCATTATATTGTCTGTGCATTATTCTGTTGCTATGTTCCTTTTCATCATCTATATACATTATAAAGAACATGCTATGCATTCTTTACAAGCTCCTGTTTACGGAAGGTGCGGAACAATCCAATCTGCTCCAGTGCCTTTGCAATGCCGAAAAAGACAATTGAATCTATCGGCCACATAATAAGGTTCTTCAGTGCACGCATTGGAAGAATTGCCATAAGCGCCTGTCCATACAGCACCTGCAGACACAGAGTATTGAGAATGACATTGCAGATGAGCATTACTACAAACTTCGCAGCAAGCACTCTCCATATGGTAAGCTTTTTCTTATAAAAGAAACATCCATATAAAACACCTGCAAGCATTACAACAAGTGTAAGCTGTGGACAAAATGGTCCTGTAGGCTTCATCAGATACTTGATGATGTCAAGCGCTCCGTGGAAAACAGCTCCGGCAACCGGTCCAAACAGGTAATCAACGATACCATTTGGAATACCGGAAAAACCGATACGGATAAACTGTCCATATTCGATGGAGAAATATCCAAGGATAACGGCAACTGCAGCAAGCATAGCCATAGTTGTGATGGTTCTGACCGATTTAAGCTCTCGGGCAGAATCGGTGAACAAAGTAACGAATTTTTTCATTAAAAAATTACCTCCTTTGCAGACCTCACCGAACTACAACAGGAGATAATTAATATCTTCGGATGCAGCGGGATGCGACTCATGTACCGCAAGATTTTCTTTTCGTCCGGGTGACAACTCCCTGTTCATCCGGCACTTAACGCACATGTGTCTACTCTGCTAAAATTTATTTATTTGTAACGTATTAAAGTATATCACACTCTAATATCAAATCAAGTCTTTTTTATTCAATACAATAATTAAAGGGCCAAAACACCTTTTGATCCTCATATCTTATCATATCATATTATTTTATTTACTCTATCTTGGATCCGGACGATGCTTCATGTCACGGATAGGAATATTGGCAACGAGTGCCGGAACCATTCCGTTGTTAGAATCAGACTCTGTCTCTGTGATTTTCACATCAAGAGCTTCCGCATCAATATCCATATAGCGGGAAATAACCTCAATGATATCCCTTTTCATCATCTCCATCATCTCCGATGAGCAGTTTGCACGGTCAGAAACCAGCACCAGCTTCAGGCGATCCTTTGCAACATTACCAGAAGATTTCTTTTTAAATAAATCCATTATACCCATGGTACGTATCCCCCTTTAATTTTTCTTAAACATATCCTTTAGCTTTTCAAAGACACCATGCTTCTGGTTTAAATCAAGTAAAGGAACCTCCTCGCCCATGATACGGCGGCAGATATTCATATATGCCTTTCCTGCAAGGCTGTCTGAACCGACTAACGGCTCACCACGGTTTGTAGAAATAACAATCTGCTCATCATCCGGTACTGCACCGATTAAGTTGACTGCAAGAATCTCTGTTACATCATCCACATTCATCATATCACCGCGCTTAACCATATCGACACGCAGACGGTTGACAATCAGATCAATGCGCTTCATCTCATTTGCCTCGAGAAGGCCAACAATACGGTCAGCGTCACGGATTGCTGATACCTCAGGTGTAGTGACAACGAGTGCACGGTCAGCTCCTGCAACGGCATTCTTGAAGCCCTGCTCGATACCTGCCGGGCAGTCAAGCAGAATATAGTCAAACTCCTCACGAAGCTCATTGATAAGCTCAACCATCTGCTCAGGTGTAACAGCATCCTTGTCCCTTGTCTGGGCTGATGGAAGCAGACACAGATCAGGATATTTCTTATCCTTGATAAGAGCCTGACGGATACGGCATTTACCCTCAACGACATCTACGAGATTGTATACAATACGATTCTCAAGTCCCATAACAACATCCAGGTTACGCAGTCCGATGTCAGTATCAATCATAACAACCTTTTTATTTAACTGTGCAAGACCTGTACCAATATTTGCTGTGGTTGTGGTCTTGCCCACACCACCCTTTCCTGATGTGATAACGATTACTTCGCTCATGAACTTTATTCCTCCTACGTTCCTAAATGCTATTTAAAATATTTTTAGTAATTGGTTCGATGTAAATATATCCATCCTTTGCGATGGCTATCTGTGCCTGCTCCTGCACCGGCTTTTCCTTGCGCCTTACCCTGTGCTTTGGCTGAGGCTCGTCCGGACTCTTCGCAATCAAATCACCAATCTGAATCTGAATCGGCTGCATGTCAAGTGCAAATACAAAGCAGCTCCTGTCACCTGTACATCCGGCGTGGACATTGCCCTTTAATGCACCAAGAATAACGATATTGCCCTGAGCTATAATCTTGGCTCCCGGATTGACATCACCTATGATTGTGACCGAAGACTCGCTGGTAATCACCTGGCCTGACCTGAGCGTACCACGGTAAAACTGCTCCGGAACACTGACTGTTGCAACATTCTCGCACTGCTTCTGCACTGCCTCATTAAATGCCTCAACCTGCTCCTTCATAATGGCTTCCTGCTCGGTACCACTCTCCACAATGCACAAAATCTCAATTGTGGTATTTTCCTCAATAGCTGCAATTATCTGCTGCTGCTCTTCATCTGAAAGATGCCTTCCCTCAAATGAAATAGCAAGCTTTGCGTTTTTAAAAAAATTGGCGGATGCCTTAAACTTCTCCACAACTGCCTTTATCAAATCAGCAAATGGCATATCCGCATCTAAAATTAAATTGATTCCATATTTATTACTCTTTATCGTAACCGACTGTGACATGAGTACCTCCAATATCATTTAATATGAAATTCATTACTCCTAATTATACATTTTTATGTGGCTTCACGCAACCTTTTTCTGTAGGCTATGTACTAATTAAATCGACCATAGAAAGATTAACCGCTAATGCAAAAAACTTCTCTTATATGATACCTTATTTAATCATATAAGAGAAGTCGTACCCTTTTTGCAATTCTTTTATTTTTCTGTGATACGATTGTATTATTTTTCATATAAAAACTCTTCCGGCAATGTAACATTAAAATCTTTCGCCAGATGTCTGAAGTTATCCGGTGTGATTGTCTGCAGCTTATCCGGTCTCATGGATAACATCTTGACAAGAATCTCTGCCGACTTCTCTGCTGTATGCATAAGTCCGAATGTCAGATCAAAATCTTTTCCGGCTGCAAACATTCCATGATGCGCCCAGATGGCAAGATCATATTTCTTCATAAGTTCACTTGTTGCCACTGCAATTTCTCTTCCGCCCGGTACCATCCACGGAACTACACCGATTCCAGTCGGGAATACTACAGGACACTCGGTTGCCATTTCCCACAGTTCTCTTGTAAAGACCTTATCTTCAAGCGGAAGAACAAATGTGAGCGCAATAATGTTTGTTGTATGTGCATGATACACTACTCTGTAATCCGGATCCTGCTGTTTCTTGACTTCAAGATTCATAAGGTGGCTAGGCAACTCGCTTGTCGGTCTTCCACCATTCACAAGTCCCCATACAATACGGTAATTCTCACCTTTTTCATCAAGCTCTATCATACAGATTGAATCCTCCGGCTTGATTATTACATTTCGGAAATATTTTCCACTTCCTGTCACAAGGAAATATTCTCCGGCAAGCTCCGGTACGGTTGTTCCGATTGGCTGCCACTCTTTTGGATCAAAGTTCTCTTTGACAGACTCTACTTCCTCAGACTTCACACGATAGGAGAGATTACCGCCATTTCTTTCATGCCATCCCTGCTCCCATCCGTCATTTGCCATACGTATAAATCCTTTTACAAATTCTGCATCTAAAAATCTCATGATATTTTCCTCATTTTTCTACTATATTTAAACTACTATTTTGTATTTGATTAGCTGCTGTAAAGCCATACTATAATGTGACTTTTATAGATATGACTATATTTTATCTGCATATAATGTCAACCGGCACATCCAGTATCTTTGCTACCTTAAGTATGGTATCAATGTGTCGTCCCACTGCTGCTGCCATGTGATGTGTCGGTCCTGCCTCACTCCACCGGTTGCAGAATTCTCTTGCTCCGATTGAGAAGCGAGTTCTCATATTGGTATCTCCAAATGTGAATATCGGACCTTCCTCGTTTACACCTTCTGCTGCAACAAATTTAAATTTCCCGTTCATGTCCTGAGTGATTCCAAGATAGGTTACATCTGCAGCCGGTGGATAGAACTGTGTCAGATATCCGCCTCCTGTTTTTCCGTGGAATCTGTTTGATTTCTCCGAATAACAGAAATATTGTTTTCTTTTTTCAACAAAACGTTGCAATTTCCCAGCGCACGCTCTATAATACCGCTTGCGCCCGCCATGTTCCGGGGCATCAGCTTTAACGTTTCGCAGAACAAGATATTTTTTGAATTATTTGGAAAAAATCATGAATTTGAAAAAAGGTTAACAAGATTTTACAAATGTTCACAATTTTTTTAAAAAAAATCAAATATTACTTTACGTAATAGCATTTATGCTTGTAACAGCAGGGTATCTAAATTACACAACAAAAAACCATAATGTAAGTGATATTTTACAAACAACTACAAAAGCAGAAGAATTAGCAGGAACTGAAAATA
>ERZ827156.5020-NODE-5020-length-10265-cov-4.879236_pt1 | contig 10265 bp, 6 predicted proteins | sample MGYA00519919_ERZ827156 | MGnify/ENA primary metagenome ERZ827156 (study PRJEB31778, sample SAMEA3449269) | human gut metagenome | biome: human gut; feature: human-associated habitat; material: faeces | place: United Kingdom | collected 2010/2012 ... | reverse complement strand
TGGATTTGAAAGCATTTTACTTGCTCTTTCAATTTCAGCAATAACTTTTTTCTTTTCTTCTTCCATACGTTTTCTTTCTTCTTCAATATCAACAAGTTCTTCAAATGGTATATATAATTCAATCCCATCTGTTATGATTGATAATGCATTTTGTGCAATTCCTTCTTTGTTTTCTTGAACTTTGATATTTTCACTATATCCTAATTTCTTTAAAAATCCTTCAGATTGATTTATTAAATATTTATATTTTGTTGTTACAAATATTAATTCTGTCTTTTTTGATGGATGTACATTTGAACTTGCTCTTAAATTACGAATTCCTATAATTATTTCTTTTAATTTTTCAATTTCTTCTTCATCAGCTTTAAAATTATATTTTTCATCAAATTGTGGGAATTTTGAAATCATTATACTTTCATCAATATTAAATAATTGTAAAAAAAACCTAAAATTTCTTGGAAAAACAGACGAAAATGTTGACATGGCAGGAACAGCAATAACAGAATTCAAAAAACACGGAATAAGTGTAGAACAATTAAAGCAAGAAACAGAAAAACAAAGTGATATATACTTAAAAAACAACGGTTTTAAAGATACTGTCAAAGATATCAAACAGACAGAACAAGCGGCAGTTAGCACTATAGAACAATTATCCAATTTGAGAACTAATAAACCAGCTCCAATTTCAACACCAATAGATGAAATAAAGAATGATATTAAAACAAGTAATTATTTGGTAAGACCAACTTACCAACGTCAAGAGAAAATCAATCAATTAAAAGCTTCATCTATCATCGAAAGTATACTGCTTGGGATTAATTTGCCCCCTATATTCGTTTTTAAACGCACTAATGGAATTAAAGAAGTTATTGATGGGCAACAACGCTTATTGTCTATTATCGGATTTTTAGGAGAACAATATAAAAATGAAGAAGGGAAATTAGTAATTTCAAGAAATAACAATTTTAAATTGAAATCCCTAAAGATATTATCAGAATTGAATGGATGTAATTATTCAGATTTAAATATTGATTTACAAGATAAAATATTAGATTTCACTATTGATGTTATAATAATAGAAGAGAATATCAATCCGACATTTGACCCAACTGATTTATTTATAAGACTAAATAATAAACCTTACCCAATTGAACAAAATTCCTTTGAGATGTGGAATTCAACTATTGATAAAGATATTGTTCAGAAAGCTAAAGATGTTACAAAAAAATACTCATCTTGGTTTTTTAGTAAAGAAAGTAATCTAAATGAAGAGAATAGAACTGATAGAATGGAAAACGAAGAATTGATTACTATTTTATCATATATTTCGTATCATGGCAGATTAAATTCCTATGAAAAAATATTGGGATTTTTCAACAGACAAGACAGAATTACATGCCGTCTTAAAAACAAGACTGGTATGACCGATTTTTTATCAAAGTTGGAAAAAGAAGCAAATGAAAAGATTATATTTGTGAAATGTATAGAAAAAACCGATCGACTAATAAACTACTTTGGCAATTTATTTATAGAAACTCCAAATAAAGAATTATTAAATAAATTCTTCAATGTAAAACAGGCATTGACATTTAGGCGATCATACCAAGATTTCTATATTATATGGCTCATTTTAGATAGTATTTCATTATCAGAAGAAAATGATTTCAAAGAAAGCTTACTATCAGATATTCGTAGTCTATTATGTATGTTGAGAAATGTAAATGGTGTATCTGTTAACGAGAAATACCTAAATGATTTTATTGGTAATATGGAAGCTATTCGCAATAAATATAAAAAATAAACTACTTTGAATTGTATCGTACAATGAAAAAGTTTATTTTTGCATCTAGTATTCTCCATGAGCAAACTACCGCAAAAGCACGTAGCAAATTAGTGGGATAAATCATGGGATATGCTTGAAGCTAAAAATATAAAGTTTTAAATATCAGCATGGTAACTCTGCAAGGAGAATCCCAGGCGGATCACCAAGAAAGGGTATTCAGCAATGAAGACCCTTTTTTTATATCTCGTAAACTGCCGCTTATAGATATTGGTGTATTCATGCTGTTAAGATAAAGCTCTTGGGGGGAGGAGGAATTTGCTGCGGTTGTCCTGGAATATTTCCCATATATGTTTTTAGGACAAGAGTACTTTTGTTTTATCCCAACATGGTTCTAAGTTAATATGTAAATTTGCGAGCACAAAATAATGAATAACATGTCTGAAATTGCACCTCTTATTTCCGACTTGGCGGTTATATTGATTGCGGCGGGAATAATTACATTGATTTTTAAATGCTTGAAACAACCTGTCGTTTTGGGGTATATTGTCGCTGGCATTCTTGCCGGGCCCGCCGTACCTTATATACCAACGGTATCCGATCCTACCAATATAAAAATATGGGCAGATATAGGCGTCATCTTTCTTTTGTTTGCTATGGGATTAGAATTCTCTTTCAAGAAGTTGATGACCGTAGGAGGTACAGCTGTTATCGCCTCTATAACCATAGTCTCCGGAATGATGTTTCTAGGCTATACTGCAGGAAACGCGCTTGGCTTCTCGCATCTAAGCAGTATATTTTTAGGCGGTATGCTTTCTATGTCATCCACCGCTATCGTATTCAAGGCGTTCGATGACATGGGACTCAGAGGGCAAAAATTTACAGGAGTAGTATTAGGCGTCTTGGTGGTCGAAGATTTAGTGGCCGTAGTTTTGATGGTCTTGCTTTCAACCTTAGCAGTCAGCAAGCAAGTCGAAGGAATGGAAATGCTGGAAAGTATTCTAAAGTTAGGAGCGTTTCTTATATTTTGGTCATTACTCGGAATCTATCTGATTCCAAGTTTTCTTAAAAAGATTAAGCCATTTCTTAACGACGAAACCTTATTAATCATAGCATTAGGCTTCTGTTTAGGTATGGTTATGATTGCGGCTAAAGCGGGATTCTCCTCTGCGTTAGGAGCTTTTGTTATGGGATCGTTATTGGCTGAAACCATTGAGGCCGAGAAGATAGAAAAATTGGTAAAACCGGTAAAAGACCTGTTTGCGGCCATATTTTTTGTTTCTGTAGGCATGATGATACAACCGGATTTATTGATTGAATACCTTGTCCCAATCTGCATCTTAACCATATTGGTTATCATTGGGCAAATCTTTTTTGGGAGTCTTGGTGTCCTCTTGTCCGGACAGCCATTAAAGATAGCTCTACAATCAGGATTCTCTCTGACCCAAATAGGTGAATTTGCGTTTATTATCGCTTCATTGGGAGTTAGCTTAAAGGTAACAGACGATTATCTGTATCCTGTTATTGTCGCTGTATCAGTCGTTACAACATTTCTTACTCCTTATATGATTCGCATGGCGACCCCGGTCTATCAATTGATTGACAATTATTTGCCTTCATCTATAAAACTAATGTTGAACCGTTATTCTTCCGGATCCAACACGGTCAAACATAAAAGTACATGGAATAAGCTGTTGAAATCTATGTTACTAGATGTAATACTATATACAGTATTGACAATATTCAGTATTATCATATTTTTCACTTATGTAAATCCAATTATTCGCGAGAACATATTAGGCTTCAAAGGGGCTCTATTGAGCTTATCTATTATTTTGGCCATTATATTACCTTTTCTTTGGGCTATCATTATGAAGAAGAATCATTCTCCTGAATTCCTGAAATTATGGAATGATAGTAAATTCAACCGGGGACCATTGGTTTCTTTGATAGCGATAAAGCTGCTCCTTTGCGCAAGTATTCTAATGCCAGTCATAGTCCATATATTTAATGTAGCATCTGGTGTTGGATTTATTATCACCCTGTTGATATTGCTAATGATTATTTTATCCAAAAAACTGAAAAAGCGTTCTCTCTCGATCGAGAAAAGATTTATTGACAACTTCAACGGGAAAACAACGGACTCAAACATTGGAAGTCCTTTGACTGATAATATCTTGAAATCTTTGCCTTTCAATGATTTGCACTTGATGGATTTCGTTGTTGGCCAAGAATCCTCCATTGTCGGCCGGAGTTTGAAAGAGATCAACTTCCGTCAAAAATATGGAATAAATATCGTTTCCATCATTCGAGGTGAACGACAAATCAATATACCTAGAGGAGAGGAACGCCTTTATCCTTTTGATAAGATTATAATTGTTGGTACGGATGAGGAATTGGATCTTTTCCAGGAGATAATACAAAAACAGGACAAAGAATATAGAGATCAGTTGGCGCAAAGCTTTAATAATAATATCAAAATAGAGCAATTTAATATTGAACCAGACTCTCCGTTGATCGGGCGATCTATTCAACAGTCTGACATTCGGGATAAGAACGCTTGTCTGATCTTGGGTATTGAACGAGACGGAAAGTCAATGATGAATCCTCCATCCCAAACCGTATTCAAGGAAAACGACAACGTATGGGTTGCTGGAGAATATCGTCAAATTGTTCAATTGAGCGAAGGTTTAAGTTATAATTAAGTGTTTCAGCCAAAGTGTAAAATATATTTTTCATTAGGGAAGCCATCTCTTAAATTCTACATTTAAGACTTAGGGGATTAGGATATTAGGATATATTTGATAGCTTTGCGAAGAAATGGGGGGCGTGCCCCTTTCTCGAATAAATGATAACAATAAAAGTAAATGATAATGAATGAAAAAATGAATGCTACATTGGGCAACGCTTTTCCCAAGGAACGGATTCGTTATGCGATGCTTTCTTTCTTTTTAGCGCAAGGTCTTTGTTTCTCTAGTTGGGCTAGCCGTATTCCGGACGTGAAGGATATTTTTGAGGTGAATTACGCTTTCTATTGGGGCTTGGTCTTGTTCCTGATCCCGGTAGGTAAGTTTGTGGCGATACCGTTAGCGGGTTATTTGGTGTCGAAGTTGGGGAGTCGTATTATGGCGCAGGTCAGTGTGTTGGGGTATGCCTTGGCCTTATTTGCGATAGGTACGGCACATAATATTTATCTGCTGGGTGTTTATTTGTTCTGTTTTGGGGTGTTCTGGAATCTTTGCGATATATCCTTGAATACGCAAGGAATTGGTATCGAGCGACTCTATGGGCGTACGATTATGGCCTCATTTCATGGAGGTTGGAGTCTGGCGGCTTGTTTAGGGGCTTTGATCGGGTTTATCATGATCGTATCCGGTGTTACTCCGTTCTGGCATTTTACGTTGATTGCATTATTGATTGGAGTGACTGTTTTGGTAAGCCGGAAGTATTTGCAGGAAGACGTGGCGGTTGAGTCACCGGAGGAAGAGAAGGAAGCGGAGAAGAAAGAAGCTCCGGCATTGTTGAGCTTTATCCGTAAGCCGGAAATGCTGTTGATCCAGTTAGGTATCGTCGGGCTGTTTGCCTTGGTGGTGGAAAGCGCGATGTTTGATTGGAGTGGACTTTACTTCGAATCGGTATTGCAGGTTCCTAAGTCCTTACAGATTGGTTTCTTGGTGTTCATGGTGATGATGACGGTAGGCCGTTTTCTTACGAACTCCGCCTATAGTGTTTTAGGAAAGCAGAAGGTGTTGCAATTAGCGGGTTTCTTTATTTTAGCAGGTTTTTTTATCTCAGCCATGTTGGGTGGAATGTTCGAATCGATGACGGTAAAGGTGATCGTGAATTCCTTAGGCTTTATGTTGGTAGGCTTGGGCATCTCGTGTATGGTGCCTACTATTTATAGCTTAGTGGGCGCTAAATCGAGAACTCCGGTGGGAATTGCCTTGACGATCCTTTCCAGTATCAGCTTTATCGGCTCGTTGATCGCACCTTTGTTGATCGGAGCGATCTCGCAGGCTTTCAATATGAAATACGCTTATATCGTGGTCGGCTTGTTAGGGCTTTGTATCTTGCTAATGACTACATTCTGCAAAGCATTCAAGAATAATTAAAGATAGAGACTTGAGAATTGAAAATTAGGAGAGAGCGAATAATTTTCAATTCTCAATTTTCAACTACTCAGGCATTCGTTGTTCCGCTGTCTCTAAACATCGCAACACATCTTCCTTAGTGCCGTTGAATGGGCCTATTCCTTCGATTTTCAATGTTGTCATAGCTGCCGCGAAACGTCCGGCTTCTTCTATGCTTGCGCCTTTGGCACGTTTATAGAGATATCCTGTCATATAAGTATCACCCGCTCCGGTAGCGTTTACTACTTCTTTCGGTATGTAAGCGGGGATTTTATGGAAAGTGGAACCGTCGTAAATGATAGATCCCATGCTTCCGAAAGTCAGCAATACCTCTTTCACGCCCCAATCGTAGATAACTTTTCCTGCGTTCACGGCATCGGTATATCCGGTTAACACCTCCATCTCATGTTCGTTAGCCTTGAGGAAGTGCACGTATTTAAGTACTTCTTTTTTCTCTGGCCAATCCACGGCAAATACATCCTTGTCTCTTACTTCCCGTAGATACCCTTGCGAGTCAATCGATACTAAGCCTTTCCCCGCTAAATACTTTACCACTTCCAAAGAGAAATCATCGGCAAGCAAACTACCAAGGTGGAAGATTTTAGAGTTGATGTTCTCCAGATATTCCACGGTGAAAGGATCTGCTTTCGCCAATACACGTTGCGTACGGTTATCTTGGTTCTCTCCATAAATATTCTCGAAATAAACGGTGTGCTTACTTGGCATCACGGCAACGTCGATACCTTCAGCTCGTAGTTCCTCCACCGTTTTCATCTCAGATTCAGCCAAGGCTGTCACTAGAGTATAGTCGATATCATCGAAATGTTTTATCGCATGCGAGAAATAAAAGGAGGTTCCTCCCGGCATATGGACGGTGTTCTTAGGTGTTACTACCTTATCCAAGGTGATGTGTCCTACGCAGCAAAGTTCGTGTGTATTCATTTTTTACTCAGTTTATTATAAAGCGACAAATTTATGAAAAAAGCTTTCAAATACATAGATTACTCTCTTTTTTGACCAATAAAAGCATGAAAGAGGCGTTTTGCCCTTGTGACTTTAGTTGCATCGGCATCAAGCTATAGTTTTAAGCTTATGGAACTAAAGTTACTTCATAGGTGAACAAAAGTTTCATTATTATAAGACTTGAAGGAATAAGGAATATTTGTTGATTGCTTGATAATTATATTATATATGTACGCTCGTACATATATAATATATGATAAAAGGGTAAATTCTATTGAAAATATAGTATATGCTATTGATCGTATGAAGATAGGTTTATAAAACGACTAGTTTAAACGATCGTCTAAATCTTGCGTTTTTCAAGGGATAAAGGAGAAGGTTTGTTTATGGAATCGGTTGTTTCGTGATGGATAGCCTATTTGATTGATAAGAAAGCGGATAAGGGGTGATTTTTTTAACCTTGAAGGGTTGCAAGTGTCGAAGAAACGCGTACCTTTGCAAATGACTAGAAAAATCGATCGTTTAGACTAGTCGTTTTGTACCCATTTAGGTGGGATGCATATATAAAGAGCTTTTAATTAACACTAGTATTAATATTAATTTTAGAATTATGAACAAAAAGTTTTCTACTCTTGTAGCGGGCTTGGCTTTATGTACTGCCTTTACCGCTAATGCGAAGGTTGAAAATGGCAAAGTTTACCAATTGACCAATGAGGATGGTAAATATTTGTCTGTCACAGAGTCTTATACAAAGACTGATAGTTTGATCTTGGCTGATGCTCCTACTGCGGATATCAAGAACACTGATTATCAAAAATCCTTATGGAAAGTAACTTATCGTTTTGTCTCTTTGGCGAATACTTGGGCGTACACATTGACGAATAGCGCTACAGGCAGAGTGTTGACATTGGATAAGCAAGCTGAGTGGAACTTCAAAAATGAGGGTGCGTTTATCGCTCCGGAGAATGTGACTGCCGTTACTTTATCTGCTCAGTTGGATAATAAGACAGTTGTTTCTATCATCGCTAAAGATGATGTGGAAGCTGAAAGAACAGATATTGTTACTTTGGAAAAGGGAACGGCTGTATCTGCATCTGCGATTAACTTTACAGTAGCAGCTCCAGCAAAGATAAACATGACTGCTGACTTGTTAAATAATAAGTATGGTTCTCCTTTCGCTTTGACTTTCGACAAAAATCTGGATGGAAATCCTTTGGCAGGCAAAGAGTTGTTCGCTACAGACATTGACGGTTTAGATGGTTATGTTACTTTGCAGGATAGAACTACCGGTAAGTATTTAGTTGTGGACTCTACTTCTTGGTCTTCTAATTTGTCTTCTGAGAAATTCTGGAAACTTACTGTAGACGCACAACCTAAAGATGAGGCTGCTGCTGCTGATAAGGCTACCGGTGTAACAGCTGGTACGATCCTAGAGAATGGTCGTGCGAAAGAGTTGTATGCTTTCAAGGTAGTTTTAGATCCTTCCGATAATAGCAAGATGATCCTTTATCCGTATGCTACTCCTGTATATAAAGGCGCAAATGATACGGAGAAGAAGTCAAAAATGTGTTATGACATGGAGGTTGCCGCTAATGGTGAGATGATCGCTTTTGGTAACTTCGCAGGTACAGAGAAATTGACAATCTGGACTAAGGATGCTGCTAAATGTACTTTCGCTGAGGTTAAGCTTCCGACCACATTGGATCCAGAGTATACTTACTTTGTTAAGGATATGAACAATGCGAAGTCTGATGAGGATCATTCCGCAAATAAGAACAAAGGAAAATACTATGTATTCTCTTTCTGTGAGAACGGTACAGTTCATGCTGGTGCTGTAACAGAAGTTCCTACTGCTTTATGGTATTTGACTGAGACTAATAATTTGGCTAATATGTGGAATACTAATAGTACTAGAGGTGGTGCTATTATCCGCGTAATAGATGATGCGAAGGCTATTTATTCTTTTGGAACAGATACAGTTCAATTGGTAAAAGGCCCGAAAGTGGAGGATGCTCAAGAGTTAGCTTATAAGAAAGTTTCTAAAGAAGATTTGGTTAATGGTGCATTGTCATTCCGTTTGAAATCTGATTTATTGGAGAACTTGTATGTAACTGTTAAAGATGGCAAATTGTATGTAGCTGCCGGTGAGTTGGCTTCTGCTTATAGATTTAAGGTAGAAGAGGTTGAATTAGATGAGGCAAATTCAACTGTAGCTGAGTCAAATGGAGTGAAAGTTTACAAGTATAATGTAACAGATCGTTTAGGTAAGGCTACTTTATGCTCTAAAAATGAAAATGGAACTGATTATTATTTAATGGGTGAGCCTGATGTAGAGAATGGTGTTTATCCTGTTACATTATCTTTCTTATCTACTGGTGTAGAGAATGAATATAAGTTGGTTTCTTCTTCTGAATATACTGAAGAATATGGTTATTATGGTTCTGCAATCTCTGCTTTAGCTGGATCTGGAATGCTATATACAGCTAGCTGGTGCAACACTGAGAATACTACATTCGAGTTCGCAAAGAAGGATGCTCCTACATATGCTACTTTGAATATCGGTCACGTACAGATCACTTCTTATACAGAGGATGATAACAAGATGATCGCTAGCCAGAAAGATGGTTTCGCTGTATTGAAGGCAGAAGGACAGTCTATCTTGAAGAGCGATGTATATACGCATGATTCTTTGACTTTGTGGTTGGATACTGCTTGCTTGACTTTCGAAGAGACTATGCCTTTGTATTATCTTTCTACTAATGCATTTGCGGAAGAAGGTGTGAAAACTAGAAACTATTTGATGAATACATTGGATTCTGCAGAGGTTAAGGGTTATGCTTATGAGGCTGCTGGCGCTGAGGCTGTTCGTGCTGCATTTATCGCTGGTTCTGTATGCGGTATAGATTCTATCGCAATCAAGGGTGATACAATCAATGCGATGAACTTGAATCCGGCTGCTGTCGCATTTGAGGTCGCTGCTGAGTATAGCGATGAGGCTTACAAGATCCTTTCTGTTCAAGAATATTTGAATCCGGCTTATGATGAGGAAGCAGCTGAAGAGCAAGGTGAAGAGTATGATGTAGAGAAATATTTACCTCGTAATGCTTATTTGGCTCATTTGAACAATGTTGTTTATTGGACAACTGATCCTGAGCAAGCAGAAGTATTCAAGGTAATGACAACTAGCACTCCTACATCTAATGACAAGATCGCTGCTGAGTCTGCTATCTCTGTTATCGCTAACGATGGTACTGTAACAATCCAAGGTGCCGCTGGCAAGTCTGTTGTTATCTCTAACATCTTAGGTAAGGTGGTTGCTGAGACAGTTCTTTCTTCTGATAACGCTACAATCGCTGTACCTGCCGGTATCGTAGCTGTAGCTGTAGAGGGTG
>ERZ827156.5018-NODE-5018-length-10273-cov-3.206303_pt1 | contig 10273 bp, 10 predicted proteins | sample MGYA00519919_ERZ827156 | MGnify/ENA primary metagenome ERZ827156 (study PRJEB31778, sample SAMEA3449269) | human gut metagenome | biome: human gut; feature: human-associated habitat; material: faeces | place: United Kingdom | collected 2010/2012 ... | reverse complement strand
ACGGCGTGCTGCGCATGGTGCCCTCCGCCCGTGTGGGCCACATCGGCATGTACCGCGATGAAGAGACGCTCGAGCCCCACCCCTACTTCTGCAAGATGCCCAAGGACGTGGCCGAGCGCGACGTGATGATCGTCGACCCGATGCTCGCCACCGGCGGCTCTGCCTGCGAAGCCATCGGCGAGATGGTCAAGCGCGGCTGCAAGCACATCACGCTCATGGTGCTCGTCGCCGCTCCCGAAGGCATCAAGGCCGTTCAGGAGAAGTACCCCGACGTCAACATCTACGCCGGCGCACTCGATGATCATCTCAACGAGCACGGCTACATCGTCCCCGGCCTCGGCGACGCGGGCGACAGAATTTTCGGCACGAAGTAACTTCAATGAAACCGACTTACGTCGCTTTCATTGAGAAAGATTCGCGTCGCTCTGTGCCTCATTGTCTGCACAAGCAGACAATTCGACACTCGCTTTGCGCAAAGAGTAATTTCTGACGCACATGTCGTCAGAAATTACGATTTTAATTGTTTTCCGCCTGCGGGCGGAAAATGGTACGAAGAATCTTCACAATTTTGTCATTGCATTATTGTGTTCCATTCGTTATAATGATTGGGCATTTTCAATAGCACTTTTGCAAATCTGCAAAACCCAATAATTGAGAGGACTGAACAAACAAATGAGTGCATCCAGAGAAAAGAAGAGCCGCCAGGAGAATCTGGCAGGCGGTTACGTCGATCCCCGGACAAAGCGCGAAAAGGACGAGCAGGCGAAGGATCGCCGCAGCAATGCCCTGTATATCGCCATCGCCGTCATCTTCGTGATCGTCGGTATCGTCGTCACGGTCGCCAACTCCAAGGTGATCGAACGCAGCGCCGACGCCGTGACCATCGGCAACGAGACCTACACGGCCGCTGATGTGAGCTATTTCTACAACACCATTTACAGCAGCTTTGTCTCCAAGAACTCCTATTACCTGAGCGCTTACGGTTTGGACACCAGCAAATCGCTCAAGGAGCAGGACTGCCCCATCAACGGCAGCACCTGGTACGACTATTTCCGCGATCAGGCGCTCGAGAGTCTCAAGTCTTACGCCCTGCTTGCGCAGAAGGCGGAGGCTGAAGGCTTTGACGCCAGCGAGGAAGTGGAGCAGTCCGTGCAGGAGACGCTCTCCGATCTGGATGCTTCTGCAGCTTCCGCCGGTTACACCCGCGCGCAGTACATCAAGGCCGTCTGCGGCCCGCTGGTCAACGAGAAGGTCTTCGAGCGCAACATCCGCATGATCGCGCTCGCGCAGGCTTACTCCAACAGCTACTCTGACTCCCTGTCCTACACCTCCGACGAGGTGCAGGCCGCTTACGACGCCGACCCCAAGAGCGTGGGCGGTGCGCTGCCGGGCGACGACTTCTATTACGGTGCGTAAGGCGCTGAAAAACAGCATAGCGGTACCATTCTGGCTGCTCGTGTGGCAGGGTGCGAGCATGGCGCTCGCCGCCCTCTACCCGCACGGCGCGCTGCTGCTCGCCTCGCCCCTTTCGGCGCTCGCGCGGCTCGGGGAGTTGGCAGTCACCGCCGCGTTCTGGCGGACGGCGCTCATCTCGGCCGCGCGCATCCTCGGCGGCTTTCTGCTCGCCTGCGCACTGGCGGTCGTGCTCGCCGCGCTCGCCGCGCGGTACCGCCGTGTCGAGGAGCTGCTCGCGCCGCTTGTGTCCGTTGTCAAGGCTGTGCCGGTCGCGTCGTTCATCATCCTCGCGCTCGTGTGGCTTGAGAGTCGTCATCTGCCGCTCTTCATCGCCGCGTTGATGGCTTTCCCCGTCGTATACCGCAACGTGCTTGAGGGCATCCGCGGCACGAGCCGCGAGCTTCTTGAGATGGCGCGGGTGTTCCGCGTGCCGTTCTCACGGCGGCTGCGCGGCGTTGATCTGCCGCAGGTGCTGCCCTATTTCCGCGCGGCGGCCGATACGGCGCTGGGTCTTTCGTGGAAGGCCGGCACGGCAGCGGAGGTCATCGGCCTGTGCTCCGGCACCATCGGCGAACGGCTCTACACCGCCAAGGTCTACTTTCAGACCGCTGACCTCTTCGCGTGGACGGCGGTGATCGTGCTGCTCTCCGTTCTGTTTGAAGGGCTGTTCCTGCGCGGCGTGGACGCGCTGACGGAAAGGTGGTGCGCCTGATGGAGCTTCGGGTGGAAGATCTCCGCAAAAGCTACGGCGGCACAGCGGTGCTGCAAGGCGTGAGCTTTACCGCCGAAATCGGCCTCACGCGCGTCACGGGCAGCTCCGGCATCGGCAAAACGACGCTGCTGCGCATTCTGCTGGGGCTGGAGCGTGCCGACGGCGGCGCGACGAACGCGGGCCACTTCCGCTGGGCGGCGGTCTTTCAGGAGGACCGCCTGCTCGAGCAGCTCGACGCCGCAGGCAACCTGCGCTTCGCGCTCGGCGCGGCTTACGACGAGACCGCCGCGCGCGCCCTGCTCGCGGAGCTGGGGCTCGGCGATGTGGGAGGCAAGCGGGTGCGGGACTGGTCCGGCGGCATGAAGCGCCGCCTGGCCCTCGCGCGTGCCCTGCTCGCGCCCTCGGACGCGCTCGCGCTCGACGAGCCGTTCACCGGACTCGACGCGGACAACCGCGCCGCGGCGCAGCGCTGCGTCGCGCGGGCCGCACGGGAGAAGATCGTCCTGCTCGTCTCGCACGAGGACGACGCCCTCACCGGCGCAGAGGTCCGCCTGCAATGACCGAAAAAGGGAGCCGCTTTCCGACGGAAAGCGGCTCCCTTTTTTCATGCCTCATGCGCGGCGAGGAATTTTTCGTACTGCGACTGATACCACGCCTTCAGCGCCTCCACGCCCTCGTCCGTCCAGGGGAAGGTCTCCTCCTCCACGTCCTGTGCCAGCTCGTAGCAGAGGTCGGAGTAGGTCGAGGCCTTGAGCGCGACGCCGTCGTCGCCTTTGACCTGCTCATAGCGATAGCGGAAGTCGAGGTTTTTTTCGCGGTCGGTCACCGAGCCGGTGTAGACGAAGGCGCGGTGAAACCAGCGCTCGTCCATGACCGAAAAGTATGGATGCATCCCTCTTTCCTCCTCATTCGTGGTGATAGAGCTTCTTGCCGTCGAGCGCGAATACGCGATCGCTGAAGCCGCCGAGCGGCGTGGCGCCGAGCACCTCGCGGTAGATCTCCATGCGGCTGTCGATCATATCGATGTAGCTCAAAAGCTCGCTCTCGGCGCAGACCGGACGCACCGCCGCGCCGAACTCCGGCTCGCCGTGGTGAGAGAGAACGAGGTGCTGGAGCAGAACGGACTTCTCCTCCGGAACGTCCAGCTCCTTCGCGATCTCCGCGATCTCCTGCGCGCCCATGACAAGGTGGCCGAGCAGCTGGCCCGGCACGGAATAGTCTGTCACCAGGCCGAGGGCGGAGAAGCGGAACTCGCGCTCCTTTTGCAGATCGTGCGCGAATGTGCCCGCGAGCAGCAGGCTGCGGTCCACCGTGTCGGCATACATCCCGGCGAGGAAGTCGGCGAGCTGCATCATATTGCCCGTGTGCATCAGAAGGCCATGCAGAAAGCCGTGGTGGACGCTCTTGGCGGCAGGAATGGTGCGGAAGCTCTCGCTGTGGCGGCGCAGCAGCTCGCGGCAGACCGCCTTATAATCGGCGTCCGTGATGGAGTCGAGCAGTGCTTCGACCGAGGCGTACATCGCCTCCCCGTCGATGGGCGCGGTGGGTACGAGCGCGGTCACATCGTAACGGTCGTCCTCGCCCGCGAGGCGGATGCGCTCCACCGTCACCTGTAAGGCCCCGCGGAACTCCGACACGCTGCCGCGGATCTTCACGACCTTGCCCTCGTCCGCCGCGCCGATGGGGCCGGGGTAGTCCCACACCTTCGCGTCGACCGCGCCGGTCCGGTCCGAAAGGGTCAGGTTCAAAAAGGGCTTGCCGTTGTTCGCCACCTTGGAAAAGGCGGATTTGAGGACGTAAAAGCCCTCGATATCATCGCCGCGCGCCATCTGCGCGACGGGCAGATCGTATTCCATGGTTCGCTTCCTCGCTTTTCCCGGGCAGCACCGCGCAATTGTGTCTGCGCGGCGCTATCCTTTATTTTCCCGCCTATTGTAGCACACCGGCGCGGCGCTGGCAAGCTACTCGGCCTTCTTCTTTTTCGGCTTCGGCAGCGGCGTGACCGTCTCCAGCACCGCGACGACCTGCCGTGCGAGGTCGGTATCGTCGATATCGAGGATATAGTGCTCCTTCGCGCCCTCATAGGGCAGGCCGCGCTCCGCGTCCGCCATGAGCGCGGCAAGCTCCGGCACGATCTTCACGAACACCGTGTTGTCGCACACGAGCAGCACGGGCTTATCGTTGACATAGACCATGTATTCCCCGAACATTTTGCGGTAACGCAGCCCGCCCGCGCCGTGCAGGCGCTCACAGACGTATTCAATGTAATCCTTTGTTGTTGCCATATTCTCACCTCGCCCTTATGATACCAGCGCGGCGCGGCCTGTGCAAGTGTTCAAATAGGTGCAGACGGCCCGAAAATTTTCATAATCTCTATTGACATTATAGGTTTATCGTCTTATAATCCTATCAACTTGATAGGATTATAGAGCTGTCCGATCGGACAGACGCAGAAACGAGGGCAAGCAGCATGAAAAACAAAGCACTTTTAGAGGTCAATCGCCTGCACATCAGCGTGGGGGAAAAGGAGATCCTTCACGGCGTTGACCTCACGGTCGGGCGCGACGAGACGCACGTTCTCATGGGGCCGAACGGCACGGGAAAATCCACGCTCGGCTACGCCGTCACCGGCAATCCGGTCTACACCGTGACGAGCGGCAGCATCGTATTTGACGGCGAGGACATCACCGCCCTGCCGGTCAATGAGCGCGCCAAGCGCGGCATCTTCCTCTCCTTCCAGAACCCGCTGGAGGTGCCGGGCGTGACGCTCAGCGCCTTCATCCGCAGCGCGCTGGAGCAGAAGACCGGCGACCGCCTGCGGCTTTGGGACTTCAAAAAGCGCCTGAGGGAGACCATGAAGCTGCTGAACATGGACGAGAGCTACGCCGAACGCGACCTGAACGTGGGCTTTTCCGGCGGCGAGAAAAAGAAAGCCGAAATTTTGCAGATGCTCATGCTCGAGCCCAAGCTCGCCATCCTTGACGAGACCGACTCCGGTCTCGACGTGGACGCCGTGCGCACAGTGTCCGAGGGCGTGCGGCTCTTCCGTGAGCGCACGCACGGCTCGCTCCTCATCATCACGCACTCCACGCGCATTCTGGAGGCGCTGCACGTCGACGCCGCGCACGTCATGGAAAACGGCGTCATTGTCAAAAACGGCGGGGCCGAGCTGGTCGAGGCCATCAACGAAAAGGGCTTCGGCAGCCTGAAAACCGAGTAAGGCGGTGACATTGGCATGGCAGAGAACAGAGAAAAAACCTACGTTGCGGACGTGGACCGCAGCATTTACGACATCCGCGATGCGGAGCACGACGCCTACCGCATGGAGTCCGGTCTGACGCCGGAGATCGTGGACAAGCTGTCCAAGGAAAAGGGCGACCCCGTGTGGATGCAGCAGTTCCGGCTGCAATCGCTCCAGATCTACAACGAGCTGCGCCTGCCCGACTGGGGCCCCTCGCTCGAGGGGCTGGACATTGACCACATCGCCACCTATGTCCGCCCGAACACGAAGATGCAGAACGACTGGGCGAACGTGCCGCAGGACATCAAGGACACCTTTGAGCGTCTGGGCATCCCGCAGGCGGAGCGCAAGTCGCTCGCCGGCGTGGGCGCGCAGTACGACTCCGAGCTGGTTTATCATAATGTAAAATCGGAAGTGGAAGCGGAAGGTGTCGTATATACGGATATGGAAAGCGCCTTAAAGGGCGAATATGCGGATATGGTGCGTAAGTATTTTATGAAGCTGGTGACACCACGGGATCACAAGTTTGCAGCACTGCATGGAGCAGTGTGGTCCGGTGGTTCCTTCGTTTATGTGCCGAAGGGAGTGCAGGTATCCATTCCGCTGCAGTCCTATTTCCGACTGAATGCAAAAGGTGCCGGACAGTTTGAACACACATTGATTATCGTAGATGAGGGAGCATCCCTTCATTTCATCGAAGGATGTTCCGCACCAAAATATAACGTAGCCAATCTGCATGCAGGATGCGTGGAATTGTATGTTGGCAAGAATGCAAAACTTCGTTATTCCACCATCGAGAACTGGTCAAAGAATATGTATAACTTAAATACCAAGCGGGCACTGGTAGAAGAGGGCGGAACTATTGAATGGGTATCCGGTTCCTTCGGTTCACATGTATCCTATCTGTATCCGATGAGTGTCTTAAAAGGAAAGGGCGCCCGCATGGAATTTACCGGTGTAACTTTTGCAGGAAAAGGACAGAACCTTGATACCGGAGCCAAAGTGGTACACTGCGCACCGGACACCAGCTCCTATATGAATACCCGTTCCATCAGCAAAGACGGTGGAATCAGTACCTTCCGAAGCAGCGTGGTCGTGGCAAAGAATGCGAAAGGATCAAAATCCGCCGTATCCTGTCAGTCCCTGATGTTGGATTCCGAGTCCCGTTCCGACACGATTCCGGCAATGGATATCCGCACGAAAGATGCCGCTGTGGGGCATGAGGCAAAAATCGGAAGCATCAGCGACGATGCCGTCTTTTACCTGATGTCACGAGGCATGACGGAAGAAGATGCCCGGGCACTTTTAGTCAGTGGATTTGCAGACAACGTATCCAAGGAACTTCCGGTCGAGTACGCGGTTGAGATGAACAACCTGATCCGGCTGGAGATGAAGGGAAGCATAGGTTAGGAGGAGAACAATGACAGAAATGACAATCAATAAACTTCCATCGAAGACCTGGTATTGGTTACATGTCAACGAGACCAAGCTTCCGTGGGACAAAGAACATACAACAGAACTTCCGGAGGAAACCGTGACAGCGGGAAGCACCGAAGAGGTACGCTTTTCCATTACCGGAGAGGGAAGATACAGCAGCAAAAAGATCCATATCATAGCACCGGCAGGTAAGCAGGTGACCGTGTTTATGGATTATCAGACAGAGGAAAAACTTGCCGTAAGGACAAGCCTTTCGGTGGAAGAACATGCACGGGTGCGTCTGGTGCAGCTGCAGCACACAGCAGAAAATTCTCTTGTGTACAATCAGATTGAGGGAGAATGTGCAAAAAATGCCCGTATCGAGCTGGTACAGATTTATCTCGGAAAAGGAGATATCTATTCCGATACGACCATCAACTTAAACGGCGATGCGAGCAGCTTTAGGAGCGATATCGGCTATATCGGGCAGCACACACATATCATCGACATGAATGAAGTGGTCAACCACTTTGGAAAGCATACAGAGAGTGAGATCAACGTGGGCGGTGCCCTGCGCGACGGTGCAAAGAAGATCTTCCGTGGAACGATTGATTTTAAGACCGGCTCTTCCGATTCTGTCGGAAACGAGCTGGAAAATGTACTGATGCTTGGCGATGATGTGGAGAATAAAACCGTTCCGGTGATCTTATGCTCCGAGGAAAATGTCGTTGGTAATCACGGTGCAACGATTGGGGAACTTGATGAGGATACCATGTTTTATTTTGCCAGCCGCGGAATCGACAAAGAGCACGCGGAAAATATTATGGCAAGAGCAAACATTGACCGCCTGAAAGGAATCATCAAAGACGACAGCTTTGCCAGAATGATTGACGAAGAACTCGGGGAGGTGTAGCATGACCGATTATCGCAAGGACTTTCCACTGCTGTCAGAAATCGGGGAAAATACAGTCGATGGCAGGGAATGGATCTATATCGACAATGCGGCAACTTCCCAGCGTCCACAGTGTGTCATTGATGCAGAACGCGATTTTTACCTGAAACACAATGCAAATCCGCTGCGTGGAAATTATCCGCTGAGTGTGGAAGCAACCGAACTGTATGAAAATGCCAGAAAAGGCGTGCGTGATTTTATCGGAGCCAAATCCGCGCGGGAAATTATTTTTACAAGAAACACGACCGAGAGTATGAACCTTGTAGCGTACAGTTATGGTTTAACCAATGTAAAAGAAGGGGACGAAATTCTTGTCTCCATCATGGAGCACCACAGCAATCTTCTGCCATGGCAGATGGTCGCCCGACAGACAGGAGCAAAACTGCGGTTTATCGAGTGCCGCCCGGATGGATCTCTCGATCTGGATCAGGTGCGGGAACAGATTACAGAAAAGACGAAGATCGTCGCAATCACACAGGTTTCCAATGTCCTTGGGCGGATCAATCCAATCAAAGAGATCGCAGCCATGGCACATGAAAAAAATGCCATTATCGTGGTGGACGGGGCACAGAGCACCCCGCATATGCCGGTCAATGTGCAGGAGCTGGATGCAGACTTCTTTGCATTTTCCGGACATAAAATTTTCGGACCGATGGGAATTGGTGTGTTATATGGAAAGAAAAAACTGTTAAAGAAAATGCCGCCGTTTCTTTCCGGTGGAGAGATGATCGAATCCGTGACCCGCGAGAGCGCAAAATACGCAGAACTTCCGCATAAGTTCGAGGCGGGAACCGTAAATGCTGCCGGTGCCATAGCACTGCATGCTGCCATAAAATACGCACAGTCTGTTGGCTTTGACGTGATGCAGGAGCGGGAACTTGCCGTGACAAAGCGTGCGTTTGACGGATTGAAAGAACTTCCACATGTGCATGTACTTGGATCTGACCGGGCCGAAGAACACACCGGAATTCTTACATTTACCATTGATGACGTGCATCCACACGATGTGAGCGAGATTTTAATTGCCGATGGCATCTGTGTGCGTGCCGGACATCATTGTGCGCAGCCGCTTTTGAATTATCTGGGTATCAGTTCCGCCACACGGGCAAGCTTTATGTTTTACAATACCGAAGAAGAAGCCGATCAATTTGTAGCAAGCATCGCAAGTATAAGGGAGCGAATGGGATATGGAAAATAGAAGTTTTTATAATGAAATCTTAACGGAGCACAACGTGCGCCCGGAGTTTAAACATGATCTGCCGGATGCGGATATTGTGCTTGAGGGTGTCAACCCGAGCTGTGGGGATGATATTTTCCTGAAATTAAAGACGGATGGCGACACGATTACCGATGGTGCATTTGTCGGGGACGGATGCGCGATTTCCCAGGCTTCCGCAGATATCATGCTTGGCATGATTGTCGGAAAGAAAAAAGAAGAGGCCCTGCAGATGGGGAAAATCTTTATGAAAATGATCAAAGGCGATGCCAGCGAGGAGGAGATTGATTCTCTTGAGGAGGCATCGGCACTCCGCGATATCGCCCATATGCCGGCGCGTGTGAAGTGTGCAGTCCTTGGCTGGAGAACTTTAAAAGAGGCTTTGCTCGGTGAGGATGCGGACGATGATGACGATGAGGATGACGAGTAATAAAGTCGGAGGGCTTTTCATACACATATAGATAAAAATACACGATGCTTCTTATAGGATACGTTACGAATTTTGTGCAGTTTCTGGCTCTGTTAAAATTTTGGAGTCTTAATTGTGGCAAAGCGGAGTAAAATATAAGGAGTGTCGTGTATTTTTTTAGGGGTATAAAATAATATCGTAAAAAGTAGTTGACAGCGTTTGGGAAAGGGTGTATATTCATAACAACAGATAATTCCTACTAAAGAAGTATGAAAATAAGGGATTAAATCAGAGAGAGTAAATTGGAGGATAATAAAATGGCAAATATTTATGAAGGAACATTGGAACTGATCGGACACACACCACTGGTAGAGTTTAAACACATCGAGAAGAAGTTTGGCCTTGAGGCAAGACTTCTTGCAAAGCTGGAGTACTTTAACCCGGCAGGATCTGTTAAGGACCGTATTGCAAAAGAGATGATTGAGCAGGCAGAGAAGGACGGAAAATTAAAACCGGGCTCCACCATTATCGAGCCGACATCCGGAAATACAGGTATCGGTCTTGCGGCAATCGCAGCAGCAAAGGGATACCGCCTGATCATCGTTCTTCCGGAGACCATGAGTATTGAGCGTCGTAACATCATCAAGGCATATGGTGCAGAACTTGTTCTTTCCGATGGAAGCAAGGGTATGAAGGGAGCCATCGCAAAGGCAGAGGAACTTCACAAAGAGATCGCAGACAGCTTCATTCCGGAGCAGTTTGAGAACCCTGCAAACCCGGCAGCACACAAGAAGACAACCGGGCCGGAGATCTGGGAAGATACGGATGGAAAAGTCGATGCATTTGTAGCCGGTGTCGGTACAGGCGGAACC
>ERZ827156.5012-NODE-5012-length-10280-cov-15.437946_pt1 | contig 10280 bp, 11 predicted proteins | sample MGYA00519919_ERZ827156 | MGnify/ENA primary metagenome ERZ827156 (study PRJEB31778, sample SAMEA3449269) | human gut metagenome | biome: human gut; feature: human-associated habitat; material: faeces | place: United Kingdom | collected 2010/2012 ... | reverse complement strand
ACTTGCCCAGACGCATGGTGCCGCCCTTGGGGATGTTGCCCTGCTGGTCGGCCATGAGGGCGATGACGTTGTGCTTGCCGTCCGGGGTGAACTCGCTGGAATTGGCGTCGGCGTAGCCCAGCACACCCCGGGCAAACTCCATCACCATGATCTGCATGCCAAGGCAGATGCCAAAGTAGGGGATCCCCTTTTCCCGGGCAAACTGGGCCGCCAGGATCATGCCCTCTATTCCCCGGTCGCCAAAGCCGCCCGGCACCAGAATGCCGCCGCAGCCGACCAGGGTTTCCGCTATGTTTTCCGGGGTCAAGTTTTCGGAATCCACCCAACGGATCTCCACCTCGGCATCACAGGCCGTCCCAGCATGGAACAGCGCCTCTGCCACACTGAGGTAAGCATCCCGCAGGCCGGTATATTTCCCTACCAGGGCGATTTCCACCCGGCGGTGCACCCCTTTTATCTTCTCCACCATGGCTGTCCATTCGGTCATATCGGGGGTCCGTTCTCCCAGACCCAGCCGGCGGCAGACGGCATCGCACAGGCCCTCTTTTTCCAGCAGCAGCGGTACTTCATACAGAGTATGGGCCGTCACATTGGGGATGACACACCGCTCCTCCACATTGCAGAACAGAGCGATTTTATGTCGCACCTCCTCGGTGATGGGCGCCTCCGTCCGGCAAACCAGAATATCCGGCTGGATGCCCACCGAAAGAAGCTCCTTGACAGAATGCTGGGTGGGCTTGCTTTTCAGCTCTCCGGTGCCGGGGATGGAAACAATGAGCGGAACATGGATATACAGCACATTTTCCCGACCCTTTTCCACCGCTACCTGCCGGATGGCCTCCAGATAGGGCTGGCTTTCGATATCCCCTACCGTACCGCCGATCTCGCTGATGACCACATCGGTGTTGCCATCCTCCATGGCATAGATCCGCCGCTTGATCTCATCGGTGATATGGGGAATGATCTGCACCGTGCCGCCGAGATAGCCCCCCTGCCGCTCCCGGTTCAGCACCGTCCAAAAGACCTTGCCGGAGGAAACGCTGGCATTGCCGTCCAGGGATTCATCCACAAACCGCTCATAGTGGCCCAGATCCAGGTCGGTTTCGGCGCCATCCTCGGTCACAAAGACCTCACCGTGCTGAAAGGGGCTTATGGTGCCGGGATCAACATTGAAATACGGGTCGAACTTCTGATTTTTGACCCGCAGGCCGCACTGCTTCAGCAATCTGCCCAGGGAAGCCGCACAGATGCCTTTGCCCAAGCCCGAAACCACACCGCCGGTGACAAAAATGTACTTCATACTATTCTCACTCCTCACACATATTTACCTTTGCTTTTGCCTTCATTTGGCCGGATCACCGCGCAAAAGCCCCGCGGCGGAGAGGGCCGCCCATTGGGATCAGCCCGGCGGGCGCGCCGGCCGCTCCCGCCGAAAAAGTGTGTATCCTTGCCGAACAAAGGCGGCCAAATAAAACGCACCCGCCAAAAAAGGGGGTCAGCGAAGCCTGCCGCTTGACAGGACGGAACGCTGCCGCTCCTTTGGGGGTGCGTGGGTGCCGCGGCCGGAGGGCCGGCCCGCCCTAAAAAACAGTTTAGATTATACTGCTGCAAGTATCGGCAGTCAATGCTGCATATTGGCAGAGATTTTTACTCTATTTCGGCGGTTTATTGGTGGGAAAATAGAAAACGCGAAAGTTGAAAAAAATTTTCTTGCAATACGGTGGGAGATGCGATATGATAGAATCGATCCCCCCCTGTGGGGGCCTTTTATTTTTAGCAAAAAATTTCCCCCGGCAGCGGCACTTGGCTACCGGGGGAATGTTATTTACAGGTCGATCCGCTCAAAGTTTTTCTGTGCCTTTCGGCAGCTGAGGGCGGTCATCCCCACAAAGAGCAGCACCCCTGCCGCCAGCACGATGAGCTGCATCCCAAAGCCCTCGGTTTGGGAGTTCATCGCCGCCATGCCGGGGAAATGGTGCAGCGCTTCCGCCAGGCAGATGACCGCAAACCCGGCGATACTATACAGGATAAAGGGCTTGCCCAGCCCATAGGCCGTGCGGAAAAAACCGCCGAGAAAAACGCTGTTAAACAGGGCGAAAAGGATGAGCAGCCAGCCCAGGAGCTCGATGAGGACGCAGAAGGTGTACTTGGCCCGGACGACATCCTGCTTTTTGCAGGGCAGCAGCGCCGTATACAGGATATCATTGCTCTCCCTTGCCATCTGGAAGGTGTAGAAGATGCCCAGCGTGATGAAGAACCTCCCCACCAAAATGGGATAGCCGGGGATCAGGGTCATAAGGGCAAAGGTCAAAAAGAAATAGGTGATGGGCGCGGCAGTGAGCCGCAGCTCCTTTTTGAGCAGCTTATTCATGCTTCTCCCTCCTTTTCCAGGTGCACCATGATCTCCTCCAGCGTGGGTTCCTCCACCGGCAGCCCCTCAAACAGCGGGGTCCTCTCCCGGCGGATGAGCAGGGTATCCCCCGCCTTTTCCCGGCAGCGGCCCAGCACCGCCGCCTGCTGTTCGGCGGTCAGCCCGCCCTGCCGGCGGATCAGCCGGTAGCTCTGCTGAAATTCCCCGATGGGCCCAGTGGCCAGAATTTCTCCCTTTTGGATGTAGGTGATATCATCGGCGCATTTTTCCAGGTCGGAGGTGATGTGGGTGGAGAACAGCACGCTGCGCGTGCCGTCCGCCACGATGCGGCCCAGCAGCTCCGTCAGCTCGTCCCGGGACACCGGGTCCAGCCCGCTGGTGGGCTCGTCCAGAAGCAGCAGCCGGGCGTTGTGGCTCAGCGCCAGGGCGATCATATACTTGACCTTCATGCCGCTGGACAGCTGGTCCACCCGCTTCTCCGGGTCGATGGCGAACAGCTCCGCGTAGTGGTCGTATTTCCCCTGGTCCCAGTTGTCGTAGAACCGCCGGGTCACGTCGGTGATGACCCTGATCTTTTTCTTGGGATAGAAGTCGATGCCGCCCAGCACCACGCCCAGCTCCCGCCGGATGGCCCGCTCGTTCTCCCTGTAATCCATGCCGAACACCCGGACCGCTCCCCCGTCGGGATGCACCATGCCCAGGATGGACTTCAGCGTGGTGGACTTGCCCGCGCCGTTGCGGCCGATAAAGCCCATCACCGCGCCCTCGGGCACCGCGAAGGACACTCCATTCAGCGTAAACGCCGGGTAGCGCTTGGTCAGGCCCTGTACCTCCAGTACGTTCATTGCTCGTCGTCTCCTTCCTCATCCTCCGGCAGCGCGGCAAACACCTTGCGCAGCATGGGGTTCAGCTTCTCCGCCGTCTGCAGGGCCAGCCCCTTCTTTTTGTCCGCCAGCAGCACCAGCGTGTCGCCGGGCTGCAGGCCGAACATCTCTCGCGCCTCCTTGGGAATGACGATCTGCCCCTTGGGGCCGATCTTCACGCTGCTCATAAAATACCGATCGCCTTTATTCATCGCAATGCTCCTATTCGTTGGATTGGTATAACTTTTCTTACTTTTCACATCTTAGCACTACAAGCAGCCGCTGTCAAGACTTTACGCCGGGAAATTTCTGTGGTACAATAGTCGCGAAATGAGGTGAGGGCATGGAGCTTTGGCAGCTGTTGGGCGCGACGCCCGGCCTGACAGCGGTAATAGGCAGCGGCGGCAAGACCACGCTGCTGCGCGTGCTGGCCCGCCAGCTGTCCGCCCGGGGCACGGTGCTGCTGGCCACCACCACCCACATCCTGCGGCCGGACTGGTGTCCCTTCGCCGCCACGGAGACGGAGCTGCGGCAGGGCTTTCAGCGCAGCCCTATCGTCTGCGCCGGGTCCTATACGCCGGAGGGCAAGCTGACCGCCCCGGACTTCCCCGGCTGGCAGCGGGCCGCGGACTTCGTGCTGGTGGAGGCCGACGGCTCCAAGCGTCTGCCCGCCAAGGCCCACGCCCCCTGGGAGCCGGTGCTGCCCCCGGAGCGCAGGCGCACCGTCTGTGTATTCGGCGCCTCGGCGCTGGGAAGGCCCATCCAGGCCGCCGCCCACCGCCCGGAGCGCTATGCCCCGCTGGCGGAGGCCTCCCCCGACGCCCTCATCACGCCGGAGCTTGCCGCCCGGGTGCTGGCCAGGGAGGGCGGCTTCGACGTGCTGTTCATCAATCAATCGGACGTGCTGGCCCACCCCGCCGCGCAGCTGCGGCCCTTTGCGGATGCACTGCCCTGCCCGGTGGTATATGGCGCGCTGGACCGCGGGCAGTGGGCGCCGCTGCCGTAATACAAAACAGAAAGGATGCGATCCCATGGCTACATTTGACGATTTCATGAAGCTGGATATCCGCGTGGGCACCATCACCGCCGCCCGGGTGTTCGAAAAGGCCAGAAAGCCCGCCTACCAGCTGCTGGTGGACTTCGGCGACGAGCTGGGCGCGAAAAAGTCCTCCGCCCAGATCACCGGCCACTACACACCGGAGGAGCTGATCGGCAAGCAGGTGCTGGCCGTGGTGAACTTCCCGCCCCGGCAGATCGCCGACTTCATGTCGGAGGTCCTGGTGCTGGGCACCTACAGCGACGGCGGCGTGGTGCTGATCACCCCGGACAAGGCCGTCAAAAACGGCGACAAGCTGGGCTGATGCCCGGCATCCCCGCAGCAAAAGTGACCGCCTCGGACCATGCGTCCGAGGCGGTCGTTTTCGTTATGTCATCCAATTGCCGATGCCCACGAACAGGCACCCCAGCGCGAAGAAGAACGCCAGTATGCCGCCCACATACAGCCAGAACCACCCGGCCCCCAGCCGGGGATAGTCCAGAAACGGGTACGGATACAGCTCTCCGCTGAACCCAATGGGCTTTCCCGTCCGTGCCCGCAGCATCACAAACACGAAGTACGTCACCGGCAGCACCAGCCACAACAACGCGTGCCATACGGTCAGCCCGGCCTTGTCCTGCCACAGAAGCCACTGCACCACCACCAGCCCCGGCACGATGTAATGCACGCACACGTTGGCAAAGCTGTACCGACCCTTCAGCCAGCTCTCGTCGTTGTCATGCTTGGCCAGCGGAATCAGCACCAGCGCGTAGATGAGATGCGTCACATAGATGCACAGCGTCATGCTCAGCGCCACGCCCGGGGAACTGAGCCACCGGTACGCGCCGCACTGCGGGTCGTGGCCGCTGGCGCCCAGCGCCAGCTCATACACCAACACCAGCAGGTTGCTCAGGTGGGTGTAGTACACGAAAAATCCCGCCCGCAGGCACTTCTTCTCCCGCAGCCACGCCTTTTTATACAGCCCCGCAGCCGTGACCAGCACGATACCCAGGGCGGAGAGCCGCAGCATTTTCATACGCCGTGCAGCTCCTTCAGCAGCGCGATCTCCCGGGCATAGCCCGGCAGCTCGTTGGGCGTCTCCAGCACAAAGGGCAGCCCCTGCAGCGCCGGATGGCGCACCACCCGGCCCAGGCCCTCCGCGCCCAGACAGCCCTCGCCGATGCGGGCGTGGCGGTCCTTGTGGGCGCCCACCGGGTTCAGGCTGTCGTTGACGTGCACGGCCTTCAGCCGGTGCAGCCCGATGACCCGGTCGAATTCCGTCAGCACGCCGTCCGTGTCCCCGGCGATGTCATAGCCCGCGTCGGACACATGGCAGGTGTCCAGGCACACCCCCACCTTGTCCGCCAGCTCCACCCGGTCCATGATCTCCCGCAGCTCCTCGAACCGGCTGCCCACCTCACTGCCCTTGCCGGACATGGTCTCCAGCAGCACCGTGGTACGCATCTCCGGCGTCAGGATGGCGTTCAGCGTCTCCGCGATCTGGGCGATGCCCGTCTCCACTCCCTGCCCGGTGTGGCTGCCGGGGTGGAAGTTGTACACGTTCCCCGGCAGGTATTCCATCCGCTTCAGGTCGTCCGCCAGCGTCATGCGGGCAAACTCCCGGGTGCGCTCGTCCTTGGAGCAGGGGTTGATGGTGTACGGCGCGTGGGCCACCAGCGTGCCGAAGCCGTTCTCCCCCGCCAGCGCCAGAAACGCGGCCACGTCGGCGGGGTCGATGGCCTTGGCCCTGCTGCCCCGTGGATTGCGGGTGAAAAACTGAAACGTGTTGGCCCCGATGGACAGCGCCGTCCTGCCCATGGCCAGAAAGCCCTCCGAGGCGGACAGATGACAACCAATGTAGAACATGCCGTTCCCTCCCTTCACAGCCGCAGCGTGGCCACGTCGGCCCTGCCGTTTTCAATGGTCAGTATGCCGCAGGTGGGGTGCAGCCTGTCCCCTGCCGCGCCGGGGTTCAGCGTCAGCAGCGTGCCGTCGTTGTCCACCAGCGGCACATGGGTGTGGCCGAACAGCAGCACCTGCGCGCCGTGCTCCCTGGCGGCGTACATGGCCGCCATAGGGGAGCTTTTCACGTTCCGGGTATGGCCGTGCAGCATGAACACCCGCACGCCGCCCAGCTCCAGCAGCCGCTCCGGCTGGTCGCAGCTGCCCCAGTCGCAGTTGCCCGGCACGCCCTCCATGGGCATTCCCGGAAACGCCGCCTGCAATGCCGTCAGGTCCCTCTGGCAGTCCCCCAGGTGCAGCACCCGCTGCGGCTGCACCCGCTCCACCGCCCGTATCATGTTGTCCACGTTCCCGTGGGAATCGGAAAGCACCAGTATCTTCATTCTTCACCTCATGGCCGGCCGCGCCCGGCCGCCGCCGGATAATATTGCCCTTTATTATACCACTCCCGCCTTGCAAACTCAACGGTTTTGCGGTATGATAGGGGGCGACAAAGTCTGGGAGGTGTCTGTATGGTGGGCGGCGTGATGGAGCTGGATCTCCACGGCATGAATACATACCAGGCGCAGATCGCCATCGACGCGGCGCTGCGCCGCTGCGGCGGCGGTGTCTACCGCCTGCGGCTCATCCACGGCTACCGGGGCGGCACGGCTATCCGGGACATGCTGTGGACGGTGTACAACAAGCGCGCACAGGTCAAGCGCATGGTCAGCGTCAGCGAGGGCGTCACCGAGCTGGTGCTGCGGGAATATTGAGGTGATCGCTATGAAGCTGGCACAAATCCAGATGTCCATCACCGCTGACAAGGCGGAGAACCTCCGCCGGGCGGAGTCCCTGCTCCGCGGCGTGGACGCCGACCTGGCCATCCTGCCGGAGATGTTCTGCTGCCCCTACGACAACAGCTGCTTCCGCGCCTATGGCGAGGAGGAGGGCGGCGCGGCCTGGCAGATGCTCTCCCGGGTGGCCCGGGAGAAGAAGCTGTGGGTGGTGGGCGGTTCCATCCCCGAACTGGAGGGCGACAAGATCTACAACACCTCCTACGTCTTTGACCCGGAGGGCCGCTGCGTGACCCGTCACCGGAAAATGCACCTGTTCGACATCGACGTGCCGGGCGGCATGTGCTTCCGGGAATCCGACACCCTGTCCCCCGGCAGCGACATCACCCTGTTCGACACCCCCTGGGGCAAAATGGGCCTATGTATCTGCTTCGACCTGCGGTTCGAGGAGCTGTGCCGCGTCATGGCCCTGGAGGGCGCCCGCGTCCTGCTGGCCCCGGCGGCCTTCAACATGACCACCGGCCCCGCCCACTGGGAGCTGCTGCTGCGGCAGCGGGCCGTGGATGACCAGTGCTTCACCGTGGGCACCTCCCCCGCCCGGGACGAGTCCGCCTCCTATGTGGCCTGGGGCCACTCCCTGGTCTGCGACCCCTGGGGCACAGTGCTGCACCAGTGCGGCAGCGGCCCCGAGGTAGTGGTCACCGACCTGGACCTCTCCCGCGTGGACGCCGTCCGGCAGCAGCTGCCCATCCTCTCCTCCCGCCGCAGGGACATCTACCAGATCGGCCGCCGGTAAGCCCTGACGCCGGGATATTGACAAGAACGCGTAAATAGCTGTTGACAACAGTTTCCTGATACGATACTATACAAGTTGCGGATGTCCGCGCTGCCCCGGCAGTGCGGACATTTTTGCAAACGGGATAGAGAGAAAGGAAGCTTTACACATGAAAAAACTCGACCAACAGCGGCCCAGCGGCCTGGCGCTGCTCCCCTTCGCGGTGTTCATCGCCATCTACATGGGCGCGGGCATCTACTACCAGGTAAAGGGCACCGAAATGGCCTTTTACCAGTTCCCCTCCGTCACCGCCATGTTCATCGCGGTGCTGGTGGCCTTTATCATGTTCAAGGGCACCATCAACGAGAAATTCGACACCTTCGCCAAGGGCGCGGCCAACGTGGACATCCTCACCATGCTGATGATCTACATCCTGGCCGGTGCCTTCGCCAGCGTGGCCGCCGCCATGGGCGGCCGCGAGTCCACGGTGAACCTGGGCCTGTCCCTGGTGCCGGTGGAGTTCCTGGCCGCCGGCCTGTTCCTGATCTCCGCCTTCATGGGCACCGCCACCGGCAGCTCCATGGGCACCGTCACCGCCGTGATTCCCATCGCCGTGGGCATCGCGGAGAAGGGCGGACTGTCCCTGACCGTGGTCATCGGCGCGGTGGTGGGCGGCGCCATGTTCGGCGACAACCTCTCCATGATCTCCGACACCACCATCGCCGCCACCCGCAGCCAGCGCTGCGAGATGCGCGACAAGTTCCGGGTGAACTTCCTCATTGCCCTTCCGGCGGCGCTGATCACCCTGGTCCTGCTGCTGCTCTTCGGCCGTCCCGAGACGGTGATGCCCCTGGACGCTCTGCCCTTTGACCTCATCAAGGTGGCGCCCTACATTCTGGTGCTGGTGCTGGCCCTGTGCGGCCTCAACGTGTTCCTGGCCCTGACCCTGGGCATCTTCTCCGCCGGCCTGATCGGCATTTTCAGCGGCGACCTCACCGTGGCCACCTTCGCCCAGAGCGTCTGGTCCGGCTTCACCGGCATGAACGAGGTCTTTTTCCTGACGCTGCTGTGCGGCGGCATGTCCGAGCTGATCGCCAAAAACGGCGGCATCGCCTGGATCATCCAGAAGCTGCGCCGCGTCATGAAAGGCAACCGCTCCGCCCAGGTGGGCATCGCCGCCATGGTCTCCCTGTGCGACTGCGCCACCGCCAACAACACCGTGGCCATCATCGTGGCCGGCGACATGGCCCGGGACGTCTCCCTGGAGTACAAGGTGGACCCCCGTCGCAGCGCCTCCCTGCTGGACATCTTCTCCTGCGTGTTCCAGGGCATCATCCCCTACGGCGCGCAGCTGCTCAGCGCCGCCACGCTGACCAACGCCACCGTCAGCAGCGACGCCCTGCGCACCAACCCCGCCGCCATCGTGGGCGGCATGTGGTACTGCTGGATCCTGGCCGCCGTGGGCCTGCTGTCCATCTTCATCCCCTTCGCCGACGGCGTCTGCCGCAGGGACCCCTGGAACTGGGAGTACGGCTGTGCCCAGTCCGCCGTGGCGGCCAAAAAAGCCCTGCTGGACAAGGAGTCCCAGGACGCCGCCCAGTAACGCGCCCCCTCCGCCGCGGTGTTCCCCGCCGCGGCGGCTTTTGCAAATTTCACAAATTTCACTTGCATTTTTTGTGCAAATAGAGTAGTATAATTCCCAAGAAACCCACGAAACACGGAAAAGGAGGACATCGCAAGATGAAGTACGCAGAGATGAGCCTGGCCCAGCGCCAGGCGGAATACGCCAAGGTACAGGCAGAATTTGAGCAGCTCAAGGCCATGGGCCTGAGCCTGAATATGGCCCGCGGCAAGCCCGGCAAGGCCCAGCTGGACCTGGTCACGCCGATCTTCGGCCTGCTGACCAAGCCGGAGGACTTCGTCTCCGACGGCATCGACGTGCGCAACTACGGCGAGGTGGCCGGCATCCCCGCCGCCCGCGCCCTGTTCGCCGACATTCTGGGCTGCCAGCCCGACCAGGTGTTCGTGGGCGGCAACGCCAGCCTGCAGCTGATGTTCGACGCCGTGTCCAAGGCCTTCACCCACGGCCTGCTCCACAGTGAGAAGCCCTGGAGCAAGCTGGACAAGGTCAAGTGGATCTGCCCCGTCCCCGGCTACGACCGTCACTTCAAGGTCACCGAGAGCTTCGGCGTGGAGATGATCTCCGTCCCCATGACCGCCGACGGCCCCGACATGGATCAGGTGGAGGCCCTGATCAAGGACCCCGCCGTCAAGGGCATGTGGAACGTCCCCAAGTACTCCAACCCCGAGGGCGTGATCTACTCCGCCGAGACGGTGCGCCGTCTGGCCGCCATGAAGCCCGCCGCCCCGGACTTCATGCTCATGTGGGACAACGCCTACTGCATCCACGAGTTCGACTGCGACTTCGTGGAGTTCCCCGACATCATCGGCCTGTGCGCCCAGTACGGCAACGCCGACATGGTCTATGAGTTCGCCT
>ERZ827156.5007-NODE-5007-length-10291-cov-4.147323_pt1 | contig 10291 bp, 10 predicted proteins | sample MGYA00519919_ERZ827156 | MGnify/ENA primary metagenome ERZ827156 (study PRJEB31778, sample SAMEA3449269) | human gut metagenome | biome: human gut; feature: human-associated habitat; material: faeces | place: United Kingdom | collected 2010/2012 ... | reverse complement strand
AGCACGCTCCGTCTCTACAACCGGGTAATAACTATTCTCCTACCTTTTTACGCTACTCTCCAAGTAGCCTAAGATTTCGAGAGATGGTAATTTTCAGTAATGCCATATTTGAAAATATAAAACGCTGTTTATCAAGATGATATAAATGATTCTTGGTAGGGCTCTGAATTGCCGTGGGGTCTGTTTTCGGGCCACGGGATAACCACTGGAAAAGATAATCATAGAGATGGATATATTGACAGGCAAGTGCTCGGATAGGTTCATGGCGCATGTTCTGAAGCGACGTGACCAGGAGGCCGTCCGCTGGTACGTGCTCACGCTCCCTACCGCCGGTGGCGGGCGTGACAGGATCAGCCCCTCGAAGGGGCTGGACGCTGAGCTTTCCCGCCGTGAGCGTCGTGGGGAGGCCTTGTTCGAGTATTTCTCCCCCTCGTATGTCGAGGCGAGGAAGGTGGGCGGCAAGATGGTCAACACGAAACGGCCCCTGTTGTACAACTACGTGTTCGTCCACGCCTCGGAGGACGAGATCTTCCGCCTGAAGCGTACGCTTCCCCTGTATAATTTCCTCCCCCGGGTTTCCTCCGGCGGGCGGTCTTATTTCCCGTACCTCTCGGATCGTGAGATGGATACCTTGCGTTGGGTCGCGGCTTCTTACTCCAACGAGCTTCCCGTATACGTGCCAGATAGCGGCCGCTTGTTGAAAGGCGACCGTGTGCGTATCACCTCCGGCCCTTTTACCGACATGGAGGCGGAGGTGGTGGTGCAGCCGGGCGGTGGGCATAAGGACGTGATGGTGCGTATCCTCGACTGTCTGTGGGTCCCCTTGTTCGAGGTGAGAGCGGGGGAGTATGAGTTGATCGAGCTGAACACGGGGGGCAAGCACGTGTATACCCATTTGGACAACGACCGTCTGTCGGAGGGCTTGCACGATGCCTTGGGCCGTTACCATGCCTCCGGCGTGGTAGTGGATGAGGATGCCCGTCTGGCCCGTGAGGTCCTGCGTGGCTACGCCTCTCTCCGTGGTGAGACCGACGTGATCCGTTGCAAGCTTTACTCTTTGCTCCTTCCAGCCTATCTGCTTTTGGGCGAGTCGGATGAGTTCGATCGTTTGCACGCCACGATGCGCAGCATGCTCCCGGTGATAAAAGCGGGGCAATCCCGTGCCTTGTTGCTGGTCACGCTGTACGGCTGTACGGACAGCAGCCTCTACCAGCGCATGGCGCACGAGGTGGTTGACCCGTGGCTGGACGAGCCTTCTCCCAAGAAAAGTAAGTCTGTGTTGATACGTCGTCTACGTGATTACGACGGTTGGCTGAAACATAATGAATAAGGAATAATTCAAAATTCATACATCATACATCATAATTCAAGACATGTCTTCCCTTCCTTCGGGCATCCGTTTGATGAACCTGTTGCGTGACCATTTGACAGAGATCATGGATCGTGAGCGTGCGAACCTGAACTCAATACACCTGTATTGTACGGGATCTTACTGGGTGTCGTTCGAGCGTTCTGCCTATCAGTTGCGTCGTGTGTTTCCGGATAGCGAGACTACGCCGCTGCGCCTGTTCGCTTATCCGTTCCCGATCGTGATGGTGTCCGTTACGGATCGCTCACTCCGTTTGTACGCCCGTAAACATATCTTGAGGAGGGACGAGACGGATTACAAGCTATTGACCGTCCCCGGGCTTCCCATGGCGGATTACCATGTATGGCACGCTGGCGAGGTGGAAGGCTTGCCCCAGCTGACATGAACTCCAAATATGAAGCGCTGGAAAAGTAATAAACTCAATTATGGTATAATGATTTTGATTGATGGTTGGCAATTAGCATGAAATTTCGTATATTTACTCTAGAGGAAAAATAATTGTCATAAATTAATGAAAGCGGACGTGCTAAATTCGATAAAAGAGACCTTACGTAAGGTGATCTTGATTTCCATCTGAAAGGCACTCATAAGGAAATGCCGTCCGATGAGATGGGCAATGGGGCGATAGACCCCCATGAGCAATCTTAGGTGACTTGCGCCACTAACCTAAGATATTTTACCAACGCACCTAAGATACATGGTGGATGAACCTAGGATATTTTTTTAGTCAAAACAAATGCTTTGGGTCTGTTACGGATCTGAAGTGACTACTTATATACAATAATCATTATGTCAGAGGAAATCAAAATTGCTGTAGCTGGAACCGGTTATGTCGGGTTGAGTATTGCTACGCTGTTGGCACAGCATCATCCGGTCACTGCGGTTGACGTTATACCGGAGAAGGTGGAGACGCTAAACCGGAAGCAATCTCCTATTCAGGATGAGTATATCGAAAAATACCTAAAGGAGAAGGAGTTGAACTTGACGGCTACGCTTGATGGAGCGTCCGCTTATCGTGATGCCGATTTCATCGTTATTGCGGCTCCTACCAATTATGATCCGGTGAAGAACTATTTTGATACGCACCATATTGAGGATGTGATCGATCTGGTATTGAGTGTTAATCCAAGGGCGGTGATGGTGATCAAGTCGACCATTCCGGTCGGATATTGCCGGAGTCTTTATCTGAGATACGCCCAAAAGGGTATTGAGCGACTCAATCTGCTGTTTTCTCCGGAGTTTTTGCGTGAGAGCAAGGCGCTTTATGACAATCTTTATCCCAGCCGTATAATCGTTGGTTATCCCAAATTGCTAAGCGATGAGTAATTCAATGCGGAGAATGAGGCGATCGAGAGGATTGCGGATATTCCGGGTTTGGAGAAGGCTGCCCACACGTTCGCCGCCCTGCTTCAAGAAGGTGCCATTAAACAGGATATTCCGGCGCTATTCATGGGAATGAAGGAGGCCGAGGCCGTGAAGTTGTTTGCTAATACCTATCTGGCTTTGCGTGTAAGTTATTTTAACGAGTTGGATACCTATGCGGAGGTGAAAGGTTTGGATTCGAGTGCCATCATCCAGGGCGTGGGGCTGGATCCTCGTATTGGCACGCATTATAACAACCCCAGCTTTGGTTATGGGGGCTACTGTCTGCCGAAGGACACCAAGCAGTTGCTCGCCAATTATCAGGATGTTCCCCAGAATATGATGACTGCGATCGTGGAGAGCAATCATACCCATAAGGATTTCATTGCGGACCAGGTGTTGCGCAAGGCCGGCTACTACGATTATAGCGAGAGGAACATTTTCCGGTGCTCCGAAGAGCGAGAATGCGTCGTGGGTGTATACCGTTTGACGATGAAATCGAACAGTGACAATTTTCGCCAGTCCTCTATTCAAGGCGTGATGAAACGTATCAAGGCGAAAGGGGTCAAGGTGATCGTCTATGAGCCTGCATTGAAAGACGGGAGTTCTTTCTTCGGCAGTGCCGTGGTGAATGATCTCGCCCGTTTCAAGGAGATGAGCCACGCCATCATAGCCAATCGTTATGATGATTGTCTGGACGATGTGTTGGGAAAGGTCTATACGAGGGATATCTTCGGTAGGGATTGAATCTTTAGATGATGGCTTTACAAGAGAGGCTGGGAAGGAATAAGACCATACTGGCTAATTTTTCCTATCTGAGTTTGCTGCAGGTATTCGCTATTCTATTTCCATTGCTTACCTATCCTTACTTGCTTCGGGTTATAGGCTTGGAATTGTATGGCGTGATCATATTCGCTCAATCTATAATAAACTATGTATCGCTGGTGATCAACTTCGGGTTCAATATGTCCGGAGCGAGGAACGTGGCGATTTACAAGCAGGATAGGGCAAGATTATCCCGGATCGTCACATCCATTTATTGGTGTAAGTTCATTTTATGGCTTGTTTGCCTAGTCCTGTATTTATCGGTCATCAGTATGGTTCCGTTCTTTGAGGATCATTATTGGGTGTATGTCCTCTCTTTCCTTTTGACATTCAACGAGCTTCTGTTACCTATCTGGTTCTTTCAGGGGATTGAGAAAATGAAATATATCACATTCGTAAACCTGTCTGCCCGCCTGTTGTTTGTGGTTGCCATATTCTTGTTTGTCCATCGGCAAGAGGATTATTTGCTGGTCCCCTTGTTAAACGGGATCGGGGCTATACTGGCGGGTTGTCTCTCTTTATATATCGTGTTGGGAAAAGAGAGAGTAAGGTTTTCCTTGATGCCGGTAAGGGAATTGCGATCGGCCTATAAGGAGAGCTTGCCCTTATTTGTTTCGATCCTGTCCACACAGATTTATGTGAACGTTAATAAATTGGTGATCGGTTCTTTTCTGGGGATGTTGGAGGTTTCCATTTATGATATGGCGGATAAGGTGCTTCTTTTGATGAAACTCCCAGCCTCCATGATAGCGCAAGCCGTTTTCCCGAAGATCTCCCGTGAACAGAATATTCGTTTTATCAATCATGTGATGTTCTTGTCGGTAGGGATCGCTTTACTTTTCTACATTAGTATGTTCTTCGGTAGTGACTGGTTGGTGTATCTTCTCGCCGGAGAACACATAGAAGAGGCTTCTGTCATTATGCGATTGCTGGGAATCTCCGCAATCTTGACATCTATCAATGGTTTCTTTGGAGGAAATCGTTTGGTCCCGCTAGGTTATTCGTTTGTGTATATGAGAGTGATGGTTGGTAATTGTCTGTTTTTCCTAACGGCTATAGGCTTGTTGTGGCTGACAGAAAGTATAACCATGTATACGGTTACAGTGATGGTTGTAGGGGTGGAAGTGTTTTGCTTTGTGTCGTTGGTTTATAGGAACTGGCAGTTAGGGTTGTTGGGGGTGAAAAGATAAGGTTGATTTGAGAGATACTTGATGTGGGAAAGATGGAGTGGAATGAAATATGATTAAATATACGGTTTGTTGAAATGTGTGATAAGAAAGATAATTCTATAGAATAATCTTGTTGTTGTAGCATTGTTTTATGCTGTTGCTTGAAAACCGTAGAAATACATAAATATACTCTAATAATTGGTCTATGCAGATGTGTGTAGTTGTGATTTTGTTATTTGTTTTAATGCCTTTTATGTCTTTTTATTTTGTAATTGCTGAAGTGTATAATAAGAGGAAATATTCATATTATTTATTGTTTGTTTTGATGGGCTTGTTTTCTATGTATTATTTCCCCTATCAAGATCAATATAGATATATGGAGGGGTATTTGTTCCTTCAAGATAAAAACTTTAGTGATGTTTTTATTTATGATAATATTGTATTGTATTTTCTGAATTTATTTGATATATTTATGTTTGTATTTTCTAAGACAGGTATTAGCTATGAGATATTTAGATTTATAATCGTTGTTTTATCATATATGCTGGTTTTTGTTACAGTTAAAAAGACGTTGAAAAAAATGAATTGTAATAGTGATATTTGTTTTTTGTCTTTTTTAGTTATTTTCTTTTCTGTTCCATATTTTATTATATGTTCCGGGTTTAGAACAGGATTTGGTGCTTGCATTTTATCTGTTGGAGTATATTGTTTATATAGTTTAAAAAAGAGAATAGGATTGTTACTTGTTCTTGTTTCTTGTTTGATTCATTATATGTATTTTATCTATTTTGGATTGATATTATTTTCTTTCTGTGTTGGCAGATTGACGAAAGTTAAAATTGTGTTTTTCTTGATTATATCATTGTTTTTGCAATGTTTATTGCTTAAAATTAGTGGAAGTCTAGATTTTGAATATTTATCGTTAATAGGGAATGGCGATTATTCTGATTATGTTCAAGGAGAATGGGGACTTAATTATGGATGGAATGCAAAAAAATTTATTTCTATCATGGCGATGTCTTGTTTTCCTTTAATTGTACAAGTATTCTTTTTTAGAAAAATGATTAATGATAGTGGTTTTAGTAAACTTATCTTTTTGAATGTTTTGTTTTATATTATAATCTCTCCATATAGAATTCTTTTGTCAAGATATAGTTGGTCCCTTATTTTATTGATAAATATATATATACTTTATCATATATATGAGTATTGTCGAATGAGAAAAATGATGCTTTTGATTATTTTGACAACATTGATTATTTCTTTTTCTGCTTCTTGGAGAGTGAATCGTTTTTCTATGCCGTTTAGTCGCCAAGAAGAACTTTTATATAAACCATTACCATTGTTGCTGATGAATAGTTATAGTTTGAAAGAAGCATCTATTTATCTTTCAGTCGATGGTGAATTTAGATAGCCTATTTATGAATGATTTGGTTTCAATAATAGTACCAGTTTATAATTCTAGTCCTTATTTGAAGGATATGTTATGTTGTATTGTGTCACAAACATATCAAAATTGGGAATTGATATTAGTGGATGATCATTCTAGTGATGATTCATTGGAAATAATTAAAGAATTTCAGAAAAATGATGATAGGATAAAGTTATATATAAGAAACAGATTGCCTAAGGGAGCTCAGACTTGTAGAAATATTGGCTTTGATTATTCAGTAGGAGATTTTATCATTTTTTTTGATTCTGATGATTTAGTTGAAAGTTTTTGTTTGGAGCAAAGAGTTTCTTATCTGAATCTATATAAAGACTGCGATTTTTTGACGTTTCCTGCAATCGGTTTTGTGAGAAGAAAATACGACTTGAATTCGTTTATAAATGGTGTAGATAGGCATGTAGATACTCTGTCTTTATTCCTGTCGAGGAGAATTCCGTTTGTTGTTTGGAATAATATTTATAGAAGAAAAAGTATAATAAATCTGAGTTTGTTTTGGGATGAGGAGATCTTATCTTTTCAAGATTCGGATTATAATATTCAATCTATTTTAAAAGGATCGAAAATGAAATTTATTGATGCTCCTGTTGATTATTATTGGAGAATGGGGGGTAATCAAAAATCTATTCATAAACAAATAAATAAGAGTTTAGATCATTTATATTCTCATTGTTGTTTTTTTAAAAAGATGTCATCTGTTCCTACTCTTTGCAATACGGATAAATATGATTTCTATATATTAAATTACGCTTTGTATTTTATAAAACTAAGTGCTATATATAATTCTAGTGAATGTTTTGATAATATAGTTGATAATGAATTGATAAGATCTAATAAATTTTTCTATTTTAGATTGCAATTTGTAAGATCTATCTTGTTGAATAAGATACATAATATATATGTTTGTAAAATCATTTTTTTATTATTTTTTCCTGTAAGGCAAATTTCTAATTTTATATATCGAATCTTATTTGAATATGAGAGTATGAGAATTTTAAAAAGTAGAATCTAATGCTTCTTACTTATTCTTTTGACATTTTTGATACCTGCCTCGTCCGGAAATGTGGATCTTCGGATAATATCTTTTGTATATGGGCTGATCGTGCGTTGGGGAAGGTTGATAGATCTTATCTGAAAGATTTGATTAATTCCCGTTTAAACGCAGAGAAAACTGCGCGGAGAAATTCCGGCAAGGAGGATGTCTCCTTGGATGATATATACCGTAATCTTAGCTTGGAATCTTTCCCGAATTTGTCGAAACCAGCTCTTAAGCGGTTGGAACTGGAGGTGGAGCGTGAGAATTTATCTCCAGTGCGGCAAGCTTTGGATCTGATTCGGAACTATCGGAAAAAGGGTAAGCGGATATTGTTCATATCGGATATGTATTTGCCTTCCGATTTCCTGAAATCTCAATTGCGGAGATTTGGTTTCTGGGAAGAGGAGGATCGTATATATGTATCCGGAGAGATCGGCTTAACAAAGCATTCTGGGAATTTATTCCGGTATATTCAAAGAGAAGAGAGGATATTGAGATGTTCATGGATACATGTAGGGGATAATACATATAGCGATTATTATGTACCTAAGTCTATGTTTATACGGTCAAGGAGGATTTATCATCCTTATACCTCTTTCGAGAATCTGTGGCAGAATGATATGTGGTCTCCCTATAAGAAATTCTTGCCTTCTTATTTGTCGGGATTGGCTCGGGCTTATCGATTGTCCCTTCCCGCTTCGGATCGTTTGGCTTTTTTCGTGGACGTGTTGTTGGTTCCTTATTTCTTGTTTGTGTATAAGGTTTTGCGTGATGCCAAGGATAGAGGCGTGGACAATCTGTTTTTTTTGGCTAGGGATAGCTTCGTTTGGTATCGGATGGCGTTGAGGCTGCGCCATTTGTTTTTGGGGATGAATTTTCATTATCTCTATATATCGAGAAAGGCCGTTTTTGTTTCTTGCTTGTATGACTTGTCGGACTATGAGCTTGAGTTGGTCTTTTCTGATACGATAGGCTATACTCCTCGGCAGTTGCTTTCCTCGTTGGCCTTGGAGGAGGACGAGATGCTGCAGGCCTTTTGTGCGGATGAGTTGGATGAGCCTTTGGATTCGGGAAAGCGAGTGCGGTTTTATGACAGGATAAGGTCTTCTTCCCTAGCCAAGATTTTATTGGAGAAGTCCGGGGAGGCTAGGCGCCTGCTATTATCCTATTTGCGGCAGGAGGGGTTCTTGGGCAGCGAAAAGCCGGGGATCGTGGATATCGGCTGGAAGGGCAATACGAACCGTGTGCTTAACTATATATTGCGTCGGGAGGAAGACACGAACGCTTACTTGTCGTTTTTCCTGGGGGTGAAAGAGACCCGCCATCCGATCGCGAGCATAGGGGATTATGAGGCGGGATATTATTTCGAGGATTATCTTGATGAGCCGGAGTATGCCTATAACTTGTTTGCCTTGGTATATGTATTGGAGAATTATTTCTCGGCCTCGGACGATACCACGCTGTCGAGGTATCGAGAGGAGGATGGGACGATATATCCCGAATTCTCGCCCGGTATCATCTCTGACGCTTCTAAGGAGAAAAATCAATATATCTTGCGTTTGACGGAGGGTTTCCTGGATCTCATAATGGAGTCCGGTTTATTGCGATACGATCCCTCCTCTCTCTTCGGAGACGTAGGGGTGCCCACCTTGCTCCGTTTGGCTTCCCGCCCGTCGATGGCGGAGCTGCGGGTCTTGAGGGAGCTTACCTTCAATGATATTTATGTAGGTGACAGGAAGGTCGTTCTGAAGATGTATCCATGGACTATCTGCGACTATGTGCTCAAGAAGCTGAAGAACAGGAAAAACGATAAGTATATATTCACATGGTTTGACGCCTCGATTATTTATACCTATGGATTCCTGTCCGGGCCTGTATTGAAGTTAAAGAAAAATATATTATCAGATTCATTGATTCATTTATTAATCAAAAAGGTAATTTCATTATGGAAATAAAAGAGTTCATTCAAAATTTCGCCGATCAGTTCGATGATACTGATGCAAGCGTGTTTACTTCGGAAACGAAGTTCAAGGAGTTGGAAGAGTGGTCCTCGTTGACGGCCTTGTCCGTGATCGCCATGATAGATGAGGAGTATGACGTGAAGATCAAGGGTGACGATGTGCGTAATTCGCAAACGGTCAATGATCTTTACGAAATCGTTAAATCCCGTCTCTGATGGCTTTTCTGGAATTCAAGAATGTACGGATCTCCGGTATCTCAGCTGGAGTTCCGAAACATATCGAGTACAATAAGGATTATCCCTATTTTGAGGCAGGTGAGGCGGAGAAATACATCGCCTCCACCTCCATTAGGGAGAGGCGTATCGCTGATCCCGGGGTTTGTTCCTCTGATCTTTGCTATTCGGCTGCGGAACGTCTTATAGAAGACCTAGGTTGGGATAAATCGGAGATTGAGTGTTTGTTGTTTGTCTCTCAAACAGCGGATTATATATTACCGGCTACGGCCTGTATTTTGCAGGAACGTTTGGGATTGCCCGAGAGTTGCTACGCCATGGATATATCCTTGGGCTGCTCTGGTTGGGTTTATGGTTTGAGCGTGATCACTTCCCTATTGTCTACAGGACAAATAAAGAAAGGCTTGCTTCTTTCCGGGTAGATCTGTCATTTGCAATCCTCACCATTGGATAAGAGTGCCTATCCCTTGTTTGGGGATGCCGGAACCGCCACGGCTTTAGAGTATCAAGTAGGATATGAGCCTGTCCGTTTTTATTTTTCTACAGATGGAAGTGGGTATGAGGCTATCATTATCCGTGATGGGGGTTATAGACATCCTTTTGATAACCAATCATTGGATGTTTATACGACTCCAGAAGGATTACGAAGGACACGTTTAAACACGGAGATGGATGGCATGAGCGTTTTCTCGTTCGGGATAACGAAGGCTCCTCAAAGTTTTAACCTGTTGATGGAGCGCTTCTCGTTGGATCGAGAGTCCTTGGATTATTTTGTGATGCACCAAGCTAATTATTTCATGAATAATAAGATCCGGAAGAAATTAAAATTACCGGAGGAGAAAGTGCCTTACTCCATGCCTCTTTTTGGCAATACGAGTAGTGCCTCCAT
>ERZ827156.5005-NODE-5005-length-10297-cov-4.322789_pt1 | contig 10297 bp, 20 predicted proteins | sample MGYA00519919_ERZ827156 | MGnify/ENA primary metagenome ERZ827156 (study PRJEB31778, sample SAMEA3449269) | human gut metagenome | biome: human gut; feature: human-associated habitat; material: faeces | place: United Kingdom | collected 2010/2012 ... | reverse complement strand
ACTGCTCCGACACGCGCAACAGCAAGGTGCACGACATCATCAACGAGCTGAAGGAATATGGTATTGATGTTGTCTCCTGCGACCCTCGTGCTCCCCCAAATGAAGTAAAACGCTTCTACGGCATCACTCTCACCCCGTTTAACGAGATTCGCGACTGCGATGCAGTGGTACTGGCCGTGGCCCACAAGGAATACAGAGCCCTGACGGGGAGCGAACTACACGCACTCTTCAAGCAGCAGAACGAAAAGAAACTGGTATATGACGTGAAGGCCATTATAGATCGCGACAGCATTCCAGAGGATATGGTGATTAAGCGATTGTGAGCGAGTTTGTTGTGCATACAAAGTGAGTTGAAATATCGCCTGTGCAAAAGATGGAACACCGAATAGTATCCCCTTCAGAGGAGGCTTTTCTCCACAAACGTGTGATGATTCGCATCCTGGATTTGTACAACTTCGGAGATGAGTCGATCATTACAAATCCAATGTTCAAAGCCATCTTCTCCTCTGTTCCCGTTGTCATGCTGTGGATTGATTATATGCAGCGTATCAAGGAAATTGGGAAGACGAAGATGCTCATCCTTGCGATTCCTATCGCTTCCTCCCTGACAACCGACCACTTCTCGCTATCGTTTGTTCGTACTGCACTGATTGCATTCGTCACTACAAGAAACGCATATTCTCTCTGAATCCACCATTTACAAGGATGAGTACATGACGTTCTCCGGGAAGACGGCGACCATCACTCCGAAGTTTGTGCAGACGAAGGTGGTCGTGTCCATCCCTCATTAGCGTGTAGCTGGACAAGTGGAACGGGATTGGTTTCTCCGAGGAGCGGCACTGCCGTATCCTCTACAACGATATCATCAACGTGGACGGAGACTCCGAGTTCCGCATTCTCCTCCTGGACAAGCCCCTTGAGGGCAACTTCTACCCGCTACAGGTCATCCCCCAGTCCAACGTTCTGTTCCACTCCGGACACATTTCGGGCAGGCGTGGGTTTCCCATTTCACGCATAGAAGTGTTTGAGTACTTCGTTGGTCCCGACGCTGCGAACGACATCATGGTTTCCCTGAAGAAGGACATATTCATATCCAAAAGAGCGATGATCGTCGGTTGTCTTCATTCCACTTTTTCAACAACAACTATGTGATGAACGGCACGGACAACTCCATTCGCGACGCGATGGTGAAGATCAAATCGTGGATCCTTCTGGATTACAGCAAGGTGCGCGAGGAGCTCTCTCATAGCAGCCAGTTCTACGCCTCCTCGCTCATGGTGCAGCTGTTCATCCGCCGCGTGGTGGAGATGGCATTGATCGAGGGATGCTACGCCAAGGTCCAACTCCGCCTCCTCTGTGACCCTAGATCATGCAGAACCTGATCGAGAACGCCATGCTGGAGGAAATCCAGCTCCAATGCGTCCTCTCGGCCATTCAGGTACTTTTCCCTCTATCTCCTCACAAGCAGAAGAACGGCGGGCTTCACCCGAAGGACGTGTGTCTGGACCCGCTGTGCTTCTACCCCGACCTGATTGCTCGCGCGGCGGGGGTGCTGAAGCGCATGAGCGAGGAGCACAGCGTGCTGGGGAAGCTGAACGTGATTTGGAAGACGCTGAAGTCGCTGTCCATCGAGATCAAGGAACGCGTGATGCTGCGGCGCTGTGAGTGTGTGGGAGTGGTGTGATGCGCAGCGCTGGTGTACGAGGTGACGGGCGATGACCAACTGCCGCTGCTGATTCTGGTGGTGGGCGTGGTGGCGTGGAGTGAGGCGCAGATCACGCAGAGCGGGCTTGTCAACATCATCGCGCAGATGCGGTTCATCACGAACTTCGACTTCATGCATTGTCGCAACAACGAGTTGGAGTGGCATTTTCATCCTTCCCTCATTCGCAGCTACTGCTACGCCTCCTTCGCCACCGCCATCGACTTCCTCAAGCAGTTCAAGGTCCGGCGCGCGCAGCCCGCCTCGCTCGCGCCCTTCCACCTCAACCGCCCCACGCACCAGCGCGGCGCCTCCGACTTCGGGCTGAAGGGCTGGACGCAGGGCGACCAGTCGATCTTCAATGACCTTCTCACGCAGTCCTCGCTTGAGCAGCTCAGCCGCGAGCTGGTCGTGCGGCGGCCCAGCGCCGTCTCCGTCTCCACGCCGCGCTCTGTGATGACGCACGTGGTCAAGAAGACGGAGCCGCAGTACTGGTGGAGTGATGAGTTGGAGACACGTCTGCAGTGGGGGCGTGTGCCGGGCGTGACAGCTAGGCGCGTGGAGCGGTCCACCTTCGACCTCTCGCTGTCGCAGTCGACCTCCGCCTCGCTCCAGAACTCCTTGTCGCGCGACAACGCCCTCGCCGAGTTCTCGCCCTCCGACGTCTCCGACTCCTCCCTCGACGACTTCACCGGGCTTGCCGAGCCCTCCGGCCCTGCCACGAGTACTTCAGGTGCTTCTAGTTCCACGAGTGATACAACGCAGACGGCGCGGCACTTGCGGTGGTTGGGGTGCTGCTGCGACGAGGCGTGTGCGGAGATGAAGGCGCCGGGAGAGGTGAGCTACATGCCGGTGCCGCAGCCGGGCCGGCAGAAGGAGGAGATGGTGATCCACTTTGACGAGCCGTCGCAGCCGCCGCCCGTGGTGGTTCCGCGGAAATCGATGGAGAAGGAGCCGACGCCGATGCAGAGGCAGACCTTTCCGTTGCCGTCTCCCGTGAAAACAGAGACGGAGCAGAGGGCGAGTTATGTGCCCAGCGCGTCTACAGTGACCTCCATTGATGACAATGGGATGGGTCCCTTTCTCTCTTCGCTAAAGATGAATCGCAGAAAGGTGCTGCGGAGCAGCGATTTTGTTAGTTACTAGGTGCGGGTGTTTGTTCACAATTCGGTTCCTCTTGGCGATCCAGTCTGTTCACAATGGCAGTACGTTTTATAGTAGGGGCATCTGACGCTACTAGGATCAATCCGGCAATTCTTCGTCGGGAGGATGGAGTCTGGGAGGCAGGGTGTGTGCTGAGCCTACTGATCAAGTAGGTTTCTTTTCGTCGATCAAGAAGGCTTCTGAGGACGTAACAAAGATGGCCACGGAGTTTGTGGACAAGGGCACAACAGAGGCTATCGTTTGTCTAATTATTCTGGTTGAGTGTTAGAAAATCTTTGGAGATATCAAAACGAGAGGAGAGCAAATGTACAAAGAGATTGACGCTACGGAGGCGAAGTCCATGGGTGTTCTTGCAAGCGAGCAGTTGACGAATAGAGGGGAGTGAGCCTGTGCTTCCGTGGGATCTTCCGGAGTTCGTCGCCTCTCCCATGTACCAAAGCATGCTACAGAGCGACATCCTCCAGTTGTCCAAAGATCCAGAGACCTTCCTCAAAGCCATCGAGGGTTGTGAGGATGAGCGATACAGTCCCAATAGTAACGCAAAAATGATTGTCCTTCTTCGCAAAGCGGATAAGCAACTTCAAACCATTCGTTTTCAGCTTGTTCAGCAGGAAGGGAAGATCGACGTATGCGTCGTGTCTAGAATGAAGTGTAGGATGACCACTTCTGGAGGAACTACCTCTTCCGCGTCTTCCAGCTGGTCGACAACTACAAACGCACAATGGAAGAGGAGAAGAAGGAGACGCCCAAGCCTGTTGCGCCCGTGGAGAAGAAGAGTTCAGAGGTTGAGGAGAAATCGACTGAAGAGAAACCGGCTGAGAAGGAGGAACAACCTGCAGAAGAGAAGAAAGAGCCAGAAGAGAAGAAGCAACCTACTCTAATCAGCACGATCCCCGATGAGGTGAACACGGTGGACGATATATACGATTTCAGCGACATTAGTGGTATGGAATGGAGGGATTATTGAGAGTAGATATTGAGAAGGAGGTGGGGGACGTGGATATTGGCAACGTGAGTGATGACGATCTGAGCGACATAGAAGCAAGGATTCTCTCTGAGTTTTGAGATTGTTTGTTTGCAACGCGTCATCAAATCGTGGGGGCCACCCAACGCTCACTCTTTTGCCAATTAAGGAAGAAGGAACGTGGAAGAGGGATGGAAGACATTGTAGAGCGGTATGGAGAAAGATTTACGGACGAGGACTACGAGTATCGGTAAATGGCGGGACTGGAGAGTGAGTGTCGTAGACAAGTCACTATCCGGAAAGAGTATGCGAAGAGGATTCCGAGGGGAAAGCTGCTGTCTGAACCGGAGTGGCGAGAATTGGGAATCCATATGAGTCATGGATGGGAGCACTATTGTGAGTACAGGTGATCCAGCCCTCTTCCTGCTGATTTGTAGGCCCCAATCCAATGTCCTGCTATTTCGCCGTCCCATTGGAACGGATGGGAGAACGGGACATGTGGACCCCGAACTCGCGGCCCAAATGAAAAAGAAGTTCCGAATGGAGTATGGTCTGGAGTAGTGGGTTAGATATGTGTATTGTCCTTCGTTTGCTTATTATGTTGCAATGAATTCGTTTGAGTCTCTTTCTTCCACATCCAATTTCACGAATTGCCCTTTCCCCGTCCATCGTTTTTTTCTTCATCTTGGCATGGCAAAGCCTGTCTGCATTGCATGAATGATCACTGAAAACAGAAATTGGGACTATTTTTGGAAAGATAAATCACATCAAAAAGATGATCCGCCAAGAGAGCTGTGTTGCAGGAATTGGTTTGATTCTGCTGTGTGGATGGATACTCGTGTTTATCAATATCCTCGCCACACCGAGGGTGGAAAGCACGCCCGATTGGTATAACCGCTTCGATTTGTCATCTACAAAGGTTGCTCCGCAGTACAACGATGACGACCACTTGATGGTATTGGCCACATCGCTTATGGCTACGGAGGTACGTCTTATCTCTCACGCTAACACGTAAGGACCCTCACAACCCCATTGCGGAGCTCCAGAGAAACACGCTCTACTTTATGTCCACGATGCCGGGCATTTTGGGTGTTGCTTTTGTCGATGATGCGTTCTGGATGAAGGAGTGCCAGAAATTCAATCTGAAGTGCTACGACACCTTCCCGTAGGATCGATTGCAGAGGGTAATGGAAAGAAAGGCGCCGTTTGGCATGCCCTTCATCTTTGGACTTCTAAAGACGTCGATGGAGCGTCACCCAGGATACCCGTTCTATGGCTACATCAACGGTGATATTCTCGTGGAGAACACGATTGCCGACGTACTGAAGAAAACCCGCGATGATATTCGCTCCGGCATTCTTGGAGACCGCGTGTCGCTGTTTACCCACCGAAAGAACATGTTCGCCGAGTTCCCGGCCGATCTGTACTCGAACCACAAGGAATCGAGAGAGTGTGTGTTGGTCGCATCTCCTCATGTTCAGTGAGCTGTTCTCCATCTTCAACCATCGCAGCGTGACCTACTGGGATGTCGCCATTGTCGCCCTCTTGTTTTGCCGTCATCCGTAGGATCTGTTCGTGTTCACTCCGTCGGTGTTCCCGTGGACGCTCATGCCGAACTTCGTAATTGGCCGGACGAAGTATGACAACTACATCATCCAGTCGCTGGCGCACGACCCTTCTCAAGTGATGGTCGATATGAGCAACACCGTGGCCATCGTGCACCAGACCGTGGACGGCGTGCGCTCGGGCCTGCGCAAGCAGCGCAGCGAGAAGAAGTCCTGTGGGTGTATGAAAGCGAGGTAACGCGCAGCGATCAGCATGTTGTGGAACGAGCTGGTACTGAGCATTGCGGGCATCAAGGACTGCTGCCAGGACATCTGGTTCGCGGAGCAGAGCACGCACGTGGTGGTGCCGACGCCGGCGGGCGTGTGCGTGGAGCCGAAGCTGACGCGGTCGTACATGGAGGACGACTTCCAGGTGAACGAGCTGGACTTGCTGCAGAAGTACATCCACAAGGAGGATCAGCGCCGTAGGGGCGGACGAGATGACTCACGCGCAGGCTGTCTGTTCGTGGTGGAGGGCGCCGTGACGGGCTTCGCCACCTCGCTCTGTTCGCACTCCTACTATCTCTGCACCAACCGGAAGCAGTGCATGTGCCCATGGCCACGCCTCGTAATGCGTAGCCTCTCCAGGAAGCGCGTGGCGGCGTGCGGGCTGGCGGAGACAGTGACGGTGATTTGCACGGAGATCACGCGCGACAAATACACGAGCCAGCTGGTGGACTACCTGGAGTACTACAACGCGCACTTCGACACGGTGGTGTCGCTGCTGCCCTCGGGCGACGGGCTGATTCACTTCGTGCGCGGAGGGGGCGATGGTGACAAGTAGATTTCGCTGTATCAGCAGAAGCACCCCACTCCTTGCAAGAAGCCGTTTTTGTACTTTATCCGCGGATTTAACCGCGTTCAGACCCGCAACTCTGTGTTGATCGACGCAGATATGGATGTTGTAGAATTGTGGGACTGGGCGCGCGGAGTGAGGCGTAGACTTGAATACAAGTACTTTTTCGATGGACCCCATTTTCCCGAAATGGGACTTGCTGTGTACTGCCAGAAGGGGCGCAAGGATCAGCTCGCGTGAACAAAGTGACGCCCTGTTTGTTAGAGAATTGTTGGCCATGGGAAAGGAACTGGAGATCTCCATCCAGAAGGTTGATGAGTGGATAGCGGACGTGTCCGACTGCAAGCTACTGTCGAAACCCGAGGTGGAGGCTCTCTGCGAGAAGGTGGGGCTGTTCCACGGAGCCAATGCGTAGGCGAAGGAGATCATGGCGGACGAGTCCAACGTGCAGACAATTCACTGCCCAGTGACCATTTGCGGCGACATCCACGGCCAGTTCCGCGATTTGCTCGAGTTATTCAAAATCGGAGGCGTTCTGCCCGACACAAACTATCTGTTCATGGGGGATTACGTCGATCGGGGCTTTCACTCGGTTATCCTCGCCTCTTTCCTATGACTCGCAGGTCGAAACGATCACGCTTCTGGTGCTCCTGAAGGTTCGCTATCCGGACCGCATCTATCTCCTACGAGGCAATCATGAAACGCGGTCAGTGAACATTTCGTACTTTTCATATCGTCCGATAACGCAACAGAAACGGGTTCTTTGACGAGTGTGTCCGCAAGTACGGAGACACTTCGGTGTGGAAGTGTTTCAACGACCTCTTCTCCTACTTCATCCTCACTGCGCTCATCGATGACGAGGTGTTCGCGGTGCACGGGGGTCTCTCTCCCTCCATCCAGAGCATTGACCAGATCCGAGACCTCGACCGCACTGCCGATGTGGGGAGCATATCCTTTCTTTGGATTGTGTGATTCCCTTCACTGCCACGAAGGACCGATGACCGATCTTCTCTGGTCTGATCCGGACGATCGGGAGGGTTGGGGCGTGTCCACCCGCGGCGCTGGCTACACATTCGGCGAGGACATCAGTCGCGAGTTCAACAAGGCGAATTGCGTCAGCCTGATCACGCGCGCCCATCAGGTGGTGATGGAGGTGTGTGCGTCGCGGCGTGCTCATGGCTAGGGCTTCAACTGGTGCCACGACCAGAACGTCATCACGGTGTTCTCCGCGCCCAACTACTGCTACCGCTGCGGCAACCAGGGCGCCATTCTCGAGATCGGCGAGAACATGGACTTCTCTATGTGCGGTCGGCGGGGCGGCGTGAGCAGTAGATTGCAATTCAACCCGGCCCCCGTGCCGCGAGACCCCGAGCTGGCCAAACGGGCTCCGGACTTTTTCCCTCACGAGAGCTATGCATTTCAGTCGCTGTATTTGTGCGGATGTTTGTAACAAACACGCCATTCACTCTTGTTCTTCCACAGCAGTTCCTTCGCTCTCTGGAGGGTTACTCGGTCACACACCACCAAAGCGCCCAGCATCGCCACGCCTGTCGTGACTCCCACCAGGAGGTGGATCAGGAGGCGGCGCAGGGTGTACGGGAAGAGCGCCGCCTCCTCATAGGCCAGACCGCAGCCCACCGCCAGAAGGGCGCTCAGCCACGGGAGCGAGGGCGTGATGCGGGCGAGGGAGAAGGAGTCGACGACGCGGCGGATGTAGAGAAGGTGGTGCACGCAGCGACATAACATGTTCACGCAGTTGGCTACGATGTACCCTGCAGAGCCCAGCACCGGCGTGCAGTGAAGGAGCACAGCGAGAGAGGCGAGGATATGTCAGCAGGAAGGAGACGACCACGAATACCACCGAGAAGAACACCATCTTGCGGTTGTACTGCGTCAGCGTTTCCGTGGGCGCGGTCGCCTGCTGGTGAGTCCCCTGCGGTCGCCCACCATGAAGAAGGCCTCGGAGGTGCCGTTGACTCCCAGGAGAAGGACGTAGACGCAGTACAGGCGGAACATGCGGACGGCGACGGGCGTGGTGAGGGATGCGCCGCCGTAGAGGAAGAGGAGTGCGGAGGCGAAGGAGTAGCCGAAGGTGACGACGAGGGAGCCGAACTGCGTGAGGGGGAGAAGCGAGGCGTACGTAGCACAGGCAGCGAAGGAGGAGGACGCACACGGTGGAGGCCTGCTGGCCCTGGTTCTGACCGCGCGTGGAGGCCTGCAGGTGAGAGAGAGGAGGCGGAGGAACTTGGGAGAAGAAGAGATAGGCGCCCTCCTCGAGCGGCTGGAAGAGGAAGCGAGCGAAGAGAGAGCCGAGGTTGTTGACGATCTCGTAGACGCCCTGGTCGTGCATGGAGACGGAGCTGAAGGACAGGAGGTACTTCTCGCCCTCCGTCAGCAGCTGCTTGAGGAAGGACTGCTTGAAGAAGAGGAGGACGAGGCGCATCGAGCCGGCGGGCACGGGTTGGAACACGGGGCAGAAAGCGTGGAGCGAGTGGGCGTGGAGAGCGTCGGAGTCGGGAGCGTTCATGAGTTGACGAAGCTTCCAGAGGTATCTGGGAATGAGAGAACGGATGGAAGAGAACAAGATGGGGTAGAGAAGAGAATAGATGAACTCGGAGAGACAGAAGGCGACGAGGCGGAGAGAGGGGAAGAGGGCCAGGAGCAGGCAGTTGAGGACGCTGCGGACGAAGAGCGCCTCGCTTTCGACGAAGACTTTGATGTTGGTGTTGAGCGAGAGTTGCGTGAAGATGTAGAAGGGCTCGGAGGTGAGGCAGATGAGGGCTGCAATTGCGTAGATGAATACAGCCTGTGTTTTACAGAATGATGAATTGGGTACTGGAGTGTAGAAGGGGATGTTCGGATCGGGAAGAACGTAGATCCAAATGAAACATAGCACAAGGGATATGACAGCGCCGATGGGAACACTAGGAGGTGAGTTCGACGTGTACCTCCAACCAAAGCCAAGCCAACTGACACACACTCTTCCAATCTTCCTTTCCTTTGTCGAGACACACCTTACGCATAGGCTCTCGCGAAAGGAATAAAATGGATGTGGAAAGAAGCGTCAGGCTTTGAATTCATCCGCATGGCAACACCTCCTACCGTACATTGACGATTCCGATATAATTTAGCGACACGAAGCGGATGATAATCGCGTTCACGAGGAAGGAGAACAGGCGAATCATCACCTAAATGTGGGAAGCGGAGAGTGGATTCACCTGCGAAATCATGTTGAGGCCCGTCGAATGGGCAATTCTCCCGAGTGTTTGGTTGTCGCCCATGGGATTCTGCGCGCTCTTTTCGTTCTTCATCTTTACAGAGAAAGCAATAAGCTGCAAAAAGGAATCGGAATGGAGAATAGCAGAAAAGAAAAAAGCAGTCCGAGGCGGGACTTGAACCCGCAATCTTTTCCTCCGGAGGGAAATGCCTTATCATTAGGCCACACGGACTGTTTCTTCTTTCCTCCCAGCTGCATATAAGGGAGAGCATCCGCTTGGTTTCCGAAGCGTTTGAGGGGAAATATGTAGAGAAAAAGGGTGGAAGACCCGCCTGAAATGCGTAGTGAGGCGTTGTTGTCATGGATGGTGTCATGTGCCGCCATTGGAAGCAAATGCAATGGAGCACTCTCCACACACTGTGGAAGGAAATGGAGTGAACAAAAGCGATTCTGAGTGGTGATCAAGACAAACTCCTTTCTGTGACTCTACCAATGAAGTACTCCTTCTCTGCAAGTGGAACACTTGCCTTTCAACCAAATTGACGAGAAAACATGAGCAGTGGGGATTCAATGGTGGCCATAATTGGGGAGGAGGGAAATGAAAAGTACCCCTGGGCGCAGGGTTTTCTATTTGGACTGCCATAGATCACCTTTCCAACAGTACTTATCATGGCTGATATCCAGGAACAGGTAGGGAGTGCGTTCTGTTTGTGGTGGCTGTTTCCCGTTGGGAATGGATTCCCGACGCAGAGGATTGCGTGAATAGAGTGACTAACGGGTTGATCGTAGAACCAAGCTGCCTACCAGAAGCAGGACAAGTTCTCCTACCGCAAGGTGCACGTCCTCGGCA
>ERZ827156.4997-NODE-4997-length-10307-cov-17.760144_pt1 | contig 10307 bp, 7 predicted proteins | sample MGYA00519919_ERZ827156 | MGnify/ENA primary metagenome ERZ827156 (study PRJEB31778, sample SAMEA3449269) | human gut metagenome | biome: human gut; feature: human-associated habitat; material: faeces | place: United Kingdom | collected 2010/2012 ... | reverse complement strand
AGCTGGTTGAAGCACTGACGCTGTCCCATGCCTCGGCTGTTCCGGCATTGTTGGCGGAACCACCGGCATCAACAACAGCATCTGTGGCAGAACCGACAGAAGTAACATTAAAAGTTCCGTCGCCATTGTCCGTAAATTCATAACGGGAATTTTGGCTCAGGTTGGCAAACTTACCTTCGATTTCTACCGTATCGGAATCTTCACCATTAAATAATTTTAAGGTTGTTGTTTCACCTTTGGCCAAAGCGGCACCGTTTAAGGTCATATTCAAATTTGTACCGTTTTCGCTGATATTAACGTAATTGGCATGGATTTTACCATAAGTGTCTTTATCGGTTACAGTAAAGGCTAAAGTCGAATTGTCTTTGAAGTGAACACCTTCACTGTCAACACCTTTTTCACCGCCGGAATGCAAAGCATTTGTTCCTATATCAAGCGTTGCACCTTCGCCGACAATAACGCTGGAAGCGCCGCCGCTGATTTCCTTATCATAAACCATGGTGCCTTTTTTAATTTCAAAAATATCCAAGCCGCCGACGGTACTGGTCACAGCTTTGCTCAGGGTGTGGCTGTCTTCAAATATCAGGCTGGCAGCTTCAACATCACCATCAATCTGAGCACCGGAATTTTGAAAATGAATTTTACCGCGATCATCACCATTAATATTGGCACTTAACGTTCCGGCCAGATTAATTTTTGAAGTGTTGTCATTCATTGTAATTGTGGCTTTATTACCAAAGGTTACAACATCAAGGTCAGAGTTATCTAAATCCGGCTCATCAATTTTGTAATTTTCATAAGCAAATAAGGTTGCTCCCTCTTTAATGTCCAGAGTTGCATCACCTCTTAATTTAATAGAGGTACCAAAAATAACATTACCATTATCGTAAATGTCATTTGCCGAACTGCCAAGACCTACACCGCCTTTAACATTTATCACGCCGCCGCTGATATCCGTTGTTCCTCCGGCATAGCTTGTTACGGTGCCTTCAACTTTTTCAGTATCTCTTCCGACAGAACCTATTTGCGTTTGGCCGTTTGCGTTAATTGTACCGCCTGTCATGGTAAAACTATTATTCTGACGAAGTTCACCCTTATTAAGGTTGATTGTTCCTCCGCTGATGGTTAATTTGTTGGTGTCGATATCGCTGTCATTATTTAAATTAAGAACAGCATCTCCGCTGATTTCCGTATTGCCGTTAAAAGTGTAAATGGTGGAATCGTTTAAGGATAAGTTTCCGCCGTTAACTGTTAAATTTTTTCCGTCAGGATAATTCAGGCTAACGGTAGAACTGTCTTTGGTTGTAACATTGCCTCCGGAAATTATTACATTGTCGGTATATTCACTTTCCAGAACTGTGTCTGAATTAATAGTTACATCTGCATAAGCATTATGGCCGCAAGTCAGCGCCACCAATGCTGTTGTAATTAAAAGTTTATTTTTCATACGATTAAACATCCTTGTTAACTAGTTAAACAAAACCCACCGTTCATAAAGAAAGGCGGGCGGATGTTCGAAAACCGTATAGAGATAGACGGCTCGGCTTATTTGGCTGAGCCTTATTCGCCGACATCCGTCCATTGCAGACAAGATTAGTCGGCACAATATTTTAAGTCGTGTGCACACGACTATCTCTATTTTAGGGTTTTCGACGCCCTAAGCAGCGAACTGCTCGGATTTATATTATAAAGCCTTTTGAAGACAATCAAGCTAAAAGTCAAAAACCCTCTGGAATTTTTATAAATAAGCCGATATAGTCTTTTTATAAGGGGTTTAACGTATGATAAAAGTATTAGTAACATTACTGTTTCTGACCGGATGCACAGCAATCAAGGTGCCGGCTGATTTTGTGTATAAAGAGATTGAAACCCGGAATTTTATCCTTGCCAGTTGGCAAAAGCTCACAAATCCGGCGGCTCCTTATAAAATATATATAGAAGGCGACGGTTATGCCTTTAATGCCCGAGGCAAAGCAACGCAAGACCCGACACCTCGCGGAACTTTAGTCCGTGAACTGGCTTTCGGCGACAACAGTCCGAATGTCATATACTTAGCCCGACCATGCCAATATGTTAAAAGTCCGATATGTTCCAAACGTCATTGGACAACTGCTCGTTTTGCCCCGGAAGTTATTAATGCAGAATATGAGGCAATTAAAAATATTGTCGGTAACAATCCGGTCATTTTGGTAGGATTTTCCGGTGGTGCACAGATTGCCGGACTGGCGGCAACTGCCAAACCGGGGCTGAATGTCAAAAAAATTATCACCATTGCCGGAAATCTCGACCACTTGGCATGGACACAATATCATAATCTACCGCCGCTTAATGAATCAATGAATTTGGAAAGCTACCGCAAACAGTTCGCTAAAATTCCACAAATCCACTATGTCGGCAGTAAAGATGAAGTCACACCACCAATATTGGCACGCGAATTTGTCGGAAAGGACGATTTAATTATTGAAGTCAGCGGAGCGAGCCATAATGAAGGCTGGGGAAAAATTTATAATAAAGTCTGGAGCGAAAGATGAAAAGAACCGTATGTTTATTAATTTTCCTGCTTTTATCCGCACCTGTTTTAGCTGCCGACAACTCAGCCGTAGTTATGAATACCAAGACTTATATTTATCATAGCCCCACCTGCAAATGGGCAAAACGCTGTACCAAAAACTGTATAAAAACCACCAAAGACAAGGCAAAATCACAAGGTGCCAGACCTTGCAAAGTTTGCGGCGGATAAACTCATTATATAATCTAAGTTTTATAATGAGTCCTTATTTTTCAAGCGTTACAAGACTTTGAACCTGGACTTTTATTTTATACTCATTATAATTTATTACATAGATTCAATAACATAATGAGTTTTAAATAAAAATGGCACTTAACAAACAAGCAAAAATTCTGACATCAAAGCAACAGGAACTGGCATTGAGTTATCTGGAACGGACGCGATATCCGCTCCGTAACAAAATTATTTTTATGCTTAGCTATAAAGCTGGATTACGAGCAAAGGAAATAGCAAATCTAAGCTGGCTGATGGTTTGCGACTCGGAGGGACATTTAAGTCGAGAAATTAACCTTATTAATAAGGCATCCAAGGGCAAGGAATCCGGCCGGATTATTCCTTTGCATAAAGATTTGGCGGTTTTATTGGCAGAACTGTTAAGTAAGCAGCAGAAGAATGAGCATTTTAATTTGATGAATCGGATTATTACCACAGAACGCGACAACAAAACCAGTCCGCAGGCAATCGTCAATTTCTTTTATAACTTATATAAGGAAATCGGTTTTGAAGGCTGTTCCTCGCATAGCGGCCGCAGAACGTTCATTACCACCGCGGCTAAAAATATCAGCCTTGCCGGCGGAACCTTAAACGATATCCGCATGCTGGCCGGACATTCCACCCTTGCCATCACCCAACGCTATATTGAATACAACACCGATGCACAGAAGAAAATTGTAGAGATGGTCTGAAATATTCAAAAAAATCCAATATGCAATTTTCTAAACATCTTGACTTAAATATTTATCAAGATGCTCTTTAATGTTCTTAGACTGATAATAGCTGAACTTGGGAGGTAAAGCGTTACCAATTAATAAAGCTAACGCCTGTTTAGGTATATCCAAAGGAAACTTATATTTTAGCGGGAATGACTGTAAAAGAGCTGCTTCTCTTGGAGTAATAACTCTATCTTGTTCCGGATGAAGAAAACGCCCTTTTGAAGGATTTAAACACCCTCCTGTTATTGTTGTTGAGTAATCATCCCATCTCAAACGACCATAAATATCATTAAATCCTACATTCTCTTTTTCATGACATTTAAGTGTATACTCTTTGGGTAAATCTTTCCAGCTCCCTCCGTCTTTAGGAGTTAACTTAATACGTTTATAAACCTTTTCTGTATGTTTAGCTATTATACGTTGAAGAGGATCTTTAGCATCTTGAGGATTCGGTAAATTTCCGATAACTTGTCGAACCGTAACTTTTTCATCATTTCCTGGTGCAATATTAATATCTCCCAGTAAGGATCCTACCATAATAAGACGCTTTCTGTTTTGAGGAACCCCGTAATTTTTTACATTTACTATATTAACTTTAGGATTATAACCAAGTTTGCTGAGTTCTTTCACTACATTTTTAAATAAATAATAATCCTTCAAACCTGGTACATTCTCCATCATAATAGTCAAAGGTTTCAACTCCTTAATCAGTCTTAAATATTCCACCACAAGACTGTTTCTGTCATCATTAACACTTCTTTTTCTATTTAATCTTCTAACAGAAGAAAAACCTTGACAAGGCGGACACCCGGCAAGCATATGCAGAGGCTCTCCTTTCAATATGTCTCGAATTGTATTCCCGGAAACGCGCCTGATATCATCCTGGATAACAACTGTTTTTTTATGATTCAATTTGTATGCCTTTACTGCAACAGGAACAATTTCTATTGCAGCTTTTACATTAAATCCGGCTTGTTCCAAACCTTCAGATAAACCTCCGCAACCTGAAAATAAATCAATACAATTATATGTATATGTTGACATTTTTATATCCTATACTTCTGTATTATGCTTTTTTTCCATTTTTTACCTCACATCGGTTCTTAATATCTTCCTGTACCTTTGTAGGATAATCAGAACACCCCCACCCAAACAAATTAGTGATAATTGTGCCTATTAAAGGATGTAAAAAAGGAGAACTTATAGAACAAACTCTACGGTAATCAATATCATCATAAATTAGCGAAGGTCCTTCTTTTACTTTACACTCTATTGTAAAATGTTTTTGCATCAACAATAAATAGTCATGTAATTTATTATCTTCTACAGGTATATATGGCAATAATAAAGGCCTACCATTTGTTCCACTTAAGCCTGCTATATTAGTTAAAGATGTTAATCCTTTAATTTTTATCTTATTGTCAGCTTCTGATGTTATTCGAGTAAGCTCTACTGTATTTAATATACCACCTGTTTTTTTAACAAATCGTGATAAACTACAATCATCTGTTATAACCAAATAAAGATGAGAAAAATCTGTAGATGATTTTTTTGCAATGATATCTCCTGTACGAACAATTTGATCTTCATCTAGCGGTTTATAATAAAGCCTAAAAGACCACAATGATCTTATAACATCTATATCACAGACTTCTTCGGATGTTTGTGATATGGGTAAGGGAAGTTTTGTCGAAATTATACTGTTTTTAATTTTTCCTTCTAACATCCCTATTAATTCTTCAACAACATCTTTTTCTATTCCTCCTTGGAAAAGAATATTTCTTATCTCTGATGACGTTTTTACATGTTCTGCAATCTTTAACGATATTATGTCCTTCATGTCAAGGCTCAATTCATCATCCAATCTATCGTGGGACAATAAACTGAGAACATTTTTTAAATTCATATCAGCAAATTTAACAAGAATACTTTCAATACTATTCGCTACAATTCTCCTAATACTTGAGCCAAAATAAAAAGAAAAATTTTTTTCTTTCATCTCGTTTAATTTATTCGAAAAATCTAAAGCCGTTTTCTCATATCCGTTACCATCATCTTTTGATAAATAACTGACTCGCCCACTAAATTCTTTTAACTTATCACGAATAAGCTCTCTAATTTCTCCTTCTTTATCAGCACCCGAAAATATGTAAACATACACTGAATAACCGGATAATATCCTTCTTAAAATACTTATTTGTTCAACACCTCCCGTTTTATATTCCCAATCAAATACTAATATATCTGAAATATATATATCTTTTGCTAATTTATCTTCATAAAAGTTAGGGTGGTGAAATGCCTGAATATTCCACCCTTTTTGTAAAAGGTTGATACAAAGCTTTTGGATTGCCGTATCATCCCAAGATTCACCGACCCAACCTTCAAGATCATGCGTAAAAAAAACTTTTTCTGTTTCTTTACCCGCTCTAACTGCCGGACAAAGGAAGCCATCATCTACAATACATACAACATTATTATTATTATATTTTTTCTTTTCTACCAAGACGTCTCCACCCATCTTTATTCTCCTGACACCTTTGAAAAGTCAAGCAAAAATTGAGCTCCAACAAATTCCTTAATTCTATATTTATCATTATTTATACTCTGAATATCGCCATTCATCTCATTCATATAGTGCTTTGAAATATACAACCCTAATCCGCTACGTGGAAGCTTCATACTATACCCCGGACTAAACAAATAAGGTTTTATTGAATCATGAATGCCTGGACCATCATCAGCAAAAATAACGGTTCTAGATTCTTTATCAATATAAACTTGAATTTTTCTACTTCTGGCCTGACTTGTATTGAGCCAATAACAAGAATTATCCACTAAATTCGTAAAAATCTGAACCATAGCACCATACCTTGTCCTGACATCAAACCCCTCCAAATCTCCACATACTTCAAAAGAAATATTAAGTTTACTAATCTCTTTTTCATAAACATTCAAAACAAACTGTAATGGACGATTGATATTGAAAAGCGTTTTACTTTCAGATCTTAAAGCTCGTAAAGGCCCCAATCTTTTTAGTTCGGATCTAAGCGATGATGACGAATCTTTTAACTCCTCAAGTCTTTCTTTATCAAAATTACCTGACTTTAAAACCGTACTAATTCCATTATAGAAATTTGAAGTTATTTTATTAATTTCGTGAACAGAAACTGCAACAGCCAAACCAAATCCTGCCTGTTCGGCAAGCATACCTTGCACTTCTTCCATCACGCGAATACTATCTCGCAAGTTCTTCATTGAATTGGATAAATTAACTAGGCCTACTTTTTTAGTCTCTGCTGTACTTCCCAGTTTATTCAAAATATTAAAAGGATCTTCCTCTAAAGGATAATTATCTTGAATATTCTTATTTATATCTAAAACCTGTTGTGTGTAATTTTTTAGTTCTTTGGGATTCCTGATTAGATTTCCTGTTAATTCGTTATATTTATCTCTTTTTCCAACCCAAAAATTTAAAATATTTGTATTAATTATTGTTTGCATCAATATCTTTAAATCTAAATAAGCCTCATTTTCTATCAAACCTTCTCGATTTGTTTTATCCGTGATATTCAGATTATTTTCCTGATCGATTTCAATATTACCAATCATATTATAATAAGACAGTCTCCATCCTTGCTTAATATGCGGCTTAGACAATTCCAACCAATCATTCTGAGCTCCCCATTCTGCGGGAAAAATATTTATTGTATCTCTATATATAGAAATTCCTCCATACTCATCCAAATAATCTTTAATCCTTTTAGAATTGGGTCCCGTTATCCATGGTTCAGATCTATACCATAATTTAAGATGGACATAAAACGCCCCGCATTTAGGACATCCTTTTTTCCAATAATCCTTGTCTTGATCAAGCAAATTTATATTTCCACCTGTTGTCTCCGAAGGAAGAGGGACTGACGGTGGAGACTGGAATTTCATATCATAACTTAAATTTCCCTTATCATCAACCAAACCAAAAAACTCAAATGGAGGTAAATTTCCTTCAAAAATATTTTCTTTTTCTAATTTAGAAAGCTGTGGAACGACAAGCTTAACTGAAAATTTAGGTTTTATTACTGTCGGATTTGGATTCGGAGAATTAAGTTGAAGGATTGAATTATATAGATCCCTTATTTTTTCCTCTGTCCATAAAAATCCCTCTCGCCCACCATATATAATTATTTGCGTACCAGATTTTGTTTCTCCATAATCACGGCTAGGTTTTTGTTTTTTTAGACTGATACCAATTGAATTTAAATTTAAAAGAGTTCCATTAATTTCATCAAAATTATCCCAATTAATTTCTAAGACATATTCATAATCCAAATATGAAACTTTTGTTTTTAATATCAAATATTTTCCCAATCGATGTGTTGCAAAACGACCAACACCTTTTTCACCCAATGGAATTCTTCCATTATTTGCCTCTTTGAGTTTTTTCAATAAAGTATCATATACAGCTAATGTTCCTTCTTTTTCAGCTTTTGTTCGCTCAAGCTTCAATTTTTCTTTTACATCCGTCTTTATTGTTGATGCGGGTCTTAGCCATCCGTTTTCAATAATATCTTTTGTCATCCCCGTTCCATTGTCTTCAACAACAATTACAGGTCCTTGTAAATTAGGAAATTGATAATCAACAGCACCTGACGGTAATGCCGACGAATTTTCTATGCGTACTGTACATTGCGTAGCACCAGCATCATAAGCATTTTTAATTAATTCCAAAACGCCAACTTTTTCAGAACCAATTAACTGCTCTCCCAATACTTTTATTAAATGTGCATCCACTTGAAAATTAAGTCGTATTTCTCCTTCGAGACATATTTCTTCAAGTATATTTTTAGGAACTTGTCTAACCGAATTTTGAGCATTATAACTAGGATTATCTTTTTCTCTATGTTCTCCATCTTTTCCTGTATAAGAGACAGGCTTGCCAAAAGGTTTATAATCCTCTATTTCGACAAAATAATACCCTTTTTCTCTTCTGTCTACAAACGGAGCTTTTTTTATTCTGCCATAGCCAAAATATTCACCCTTTCCACCATTTTTTGCAGGTTCATAGTATACAAATTCAGCAGGTAATTTTTCAAATTGTTTAAGATATGATTTACTATCATTTCCTGGAAAATGATAAAATTTTCCTATAAAATCATTATAGGTATTACTTATTTTATCTTCATTTCTATATTGAACCAACACCAAACAATTTTTCATTAGTAAAATTCCCTCAAACTGCTTTAATTACAATTAGCGTAGAATCTTTTTATTTATTTGTAAACGGATTTTAATTAATAATAAACTTCATTTTATAGCATTTATAATAATTTCAACACATCTATCAGTATATTTTACAATATCTTTTCCCCAAAACCTTAATACTAACCAGCCTGCATTTTTCAATTCCGAATTTACAATTTCGTCTCTTTTTATATTTCTTTCAATTTTTTTAATCCAAAATTCTCTGTTGGATTTTATATCATTTTGGGTATTTTCCCAATTATAACCATGCCAAAACTCACTATCACAGAAGATAGCTATTTTATATTTCGTCAGAACTATATCAGGATGTCCAATCAGCTTATCATAATTTTTACGATATCTGATTCCCTGATGCCACAACGCTTTCCTTAAGATTATTTCAATTTTGGTATTTTTGGATCTTATTCTGCTCATATTTCTATGACGCTGTTTTGGAGTTAAAATATCCATCCTTCTTATTTCCTTTTCAAAACAATAGAATTTTTTATACAATAACTATTCTGAAAACTTTTATAGCGACTTCTCAAATCTTTCCGCCAATTCATAAGTTCTCGCCTTTTTTGATGCATTGGCATATTGCAGAAAACCTTCGGCAATCCATTGACGAAGTAAGGTTCTGGCTGATTGGGCGGAAATACCTAATATATCCGCGATTTGCGTACTATTGACTTCTTTAAATTCTGCAAACAGTTCCAAGACTTTCCGCTGCTTTATATCAAGTTCGCGCAGTAAAGGGCTTTTATCTGCCGTAAATCCCCTTGCCTTTTCATCTTTGGCATGTTCATTAACCTTGCCAAAAGCATCAGCGACACCGGCAATAAAATACTCCAGCCATGACGTTATATCCGCCTCATGCCGTCCGTAATAATAATTATGGTGCGGATGTGTCTGCAAAGCATCATAATATCTGATTAAATCTTTAGCATAATATTCTTCCAACGAATAAATACCTTTTAATCCGTAACCGCCTTTACGCATAATAAAACTGGTTAAAAGTCTGGCTGTTCGTCCGTTTCCGTCATAATAAGGATGGATAGTTACAAACTGATAATGTACAATTCCCGCCACTAATGGTACCGGCAAATTTCCGGCACTTTGCACCCATTGGCAAAGATCAGTCATCATATCAGGCACATCTTTAGCTTCCGGCGGCAAATAAATTTTAGCACCGGTTTCGCTGTCATAAATCGCATTCTGATTATCCCGATACGGAATTATGCTTTTACTCCCCTCAACCAGACTGTGAATATTGGCAATCAGCTTCTCATCAAAAGAACGATTGGCAACAACCGCGTCCTCCATAGCATTCCAAGCTTTGTAATAAGCCTTGACTTCCTGCTCGTCTTTTTCTCTCTGCGGTAATTTTCGCCCTTTCAGAGCCTCGGCAACCTCTTTTCCGGTCAAACGATTACCCTCAATCTGCGTAGAATAATGAATTGTTGCTACTTTGGCACTTTCCCGCAAAGATAATAAAAGCTGCGGCGATATCGGCTGATTTTCAAATTGCTGTTTAATGACCTCAATTTTTGCCAGATTTGCAAGCA
>ERZ827156.4996-NODE-4996-length-10308-cov-4.086316_pt1 | contig 10308 bp, 16 predicted proteins | sample MGYA00519919_ERZ827156 | MGnify/ENA primary metagenome ERZ827156 (study PRJEB31778, sample SAMEA3449269) | human gut metagenome | biome: human gut; feature: human-associated habitat; material: faeces | place: United Kingdom | collected 2010/2012 ... | reverse complement strand
GCAGGAACTTCTCGCAAGAAGTGATGGGAGTATCGAAGCGGACTAGAAGGGAAAGAGGCGGAGGCGCCACGTACAATCCTTCAGAATAAGACGATCACCTCTGTCGGAAAGGATGAAGAATTGGGAAATCATTGCAAACCAGGAACGATGTTCGCCTAAGACGAGTCTAAGAATCGAGCCAAGTGAAATGGGGACGTATCTGCGTAAATGACCCTTTGAGAATAGAATTGAACCTCCCAAATTACACCCAGAAACAACAATTAGGCCATTTCGGCATGAATGTGTAGCAGGCGTTGTGATTCAAAGAGAGACAGGATCAGCGAAGTAGGATGGATCTCTTACCCACACAAAGCAAATGGAGGAACAGCGTGTATGCCACCCCGATTCGCGCAATCCAACAGCAATCGAATGTGCCCACTCTGAAGAATGACAGCAACCAATTGGATTGGCCAAATGAGATAGTGCAAAAGAAGGTCATCCTTGTTCCATTCCATCTTTTCTATCCATTTTACGATATGCAGTAGCACAAGCGTGCCAACGAAGCGATCTACCACCCGAAAAGTACACGGAGTGGAACACGAGAATTCCCGCGGTGAGTGGAGCATCCATTCGTATAGATTCATAAACTACTTCAATAAAGGGTTGTAATGTTCCTTGTAGGATGGATCACGATGGGAGTAACGTCGTAGAACTATCTCTTGCTCCCCATCCTCGCGATGTCGGTGGTCGTGAAGTACGATCCCTATAACCTTAACAACGCGACTATGATTAGACAGGTGTATTACATGTTTGATAACAAAACGGCTCCTGCCTCTGGGTGGGTGGTTACGGTATTGTGTAATCCACAGTGATCCTGGTGATGGCGAGAGTTTTATCGATATGTCGTTTACTGTTGAGAAGACGGATAGCAGACTTCCCGCCAAGGCCGTTTTGGAGGTAGGGTTTCTGGCCTTGCCTCACATGTAGGTTATGGTTGCTTCTGATGAAGTTTTTGAAAACATTGGTGTGGAGGAGAAGGGTGTTCACTATTTCTGCTGCGATGATCAGGCTTTTGATGTGGGTTCTCGTCAGCGAAGTAAGGCATAGGATAACCAGTGCAACAACCACAACAGACTGTGGGTGCGTTCTCCCAAGACGGACGGCTATCGTTCTGATTCTGTGGAGTTCACGTAACAACCCGAAGAGAGGGTGAGAAGTAGGGGTGAGACGAAGACGGTCAATGTGCGTTACGATGTGCCGAAGGAGGGCAAGTACTGGATCGTGGTCGGCCTCTGCGACCCGGACACCCAGAACGTGAAGGTGTACGGAACGGTGACGGCGATGAACCCCTACGGCCACATTCCCGCTCGCATGTACGGCATCCTGCCGTTCACGAAGTTTATCCTGATGGCCTACACGATTCTGACCATTGTGTGGGTGGTGCGCTGCTGCTCGTACCGCAAGGAGCTGATGAGCGTGCACGTGATGATCACTGTGGTGCTCGTCACCTTCCTGCTGGACGTCATCATGAAGCTCATGATGCTCACCTCCTACAACGCCAACGGCGAGTACCCCATGAAGCTCACCATCCTCTCTCTCTGCATCACCGCCGCCACGCACTCCGTGGCCCGTTGCCTGACCGTCATGGTCGCCAAGGGTCTCGGCGTGTCCAAGGCGTCGCTCGCGGGCTCGTTCTGGAAGATCATAGTCATGGGCGTTGTGTACTTCGGTTTCTCGCTGTGGGACTCGATTTCCACGACGTTCGCGACCGCGTCACAAGTCAGCTTGTATCGTATTATTCCGGCTTCTCTTCTGGACTCCCTGATCTACTTCTGGATCCTGCAGTCGCTTCTGGACACCATCCAGGAGCTGGAGGACAAGAAGCAGACGGGCAAGCTCGACGTGTTCATCAGCCTGCGTAACATGATCATCGTGGCCGTCATCATCTCCACGCTCTACAACATCGTCTTCTCCTACCTCATCCTCCAGAAGAAGGTCGAGGACCTCTGGAAGTATCAGTGGTTCTTCAACGACGGTGTCTGGTCCACCTTCTACCTGGTCGTCGTCTGCGTGATTATGGTGGGCTTGGCGCGCGCCGCTCATGCGTAGTATCTCTGGGCTCCCAACGAGCGCTCTCTGGCTTACGCCTACCACGTGCAGGTTTCTACGGACGAGCGTCAGGATACGGAGGAGTACGCCATGCAGGAGGAGGAGACCCTGCAGCCCGCCACGGAGGGCAGCGTGAAGGTCGCCACTGTGGAGGCTGCCGAGGAGAACCTGAAGCCCATGGCCATCAACCCTCAGAGTGCTTAAGGAGCGTGTTTGTTCAACAAGAAAGCCACTCGAAGAGCTCCTTCCGGTAGAGGTGACCGGCGCAGGTCTGTTCCAGCTGGAGCTGCACGAACTTCACCACTTGGTCGGACTCCCGCTTCATCACGTCGTAGTCCTTGATCTCCTTGCTACGCGTCACCCGCACTTGTATTCCTTACCACCGCAGCAGCGACGGCGCGATACACACCGCGAAGCCGTGAGCATCAAGTCCGTTCCCGGGGTGTTCGAGGTAGGTGGCGAACATCTCCAGCAGCATCTCGAACACCGCCCCGTTGCACTCGGGCATCGCCTCCCTCACCTTCTTGCACGCGTTGCTTCCACTGACAGTAGCAGTGGTATTGCCAGTAGTGTTAGCAGCATTGGTAGCAGCAGCACTGGCCGCCTCCTGATCCATGGCGGCGGCGAGCACGGCCTGGTCGTAGAGGGCGAAGGGAACGAGCGGCTCCTCCATGCAGAAGAACAGCCGCTTGAACACGGAGCTCACCAGCTGCGAGTTGTCCATCATCTCGATCGCCTCGTACTCTCCCTAACTCTCACGCCCCTCTTATGTATCCACGCCGTCGATCTGCTCCAGGAACGCGTCGCGCTGGCCCACCTTGCCGCCCTCGCGGAACGTGCCCATCTGATCGTAGGCCTTCAGACTCGTCAGCCGCCGTACCAGGCCCAGCAGCACGCGCGGCACACGGCCCTCGAACGCCCCCGTCAGCGCGTCCTTCGCCTCCTTCGCCTCCTCGTCCTCCGGCAGCAGCTGCTGTGTCGCCTCCTTCGCCTCCTCGTCCTCCGGCAGCAGCTGCTGTGTCACCTCCGTGCACAGCGCGTTGACGAGCCGCAGCTGGCGCTTGCTGACGACGGTCTGGCAGGCGGAGGGCACGGCGTGCGTGAAGAGAATGGAGTCGAAGAGAAGGCGGTGCTCCTCGTCCAGCTCCGCCACCTCCTGCGAGAAGACGCAGGAGTTCTCGTTCACCCACCTGCACAGGCCCAGGATGAAGAAGTGCAGCTTGCGCGTCTCCGGCACTGAGTTCAACACCAGCGTGAGGGTGTGATGCGTACCCGACGAAACGCCCGTGATCTGGGCCATGTCGATGAAGTTATAGCGCGTCACGATCTTGATCTCCTGGTATTCCTCCGTGGTCGTCAGCACCACCTCCTATCCCTCAGATTTGAATCCACGCCTCACGTCGATCGACTGCACGGGAATGAACCGCACGCGGTTGGTGCGCCGCGTCTCCCAGCAGAGCCGCGTGAGCGTGGGCGACACCCACAGCACCTTCTCCTTGAGCGCCTTCGACTCGTCGTAGCGCACGCTCACCGTCACGCCGTTCAGCAGGTGGTTCACCAGCTGCTTGCCGTCGATGAAGTACTCGTTCTCTACCGCTCATGGCGTGGCGTTACTCTCACTGCACGGCGACGGCGCGGCATCGAAGGTGCCTGGCGTGCGCAGCGCGATGCCGTGCACGGTGAAGATGGAGGCGGCCTTCTCGAGGAGGAGCGCCTGCGCGACGGAGGCGCCGACGAGGTGGGGCACGAGGTGCTGCGACTCGATGGCGAGAAGGGAGGCGAGCGCCTGGCGGCAGCGGACGTTGAGGTCGATGAGGTCCACGGGAGTAAAGGCGTCGTCCAGCAGGACGAAGAGCGTGTGCAGCGCGATGCCGCTGACCTAGGCGTGAGAGGGCGGAGATGATGGGACCTCGTCCTCGTCGTAGACCTTGCCGTGCAGGTAGCTGACGAGGTAGTTGAAGAGGTGATCGGACGGGTGCAGGCAGTTGACCACCACGAACAGCACCTCGTACAGCTTCAGCTCGCAGAGTGCGTCGGGGCAGTCCACGCTCTGCTTCACGAGGTAGCACACGATCTCGTCCACCACCTCGCGCATCGAGCACAGCTTGAACAGGATGCATTGCAGGCGCACCTCGTCCTTCTTGCTCAGGTGCCCGAACTCCACCGCATCGCTCTCGCTAATGTCGTCCTTGTAGTAGCCCAGAATCGCCAGCACCCACCGCTCCATCTCCAGCACGTCCGGCACGCGGCTGCGGTCCACGTACTGCAGGCTGTGCACCGGGATCTTGGCGGAGAAGGAGCCCAGCTCGGCGACGGAGGAGTGGTGGAAGAAGCGCGTCTTCTCGCGGTGGAAGTACAGGTTCGCGTAGTCGAAGAAGTCGTAGTCCTCCAGATCGGGGATATAGCGGTGCACCCGCGTCGGCGTCGGCACAGCGGGGCTAATGGAAGACAGAGGCTTGATGGGAGTTTCATCGGACTTGGCGGGAGTTTCATTGGACTTGGCGGGAAGGAGTTTGGAGGAGGTGACGGTCCGCTGGTGGTTGATGTGGTGAGACTGCTTGGGAAGGCTCACGGAGGAGCGGCTCTCGCGCTTTTCCTTCGGGTTGGCGAGGGGGTTGATGGCCTGGAACTCCCGCCACTCGTCCTGGATGACGAAGAAGGGCTTGCAGGAGTGGTCCGTTCCTAGGGGTGAGAGGCGGGCGCTGGCCGCACGGCGAAGGATGGGAAGGTCGCGCAGGCCTAGGCGTGACAGCGAAGATTGACAAGTACGAAGAGGGATGAAGCAGCTCACCGATTTTGGCGAGATGCGCAGCGACTCGATCGCGTTCTCGAGGAGCTGAAGGGAGGGAGACGAAGCCGAATGCGATGAATGCTTCTTGCGGTTGATCGCGTAGTTCAGTGCCTGGTAGTACCACTACATGCATAAGAAGGACGAGAAGGCACTACAATATCCCGGGGATGAAGAGACCGCACATTCTGGTGGACAAACGCCGAGCACAGCTCAAACATGGTCTTCAGCACCTTATTCTCTTTGGGTGAGCAAGGGCACCTAAAGGAACTATCCGCCTCGCTCGAATCGTTATCGCTGCGGTAGACAGATTGCGACAGTCGCAGTGTGCTGGATCTACAGTGTCACCGAAGCACGCTCAAATACCCGTCCGAAACGAAGGATACGGAGCTGACGGCTTTCCGTCGCGACCGCCTTTGTGCAACGACGACATCCTTCTTCTTCAGACGAATTGACTGGTTCTGCTCGGATTCGTCCTCTCGGAGGGAGAGCAGCGCCTGCCATTCCGGCACAAACTCGGTTGACGGGAGGATGGGCACGACGTAGAGGAAAGGGATGTACCCTTTGGCTCCCTCCAGGGATTCCGCGTAGCACCAGCCGTTAATGCACACAGACCGAACGATAACGCACTGGTTGACCGCGATTTCCAGCTCGTTCTGTTTTAGTGATTTGTAAGCAGCTCGCGCTTTTGCGAATTGCCCAGTCAAGGAGAGCAACCATGTGCATGAGAAAGGATATGTAGTAGATTATATTGCAAACACCCAGGTAGCCCACATTCTCGAGGTACTGGACAGAATCGGGAGACCGCTCGGATATCTCAAGATGCCACTTCGATTCTCCCGTTTCCGGGTTGAAATAGTACTTGTGCGTAGAACTGGGATGTACGCATTGGTACCATCGATACTGGATCGACATGGAAAGCAAGTGTTTTCAAAGAAACAACCCAACGAAACGGCCGCACCAAAACGGGACAGATTGGGGAAAGCGGGACATGGAATCCGTGGGATCCCCCATCCCCATCCATCCAATAGCTAAGTTGGAGAGCGTGAGGGAACAAACACACGACATTGGCGTGTAGTGCTTAATCAGGTCCATTACATCATCGGCGTGCTGGAGAGAGAAGGAATACTTGGTTTGGTTGGGGCGCGTCGCCAGATAGAAGGAGAAGACTCCCGGAGCCGTGCCCCAAGCGACGATTGCGGAGTACGGATAGAGTGTCGTGTACGCGTTCACTCCAACGTGGTTATCAAAAGAGCCCATGTGGATGCCCTTCGGACTGACGCCAAGGATCATCCGCGGATGATCTTCCGGGAGGAGCTGCTACGCGTAATTGGAATTATAATGTGTGTACGTCACAGTAGAAGTGCGTGACACCGTAATCGTCCCATGCACGCATGTACTCTAGCAGGGAGAGCATACACTCCTGCGCCGTGAATCCGTGGAGTTTCGAATAGAGCTGCAGCACCTCCGCTTCGCTCACCAGTCTCTTGGAGGGAACGCGGAGATGGGGTGGGAGAAGGCTTCGGATTTCGTCACTACATGACACAACGCAAGGAAACAGTACCACAAGAGACGGTTGTCTCCGATGTAGTCCTGCATCTTCTTCTGCAGAACCAGGGAAATGCACACGAAATAGTCTTCGTCGGCACGGAAGTACCTTCCAGCAGGGAGGTCGTGCACCGCCTGATCGTAAAAGAACTCGATGGCGGCTTGGTTGAACAGGCTGAACGGGAGATAGTACGCAACAGCGAGGGCGATGCTCTCATCCGACGCCAGAGACACCATTCGATCCGTAATTCGGGAACCCTCCTTGATCATCGTGTCCCCCCTTTCTGACACCACAAAGAGCTGGAAGCATGCGATTGCATCTCCCAGCTTCAGTTCCTTTCCGCACTGCGCAATGACGTCTTTTGCGCGAGCCAGATAGGAAACAGTCACAGTCACGGTCTTTCCGTTCAATAAGTGAACGGGCACATTCTGTCGTTCATCCGCCTACTCATCACAATCCCTCCTTGTGGGTACAAGAATGGCGCGAATCTCTTCCAGGGATGGTACCTCCACTCTGGAGCCAACTATTTTGCACTCCGTGAAGAGGGAATAACAACGCTGCGGCAGCTCGGTATTCACGGTATTGTTGCTGTTCTGGATAAAGAACTCAACATATGGAGTGAATTCTGCGGACGGAAGGACCGAGGCGGAGAGGATGGAGAGAATCTCCCATGTCCTGTCTATAACGAGCCTACACTTATACTTCGCACTCTGCACATACTGGGTGTGACATTTCGTCATGTGCTTCATCAGTTGGCAGTAGCATTCGTCAACAAGGACAGCGGGAGAAAGGAGAAGGAGGGCGATCATGCGGCGAATGCATTCCGCATTGTCTTCGCGTTTCTTCTTTCCATCCGTGTACTCATGAATCTCTTTGTTGAGAAGCAGGGCACATCGCTCGAGCTCCGAATCCATCTTGAGCAACGGATACTTCAGCGGCTCGTCGGAGTGGGCAAGGAGCGATTCTACGGATTCTTCCCCGTGGAGCCACCCGTGCTTTCGATTGAAGTGCTCCACTGCGTACTCCTCCATGTAGTGTGCCTTGACAAGCTGTACTGTCTCTGCACTTTCCACTGGCTTGTTCCACTGCTCCTTCGACAAAGTGGGATTCACGTAGTAGTTCTTTTGCTCCTTCTCATCGAACACCTTGAACCACTGATTAGCCATTGCGCGGGGAACTGCGGAGGGGGAGTCAAACAGAAACGGGTTTTCGTGTGTAATCACGCTCATCTTCGGATTCTCCCAGAAGTACTCTCCCTTTTGCTGGTCCCATTTCCTGATCCATCCGTCCGTTACAACGGCTCTGTCCGGCGCATCCGCTTCCACATCCACCCTTCGGGAGTTTGCCAAACTGATTCCCCTCAGCCTATCCGCAATGTCGAGTCTCTCGGCAACAGACGTCATCACAACAATAAAGGATGAGTCCGATTCAAAAGCCCCGTTTCTATTGGTCGGCTGTCAGTGGTCTGTTCTTTTCGGAACGATTCCCATTTGTGAATTGTTGCAATGTAGTCCACTGAATAGACACATTGGGGTAGGTAAACACGATGAGAATGGTTGTTTCCCTGAATGGTTATAAAAACTGTGCAGCGGATGCTATTTCACAATGTACGATCACTGCACTTCACACAAGGACGATCATTCAGCAACTCCAAATGGTTCATCAATGCCCAATTGAGAATTTTCCAGGATAGTAAGGTTCTAAATATGATGCTAATGCACAGCACGGTATTCTATTCCCTAGTTTCGTCGACCCAACTGGATCCGAGTCTCCTCTCTTCCGTCAACAAGGGAGAGGAGTCTTTTGTTGTTCTGGATGCGGATATGGTGCAATTCGTTCTCGTTCCTGATTTCTAGATCTGCGGCTTGAACTGCCTTTTGGTTGCCTGTATGAAGGCGCTGAATCGGAAAGAAACGGGAAAGAAGTTCATTTCTGGGAACATCAACAGGGAGATTGCGTATTCCCTCTCTCCGTAGTGATTTGCTTCCAATGTGATTTGGTTAGAACGAAGAACTTGAAGGAAGCACTGCAGCTATTTTTGGCAAAGGAAACATCCTCCTATGTTCTTCTTGCTAGTCTCGAGAGTGATGCTGGAATTGTATTTGAATTCGTTTTCGTATTACCGGTAGAAGTCGTTTCTGCAACAGAATAGCATTTGGGAGGAGGAGTCGATGGATTATCTCGCGCAGGAGAAGCCAGAGCCGGTGAAGAGTATTCTCATCAAGCACTACGGACTGAGCAGCGAGGAGATGAGCATCTATCCCTTCGCGGACCTTGTTCAAATGGGAATCAGCATGAAGAATGTATAATAGCTTCCTTGTTTCTTGAAAATGGAGGAGCCGAATGACAAAGAGATTCAGAAGCAGCAGGACATTACTCTGCTTCAAATGAAGCAAACCATCACCAAGACAATCGATCGTCTTAAGGTGATGATGTGGGATTTGTTCTTATAGTAGAAGGAAGAAATGGATATCAGCAGTCGAATCCACTCCCTCGAACAGGAGATTGCCGAGTTGGCAGCCGTACTTACTGGATTGATGATTACCTATAGACAAACGAGTCATAGAAGGGGACTGCATCTGAAATGAGAACTCATCACTCTTGCGGGGAATGAGTGGATGCATGGGTGCTATGAACAGTTTCTGTATCATTGTCGCTTGTTTGTTCCTATGCTGTGATGAGTGAATGTGTATTTCATAAGTGCAATGGAAAGGAGAAATACAGAAGCAAATATGACCGAGTGGTCTAAGGTGCTACGTTCAGGTCGTAGTGTGTTCGCACGCGTGGGTTCAAATCCCACTGTTTGCATTTTTCCTTTTTCCATTCATAGTCATTTCTTATTATTTGCTATGCGTGAAATAAGCATGCATGAAGAGTGCAATGGAATGTGCTTTGCTTACATTTCTTATTGATTCGTTCTTTGTGATAATGAGATGCAGGGGGTACTTGTGCTGATCGTTAAAATTAACTGGAGAAGCAAAGAAGGAAGCGATTACGCGTTTTGGCTGATCTGCCGCTTGATAGTGAACATCAATCAAAGGGCCGAAGCGATGTTTATACTCTTCATTCTATCTTCTCAACGCTATTCTCTTGACTCGTTTTGATCCTTGTCTGTAAGAATCGTCGAGCTTTGCAAGAGTCGTGTTTGCAAGGTACATCAGAAAGTCCATAGTGATGCTGAATATTGTCATTAACATAATTGTCAGCATCTTCAATTCCCTTCTCATTATCGTTGCAGGCCCTCAGTCTTCCCGAGCTTCCATATGGTCTCCCTACAGAATCCTATTCTATATGCGATCATGCTATTATCGCCGTTGACTCGACAGACAGTAGTGAAGGGAACTCTTTCCACCTTGTGTTTCTTGATGAATCTCGTGTGGATTACCATCTTCCTTGTTGGTGAGGTGTATGCTTCTGTTTGCGGATGTTTTGATGCTGCCTTGGCGATGGTATCATTCTTGTTTGACTTCTTTGATATGTGTCCTTTGCAAAGCATGAAGGTACAGGAACAATTCCATTGGTTTATGCATTCAGTGAATCATCATTCAAGATCATCACGGTTGAATTCGACAGTACTGATTATTGGAGTGGAGTTGCCTATCTTGTATGTGCAGTATGAAAGCAAAGACTGCAGAACGAAAGAACTGGAATCAGAAGTGTAATTAAAGTAGGCAAGGTGAGAGAAACAAACAGAAGCAAATATGACCGAGTGGTCTAAGGTGCTACGTTCAGGTCGTAGTGTGTTCGCACGCGTGGGTTCAAATCCCACTGTTTGCATTTTTCTCTTTTCGTTTTGATGAGAAGAATGGAGTAAGAGTGTATGATTGTGTGTTAATGGAGTTGATATGTGTTGTTTCCTGATGTTTCTGTTTCTGTGGAGTGT
>ERZ827156.4993-NODE-4993-length-10310-cov-2.543442_pt1 | contig 10310 bp, 4 predicted proteins | sample MGYA00519919_ERZ827156 | MGnify/ENA primary metagenome ERZ827156 (study PRJEB31778, sample SAMEA3449269) | human gut metagenome | biome: human gut; feature: human-associated habitat; material: faeces | place: United Kingdom | collected 2010/2012 ... | reverse complement strand
GTCATGGGGTAGCTCGGATATTTCTGTCGCTTCGGTAGCCGACGATGGTACGGTTACCGCCGGAATTGCCGGTGTCGCTACGATAACCGTAACAACAGATGACGGCGGTTATACGGCCACTTGCGAGGTAACGGTAACCGACCCGGATTTGGATAAACCTGTGGTTGAGGCCGCTGATTCCACGGCTACGCTGACCTTCCCGAAAGTACCGGATGCAACCTTCTATGAGGTGTCCGTATATAAATATGTGAATGAGGTTCCCGTATTGTTCAGCGTTTACACGATGGATGCGGATGGGAATATCATCACGGGCTTGCGAAGCGACTTGCGTTCGGGTACGCCGGATAGGATCGCTATATCCTTGCTGGATTTGGATGAAGATTCGGATTATATCGTGAAGATCACTGCCGTTAAAGAGAAAGACAGCAAGAAAGAGGTTGTCGGCACATTCTATAGTGAGCCTTTCTCTACCTCTTCCGGTACGGTCGGCAATGAGACGATAGGTGCGGGTGAGGCTCGTATCTATTATTACGCTGGCTCTGCATTTGAATAATCTGGAAGGCTATCGTTGCTATATCGTAGGATTCAACGGTACGGTATTGGATGCTTTTGAGGTGACCGATTTGAATGAGAGCCGTTTGATGAGTTTTTCCAAAGGATCTTATATCATCACTGCCATCAATGGCAATGATCGGATAACGAGGAAGTTCGTAATCAAGTAATATCGAAACAAGGTGAAGGAGAGTCAAAAGGCTCTCCTTCCTATCGTTATAACAATGTGATATGAATGACATTTTAAATTAATTAGCTTATGAGAAAATTTTGTTGTTTATTTCTATCTTAGTACCCCGTTATTGAGCAATTTTAAGCATGAAAAGATTCATAGTTCCCGCATTGCCGGACGAAACCTCTGAGGAAGAGGATGTTTACGAGCTAACGCATATCGATCACTTGTTTATAAGAGACCGGATCGAGATTCCGGGATTCAGTAATTACGAGACGTTAAAATGTGACTTTCATACCCATACGGTATTCTCCGACGGCTTGGTATGGCCCGATGCCCGGATATATGAGGCTTGGCAGGAGGGATTGGATGCGATAGCGATCACTGACCATATCGAGCACCGGATCAACAAGGTTATTTTGAAAGGAGATTTAAACGAATCTTACAAAATCGCTAAAAAAGCCGCTGACGACATGGACTTTATCGTGATTCCCGGAGCGGAAATAACACGTTCCAAGCCCTTGGGGCACCTAAACGCCTTGTTCGTACAAGATGTCAATCTTATGGAGAAAGAAAATCCTGTGGAATCTATTGCCGAGGCAAAAAGGCAAGGGGCATTTATTGTGTGGAATCATCCCGGCTGGCCGGATCATAAGGCCACTTTATATCCCATACATGAAAAACTGATTCAAGAGAACATGATCGACGGTATAGAAGTCATGTCTTACAAGGACTTTTACCCGATTGCATTTGGATGGTGCTTCTCTTTTAAGAAAGCGTTTATGGCAAGTAGCGACGCTCATTGTGTTCTTTCCGGGATATACAGGAAAGGGCTACGGCCCATGACGCTGGTATTCTCGGAAGAGAGAAGCGATACGGGAGGCATTGTTTGCCGGTCGTACGGCCGCGTTATTCGATGGGAAAATCGCGGGAGAAGAAAAATACTTGGCCCCATTGGTCAAGGCCTGTATCCGGGTTAAGCGAATGAGGAATACGTGTTTGGAGGTAACCAATATATCTGATATTCCTTTCATTATATATTGCGAAAACAATTTATACCTGCTCCCGGAAAGAAAAACGATTATAATGATGAATCCTAAGGAAAATAGTTGGATAATGAAAAACTGTTTTATCGGCAGGAATAAGAACCTATCGATTTATTTCGATGATTTTTCGGTATGAGTCAATTTTCATCCAGCTCAGAGACCGGGCCCTAATGCGGCATATTACGTCTCTACAACTAGATATAAATTTCTCGGAAGGGCTAAACTTTTCGATCCGTAATTTCTCTAGTGCTTCCGACAATCCTCTGGCGGTAGCACGCTCATCGATCTCCCCTGTTTTCATCCGAACTGATCATGTGGGTATCTATATTAAATCGGATTACTATTGATAGTAACCGCATTTTTTATGGATAGTAGTCGGTATTTCCCTCGTCCTTATTTTTTAGTTTATACAATATGCAGTATAGTCAAAAAAAAGCATTTAATAATATTGTGTATATTTTGAATTGTTTTTCATAAATTTGCTGCCGTATTGGTTCGCCTACTTTATTCAGGGTACGGCGATTAAAAGGGAATCAGGTGAGAAACCTGGACAGTCCCGCTGCTGTAAGCTCCAAAAAAGCTTTAGACATCAACTCATTGCCACTGTTTCCGGAAGGAACGGGAAGGAAGTTCTAAAGTGGAGTAAGTCAGAAGACCTGCCAATGCCGGATAACCGCCGCGATTTTACGCTACCGGGGTTTAGCGTAGGATTCAAAAAGGGGAAATATACGAAGTGAATATTGCTTTACATGAAGGATTGATCGGGTGAATCGTGACTTAGTACCTCCCGAACTTGAATCACAAAACGTTCCAGTATTTTCCCGTTTATCTGCATTAAATAGATTTGATATCCGGCTAAATGCTCAAAGCGCAACGCTCCATTCTGATAGGAAACCTTTGGGATAACGGGAGCCATAGTCTCATTGCTCACCGGATCAGAAGATTTTTCTACCATATAGGTATCGATCACGTCCAAGCCATTCATGACTTGGATCTCTATCCGATAAGCGTCATCCCTCCCTAGGTTCTTCAGTGGGACGGATATAGTGCCGGAAGTAGCCCGTAAGCCTTTCGTCAGTAGTTCAGTAATGATATTGCCTTCCGCATCCGCTACGTAAGTGCCTATCTTTTTATAACTTCCATTCTCATATCTGTAGACACGAACCTCATAGGAGGTGGCTTCCTCCACTTTAGGGAATGAGATAACCGCCCCGGTCCCTTCAAAATCGATCTCAGGAGTAACCGTCTCCGTTACCGTCACCTCGCAAACAGCGGTATATCCGCCATCTACCGATCGGGCTGTTATTTTCACCACACCGGGCTTGACACCTGTTACGACCCCATTTTCTACGGTTGCTATGCCTGTATCGGAACTACTCCAAGTAACCTGCTTATTATCAGCGTTTACAGGAGAGATACTAGCTGCAAGGATTGCATTTGCTCCTGCTTGTAAACGCAAAGAAGACTTATTGAGAGAAATGGATGTTACGTGTATCACCGGGATCTCGGGTTCATCCCCTCCACCTCCAGAGGGTATTGTCGCAGCGACAAAGACATCCCCGGGCTGAGTCCCTTCTGATGTATTCATATTTCCATTCCAGCTCCACGCATCCCAACAACCATCCGTCAATACACGGCTTGTAGCACCTAAACCAGAATAGCTAAAATTAGAGGTTTGACTACTTCTCACAAAATAACTCCAATAGCCATAATACCAACCGGCTTGCCAATGAATGCCATTGCTACAACTCCAATGGTCATAGTCATAAGATGGATATCCATATCTTTCCGCATTTATCGGGTGATAGATAACCCCGGTTTGTACGCCTTGTCGAATAGCCGCCGCTACGTCCCCCGCCGGATTTTCAGGAAAACCAGTCTGCCCCAACAAAGGATTCGTAATGGGAGGTTCAAATTTGAAAGCATTCTTCGGTTCATTCTTGGCCCCATCCAAATCATATCGAACGTCCAGATTATCCCCATATCCAATACCATCAATCGTATAACCCATCCAACCCGTATATTGGGTTAATAAAAGAAGTTTCGGATCGGCCTTCGCTATCGCCACGATCATATCGTGTCCGGTAGCCTCGCCATCCCAGCGATATCCCCAAACCATAGCATCCGGTCGATTCCCATCATGCCATTCGATCACTAAAGCGGCTCTCTTGCTGCCGCTTCCTACCCAAAACTGGATGTCGTCAAAAGAAAAGCTGGCGTCAGCCCTTAACTGGGACTTTGTTTTCGCCAGCACATTCGGAGCCGAGGGATGTGGTTGCCCTTGAACCAATCCTTGCGCCGAAAGACCTACTACACACAAAGCCATTACAAAGAAAAGAGATAGAATTTTTCTCATAAGCTTTTATATTAAATGTAAAACTCCAAAAAACGATCAAGAGGGAATATAAAAGAAAGATCAAATAATCATGAATATTTCCATAGTCCGGGAGGAACTTCATTCAATATCTCTTCCATCCGGGAATTATCTATTGATAGGCGAAAAGGATGGCGATAAAAAAATATTTAAGATTCATATTACTCAATAATTAAATTCATTAACATGAGACGAACACTTTACTTAAGTATGGCCTGTTTGCTATCGGCTCTGTCGGTAGTCGGCCAAACCGGTTCGCGGGATCTGAATCCGATAGAGAAACAGAAACTGCAATTACCGGAATTACCCAGTTCGCAGGCACGAGCCTCGATGCTTCGATCCAATGGAAGCGTGGATTACACGAAAGGTACCTTTATCGTAAACGAGGATTGGTACGGGCACCAGAATAGCTCGGTGAACTTCCTCTCGGAGGATGGGACTTGGACGTATAATGCGTTCCAAAAAGAGAATCCGGGACATGAATTGGGATGTACGAGCCAGTTCGGTACGATTTATGGGGATTTGTTGTATATCGTGTCCAAGCAATCAAAAGATGGTGCGGCATCTGTAGAGGGAAGTCGCTTAGCGGTAATTGACGCGAAAACGATGCAAGTGAAGAAGGAATTCCAGACGATCAACAGCGCAGGAGCTGATGGACGTTCTTTTTTAGGAGTGGATCTGACGAAAGGTTATATCGGAACGAGTAATGGTATTTATGTTTTTCATACAGGATACGATGAAAAGACCGGAAAATATGATGAAAACCAGATGTCTATAGAGGCCAGCGCAATCGAAGGAACGACGGGAATTTCTTCCAGCGATTTGTATCATTCACAGATTGGAACCATGATCCGTGTTGGAAAATATGTATTTGCGGTACATCAAACGAAAGGATTGTTGGTGATCGATCCGAAAGAAGATAAAGTTATCAATACGATATTGAAGCCCGAGGAGGATAGTAATCATGGCTTGGGCTCTATCGTGCTTTCTAAAGATGGTAATTTATGGGCTAGCGTGACATTCGAGTTAACTGGTACCGGAGCGACAATGCCTTATATGTGGAAAGTGAATCCATATACGTTAACAACGCAAAAGGTAGATATACCAACAACGGATGGTATTGAGGAGATTCCCAACTCTTGGTATGCATGGACCGCCGATGGTTTCTGTGCCAGTACGAAAGAGAATAAGATCTATTGGAAAGGACAAGGCTCCGGTAGTTGGTTCACGGGATATAAGATTTTCTGTTATGACATAGATAAGGATTCTTTTTATCAAGTATTCGACTTTACAAAGCTAGATAAAGGAGATTGGCGTCTTTATGGTACGGGATTCCGTATTGATCCGGTGGATGATAATATGTATTGTTTCCTTTATCATGAATTCTTAAACCCGGAACATGAATTAGCGGTAATTAAAACAGACGGAAGAGGGGATACGAACGGAACAATGGTAGGTCGCTATCCTTATGAGAAAGTGAATTATTGGTTCCCTGCTTTGCCTGTGTTCCCGGATAACATGGCTCCGACAATCACAGACGGTTTACCTAGCGAAATTACGTTTTCCGCTGAAAATACGAAGTATAGTAAATCAATGGATGAGATTATAGAAGATGGTGATAATATGATTTCAGCGGTTGTTACTACGATTGTGAATCCGAATCCGGAACTAATTAGTGCGGAGGTGATAAATAACACATTGACAATTGCTCCGATTGTGGAGGAAGTTCAAGAAGCCAAGGAAATACAACTTAAATTGAGTTTTAATTCAAATGGAAAACTGGTAAATAAAGATGTACTGGTGAAATTAACAACTTCATCAACAGCTCCTTTTGAGTTTAAAGAAAAGGAGATCACGCTGGATGGTAAAGGTAAATCCTTGGCTTTGACTATTAGTGGGTTAGCAGGGGAACAGGCTAGCTGGAGTTCTTCTCACCCTGAAATAATTAACGTGTCAAATGATGGAATAGTAACAAGTGTTGCTTATGGAACGGCAGAGATTCGTGCGACAAGTAAGACTCGTCCGGAAATGTCCGATGTTTGTATTGTAACAGTTAAACGTCCTGCAATGATATTACAGACTCCTACGGTTGAAATGTATGAGAATGAATCTAAAAGTTTGATCGCTTTGAGTAATGGCGTAGAGAGTGCTACGGAAGAAATAGAATGGATATCTTCTAACGAAAAGGTTGCTAAAGTAGGAGCGAGTACGATTCCTGGATCTCCTCATCCAATGATTTTTGCATATACGGAAGGAACCACAGAGCTTAGTGGCAAAATAAAATCGACAGTAACAGGGCAGGAATTATCTGTCACAAAATGTCTTGTAACCGTGAGGCCATTTGTGGCTATGACTGAGATAAAATTGTTTGGTGAATCAGGTGAAGAACTTCAAGAGGGTACTCCTATTCAATTGGAGGTGAATAAACGTACCACATTAATTGCAAAATCTTATCCGGAAAATGCTACGGATAAAACAATTAAATGGAGTAGTTCTGATAAATCTTTATTTACGGTGGAAGATGGGGTTATTACTGTCTGTGGAGCTGGTACTGCTACTATTACTGCACAATCAGAAGATGGAAAAGTTTCTGCCTCATGTGAAGTCTCTTGTTCTTTTAAGGTAGAGAAGGTGGCATTCACGAATAGGGTTAATGGTTTTAAAAAAGCTGGTAGTAGTTTAAAAATACCCATCTCATTTTATCCGGCTATCTCAAATACTCTTGAAATAAAAAAAGAAAATGTAAAAATTGAAAGTCAAGAAGGTACATTGAGTTGGACTGTCAAATCTGTAAGTAATACAGAAATAGTATTACGAGCAACTCCTTCCAACGCTTACGGAAAGGCTATTCTTTCCGCAACTATAACAGGTGTTGAAACAGGTCAGGCTTTTGGAGATCCAATTCAGTGTGAAGTTCTTGTATCTAAGTGGGCTACATCTTTGGTGCTTGAGGAAAATACTTGTTTCTTAAAGCAGGGTGAAAAATATCAGATTAAACCGACTGTTGATTATGGGTCACTTACAGAGGTAGAGCAGGCAGAAAAGGACATACTTTATTCTTCTGCGGACGAATCTATAGCAACAGTTGATAAATCTGGTTTGGTTACTGCTGTTGGCTCTGGAAAAACAATCGTAAAGGCTTATCTCTCTGATGGAAGTAATGGGTCTGCTTTTAAGGGAGAATGTGTCGTATGTGTAGGTAGTCAGCCTGTTACAGAGGTGAAGTTTAAGCAAAAGGAATTTACCATTAAAGTGAATGAATCTTTGAATCTTTTAGATCAAGTTTCTGTTCTCCCTGAAAATGCGGATTTTAAATCTATAACATGGAAGGTTTCGTCTTCTGGTTTTAATATAAAAGATGGAATTGGTAGTAGTAATTTTATCGGTGTATATGAAATAACTGCGCAAAGTGAAGATGGTCAAGCTTCTGATAAATGTACAGTCCATGTGGATGGAGATGTTCCGTTAAAGGGCTTTTCTGTTGAACCTAAAGATTTGTCAATAGATATTTCTGTGTCGACATTTGACCGAGATGCTTTACTTAATATGTTGAAAATTAATTTTAATCCTACTAATGCATCTGTGCTGTTTGGGTCTGTACCTGCGATTCGTAGCATAGAATTCGAATCAAGCAATCCTGAGGTATTAGAACAAGAATCTCGTACTAAATATAATGTGAAAAAAGTGGGAACTTCTAAATTGACACTAACCTATACGACTTATGGATATGAAGACGAGATGTTCGTTCATGTAACGGACAAAAGTAAAGGGGTTTTGGGTATTGTATTAGAGGCTTCTCAGAGAGTTGCCGCTATAGGAGAGTCGTTTAAACTAGCTTATACCCTTCTAAAAGATCCCGATTTTAAAGGAGAGATAGATGAATCCGTTACTTGGTCTAGTAGTAATGAGGCTTGTGCTTCGGTTGATCCGAAGACGGGTGAGATTCTGGCATTAGGAGATGGAGAAACCGTTATTCGTGTAAGCTCTGATACAGGTGGTTTTGTTGCGGCTTGTACACTTTCTGTAGGTAAAGGGATCGTGAAAGTAACGGGAGTCTCTTTGAATCAGGATCGCTTAGAGTTAACAGTCGGCCATGCGGTACAATTGGTGGCTGCTGTAACACCAAGTGACGCAAAAACAAAAACGGTGAATTGGTCAAGTGATAATCGATTTGTTGCGGATGTAGATAAAGATGGCAATGTGTTGGCAAGTAGTGAGGGTACGGCTACGATCACGGCGACTACGCTTGATGGAGGCTATACAGCTACTTGTAAAGTGATTGTTTCTGCGGAACCGGAAAAACCGGGGGCAAATGTTACGGGTGTTAGCCTAAATGCGTCTTCTTTGTCTTTGAATAAAGGTGAGGAGGCTGTATTAGCAGCGGTGGTATCTCCATCCAGTGCGATTAATAAATCAGTAACTTGGAGTTCTTCGGATGCCACGGTAGCCACAGTAACTAACGACGGTACGGTTAAGGCTGGTATCGCCGGTGTAGCTACAATTACGGTGACAACAGATGAAGGTGGTTATACCGCTACTTGTGAAGTAACGGTAATAGATCCGGATTTGGAAAAACCTGTGGTTGAAGTAAAAGACTCTACGGCTATATTAACATTCCCGAAAGTTCCGGAGGCTACTTTCTACGAGGTGTCTGTTTATAAGTACGTAAATGAGATACCTGTATTATTTGGTGTTTACACGGTTGATGCAGAGGGTAATATCCTTACTGGCTTGATGAGTGAGCTTCGTTCTGGGGAACAAGAAAAGATCAAGGTCTCTATTCCTGAATTAGATGGAAGTTCAGAATATATCGTAAAAGTTACAGCTATCAAGGAAGGTGATGGTAGGCAAGAGATATTAGGAACATTCTATAGTGAGCCATTCTCCACATCCGGTCCGGTGGCTAATGAGGCTATCGGTGTTGGTGAAGCGATGATTTATTACTATGAAGGTCGATTGCATTTGAATAATCTGGAAGGTTATTCTTGCTATATTGTAAATATGAATGGCGCTATATTGGATCTTTTTAAGATATCGGGAATTAACGAGTCTCATCCAATCCAATATTCAAGAGGTGCTTATATTATAGTAGTGGTAAAAGATAATGATCGGATGAGCAAGACGATCGTTGTTAAATAATAATGTATTAACAAATTAAACATTGATGAGCATGAAAAAGCTTTATCTTTTTCTCGCATTAATCTTAATGGCGGGAAGGATCAGCGCACAGCGTATGGTACAAGGTGTGTTACGTTCGGATTTACCGGCGGAAAAACAGAAAGCGGCTTTGATGTCCGCAAGGAGTAACCGTACTTTTTCTTTTGACAGTATTGATTTCTGGGTAGGTGATGGTGAAAACCGTGCGGCTATAGTTTTGACTTGGCATGACACGAATAAAACTGTACCAGATAATATGGTTTGGGGATATCGGTGGTCTGCTGATGTAGATACTATTTCTGGATTGAGCCTATTTGAGGCAGTAATGAAAGCGGATCCTCGTTTGATCGGTTTAGTGCAATACACCGGTTGGATGGGATCAACGATTAATGGTATTGGATATAGCGAATTTAGGAGTGATGTAGAGGTGACCTTTGATTATGAGGGAGCAAGTGCTAAATTCAAATATCCTTATGATAAAGAGACTACAGAGGAAATGGCTGCTACCGCAATTTCGGAGGGTGAAGATGATGGCGTGATTTATCATCCTTTTGATGCAAATATTTCAGGTGGTCCATATTATGATTATGACTATTGGACAGCTTCAACAGCATCAAATGTTCATTGGTTCGCTGGTTGGTATTCCGGTTATTGGAGTTATTTCGTTCGTGATTCCTATACTCAAGATTTCTCTTATTCCGGATACGGGGCATCAAGCCGAAAAGTCCAGAATGGTACTTGGGATGCTTGGAGCTGGAATAGTTTTATGGGAACGACATCGGGAACAGAACCGGGTGATAATTTAGTAGCGGCAACTCCTATCATTTGGCTTAATAAGAAAGCCATATCCTTAAGTGGAAACGTAACGGAACAATTAACAGCATCTGTACAATCTACTTATGCTTCTTTGACTGGTGCGGTATGGTCTTCTAAGAATACTGCTGTTGCGACAGTTGACCAAACGGGTAAAGTTACGGCTGTAGCTCCGGGTACAACTGAAATCAAATTA
>ERZ827156.4992-NODE-4992-length-10314-cov-3.005166_pt1 | contig 10314 bp, 7 predicted proteins | sample MGYA00519919_ERZ827156 | MGnify/ENA primary metagenome ERZ827156 (study PRJEB31778, sample SAMEA3449269) | human gut metagenome | biome: human gut; feature: human-associated habitat; material: faeces | place: United Kingdom | collected 2010/2012 ... | reverse complement strand
GGAGAGTTTACAAAACGGGCATTTTTAAATGGAAGAATTGATTTATCGCAGGCAGAGGCGGTAATAGATGTTATTAATTCAAAAAATGAATACGCATTGAAGTCATCTGTAAGCCAGCTTGATGGAAAATTATCTGCAAAAATAAAGGAAATAAGGGAAGTTATCCTTAATCATGTAGCATATATAGAGGCTGCACTTGATGACCCTGAACATATTTCGTTGGATAACTATGTTAATAACATAGAAAAAGATGTGGATAACTGTGTGGATAATGTGTATAAATTGTTGAAAACTTCTGATAACGGTCGTATAATGCGGGATGGAATACGAACTGTTATTTTGGGAAAAACTAATGCGGGTAAATCCAGCCTGCTTAATGCTCTGGCAAAAGAGGAGCGTGCGATAGTAACTGATATAGAGGGAACAACAAGAGATGTACTTGAGGAACAGGTAAATCTCGGTGGAGTTACTCTTAATCTTGTAGATACAGCCGGAATAAGAAAGACAGATGATTATGTTGAGAGCATCGGTGTTGAGAAAGCAAAAAAATATGCACAGGATGCAGATTTAGTAATATTTGTTGTTGACAGTTCAAGACCTTTGGATAAAAATGATGATGATATTATTTCACTTATTCAGAACAAAAATGTTATTGTTCTTTTAAACAAGTCAGATATGGAACAAGTTGTAAAACCTGAGGATTTGAAGAATCTTAATAAATTCAGCATGGTTTCAATTTCGGCAAAGAATGAGACAGGGCTTGATAAGCTTGAACATGCGATAAAAGACATGTTTTTTAACGGTGAAATATCATTTAATGAAGAAATATATATAACAAATGTGCGTCATAAAACGCTTTTACAGGAGGCACTTGACAGCCTTCATATGGTAAAAGATGGAATAAATCAGGGAATGAGCGAGGATTTTCTTACAATTGATTTGATGACGGCGTACGAAAAACTTGGAATGATTATAGGCGAAGAGGTTGAAGATGACCTTGCAGACCGTATTTTCAGTAAATTCTGTATGGGAAAATAAAGATTATTTAAGGAGACTGCTGTGAAAAATTTGTGCGAAACTTATGATGTAGTTGTTGTAGGTGCGGGACATGCCGGCTGTGAGGCTGCTCTTGCATGTGCAAGACTTGGACTTAATACAATTTGTTTTACCGTTAGCTGTGAAAGCATAGCCATGATGCCATGTAATCCTAATATAGGAGGCAGCTCTAAAGGACATCTTGTAAGAGAGATAGATGCTCTTGGTGGTGAGATGGGCAAAAATATAGATGCTACATTTATACAGTCAAAGATGCTTAATAAATCAAAAGGACCTGCTGTACACTCACTTCGTGCCCAGGCTGACAAGTCTGATTACAGCCACAGAATGAGAAAAATAATGGAAAATACTGATAATCTTTTAGTGCGTCAGGCTGAAGTTTCAGAGATAATAGTTGAAGATGGCATTATAAAAGGTGTAAAGACAGTATCAGGTGCAAGTTATTTTGCTAAAGCAGTTGTTCTTTGTACAGGTGTATATCTCAAGGCAAAGTGTATTTTTGGTGATGTGAGCTATGAAACAGGTCCAAACGGACTTCTTCCTGCAAATCACCTTACACAGTCTCTTGTTGATAATGGAATTGAAGTCAGAAGATTTAAGACAGGTACACCGGCGAGAGTTGACAAGCGTTCTGTTGATTTTTCAAAGATGACAGAGCAGTTTGGTGATGAAAGAGTAGTGCCATTTTCATTTACAACCGACCCTGAAACAGTACAAAAAGACCAGGTTTCATGCTGGCTTACATACACAAATGAAGAGACACATAAGATTATAAGAGATAATCTTGACCGTTCTCCGCTCTATGCTGGAGTTATTCACGGAACAGGTCCAAGATATTGTCCTTCAATTGAAGATAAGGTTGTAAGATTTGCGGATAAAGAAAGACATCAGGTATTTATAGAACCTGAAGGACTTTACACTAATGAAATGTATCTTGGTGGAATGTCAAGTTCAATGCCTGAAGATGTTCAGTATGCGATGTATCGTACTGTACCGGGATTAGAAAATGTAAAAATAGTAAGAAACGCGTATGCGATAGAATACGACTGTATAGATGCATTACAGTTAAAGTCAACACTTGAATTTAAGAAAATAAAAGGACTTTTTGCGGGTGGACAGTTTAACGGAAGTTCAGGTTATGAAGAGGCTGCAGCACAGGGAATAATTGCCGGTATCAATGCTGCAATGTATGTAAAAAATGAAGAACCTCTTATTCTCGACCGCTCAGAGGCCTATATTGGTGTATTGATTGACGATCTTGTCACAAAGGAATCAACAGAACCATATAGAATGATGACTTCAAGAGCGGAATACAGGCTGATTTTAAGACAGGATAATGCAGATTTGAGACTTTCAAAATATGGTCACAGAGTTGGCCTTATTAATGATGAGAGAATGGCTAAAGTAGAACTTAAAGAAAAGCAGATTGCTGAAGAAGTCGAGAGAGTAAAATCTGTAAATATCGGTACAGGTAAAGAAGTCCTTGATTTACTTGAAAAGTACGGAAGTACAGAATTAAAGACAGGTGTTACACTTGCTGAGCTTGTTAAAAGACCAGAATTAAATTATGAGATTCTTGCACCTATTGATAAACACAGACCAGAGCTTGCATGGGATGTTGCTGAACAGGTGAATATTAATCTTAAATATGAGGGATATATAGAAAGACAGCTGCGTCAGGTTGAACATTTCAAGAAACTTGAAAGCAAGATTATTCCTGATGATATAGATTATAATGAAATTACTGGATTAAGAAAAGAAGCAATGCAAAAGCTCAATAAGATGAAACCACGTTCAATAGGTCAGGCATCAAGAATTTCAGGAGTATCACCTGCAGATATTTCAGTTCTTCTTGTTTATATGGAACAGTTCAGAAGAAAAAAGATGTAAGGAGAAAGTATTTGGACAGAAGTGAATTTCAAAAAATATTAAAAGAAATTAATGTTGAACTTACGGATAATCAATGTGATCAGTTTGATAAATATTATGAAATTCTTGTTGAATGGAATAAAGTAATGAATCTTACAGGTATTACACAATATGATGAGGTATTAGTTAAGCATTTTGTGGATAGTCTGGCTGTTTTTAAAGCTGTTTGTGAATTATCCGGAACAGATAATGATATAAAAAATAAAATTAACTATTTTAAGAATGTTTCTGTAATAGATGTAGGAACAGGTGCGGGATTTCCCGGAGTACCTATAAAGATTGCATTTCCGGAAACAGATGTATGTCTTCTTGATTCTTTAAATAAACGGGTTAATTTTTTAAATGAAGTTATAAATCAGCTTGGAATAAAAAAAGTTGATGCAATTCACAGCAGAGCTGAGGACGGAGCGAGAAATCCATTATATCGTGAAAAATACAGAATTGGTGTATCAAGAGCAGTAGCAAATCTTGCAACATTAAGCGAGTATGTACTTCCTTTTGTTGAGCCGGGTGGATATTTTATTGCATATAAATCGGGTGAAATAGATGAAGAACTTGAGGCATCTAAAAAAGCAATCGGTGTGCTTGGTGGTGAAATTAAGCATGTTTATAAATTTAGTCTTCCCGGTACAGATTTTGGACGTTCATTTGTATTTATAAAGAAAAACAGAATTACGCCTAAGAAATATCCAAGAAAATCAGGACTGCCTTCAAAGGAACCAATTAAATAAAAAATTAAAAATCCGGATGATAGAAAAACATCCGGATTTTTAATTGGTTTCAGCTAAGAAAAATATCAATATTTTTTATGAATTTTAACGGCTGTTCAATCTGTGGGTAATGTTTTGCATTTTCAATTGTAACAGATTCTATAGCCGGATTAAGCGATTTATACAATTTTGCAGATTCAATAGCAGTTGTGTCACATGAACCATTAATAATGTAAATGCTATTGTCAATTTTACTTACAGCTTTGCTTATAGAAACAGTTGTATAATGACATTCTGTACTTGTAAAAAGATATTTTGCATTACTTCCGCCAAGATGTGCATTTTCACTGTAAGTATCAATAAGATTCTGTGATATTGAATTTTTGTTATTGAAGTATTTTAATACAAATCCGGAATTAAGCTTTTGACGACTCATGCATATATTATAAATGAGAGTGCCTAAAACAGGTGAGTTGAGAAGATATCTTCTTATTTCACACATTTTATCCGGGGTTTTTAATGCTGATTTTATATCCTGTGGACTTACAAGAATCAGTTTATTAAAAATGTATGGATTAGAATACACTGTCATTATTGCCATTGGGGCTGAATCACCCTGTGCAATAATATCCGTTTTTTTATGAATGACATTAATAACAAAATCCTGAATCATCTGTGTATACATATATGTTGTGTATGTTATATTCGGTTTATCGGAATGACCACATCCAAGCAGGTCGATGGCATATACTGTATGATTTCTGCCAAGTGATTTTATTATTCTGTCCCATTCGCATAATGAGCAGGAAGATTTTAAATCGTGAATAAGCAAAATTGGAGAACCCTCTCCTGAAATAGTATACGATATATTACCGAATTTCCATTTATATGTACTGCGTGTTTCTTTATTGGTAAGGTTTTTAATAACAGAAGATGAAAAAATCATCTGATTAATGATATGTGCCGTTGAAATAACAGCTGCAGATGCAGTTACGGCAAGTCCTGCTTTTTTCCATTTATTCATATTACATTCTCCATTCTATACAGAATCATATGTTTCATTTACCATAATATTAATAATATTATAGTATATATGTACTAAACTCGCAACGAATATTAAAAAAATACTTTAAAATTTACTCAATATAATGTATTATATTGTAAATGTTTCAAGGTAATATGATACTGTTGTGATATAAATAGTATATTATGAATATACAGTTCGGTTGTGTTTTTTATGAGCTGCTCCTTGGCAAGCATGGGGAATATTTAATGAGTGAAGTTAGTAAGTTTTTAATTGAAGAATATGATAATACTAATCATAAAATAAATGAAATAAATTATTCTATAAGAGGCTTGGATATTGATATAGATTCAATTGACAATTATCTTAAAAAAATAAGACAAAAGGAAAGTGAACCTGAATCATTATTTGAATCAAAAAATTATGATACATGTTTTCGTGAGGATGAGATTCAAAAACTTGAGAGTCAAAGACAAGAGCTTCTTTCAAAAAAAAGTTTGTTGCAAGATGAACTTTCGGAATTGACATTCAGATGTGAACGTATAAAAAAATTATGTGATGATTGTAATAATGATGTAATTGCATCAGAGATATATAATAATAATTCAAAAGTATATTCACATACAGTAAGTATGAATGAATTGTCTAATCAGGAAAAAGACAGAAGACGTATTGCGATGGATATACATGACACTGTAGTTCAAGATTTGGCGGCAATAATTTTTAAAAATGAATTTATTCTGCATATTATGCAGAGTGATATTGAACGTGCCAGAATTGAAATTAAAAATAACAGTGATATGTTAAATAACTGTATAAGTGAATTAAGAAATATAATTTTTAATCTAAGACCTTTGCCATTGGAGAATTCTAATTTTAAAGATAGTTTTTGTAAGATGGTTGATTTACTTCAAAAAAAAACAAATATGTTAATTCAATATGAATATAAAGGCGATGAATGTCCGGATATAGATAAGGTTCTTCTTATTAATGTAATAAGAATGATTTTTGAATTGTGTACAAATTCTATTAAACATTCAAGAGGAACAAATATTTATATTAGTATTGAGATAACAAAAAAAAGCATTAAATTCTTTGTGGCTGATAATGGCTGTGGATTTGATTATAATAATATATGTAAAAATACTAAAGGACAAGGATTATCAATGATAAGAGACAGATTATACATTTTTAATGGTTCTGTTAAAGTAACAAAAAATAATGATAAGGGAATTAAATTTTATATTGATATTCCTTTGGAGTACAAAGAAAAATAGATATAAATGGAGTTAAGTATTATGGCAGTTAATATTGTTATTGCAGATGATCATAAAATGGTAAGGGAAGGTTTAAAATGTCTTCTTGAATTAGATAAGGCATATAATGTTGTTGGAGAGGCAGGAGATGGATATGAATGTCTTAATTATGCTAATAAAACACAACCAGATATTATTCTTTTGGATATTAATATGCCTAATCTTGATGGCTTACAGGTTCTTAATATTATAAAGAGCCAGAAAATGACATTAAAAATTATGCGTCAGGAAAATATAAATAAAAAAGTTATAATGGTTACACTTTATGATGATGTTGATTACTTAATAAAGGCTCTTGATTATAAATGTAATGGTTATGTTTTAAAAAATTCAGATTTTTCTATTTTAAAGGACGCTATTGACAGCGTTGAAAAAAATGAGATTTATGTAGAACCTAGTCTTACAGTAATGCTTAATTCAAGCCTTGCAAGGAGAGATGTTAAGAAATCTATGATAGATTCTCTTACAAAGAGGGAACTTGAGATATTAAAGCTTATTGCACAGGGACTTCTTAATAAAGAAATTGCAGCAATGTTAAATATTAGCGAAAGAACAGTTAAAAATCATATATCAAATATATTTAAGAAAATTGATGTATCAGATAGAACACAGGCTGCAGTTTTTGCAATTAAAAATGGAATAGTTGAGATTAAGTAATTAATTATATATAATTGATATGTATATGGATGAGATTTGTAGGTCAAGTCTCATCTTTTTTTATGTTTGTTATTATATATGTGTGCTATTATATAAAACTTATGTTTATAAAAAATTGATGACTGTCTAATGTATCAAAAAAAATAAAGAAAAAATTATATAATATACAACAAAAAATAAATATTGTGTGTTATAATTATTAATGGTATTGAGTTATATTTAATTAATGAAAATGCTAATGTGATATATATTCTTTAGATGTTTCACGTGAAACATCTTATGTGATATTTATAAGTTATATATGTTTCACGTGAAACATTATTGGTTGTGGCAGCTGAATAAATATATGCAAGTAAATGCAAGGACGCGAACATATATGGAAATCGAGGAGTTATGGGGAGAATAATAGCAATAGCAAATCAGAAGGGTGGCGTAGGCAAAACTACGACAGCAATTAACCTTTCAGCATGTCTTGCTGAAAAAGGTCAAAGAGTTCTAGTTATAGATATAGATCCGCAGGGAAATACGACAAGTGGATTGGGGATAGCAAAAGACAATGTAGATAATACAATATATGAAGTTATGTTGCAAGAAATTGATATATCTGATGCAATATGTAAAGATATATTTGAAAATCTTGATATCATTCCATCTAATGTAAATCTTGCCGGGGCAGAGATTGATTTGATTGATATTGAAAATCGAGAATATATTTTAAAAAATGCAATTAATACAGTAAGAAATAATTATGATTATGTTATATTGGATTGTCCTCCATCACTAAGTATGCTTACTGTAAATGCAATGACAGCAGCTGATACTGTATTAGTTCCAATTCAATGTGAATATTATGCGTTGGAAGGTTTGACTCAGCTTATACATACAATTAATCTTGTAAAGAAAAAATTGAATCCACTTCTTGAACTTGAAGGTGTTGTATTTACAATGTATGATTCGAGAACAAATTTGTCACTTCAGGTTGTAGAGAATGTTAAAGATAATTTAAAACAGAATATTTATAAGACAATCATACCTAGAAATATCAGACTTGCAGAAGCACCAAGTCATGGATTGCCGATTAATAAGTATGATACAAAATCATCAGGAGCTGAGAGTTATAGGATGCTTGCAGATGAAGTTATGAGTAGATGATTACATATGTCTTATTAAATTGAAAGTGATATAACAAAATTATTAAATGAGTTGGAGGAAATATATAAATGGCAGTTAGCAAAAAAACCTCATCCAGTAAAAGTTCATCAAAAGGACTTGGTAAAGGATTGGGACGTGGAATTAATGCTTTGATTCCGGAAGAGCCAGCAGAAACAAATGAAAAAGTAATAGTTAAAGAAGTTGTGGTTAAAGAGCCGGCAGAGACAAAGGTAAGATTATCTCAAGTTGAGCCAAACAGAGAACAGCCAAGAAAAATGTTTGATGAAGATGCCCTTATTGAATTATCTGAATCAATTAAACAGTATGGTGTATTACAGCCATTACTTGTGCAGAAAAAGGATAATTATTATGAGATAATTGCCGGTGAGAGAAGATGGAGAGCAGCAAAACTGGCAGGAGTCAAAGAAGTGCCGGTTATTATAAAAGATTATTCTGACCAGGAAGTAATGGAAATTGCTCTTATTGAAAATATTCAGAGAGAAGATTTGAATCCAATTGAAGAGGCACAGGCATATCAGAGACTTATAAAGGATTATCGTTTAAAGCAGGATGAAGTTGCTGAAAAGGTATCTAAATCAAGAGCAGCAATTACTAATTCATTGAGATTATTAAAACTTGATTCTAGAGTTCAGGAAATGGTTATGGAAGGAAAATTAAGTAATGGCCATGCGAGAACTATTATTGGAATTGAAGATGGTGATAAGCAATATATGATTGCACAAAAGATTTTTGACGAAAAGCTTAGTGTGCGTGAAGTAGAAAAACTTATGCGTGATCTTGATAAACCTGAAAAACCAGTAAAACAGGCACCAGAAAATGATTTTATTTACAGAGACCTTGAAGATAAATTCAGCAAAATATTAGGCAGTCAGGTTGCAATAAAAAACAAAAATAATAATAAGGGTAAAATTGAAATTGAGTATTACTCTCAGGCAGAATTAGAAAGAATATACGAGATGCTCAAAAAAACACAGGAATAAGGTTTGCTTCGCAAAACAAGGAGGCAATCCTCTCCTCACATGAGGTATAGTGCATCAAAGATGCACATTGGGATTTTGCTTCGCAAAACAAGGAGGCAATCCTCTCCTCACTGAGAGTTCGGATTTTGCTTCGCAAAACAAGGAGGATAAGATGATTGATTTTTATGGCTTGTTTTCTGTAGATGCTGCATATGTATTTACGGGAATGGCGGCAGTAACGTTGATTTCGCTAATCATAGCGATTATATCTATATGCAAAACTTCATCAATGAAAAAGAAATACAAGGAATTCATGGGTGGAAGTGATGGAACATCTATAGAAGAACTTATAAAGGGTAATCTGGAAGATGTTAATCAGATTAAAAAACTATCTATTAAGAATGAAAATAATATAAAAGATATATATGAAAAATTGGAATATACATTCCAGAAGATTGGCGTTGTTAAGTATGATGCATTCCATGAAATGGGCGGAAAACTCAGTTTTGCATTATGTATGCTTGATAAGCTGAATAACGGATATCTTGTAAATGTTATGCATAGTAATAATGGTTGCTTTGCTTATGTTAAAGAGATTGTTGATGGTCAGTCTTATATTGAACTTGGCGAAGAGGAACAAAAAGCTCTTGATGAAGCAGTTGCAGGAAGAACCGGCGACGCAATACTTGGCAAAAAGGTTAATGAAATGCTTGAAAATAGTGGAAAAAATAAGTAAAATGGTGCATAATATCAAAGGATATAAATTAGTTTGTGGATAGCACTGTTTCACAAATGAAGATAAGCGTATGTTTCACGTGATGTATTATTTTAGATTATAAATATTAAGAAGACAGTGCAGAAATGAGGAAAAATGTTAGATTTGAAATTTGTCAGAGAGAATCCTGACATTGTTAAACAGAATATTAAAAATAAATTTCAGGATAGAAAGCTTCCGTTAGTTGATGAAGTTATTGAACTTGATGCAAAGGCAAGAGCAGTTAAGACAGAAGCTGATGAACTTCGTGCAAACAGAAATAAGCTTTCTAAGCAGATTGGTGCTTTAATGGGACAGGGAAAGAAAGAAGAAGCAGAAGCTGTTAAGGCTCAGGTTAATTCAGATGCTGACAGATTAAAGGAACTTGAAGCACAGGAAAGTGAACTTAATGCAAAAGTAACTGAGATTATGATGACGATTCCTAACATAATTGATCCTAGTGTTCCAATTGGTAAGGATGATAGCGAAAATGTTGAAATTGAAAAATTCGGTGAACCTGTAGTTCCTGATTTTGAAGTACCATATCACACAGAAATCATGGCCAAATTTAATGGTATAGACCTTGATTCAGCAGGCAAGGTGGCAGGTAATGGATTCTATTACCTTATGGGTGACATTGCAAGACTTCATTCAGCAGTAATTTCTTATGCAAGAGATTTCATGATTGACAGAGGCTTCACATATTGTGTACCTCCATTTATGATAAGAAGTAATG
>ERZ827156.4989-NODE-4989-length-10319-cov-3.904423_pt1 | contig 10319 bp, 8 predicted proteins | sample MGYA00519919_ERZ827156 | MGnify/ENA primary metagenome ERZ827156 (study PRJEB31778, sample SAMEA3449269) | human gut metagenome | biome: human gut; feature: human-associated habitat; material: faeces | place: United Kingdom | collected 2010/2012 ... | reverse complement strand
TCATAATGATATCAGCCTTCTTTGCTGCTTCTGCTGCTGTATATACTTCAAATCCCTGCTTTACTGCTTTATCCCAGGATTTGCTTCCCTCATAAAGACCAACAATTACCTTGCATCCGGAATCTTTTAAGTTCAGAGCATGTGCATGACCCTGACTTCCATAGCCGATGATTGCAATTGTTTTTCCGTCTAAAAGTGAAAGGTTACAGTCTTCCTGATAATAAATTTTTGCTGCCATTATGTTATCCTCCTAAATTATAAAAAATTGATAGCTTAATCTAAATATGTAACATCGTCACAACCTCTGGTAAGTCCGGTCAGTCCCGTTCTCGCCAACTCTAAAATCTCATATCCCTGTAATAAATCTAAGAAGGAATCGAGCTTTGCCTGCTTTCCTGTCAGTTCGATGATCATGGAATCGTGGGTAACATCCACGACTTTTCCATGGAAAATCTCTGTGACATTCAAGATGGCCTGACGATCGGTATCCTTTGCACGGATCTTTACCATGATCAATTCCCTTGTTACGGAATTGTCAGGTTCTAACTTCTTGATATCCAGTACGTCTTCGAGCTTTGCTAACTGCTTTTCAATCTGCTCTAAGACCAGCTCATCTCCACTGGTTACAATTGTAATCCTTGTAAACCTCGGATCAGCCGTAACACCGGATGAAAAACTGTCAATGTTATATCTTCGGCGGCTGAACAGCCCCGAAATACGGCTTGTTACACCTGCTGTATTCTCTACCAGAATAGATAATACCTGTCTTTTCATAGAAAATCTTCCTTTTCTTACATTTTCACACTAAGCACATTTTAGCATACTACATTCTTTTGTCAATGTTAAAACCGAATTTTGTCAAAAAGCAAATTTTATGATCAGCCCAAAAATCAGCAAATGCACTGGATAGAAAAAGTAAAATATATATTTAACATTTATGCCCCGCTTGCCATTATAGTGGTAGATCGGTAAAAATGCCAGCGGTGCCGTAATCTCCCACAAGAACAGCACACAGCCGCAAAGTACTTGTCGCTTTCTGTCTTTTCGCAAAAAATACAATTCTGCGATTGCAAGCACTCCAAAGGCTCCGTAATCGGTATGTAACAGATGTGCCACTCCCATTCCAACGGCTGCTACGGCAATCTGTGCCAAAAGCTGCAACGCTTCCGACCATTCCTGCTTTTCACTCACATATTTCATCACGGCTAAGACAAGAAGTGCGATCCACAGCGTAAAAAATACATTCTGACTCGAAAAATCATACCAGCTTTTAAATACTGCAAGGTCAAATGGGACTTCTGAGATAAGGCTGAACAGAAACAGTCTGCTGAAATATTTTTTCCAGTTGCCGGTATGCAAAAATCCTTCCACTAACAAAAAGCAGAAAATCGGAAATGCGATCCTTCCGATGCCACGGCATGCCATATCCACTACTTTCCACCTGTTATATACTTTCATTGCCTCTACGCCTGCATCCATAACACTGCCATCTGCTACCTTTGGCATGACTCCCCGTTCTAAAATGCTTGCTCCAATGTGGTCTATCAGCATGGTAACCATTGCTATGATCTTCAATGTGGAACCTGTCAGACCTTTTTGCTGTTCCATTCCTACCTCCATGATCTTTCTATCGTCCTATCTGATTTTCTTTAAATAGTCCTCTAAGAGACTTGTTGCGTGTTTGTAGTCTAAGTCTTCGATATAACGTTTCAATTCCTCTAGGACCTCTTCCACATCCTCTGCGTAGCGGTTTTTATAAAGCTCTTTTAAACATTCCTCCGCTTCATCCATATCGAATTCAGCAAGTGCCTTTAAAATCTGATATACATTGCTTAGTTCTAACTCCGGCAGAAAATCTCCATCGCGCTCTACCTGTTCGGATGCATCCTTCAGATAAGTGTCCACTCTGGTCATGACTTCATCTAAGGTATTTAAGAACTCCTCTAATTTTGCTAATATCTCTGCCTGTTTTCCTTCTTTTGCCAGTTCTTCTAACTGCAGTGCTTCATCCGCTAAATCTTCTGCTCCGATATTGCGGCTGCTTCCCTTGATCCCATGCACGCTGATACGGAACTGCTCTAAATCCTCATTTGCATAGTCTTGGAGCACTTCAAGCATCTGTGACATTTCCCGATAGTATACCTGTAAGATTTCATGATATTTTTCAATATTTCCACCGATATTCCGGATTCCGATCGTGCAGTCGATCTCCGGCATCAGGCTCTTGATCGGCAGTATCTCTTCCTGTTCTTCCGTCTCTTTTTGCTGTATCTTATCCGGAATAAAGCGTTTCAGCACCTCTAACAGTTCGATGGTATGCAGTGGTTTGGTAAGGCTGTCATCAAACCCGCTTTTTTCATAAAAATCGGTCGTAAATGCCACCGCATTTGCCGTGATTGCAACAATCGGTGTATCTTTTCCGTTTTCTAACTCACGCATTCTCTGCAGGGTTTCGATCCCATCCATCTGCGGCATCATATGATCTAAAAAGATGATATCATACTTTCGTTTTTTTACCAGTTCTAATGCCTTTCTTCCACTATTTACCATTTCCGGTTCAATTCCGTAAAGCTGCATCAGTCCCTGCTCTACACTAAGATTGGATTCCATGTCATCGACAAGCAGAATATGTGCTCCCGGAAAGCAGACCTGTATTTTTTCTAAAAAGCCGTTTGATTCCATATATGCAACTGCACGTTCTCTTGTCATATTTTTTATGAATAAAGCTTCACTGTCTGCAATCTCCTGATAAAAATAGGCTAAAAACGTTGTTCCTTCATTCAGACGGCTCTGCACGGTAATATTCCCGTCCATCATTTTGACAAGCGACATCGTAATATTTAAGCCCAGTCCGGCTCCAAATACTTTTTCCGTTCTCGCATTTTTTGTCCGTTTGAAACGCTGAAAAATCTGCTCGGCATCCGTTTCATCCATCCCTACTCCGGTATCCTGAACGGAAAGCCTGATCTTATAACGGTTCTCTTCGCGTTCGCCTCCTAAGGACAAGGTAATGGTTCCGCTTTCTGTATATTTTATGGCATTTCCTAAAAGATTCTGGAAAATCTCTTTGACCCGCATCCGGTCTCCGTAAAATGCACTTGGAAATCCCTCTTCGATCTCAATCCGGTAATCTAAGTCCTGATTGTGCATATTCATATAGACCATATTTGAGACTTCATAGAGCAGTCTCTCCATCTCATATTTCTCGTGAGACAGCTCGACCGTGCCCGATTCCAGCTTTGAGACATCTAACAGGCTGTTGACCATCTCTAATACGCCTTCTCCTTCCCGGTAAACTGTCTTTAACGGGCCTTCTAAGTCTTTTGCCGTATTTTTTCGGATCGCAATCTCACTCATACCAAGGATCGTATTCATCGGGGTACGGATCTCATGCGTCACATTTGTTAAAAACTTAGTTTTCTGGGCATTCGCCTTTTCTGCCTCTTCTTTTAATATTTCTAATTGATGACTATACTCTTCTAAATCCGTGATATCATAAACGGTCAGTGCATAACCGATCAAAACACCGCTCTGCGTCCGCACCTCACTCTTCTGACAATTATAGTTTCTGCCTTTCCAGAGTATCTTTGACCGTTTTCCGGTCATTACATCGTGAAATTCTTCACATTCTTTGACAAAATCCGGCGTTTCCCAGACCTCCGGAAAATGCTTCTCCATAAACTGGTTTGCCTCTAAAAAATGCTCTTCCGTGTCAAAGATCAAAAGTCCTAAATCCATATTGTCCGCCACCAGTGCTTTTGCATTCTGAATGACTTCCATATAATTAAAATGGTTCAGGGCATGGATCAGCAACAATGCCGACAGTCCGATTCCGATACAGACCGGACTGTAGATACTCTTTCCTTCAAACAGATATAAAATTGCGATCATCAAAGGCAGGAGTGATACCTGCAAAAGGATGTGTGCCCTTTTTTTCCGCATCTGTCCGATGTTATCTTTTGTATTCTGATAATACTTCCACGCCAGATAAAAACAGAAAAAAGAAGTCAGCAGCAACACTGCATAAAAGAGATAAAACCCGATCCCATGCTGTATCTGGAATTTAAAATAGCCGTTTCCTCCCGTCCGTACGTCCAGTTTCCGGTAAAACCAGTGATGAGAGGAATCTGTCAGCAATAACAGCAGGAAAAACGCATAGGCACTCATAAATCCTATGGTGATCTTTCTGTCAATACGAAAACCGGTGACATAGATAATGTAATGGTAGTAAAAGATAAACAATATCCCAAACACAAAATCTGACACCATCCGGTCTATGATCAGCAGCTGCGGAACATAGTCCATACAGAGCAGTTCTCCGACCGTTACTAAAAAGCAATAAATCAAGGAGACCAGCATAGACGCCATATTGATGCGTCTACCCCTGCTCTCCTTTCTTCCGACAAGACAATAAATTGCCATTAATATAATTACAATACAGATCGTGTTGATTACTAAAGGCATTCCCATATTACTCGTTTTCTCCCAATACTGCCGCAACACGTTCCCGGATATAGTTTACCTTAAACGGTTTTACGATATAATCTGCGGCTTTGACATCCTTACATTCCAGTATCGTCTGCACATCACTGGCACTTGATAAAAAGATGACCGGTATATTTCCCGGAAAACGCTGGCGGATCACTCTGACTGCCTCAATTCCACTCATATTCGGCATAAGGATATCCATTAGGATCAGATCCGGTGTTGCTTTCTGTAAGTATTCAATGGCTTCACTGCCGGAGCGTACGGCAATAATTTTATATAATCCGTCCAATGCAGCTTTTACGGAACGGATACTCGTTACCATATCATCTACAACCAGAATTGTTTTAATCTCTCTGCTCTTACGCTCTTTTTCAAACTCTATCATTTCCTGCTCATCAATTGTCTGTGTATTGACCTGATTGATGATCGTGATATTCATTCCTACGGATGAGTCATTCAGATTTAAATCCGTTCCATCAAAAAATCGGACTGTCGGACGCAATGGGCTTCCTAAATGATTTTCGACGACGATGGCTTCTCTGCCATCGGATAATAATACTGTTACACCCTTTGGATATACAGGAACTTTATCCATAAATGCACGGACCACCTGCTGATCAAACAGTGTTCCACAGCCACCCATCAGATATTCTAACGATTCCGAATAGGTGTATGCTTTTTTATATGCACGGTCACTTGAAAGTGCATCATATACATCTGCCACATGGATGATCTTTGCAAACGGATGGATCTTGTCTCCGGTCAGACCGTTCGGATAGCCGCTTCCATCCTCATTTTCATGGTGGCTCAATACTGCCGCTTTGACTCTTGCCGGAATGTTCCATTTTTCCTTTAACATATCATAGGAACGCTGGGAATGACTGCGTAAAAGTTCATTCTCCTCCGGTGTCAGTTTTCCCGGTTTATTTAAGATTGCCTTATCTATGGAGATTTTTCCAAGATCATGAAATACTGCCGCGGAGCAAAGATCTACTAATTCCTCATTGGTATATCCCATTCCCATTCCGATGACTACGGAAAGTACCGCTACATTGACGGAATGTCGGAATGTATAATCATCAAAAGTACGGAGGTCTAACATATCTAAGGATATGGTTTTTGCCTCCATCAACTGCTTTACGATGCTCTCTGCAACGTTTACTGCCTCTTCTAAATCCAGCTCCTGCAATGCCTCTACCGCATGATTACGCAGTTCGGCTGTAATGGTGTCCTGAATGACAACATCTTTTGTTAATTCGTCCTCTATATAGATTCCCGGGTATCCCCGCTCTCTGATCCTGACAATGATCTCATCACTTAACAGCTTTCCTTCCCGCAATAAGGTTCTGGTTTCGTAATCATAAATTGATTTTGCCAGCATCATTCCATGTTCTACTCGTTCTATCGGTACAAATCTCATATGTCCCCTCCGCAATAAATTATGTGAATTTTCCTAAAATATAACATTTTATGACTGACAAGTCAATCTTAATCCATTTTTCCTACCTATATTACAGGGTTTGACTTATTCATTTGGCTTTTGATAGAATCTTCCTGCAATCTGCTCTGTTTTGATCGCATTTACAAATGCATGTGGGTCAGCTTTTTTCACTTCGCGGATGATCGACTTGCTCTGTGCACTGGAAACTACGGAATAGACGATTTTTCTCTCCTGATGTTCATAGGAGCCTTCTCCCTCCATAATGGTTGCGCCATGGTTACTCATCTTTGAAATCACTTCATAAACTTCTGTTGCCTTATTCGTTACGATAAACAGGGTTTCATGCTGGTACTTCCGATATAAAATATGCACTACCTGCGTAGAGGTGTACTGGAATATGATCGAGTACAGGGCTTTATCCCATCCAAACAATACGCCTGCAGCCGCTAAAATGACCACATTGATGCCTAATACCACATTCCACGAATCGATCTCTTTTTTTTCTGAAAGATAGATTGCAATAAAATCCGTTCCTCCTGTTGTCGCATTCATATGCAGGCAGAGTCCGATGACAAATCCATTGATCAGTCCGCCAAAAATACTGATCAGCAGCGTATCGTATGTGATCGCATAGCCCGGTATGATATCGGTCAGGACACTTGTCAGCACGATCATCAGACAGGAATACATTGTGAATTTTTTACCAATGAATCGAAAACCGATATACACCGGTATGGCATTGAGCAGTATATTGACAATGGTATATGGAATTGTAATATGTAAAAACATGTCCGCTGCTCTTTGTATTAAAAGTGCCAGACCGGTCGCCCCTCCCGGATAGAGTCCTCCGGTTCTGACAAAGGATTTGATGTTCAATGCCATTAAAAAGGATGCGAAACATATGACAAGGATTTTTTTTATGCTTTCTTTTGCTTCTGTTTTCATTTGTAGCCCCCATTCTTTTGTTTATTATTCAATTTATCATATTTAAGGTGTTGTTTCAATGTGGTTGGTAGATCATTGTCATTTTTATATTTAGACATAAAAAGAACCCCTACAAACAGTATCACCACCATTCATAAGGGTTATTAATCATTTCAGAAATTTAACACCGTATTCGATTATGCATTCATCTGAGCTGCAACTTCTGCTGCGAAATCTTCATTCTTCTTCTCTAAGCCTTCACCTGTCTCAAAGCGAACAAATTTCTTGATCTTGATCTTTGCACTGTTTGCTTTTGCAACTTCTTCTACATATTTGCTTACAACCTGTTTTCCATCTTCAGCTTTTACATAAACCTGGTCTAATAAGCAGATTTCTTTTAACTCTTTGTTGATACGTCCCATTACCATACCGTTTAAGATCTTCTCGTTTGCATCCGGCTTCTCGTTCTTAGCCTGTACCATTAAGATCTCTTTCTCTTTCTCGATATAGTCTGCATCTACTTCATCTCTGCTGGTGTAAAGTGGTTTTAATGCTGCTGCCTGCATTGCAAGGTTCTTTGCCATCTCTTTGATGTCATCGTTGATCACATCTGTCTCAACGTCTACTAATACACCGATTTTTCCGCCTGCATGGATATAAGAAGCGATAAATCCGTTCTCTTCTTTTACCTGCTCAAAACGACGGATATTCATGTTCTCACCGATTACTGCGATCTGTGCTGCTAATGCTTCATTTACAGTTTTGCTTGTATCTGCTGCCCAAGGCTCTGCTAAGAATGCCTCGATATCTGCTGCATTTGTAGTTAATGCCTGTGCTGCAACTTCTGCAACATAGTTCTGGAATTTCTCATTCTTTGCTACAAAGTCTGTCTCAGAGTTAACCTCTACAACAACTGCGGCTTTTGCATCATCTGTCAGTTTTGTAACTACGATACCCTCTGCTGCAATTCTGCCGGCTTTTTTCTGTGCAGTTGCAAGACCTTTTTCACGTAAAAAGTCTACGGCTGCTTCCATATCACCATTTGTCTCACCTAATGCCTTTTTACAATCCATCATTCCGGCACCGGTCATCTCGCGTAACTCTTTTACCATTGCTGCTGTAATAGCCATTTTATCGTCCTCCATTTTTTACACAATACAGGACAGGCAAAATGTCTGTCCTGAGAATTCTCTTATTATGCTTCTTCAGCTTCCTCTGCTTCAAACTCTTCTGTTGCTTCTACATCAACTGTTCCCTGATTAGCTTCTACGACTGCATCTGCCATCTTAGAAACGATTAATTTTACTGCACGGATCGCATCATCGTTTCCAGGAATTACATAGTCTAATTCTTCCGGATCACAGTTTGTATCACAGATACCAATTAACGGAATACCAAGTGTGTGTGCTTCCTGTACGCAGATTCTTTCTTTCTTAGGATCTACTACGAAGATTGCATCCGGAAGACCTTTCATGTCTTTGATTCCGCCAAGGTTCTTTTCTAATTTATCCCATTCTTTCTTTAAAGCAATTACTTCTTTCTTCGGTAATACATCAAATGTTCCGTCCTCTGCCATTGCTTCGATCGCTTTTAATCTCTCGATACGGCTCTGGATGGTCTTGAAGTTGGTAAGCATACCACCAAGCCATCTCTGGTTTACATAATACATACCACATCTCTGTGCCTCAGTTGCTACTGCATCCTGTGCCTGCTTCTTGGTTCCTACGAAAAGGATGTTTCCGCCCTCTGCAGCAATGTCGAAGATAGCCTTGTAAGCTTCGTCAACCTTGCCTACAGACTTCTGCAGGTCGATGATATAGATACCGTTTCTCTCGGTATAGATGTATGGAGCCATCTTAGGGTTCCATCTTCTGGTCTGATGTCCAAAATGAACACCAGCTTCAAGCAGCTGCTTCATAGAAATAACGCTCATGTTTTTACTCTCCTTTGGTTTGTCTTCCGTATGCCATACGTACAGGCAACTGCTTGCGCAGCACCAAACCTGCCAACCGCATACGTGTTTTTTAAATTTTTAAGCCCTACAATCATATCATGGAAAAAATACAATTGCAAGGCTTTTTTTGTTTTTTCTTCTATTTTTTTTCGTTTTTATGCATTCGTACCTGATGTATTCTCTGCACTAACCTTAACCTTAGCCAACTCATCAAATACAACATCATTAAGAACCTTGATGTAAGTTCCCTTCATACCGGATGATCTGGACTCGATAACACCGGCACTCTCAAACTTACGCAGTGCATTTACAATTACAGAACGTGTAATTCCGATGCGGTCTGCAATCTTGCTTGCAACAAGCACACCTTCGTTTCCGTCGAGTTCACGGAAAATGTGAACAATTGCCTCTAACTCAGAGTAGCTAAGTGTACTGATAGCAGATTTTACGATCTGCTTCTTTCTATTTTCTTCTGCGCTCTCTTCGTTTACAGAACGAAGCATCTCCAGTCCTACTACAGTGGTGCCATACTCACTTAAGATGATATCATCAATGCCGTATCCTGTGTGCTCTCTGTAGATAAACAGTGTACCAAGTCTCTCACCTGCGATTTCTATTGGTGTTACAATTGCCTGGTATTTCTCACCGTTTTCCTGAGAGAATCCAAGTGTAGCCAAATTGACATTCTCTTTTGTGGAAAGTACGCTTAACAGACGCTCGTTGAGCATATGATCCGCAAATGATCCGATGTTGTTTTCCATCAGCTCATTAATTACATCCACATCCTTCCAGACACTGAAACCTAAAACCTTACCCTTCTTGCTGAGTACAAGAATATTGGATTCCAGAATCTCACTTAATACCTCACAGATATCATTAAAGACAACTTTGCTGGTATTGTTGTTATGCAAAAGTTTGTTGATTTTTCTTGTTTTATCCAGCAACTGCACGCTCATATTGGGTTCCTCCAATGCAATTTATTCTTTGTACAGTATCATATCACAAAATGAATAATTTTACAAGAATATTTCGCAGTTTTGTCAGATTTATTCCTCCGACTTTGCAATATAGCCGCACGCAGCGTCAGAACAGCACTCTCTGTTTCCCTTTTTGATCATATAAGAGCCACATTTCGGGCAGTTATGTCCAGTCGGACGATTCCATGACATAAAATCGCAATCTGGTGCACCCTCACAGCCATAGTACACACGACCCTTTTTCGTCTTTCGGATGACAAGATCTTTGCCGCATTTCGGGCAGGCTACGCCAATCTTTTCAAGATATGGCTTTGTATTTCGACAGTCAGGAAATCCCGGACACGCCAAAAACTTTCCATGAGGACCATACTTAATAACCATCTGCCTTCCACACAGCTCACAAAATTCATCTGACAGCTGATCCTCGATCTTGACGCTCTCAAGCTCTCTGTTTGCTGCCTCTACTGCCTCATGAAGATCTGGATAGAAGTTTCTAACAATGCTCTTCCACTCAACCATGCCCTCGCCAACCATA
>ERZ827156.4987-NODE-4987-length-10320-cov-4.142718_pt1 | contig 10320 bp, 15 predicted proteins | sample MGYA00519919_ERZ827156 | MGnify/ENA primary metagenome ERZ827156 (study PRJEB31778, sample SAMEA3449269) | human gut metagenome | biome: human gut; feature: human-associated habitat; material: faeces | place: United Kingdom | collected 2010/2012 ... | reverse complement strand
TGTTCTCCTGGAAGAACTGGATCCAGTCGCTCTGCCGACTGCTCAGCGCGTCGCTCTCTCCCTTCACCTCCACGAACAGCACGTGGCTCATCGCGTCCTCGCGCGTCTCCTCGCGCAGCAGCGTCAGGTCCGGCAGCCCGCTCCCGAACAGCTCCAGGTTGGACGCCAGCCGCCTGCAGATCACGGCCAGGCGGTGTCCGCCCAGATGGAAAGCCAGCCGCTGCAACCACGCGGCGTCCACCTGCCGCCAGTCCAGCGGACAGGCCAGACCGCGGTGGTTGGCGACGCTGGTGGCCACGAACTCGCTGGCCTCTTCGTCGCTCAGCGCGTCGATGCGGTCCAGCAACGCGTCGATCACGGGCTTGCGCGCGGCGTAGAAACAGCTGGTGCCGTAGTCGATGGGTTTGGACTGCGCGTCGTTTTGGAAAGCGAACGGGAGTGGGAGGAAGATGCAGTCCCAGAGAAGGAGAACAAACAGCTGGCCTAGCCATGAGCAAACAGGAACGGAACAACGCAGGGACTGCCCTTCTTCGTGGCGCGCCGTGTACCCGAAGAGAGTGTGGTAGCACTCGCCCGCCACCTCCTCCACCGTCACCACCTCGTTCGCCTCGTTGAAGTACTTGTTCTTCTCGCCCGGCTTGCCCTTCAGCGGCGTGTCGTTCACGAAGCGAATCAGGTACGGCAAGGGCCGCCATTTGGCGACGGAGAATCGAAAGGGCGGCACGGCGAGCTTGTTGTACTTCTGGAGAAGGTGGATGCGGTGCTCGCCGATGACTAGGCGTAAGAGGGAGGGGGTATGCCGACCCAGGGGGTCCTTGAGAGCCGTTTCGATGAGTGTGAGGAGCGTGGATTGGTTGAGAAGCCGTGCACCGGCGATCACACACATACGCCAGAGGTACGCGTGGTGCTCTGTGGAGAGGGAGGTGTTGAGAAGGCCCACGACTAGGCTCAGCGCGTCGGCGTGGCAGGCGTGGGAGGCGAGGTGGTGGATGAAGTGAACGGCACAGAGGAGGAACTGAGATAAAGCGTTCTTGTGTCGGCGAATGGTCTCGAAGCCCCTGTGGAAGAGAAGAGAGGGAATGAGTTGATAGAGCAAGAGGAGCTGGTTCACGTACGGGCGAGGCGTGGCGTCCGAGACATTGACAAGCACTGCGGAGTTTATGGGTGGCTGAGGCGAAGATTGACGGGTTGTCAACACGACGCGAAGAAAATGCCCCATGGCAGTGAGCAGCTCGATGAAGGTGATGAAGACAGGAGTGTGCGCGTTCAGTGGTTTGGAGGGTGTGGTTTGAGCCGAGTAGGTAATCCCCGGCGAGATGGAAATAGATTGAGCAGCGGGAAAAGCTTGCTGGATCGGGTGCAAAAGAGAGAGGAATTGAAGGGCAATGGCGTGATTCTCGTCGGGGGTGAGGTCAGCTAGCGAATTGCAGCGGATGTGATTGGACAGTTTCCGCACGGAAACGAAACTACAGTGAAGAGAGGAAAGGACAGTCACAATTCGAGATCAATGCGATTGGTGAAAAACGGAGTGAGCGGAAACAAAAAATAGGCTGGATACTCGACGCGGTTCAATTCAGCTAGAACGGATGAGGACGAACTAGCCGATGAGGCAATTACGACAGGTGTACGCGTTGAACGGGTTGTAGAGAATGTGCACATAAAAAACCAACTCATAGACGGATTCCCTGATAAGCAGTGGCATGCCAAAGAGGGAACTAATGGAATCGAAGAGTCTCTGGCTATTTGAAAGGGAACCATGATGAGGCATTTTCGTCATCATTCGAAACAATTCCATTACCGAATCTCGCGATGTGTTGTCTCTATTCATGACGATGAGAGTTAACGGGGACTTTGCGGGGAGCAATGAATCGACATGAACCGTCTTCGCAAGAGAAAGCAGGTCCTTTAATGGCATCTCGTTCAGAAGTGGAAGAACGTCTTGCACGTCGCATGGCTTCACCAGATTCTCCCGCAACAAGTGGACAACACACTGCACATCATTTCATTCAAGCAGCACTACATCACTTAAGTGAGGCACTTGGACTCTGCATTTTAAGCAGAAGAAATACTTCGTCTTCCTCATATACCTGCAATTCACCTCCATTACTCTCTTTTACATCGCATAGAGAACTCGACGCGAATCGGAATCCAAATTCACTATTCTGCGTAGCATTTCAATTTCTGTATCCTTCAAAATGCTCTGGTACGTTGATAGCACACTGGAGCACATCGAGGCAAACACTCGATCGGAGACTGATGTCTCCCCATCACTGTCTCCTTTACCACCCTCTTCCATTCACAGGGAGGTAGGAAAGAAGAGGGAACGAATAATGAGTTCAGTATCCGTTGTTGCCCTTTGATGTGGTCGTTGCTCCTCAACGAGCAGATCAGCGATGACGTGAAACAGAAGCTCCGCTCGTTCTATCCAAAAGCCGTCACTGGTATCCTTGCTTGGCTCTATTTTCAACACGTAGTTGCTGACATCCTTGAAATCGATCGAATTGGCATGTCGGTAAAACTCGGTATGCCACTCCAGGTGATTTCCCTACTGTTTTGTTATTTCTAGGTAGTTGATTCTCTGCGAGATTCGATCCTCTCCACTGTGAAGAATGACGGTGTTTCGTTCGGTACCCTCCTTCTCCAAGATGATTACCCTGCGAAGTTCTCCCTGGGCGATCTTTCCCTGGATTCTGTGTTCGGAGAGTTTTTCTGCAAGCACGCGCTTTCTCTCATTTCGGGCCCTCCTGGAGTGGGAAAGACGCAGCTGCTTATTTCCGCTGCCTGCTGGTGCATTGCGAACAACTTCCATGTGCTGTACCTCATGAGCGATAGAGGCGTCGTGTTCGACCGCCTTCTGTCGATGATGCAGGAGCGTCGATTGGAGAACACGGCAATTCTGTCAAACTTACACATCGAGACAGTCGAAACCATTTCCGATGTGTTTGAGGTGTTGGAACGGGTTCCAACGGCAATGGATTGTTCTTGGGGCTGTGTTCTCGTCGACAGCTTAACGCCCATCGTCCAACCCTATCTGGCCTTCGATATGAACAATGGTCGCTCGATCATCACCCATCTCTTCCTGACTCTCAGGCAAATCGCTCTACAGTGGAAGTGTCCAGTTCTTGTATGCTTTATTGAGTGCTGCAAGCCGTAGACCACAAATCAAACAAGGAAGACGGCGGATGGGAATCTGAAGAATGCGCTTCACCCAAACATATAGTGAAACTACTAATGTCCTAACACGCGTAGCCACTTCTTTGATTACAAGGTTGATCTTGTACAGAACAGTGAGAAGCGATTGGGCATTATTGACAAGTCTCCCTGCTTTGTACGTGCTTTAACGTTGCGTAATGCGTAGAAGACGCCACGAACATTCGAGTACTCAATCGAGGGGGACGGAATCCATCTTGCAACCCATTATCCTTGTTTCTTGCAACAAACGGCTCGAAATTAGAACGTCATTCCGTCATATCCAATCATGTATCCCTCGCAATCGCAGAACTGGATATAGTAATGATCCGAAGCAATCTTGAAGTGCTTCGTCAGCAGCGCCTGTACCTTTCCCGAAATCTTTGCATTCACGTCAGCGTCAAGACCGCCAAGACTCATCAGCAGAATCTGAGCACAGGGCACATCTTCGCCGCCCCACAGCATACACTGGTTCGCAATCAGGGAAACGGTCACATATCTACGCTTCTAACAAAGAAAGGTCAAGTTCTACCCCTCCGGCTTATTCAGCAGCTTCGCAATCGTAGCGGACAATTCCTTCAAAAACGCAATCTGCGCGGGCTTCTCCGCCTCCACGTTGGTAAACACACGGACACAAGGCATGGACTAAGACAATTGTGCTTCTGTCCATGGGATAGTCTGCTCGTTTTACTCTTTTCATTCACGTCTATTCACAGATTCTTCTCATCTTTCATTCCGTTTTGCGGAATGATGAAACAGCCACACAACCTCTTTTCTGATTATCCTATCCACGTTGCATTAGATAGATCAAGAGTATGAACACCCACAACAGACATGCCCCTTTTCAAACAATTCTCTCTTCCGTCCCTTTCAAAGCGTGTTATCGCTCTTTTGCGTGTCTAGAGGGGAAGAGGGAGGATGATGAGCTCAAGTATGGATCCAATTCGTGTTTCCGCTGGAATTGGTGATGGCTGTCCCAATGACGTGCTATATTCTGCTCCTGTGTACCAACAGAATAGTGTGTCCATTCACGACCCATTGGATTTGAATCGGTTTAAGTGGGAGCCGTTTTCCGCTCGTAATGCGTAGTGCTCCATTTAGTAGTAACATGACAAACCGCTATCGTCCTGTAAATCATATGGGAAGAAATCGTTCGTTTTACGCAGGCGATGACTGTTATCGCCGCTCCTTCGTGCTTCAAGACTCTGTACAACAGTCTTTGTACAATAGGGTGGGGTTATCCAGCCGCACTGAGTATTAGACTCATTCCTATGCTGCATCCGCTTCTTCTGTAAGGGAGAACACTCTCTTTAGCGCATCTTTCACACGACCATGTAACAATCATGACGCCTTGTTTGGAGAGGGTTTATATGAACCGTATCCATCTTCCATTTTCTTTTCCCGTCCTGACACTGGATTGTCAGACATGTCCCTCTCCAACCTTCAGGAGGTCATGGAAAACGACCCCATGTCTCCTTCTTACTCCATGCTCACGCCGAATACCATCGCGTCCACATCTCCTCACCAGCACCCCTTCTATTCCATCTCACCCCCTGATTCCTGCCCCGTCTCCGCATCTCCCTATCGCTCCAGCAGTCTCTCTCCCCTCCCCTGCCCCAATCCCGCTTTTCCCTCTCCTTCTCCAAACCGGCGAAATGGCTCCCAGCCTCTTCCGTTTGCCTCGAAACTCTCTCCAAGCCCCACACCCCTACGAGCCCCTACGCCGTCAACTCCGTCTATGCAACCCACACTCCCACCCACGCAGTCCGTGCAGTCCATGCAGGGCCGTGTGTTCGAGCTGGCGACGGACTACGCGGGCAGCCGCGTGCTTCAGCAGCTGGTGGACGCCGCATCTCCCACCACGCTGCGCAGCCTGCTGCGCGAGGTGCAGCTGCAGCTGGGCCAGCTGATGGCGCACCCCGTGGGCTCTCTCTTCTTCCAGCGACTGCTCGAGCGAGGCAACGACGCACTGCGGGATTCCATCGTGGGAGCGGGGCGCGGCGCTGACACGTAGCTGGAGAGCGTGCAGGACTGCCTGGTGGCGACGAGTTTCAACGCGCAGGGCACGCACAGCGTCCAGCTGATCGTTTCCGTAGGACTCGCGGCAGGGCGTCACTCGCAGATTTGCCAGTCGCCGGCGCAGATCGGGCTCGTGCTGCAGGCGCTGCACGGCCACGTGGCGCAGCTGGCCTCGCACGCCAATGGCACCCACGTAATCCAGCGGTGCATCCAGTGCTACCCGCCCGCACACTGTGCCGCCTTCTACCAAGAGATCATCGACGGTTGCGTGGACGTGATTCCCTTTTCTTCATCTCAGCCGCAGATGTCCACACATCGCCACGGCTGCTGTGTGGTGCAGCGCTTCTTCACGACGGTGCCGCCGGCGTTCCAGCAGGAGCTGGCGGACGCGATCGCACGCCACAGCCGCATCATCATTCCCAGCCCGTTCGGCAACTACGTGGTACAGGTGGGGGAATGGGTATGGGGTGAGGCGAAGCACATCATGGAGCACGGGTCGCGGGAGCAGGCGGTGCAGCTGGGCCGGTGCGTGCTGGGCAACGTGGTGCTGTTCTGCTGCCAGAAGTACAGCAGCAACGTCGTGGAGAAGGCGATCCTGCTGAACGATGATGAACTGACGACCAAGATCATGGAGGAGATTGTTGCGTCGCAAGAGGTAGAGATGCTTCTTCATCACAGTGTGAGGGTCGGGAGGCTAGGTGAGTGGTAGTACGGCAATTACGTCATTCAGCGACTGCTGCGCACGGCCGGGCCCAGCGGTCGCAGTGTGCTACTGGAGGCGATCCATCCGTTTGAAAGTGAGCTCGGGAAGAGCACGGGCGGAAGACATGTTCTATCGCTCGTTCAGGAACTGGTGCATAGCTAGATTTTGTTGCGTTTTGTGATTCCAAGTTGTGCTACATGGCTGTTTCTTTCATTTCGCAAAGTGAATCTCCACTTGTACGGAGTCGACAAGACTCGTGCTCACTCATTCTTTGACGTGCCTCCTCCCGGTCCATCGCCATGGTAGAGAAGAAAAAGGTCCGTAAGAAATGCAATCAAATGAGTGACGAAAAGGCTCCATTCTTGTAAACCGAGAATGCAAGGAGTTTGGTGATAACACCATTCACAATACAAAGTACCACTGGTGGTCTTTTCTGTTTGTCACCATTTTCCAGCAAATAGAGTCTGGGAGCGCATTTGTTTGTCTCACGTCTAGGCAGCCTCTGAACGCGTATTTCATCCTTGAGTCGTTTCTGGAGGTAGTCGCTGCGCCCCCTTCTTCATTGTAGCTGTTCCCCGTGATTTCCTCTTACAACCCGCTGGCGACCTGGATTCCGATTCTCGTGATATTCGCTATCACGTGTGTGAGAGAGGCTGCCGAAGACATCAACCGCTACAAACGCGACAAGGTCCGATTCCACGCCGCTTCTCATTTCTAGCAAGCCAACAACCGTCTCGTTCGTGTTCTCCGAGGTGACCTCCTTGTCGAAGTCAAATCGAAAGATCTCCATGTGGGAGACATCGTGTACATATCCTTTGTTTTCTCTGTTGTGGACCTTCACGGCACGTTGAAGACGGCGACGAGATTCCTTGTGATATGGTTGTCCTGTACACGAGCGAATCGAACGGTAATTGCTACATCCAGGTTTTCTTTCCACTCCGCCTCAACCGCAGACGATGAACATCGACGGCGAGACCTGCCTCAAGCTGCGCCGCGCGCCCGCGCCCCTGCAGACGGCGTTCCACGGCGACTCCCTCGAAGCCATTCAGCACCACCTGAACACCACGCGCATCGCCGTCGACTACGAGTCCCCCAATGCCCACGTCTACCAGTTCAACGGCAGGTGGAATCGTGGGGGCCCCTCCATCGTAGACTGACCCTCAACAACACAACGGAGGTGAGTTTGTCCTCCTCCAACCTGCTTCTTCAAGTCACGCGTCTGCAGAACACGCGTTACTTGTTCTTCTTCTCGCCCCGCATCACTCGCAGGTTTGGCGCGGTCGTGTACACGGGCAACGAGACCAAGTTCGGCCAGAATAAGATCAAGCCGAAGCTAAAGCTGGCACCGAGCGACCGCATCAGCAGCGTCTTCGTCGTGGCGATCCTCTGCTTCCACGTAACCCTCTCCTCCTTCCCTCACGGCAGCTGCTTCTCGTGGTGATCCTCTCTCCCATCGGCGTGTACCTCAACGAGGACGTGCCCTACTGGTACCTGGAGCGCAACCTGCCCTACATCCGCATGATCATCCCGCTGCGCTTCCTGCTGCTCAACGCCGGCATGGTACCCTCTACGCTGAAGGTGCTGCTGGAGCTGATCAAGGTCGCCTACGTCGCATTCATCCACCACGACGAGCACTTGTGCGTATGGCGGCGCGGACTCACGTATAGCAACCGAAAGGACACGCCGGAGGACGAGCGCGTGCACTGCAACTCCATGTCGCTCTGCGAGACGCTGGGCAACGTGCGCTTCCTACTGACGGACAAGACGGGCACGCTGACGCGCAATGAGCTGGTGCTGCGCGAGATGGCCGTCGGTGAGGAGACGTGCGCGCGACTTGGCGGCGTGAGGCGTAGGCTGTCCATTCCTCCGCATGCTGGCGAGACGTATGACTATCAAGAGCCACATGTCCAGTGGTCAGACCGGACGCCGGTGAGCGTGGTGGTCACTTCATAGATTGAGGCGTAGAAGATGCTGGAGGTGGAGTTGGAGCGCTGCGTGCTGCTGTGCAACTCCTGCGTGCTGGACCGCGGCGTGCTCTTCTCCGACAACCCCGACGAGGTGGCGTTGCTGCGCGGCGCGCGCGAGAGCGGCAGCGTGCTGCTGCAGAAGCACGACGAGAAGGTGGAGATCCGCGTGGGCGGCGGGCAGCCGGAGGCGTGGCGCCTGCTGCGCGTGATCGCCTTCTCGAGCGACCGCAAGCGAATGAGCGTGGTGGCGAAGAACGAGAAGACGGGCGTGATCCGCGTGTACGCCAAGGTGGGTGTGTGGAGATGGCGTCAGTCGCAGGGCGCGGATGATTGCATCTTCTCGCTGTGCGCCGAAGGCACTGTGGAGGTGGCTGACCCGTCAGTCAATCCGTCAGTCAATGTTTCAACGGATGCTCCGACCAACCCTTCGACAGATGCTTCGACCAACCCTTCGACAGGAACGTCAACACCTCGCATAACGGTGGAGGTGGCGGCGGAGAAGGCGAAGCTGAAGAAGAAGGTGGAGCAGCTCACGCAGCTGGGGTGGGCGTGACTGTGACGACTCACCCGCAGGCGCAGAACGCTGGTGGCGGCGGTCCGCACGCTGAGCGAGGCGGAGTGGGCGGCGATGGATGCGGCGATCGCCAAGGCGGAGTGCGTGATCCACGAGCGCGAGGCCGCCATTGCCGAGGCGTGAGAGACAGGGAAGGCGCTCACACACAGGGTGACGGTGGTGGAGCAGAATCTGGTGCCGGTGGGCGTCACGGGCATCGAAGACACCCTTCGCGACAATGTAAAGGAAACTATCTCCGTGTCATTGCTGCCTCGTTCTTACGCCTAGTACTTCCTGGACTGCGGCATCCAGTGCTGGCTGGTCACGGGCGACCAGATGCGCACGGCCGTACACACCAGCGACAACTGCGGACTGCTGTCGCTGGCGCATCCCGAGAACATCGTGCTGGTGGACGGCGAGGGCCGCGACGCCGTGCTGAGCAAGCTGGCCGCCCTCCACGACCGCGTGCAGAAGGAAGGTAGCGATCGCAACACGATGTGATGTCTAGACCCGTCGCAACTCTCCGTGGTGATCACCGGCTACGCGCTGACGCTCTGCATGGACCCGACGCTGCTGGGCGCCACGGCCACACCCAACTTCTTCAAGGACGCGATCCGCTGCAAGGCGGTGATCTGCTGCCGCATCACGCCCAAGCAGAAGGTGTGACTGGCGAGTGCGGCTGAGGCATAGGCGGACATCGTGGCGCACGTGAAGAAGGCGAGCGGGCGTGTGGTGATGGCGGTGGGCGACGGCGGCAATGACGTCAGCATGCTGCTACAGAGCGATTGTGGCGTGGCCCTGCGCGGCAAGGAGGGGCAGCAGGTGGGCGTGAGGCAGTGAGGTGACGAGCAGGCGGCACTGGCGGGCGACTTCGTGGTGAACGAGTTCCACCAGCTGCGGCGGCTGCTGTGCGTGCACGGCGTGAACAACTACAGCCGGTCGTGGAGTCTGACCACCTACTCCGTGTTCAAGTCCATTCTGCTGTGCGCGACGCAGACCGTGTGGGCGGCGGCTTCTCCTCCTCCTCCGTAGCTACTGTTTCTTCACGCTCTTCTCCGGTACCTCGCTCTTCAACGCCTGGTATCTCTTCATCTACTCCATCGCTCTCTTCGTCTCGCCACTCGCCTCCTCTCATCCTCAGATCCCCATTCTCTCCCTCATCACCAAGCGCATCTTCCCCGACGAGCAGCTCCTCAACAATCCGCGCATCTACCGCTACTACAACGGCAGCGGCGACCACGCCTCCTCCATCTACTCCGTCAAGGCGCTGCTCTTCTACTTGGTGCTGGGCATGCTGCAGGGCGCCTGTCTGGAGCTTGTGGCGCTGTTCAGCACCGAGTCGCCCGCACGTGACTTCCTCGACCACTTCCTGTTCTGGGGCATTTACGTGCTGCAGGACATCATGATGTGTCTTCTCATCCCCAACATCACGGCCGTCTACTTCTGGGACATTGTCATCATGCATGTCATTCTCTTCATCGCCACCTTTGCCCTGTCCTGCGTGGATCTGACGGGATCCATGGTTCCGTATTTCTCATTACAGTCGTGTTTGGGAGGTGGACTGAGGAGTAGTTTTGCGCTGAGCAATACTCAGTACTATCTCGGAGGCATCGTCATTGTTTTTACGAGTTTGCTCATCTATTTGATCACAAGAGTATTTGGTAATTACAACTAGTTGCTTCGCAGATGTGGGCTAATCAGTAGTAATCATTTCGTATCCATTGCTTCCTAATTGGGATTTGAATGGCTGTCATTTGTTGCAACAAACAAGACTAGTTTACAGTGATTTGCTTCTTAGTTGATTCAACCTTCTTCTCCTTGGGAATGCACACTCTCAACACACCATTCTCATACTTCGCCTCAATCTTGTCCATCAACGCATTCCCAGG
>ERZ827156.4985-NODE-4985-length-10324-cov-3.977700_pt1 | contig 10324 bp, 8 predicted proteins | sample MGYA00519919_ERZ827156 | MGnify/ENA primary metagenome ERZ827156 (study PRJEB31778, sample SAMEA3449269) | human gut metagenome | biome: human gut; feature: human-associated habitat; material: faeces | place: United Kingdom | collected 2010/2012 ... | reverse complement strand
AGTTTTTTATTGCGCTTCGCCGAAAGGAGCTTGTATTTGTAGGTTCTCATGATTAGGTTGATACAACGATCGTCCTTAGTTTTGAACACAACAACCTTGGCGCCTTATATTCCCCTCCTGAAGGAACGGGTTTTACGGCGCGGGTGATAAAATCGGCACAGGATCTCGGTGACCCCGTGCCGCTGAATCATCTTTGTCGGATTGTAGCGGGAGAAAAATTCCCCCGCCCTCAGGGGGTCACGGTGTCTTCACCGTCACCCATTCCAGCGTCAGTCGGTTGTCGGGGCGGTGAACGACGTCAATCGTGTCGCGCATCGCCCAAGGAATCAACTGCTCGTAGAGCGGAATATGAAGCACTTCCTTTTTTTCCACCATCAGCGCTTCGCCGATCAAGGCATTGCGTTTTTCCGCATTTTCTTCGGCACCGATCGCCTTGATGAGGCGATCCATCTCGGGGTTTGACAAGCGGCCGATATTGCTGATGCCGTTGCCGCCCTTCGCGTCAAAGGTCGCGGACAAGCTCTGCAGAGAATAAAGGGCGTCAAAGGTCGAAGCGCCCCAACCCACCATGCCGGCCGACGTGTCAAAGGAGAGCACCTTCGGGAAATACTGCGCGCGGGGCATCGTGTTGACGTTCACCTTAAAGCCCGCCTTCGTCCACATGGACGCCAAGGCCTTACAGACGTTCTCGTCGTTCACCCACCGGTTGTTCGGACAATCGAGCGTAAACGCGAACCCGTCAGGGTAACCGGCCTCTGCAAGGAGCGCCTTCGCCTTTTTCCAGTCGTACGCCGGCACCGCAGCCGCTTCCTTCGTCCAACCGTTGATGTTGGACGCCACGATGGTGCCGGTCGCACGTGCCGACCCCCGCATTACGCTTTTTATCAACCCCGCGCGATTGACGGCCGTCGACAGGGCTTCACGTACCCGCACGTCCTTAAAGGGATTCGAGGCAAGGGGTTCGCCCTTCACGCTCTTTACGTAGGGGGAATTGTCCCGATACTGATCGAGCGCAATCATAAGCGCCCGATTTTCGGCACCTTCCACCACCTTGACGCCCCCGGAGCGCTTTAAGCGCGCCAAATCCTGCGTCGCGGGATCCAACACGAACTGCACCTGGTTCGAGAGCAATGCCGCCGTTCGCGTCGCTGCGGACTGAATCGGGGTATAAACCGCTTCGGTGACGTTGCCCCTGCGGTTCGCCTGATCCCACCAACCGTCGTAGGCTTCAAAGACGGTCTTCACGTCGACTTCGCGGCTCTTTAACTTAAAGGGGCCCGTACCGTTGGCGTGACGCGCCGTCCAAGCTTCTTTTTTGTTGATGAAGTCCTGCGGCGTCACCGCATCGTGTTTTTCCGCCCAACTTTTGCAGAGGATGCGCAGATCCGTCATCTGGTTCAAAAGTACGGGCGAGCCGTTCACGGTCTTCACAAGCACCGTGTAGTCACCCTTCTTCTCGGCGCCCAAAATCCCGGTCGTGCTGTTTTTAAACTGGCTCTGCGGCGACAAGGCGCGCTCGTAAGAAAAGACCACGTCGTCCGCGGTCAGCGTTTCGCCTTCATGAAACTTCACGCCGCGGCGCAGTTCAAAAAGAAAACCTTCGGGAACACGCTTCCAGGACGTCGCAAGCGCAGGTTCCACCTTCATGTCCTTCGTCCATCGCACCAACCCCTCATACACTTCGGCGCAGGCCGCGTTGTTGAGGTTTTCGTTCTGAGCATGCACGTCGAACGTGAGAATGTCGCCGGCACTCGTCCAGTTCAACGTCGCTGCCGAAAGGGGCATGGAAGCCGCCATCACCGCGGTCGCTACAGCTGAAAGCATCCCGTACTTCACGTTGGTCTCCTAAGCAATCGACCGGCAGAAATATTTCCGTCGGCCGATCCATTATGAACGAGCCCCCTTGGGGTCTCTTAAGGGGAAGTGCCTATCCACGTCAAAAAAAGGCGGGATGGTTTTCAGGCACCCGGACGCAGCCAGTAACGCGTCGACCGCGCTGTTCCCTCGTCTTCTGCATCACTGGGCGGTTGAGTTCCCGCAGATAGCTAAATGTACAAAACTATCGTTCACCTAAAAACGAACGATAGAACGATTTTCCTCACCGCTCGCCTAACTCCAAAAAGCAAAAACGCCGCGCTCCCATCCCGTTCCCGGAACGAAAGTCGCGGCGTTTGCGCGTCACTCAAATTGCGCGGTCTGTACGTCAGGCCTCCGGCCGGCGGCGGATTTCTTCCACCACCACGGCGTCTTCCACCACCGTCGTGCGACGCACACCGGTCTTTGCGCGATCCCCGGGGCGCATCCCGGTCGTTTTTTCTTCCGCGCGGGCTTCGTAGGCCGCGTCTTCCCGATCTTCTTCGCCGCGCATCTCCCGCGCCATCCGGCGCTTCAAAGCTTCCACGGGATCCCCGTGACGCCAGCGCCAATACCAGCCGTAAAGCGCCAGTCCGACAAAGCAAAGAAGGAGAAACACCAGAATGCCGCCGATCAGCGGGAGCAGCAGAATCCCCAGCCCGATCACCGCTGCAATAACGAGAGCGGTACCCAGAAATTGAACGATCGGATTGACGGGACGGCCGTTGATATAAAGCGCCATGAACTGCGGTTGCCTCTGCCTAAGGAAAAAGTAAAAAGGTTCGGAAGGAGAATTTTGCAGGATTTCGCCGCAGTTTGCGTATCGTTCATCGTGAGAAATGTAAGAAAACGCATCGTTTCGCGACAGAACGCAACAAACCGCGGTTTTCTGCGTAACCCATGTCATTCCGCAGACGTTTTCTCTCGCCGGAGGGTACAGCCCTCCGCCCGAATCCTTTATCATTCGCGCCAACTCGGTTTGCTCTTGATTGACAAACCCTATTGATATTTAAGGTCGGATTAAGAAAGTGCATCAGCATCGCCGGCGGCCGAACTCGCTTCAGCCCAAAGACGTCACCGACCGTTTACAGCGAAAACACACGAATGACCACAGCAACCTGCCGGCAGCCTCTGCCCGACGTGCAGAGCACCGTCGACACCCGAAAAATCGCCATTGACCGCGTCGGCGTCAAAGGCATCACCCTTCCCATGACCGTGAAGAGCGTCGCGGGAGCTCAGCCCACCGTCGCCACCGTCAATATGTACGTGGCGCTTCCCGCCGAGCATAAGGGCACGCACATGTCGCGCTTTGTGGCGCTCCTTTCCGAAAACCTGGAAGCCTTGTCCGAACCCATGATGCGTGAACTTCTCGCGAAGATGCTCACGCTTCTTGAAGCCGACGGCGGCCGCATCGAAATCACCTGCCCCTTCTTCGTAATGAAGTCAAGCCCCGTCTCGGGCTTAAAGAGCCTCATGAACTACGAAGTACGCTTCGTCGCGGAAAAGGTGAAGGGCGAGACCACCGTCCGTCAGGAAGTAAAGGTTCCGGTAACAAGCCTCTGCCCCTGCAGTAAGGAAATCAGTGAGTACGGCGCCCACAACCAGAGGAGCCACCTCACGATTTCCCTCGTGCTCGCTTCCGACATGACCTTGGAAGACGAAATCCGCATCGCCGAGACGAGCGCCTCCTGCGAACTCTGGAGCCGCCTAAAGCGCAGTGACGAAAAGTACGTCACGGAATACGCGTACGATCACCCGAAGTTTGTGGAAGATATCGTGCGCGACATGGCTCGTCAGTTAAACGCCGACGAGCGCGTTCTTGCCTATCTCGTCACCGCCGAAAACTTCGAGTCGATTCACAATCACTCGGCCTACGCGGAAATCGAACGCGACAAACGCGAAGCATAAAAATTCCGCCGCTGCGTCCGCTAAAATAGTGCGTTTGCGGCGGAAAACTCAGAGGAAAATCCTCTGTCGGGCCGCCTGATTCGGGCGGCCTTTGTGTTTGACGCCCCTCGGACAATTTTCGTTACGCCTTGTTCTGCCGTCGTAAGCATTCATAAGGCGTCTCTTTGCTAATGTTGTACGGCTTGCCGCCGACGGCTCATCCGAAGATGACGATCTTCACCCCAGAAAGCCGCCGCCGGCCCCCGTTCAACGACACGTGTCAATAAGAAAAAATGATTGAAGAACAGAAAGCAGCCCTCGCCGCCCTCCTGGGTGACGCCCTTAAATCCGTCGGCATCGAAGGCGTGACGCCGCGCCTGGATCGCCCGAAGGACGCGCAGCACGGCGACTTCGCGTGCACCGCAGCGCTGCAGTGCGCCAAAATTCTCAAGAAGAACCCGCGCGACGTAGCGCAGATGATCGTGGACGCCATGAAGGCGGACGCACGGTTTGCGGGACTGCTTTCCGCCGTGGAAATCGCGGGCCCGGGCTTCATCAATCTCACCCTCAACAAAGAAGCGGCGTTGGGCATCGTGCGCGACGTTTTGACGAAGGGCGCTGCCTTCGGTACCTCGGACGCCATGGCGGGTAAGAGCGTTCTCCTCGAATACGTGTCCGCCAACCCCACGGGGCCCCTTCATTTGGGCCACGCGCGCCAGGGCGCCTTGGGCGACGTGTTGTCCCGCGTCATGACGACGCAGGGCTACCGCGTGATGCGCGAGTTCTACTACAACGACGCGGGCGTGCAGATTGAAAACCTTACGAAGAGCGTGAAGGCCCGCGCCCTGCAGTTGGAAGGGAAGGCGACGGACGCCGACTTCCCGGAAAACGGCTACCACGGCGACTACATCATGGACATCGCCCGCGACTGGATTGCCAAGAAGCCGATCACGACGACTGCGGGCGACGTAGTGACGCCTTCCGGCGACACCGACGACGATCAGGGCATCCGCCGCTATTCGGTGGCGTATCTGCGCAACGAACAGGACAGCGACTTGAAGGCTCTGGGGGTTGCCTTCGACAACTTCTACCTCGAAAGCTCGCTTTACACCGACGGCCGGGTCGAACGCGCCGTTGAAGCGATCAAAAAGGCCGGTTACACCTATGAAGCCGACGGGGCGCTCTGGCTCAGAACGACGGATCCCGCCTTTGCGTACTTCAAGGACGACAAAGACCGCGTGATGAAGAAGAAGGACGGGCACTACACGTACTTCGTCCCCGACGTGGCCTACCACCTCGCGAAGTTTGAACGCGGCTTTACGCGCGCCATCAACATCCAGGGGTCGGATCACCACGGCACCACGGCCCGCGTCCGCATCGGGCTGCAGGCCGCCTCGAAGACGATGGGCGTCACCATTCCCGTCACCTTCCCCGAATACCTCCTGCACAAGATGCTCCTCGTAATGAAGGACGGCGAGGAAGTGAAGATGAGTAAGCGTGCCGGCACTTACGTGACGCTCCGCGACCTCGTCGACTGGGTGGGTCGCGACGCGGCGCGTTACTTCCTCGTTTCCCGCAAGTCCGACGCCGAATTCGTGTTCGACATCGATCTTGCCGTCAAAAAGAGCGATGAAAACCCGGTGTACTACCTCCAGTACGCTCACGCCCGCATCTGCTCGGTGTTGAAGCAGGCTGAAGAAAAGGGTTGGAAGGTTCCTTCGGCCGAAGAAGCCGCAAAGCTTGACCTCTCCGCGCTTTCGACCCCGCAGGCAAAGGCCCTCATCACGAAGATGTCGGACTGGGCCAATACCCTCACGGTTGCCGCCCGCGATTTGGCACCGCACCTGATCTGCGTGTACTTGAAGGAACTCGCCGCGGACTTCCACGCCTTCTACAACGCCGACCGCGTGCTGGTGGAGGATGAAGCCGTGCGCAACGCACGCCTGGCACTCCTTCTTGCGGCACGTCAAGTGTTGCGCAACGGTTTGGAAGTGCTCGGCATCTCGGCTCCGGAACACATGTAACTCACAGAGGAACGACGAATGCCGGCAAAAAAATCCTTCGGCGCCGCGGCGCTCTTTTGGTCCTTTGCGCTGGGGGTCACCTTGGCGCTCGTCGTCTGCGCCGGGGTCTTCAAAGTCATCAACGACGCCCCGGTACCCTTTGTGACGAAGGTGCAGACCGTTCAGAACGAAGGGGACGAACTGCGTGCCCTCAAAGATCCCAACCAACCCCTTTATAAAGAAGGTCAGGGAACGGAACAGAAGTCGGCGGACGCCGTCGCCACCATCACGGCCGCGGGTACGTCGGACGGCCCTACGACGGCCCCCGCGGATCAGGCCGCTGCTGACGGAAAAATCGACACGATGCGCTACTGGGTACAGGCGGGCGCCTTCAGCCAGAGCGCGGACGCCGAAAGCATGCGGGCACGCATCGCCTTCATCGGTCTTGACGCCGCCATCAACTACCGCAGCGAGGGCGGCAAACGCCTTTACCGCGTGCGGGTGGGGCCTTTTGACATTGCGGCTCAGGCCGAAGAAATCAAGCAGAGTCTCGCGGACAATGCGATTCAGGGCACGGTAATGCGCCTGCAGGACTGATTTTTTTAGAATAAGGAACTACGATGTTCACACGCCGCCGTTTATTGGCTGCTTCGGGAGCGGCTCTTTCGCTCACCGCCCTTCCCTTTACGGCCGACGCTGCCGCCGTTGCCGGCAAGGACTACCTTTTAGTGCGTCCGGCCGTGCCCATGGTGGGCAAACCCGTCATCATTCATGACTTCTTTGCCTACACGTGCCCGCACTGCCTCACTTTTGCGCCCGTGCTGGAAGAATTCGTGGCCTCGCTTCCGAAGGACGGTTCCGTCAAAGTGATTCCGGCGCCCGTTGCCTGGAATTCCACCTACGAAATTTTCCCGCGCACTTACTTTGCGTTTGAAGCCCTCGGAAAACTTCCCGAACTTCACATGCCCTTCTGGGAATGGGTGATTAAGGAAGAACACGACTGGAAGAGCACCGAAGACATGTCGGCGGACGTCACGAAATGGGTGACGGGCCACGGCATTGGCGAAGCCGCCTGGAAACGCACGCTCGCCGGATTCTCGGTCGTCGCCAAATCCCGTCAGGCCTCAGCCCTGTGGCAGAGCTACGGCGTGGATTCGACGCCGTCCGTCGGCGTGGCGGGCAAATATCTCACGGCGCCGCATTTGGCGGGTACCCGCCGCCGCACGATCGACGTGCTGCGTGAATTAATCGAACTCGCCAAACAGTCGGCTTAATTTCAAAGGGGTTACGTCATGCGCATTTTCATCACCGGGGCTTCGAGCGGCATCGGAGCCGAAATGGCGAAAATCTTCGCCGCCCGCGGCGATACGCTGGGACTCGTGGGCCGCAGCGAGGAAAAACTCGCGGCGGTGAAAGCTCAGCTGGCAGGCACCGGACACGAAACCTATGCGATTGACGTCACTGATCGGGAGGCGGTTTACGCCGCGGCCCGCGATTTTGAATCGAAGGGCGCGGTGGACACCGTCATCGCAAACGCCGGGATTTCCATCGGCGTCAAAACCGAATACGCCGAAGACATCGACGTTCTGGAACGCGTTTACCGCACCAACGTCTTTGCGATGGCTTACACCTTCCAGCCCTTCATTGAACCGATGCGCCGGCGCGGCCGCGGGCATTTCGTAGGCACGGGATCGGTGGCCGGCATCCGGGGGCTCCCCGGGAGCGAAGCCTATTGCTCAAGTAAAGCCGCCGTCATCAGCTACCTTGAAAGCCTCCGCAACGATGTCCGGAAATACGGGATCGACGTCACGACGATCTCCCCGGGGTTCGTTCGTACGCCCCTCACCGCCAAAAATCCCTACAAGATGCCCTTCATTCTGGACGCAGATGAATTCGCGCGCCGCGCGGTGAAAGCGATCGACGCCCGCGTCTCCTACCGCACGATTCCGTGGCAGATGGGAATTGTCGCGAAACTTCTGCGGATGCTTCCCAACGGGGTCTTTGACCGGGCCGTGGCCGGACGCGGTGAGAAACCGCGCGCCGGGGAACTCTGAAATCGACGATGCCGGCGGTAAGCCGGCATTTTTCTAACACCTAATCTAACAAAAATCTAGGCTAATCTAACATTCGACGTGTTAGATTAGTAGATTAGGCGATAAGAAAAGCGATTACAATTTCCCAGATCTCGCTGCTTTTTTCACCTTCTTTTCCGCCAGAAGCCTCCCCTCAGGCGACACGCCGCGTTCGTACGCGGCACCCGCGCGGGTCATGATGCCTTCTAGGTTGTAGTCGTCCCACTTGTCGCGATTCAAATCCCGCCTCTCACGAGTCGATAGCGTTGCTTGGGACTATTGGGACGTTCCGTTCCTTCAATCAACCCGCGCTTTTTCAAGTCTCGCAGGTGTGCCGCAACCGTGTTTCTGCTGAATCCTGAGCTTTCCATAATTTCAACGATGGACATAGAACCAACTTTTTCCAATTCGGTCAACAATGCAGCATCAAAATCTACACCATACTTTTCAGATTTCTCGCTGTCGGAAAGTCGCCGCTTAAAGAACGTAATCTGGAAAGCGGACACAAAATCCTTAAGTTCGGCTTCGGGCATTAAGGATTCCTGCAATACTTGGTGAATCTGTAGAAGTCCGGTACCCCGATTTTCAATCACATATCCATCTTCACCGTCAAAGTCTTTAAACGGTGTGAATTCCAAAAGCTGAGACAGCCGCGTGTTCCGTGTAGCAGAAATCCCGTGCGGCAGGCTGTTGAAGGAAGAATCTCCGTAGAGTCCGCCTGGATTCAGAATTTCCAACCGATCTGCATAAAGATTAATTTGAACTTGGGAGCCCTGACCTTCCGGAGAGTAATCACGATGCTGCAGAGCGTTGACAATGGCTTCGCGGCAGGCCAACAAAGGGTAGTCCGTAATCTCTTTACGCAAGGCACCCTGAATAAGTGCTCCCTTATTCATATATTTTTTCAACTGTTCCAATGCATTCATCAGCATTTCCGGAATGGAACCGTTGAGCGGAAGCGAATCGATATATCGGATTGCTTGTCCCTGAGTTTGAGCTTTGGTAACGCCGGGATAGACCGTAAACGTAATATTGAGCCGGGGAAAAAACTGCTGAGGGAATATACCGGCCACCAGAAGTCCCGAGAGCGTGGGAACATAGCGCTTCGAATTATCCTCTGTGGGCACGATTGCGCCGAGCTTCACGAGGATGGCGTTTGAATCCATTTTCCCAAAAAACCGAGGCGAAATTTCTTGATTACGCCGGACGATGGCTCCCAATATCGAAGGATCAAGATCGTCCATGGATGCTTCAGTAACCGGGATTCGATCGTAAGCTGGCTGATGATGAAATTCACGCAACCGATCAACTTCGTAGCTGGTTAATTTCTTATCACCGTCTCCGGTGCGGATAAAAGCCCCCGAGTACATACCTCTTTTAGTGATGTAACAGGGTCTTTGATCCAGCGGTACGGGATCAACAACAGCAACGACAATTTCGTGTTCACCCACAGGATACCGTTCAATGTTGAGATGGCAGGGCGGAGTGAGGTCGCTGCCGATTCTCAATAGCGCGTCATGTATCTTTTTAGCATCAAAGTCAGTAGCCGGTTCAAAATGATGCTTTTCGTCCAACCCCAAGAGGATAGTACCGCCCCCTCGATTAGCAAACGCAGAAATCGTTTCCGCTAAATTTTCCGGCAGGGCCTTTCCGGCCGCTTTCACTTCGTACTTCTGCGTGCCAGAACCAAGTCTTTTCATAGAAATGCCGCGAGGAAACTTGCGACTTTAGTCGCGAGAGGAATCGCGGCAAAGCTTGATTTTTGAAGGACTCCCGTAGTTTTTGCTGAACGTTGTCGGTATGATGAGACACGTGAAGAGGACATTGTTGAACCCAGGGGAATACGTTGAAAGGACTGAACACATCCAAGAACGCCGGCAAACTGGTTAAGTTGACGAAACTTAACCGGACGGTTTGTGTTCGTCTGACGGTCAGCCCGGAGGATTCCGCCAAATTGTCGGAGACCCATGCCCTCTATCGGGATGCCTGCAATTTTGTCGTACCCATCGTTTGCAAAAACAAGGAGAGCCGTTTGTGGCAGCGATTCTCCTTGCACCATGTGGCCTACCCGAAAATCCGTGAGAGGTTCCCGGCGCTGGGGGCACAACTGGCGTGCAACGTGATTCGCTCCGTCTCGTCGGCCTATAAGACGGAATTGGCGAATCACCCGCAGCAGCTGAAACAGCCGGAACTCAAGGCGATCTCGTTTAAGAATCCCTCGGTGCATCTCGATAAGAACACGATCACCTACCGAGATAACGGCACGGTCAGTCTTTACACCCTGAAAGGACGGGTGGAAGCGACGTTGGCACCGGGAGATCGCCAGCGCTTGTTGCTTGCTTCCGGCAAACGCAAAGAAAGTAATCTCGTGCTGCACCGCGGCTACGGAAAACGACCGGATTTCTGGGAACTGCACATCACTGTCGAAAACGATGTTCAGCCCGTTTCTCCCTCAGAACTTCAGACAAAAGAAGTGATGATGGGGGTTGATGTAGGAGAAAATAATAT
>ERZ827156.4982-NODE-4982-length-10328-cov-3.366008_pt1 | contig 10328 bp, 13 predicted proteins | sample MGYA00519919_ERZ827156 | MGnify/ENA primary metagenome ERZ827156 (study PRJEB31778, sample SAMEA3449269) | human gut metagenome | biome: human gut; feature: human-associated habitat; material: faeces | place: United Kingdom | collected 2010/2012 ... | reverse complement strand
AAAGAATTCCGCCTAACCACCATGCACGTCTTCCTGATCTGGCAATTATGTAGCAAATCCGTTCGTCCTTAAATGGTGCATTGCATATTAAAACAATAAATGCAAAGTATAACATAATCTTTGCCAAACCATTTGCAATCGAATTATCCGCAAACAACACTGGAAGAAGAAACGGTGTACTTGTCATTTGATATTGCAGCCCAAATTTTGTTATTCCGCCTAACGTTTTTACAACCAGAAATGCGGATACAATAAATACAAGCCATACACGCGAATCTTTCTTCCAACACAAAAAATGCATTTTAGCAATTAAGATTCCTTCTCTAATCCATTCCACTGACAAACCTCCTTTCCATTGCCTTTTTTACCCCTAATCCAGACAACACCATACAACAACTAAAAAAGAGGAAATTATATATCATTTCGCTATAAGAGGCATTTCCCGGCCGCGAACTAAGTGTACTGTAAGAAAATATCCATGGCAACGAATTGGTACAATAAAATAAAAAATAAAAAGAAAAAAAAGCTGCTCCAATTGCAATATATCCGTCTGGCCTAAAGATCGATACTATAATTGCAAGATAGCATACCGGAATAATAGACAATGCAAGATTAAATGCCATTATTCCCAAATAAATCCATGCCAGTTTCCGATTCATCAATGGCACAAAAATCCCATACGAAGCACTGCCACTTGTTTCAATCACCATAAATGGTGTAAGAAGTATTCCCGCTAATAAAAAGCCCATTATAACCACAACTATAATATACAATGCAACTGAAATCAATCTTGATACAATCATTTCATTCGTATCTGATCGCTGCCTAATATAAGGCAGCACATGATTTTTAATATCACTCGGAACCATCGTTACTGTGCAAAGACTTGTTGCAATCACATATAGTGACTTATAGCGATCAAATGTCAAAGATAACTGAAGCTGATCGCAAATGCTTTGTTTAAACTCCCTAGATAAATAAATTGAATCTAATGAAATTGAATCCGATACCGAAAAAACAGCAATTCCACTTGTAAGCAATATTCCAATCAGCAGTTTTTTTACAGTAAACAGCCTACATAATTCCGATATCAGCATTCCATGTTTGTTTTTTTTAATAAATCGAAACATTTGTTGCCTCCATTCCTGTCACTGCATCCAAATGCAAATAACTTGAAACTCTGCCTTCTTTTTCTTTATATTCCACTGTCCAGCATGGAAAAACCTCTCGTATATTCTCATCGGATTTATATCTTGCAACATGATTCATTGTTACCGAACAAATTATTGCTTCCGACATATCGTTTTGCTGTAGCATCACCTTCGCATAAGAATATGCCTCTTCTGCAGATATTGTATTTTCGACCTTTCCTTCTTTCTCGGGCATTTCTAACATTGGACTGGCCAAAACAGACACAATTTTTCCATCCGTCCTACATACAATAGTAAGATATTCCACAAGTGACAATGGCGAAATAAAATCATCATTATAATTTTGTTGGTAGAAAAGAATATATGCTTCATCTTCCTTATTCCATGAATCTGTTATTTCTTCTGTCTCTCCTAATACATAGGACGGTCCACCATACGGATTTGAAAAAAACTCATTCGATCCATACTCTTCCTCATATTTTATTCGTTGGATAATATTCTGATTCAAATGATCACAATCAAGTGCAATTGCTTCTACATATGAAAATGGTAATTCTGCCGTTGAAATTGCATCTTCACAAATTTTTCTTGCCTCTTCTAGCGATAATCCCTCCAACTGATCCTTATCGTAATAACTGTAAAGTGTTCCAAATGACCATTTTCCATTCGTTAGATCACTTACTTTATTCATAGCATTTTCATAACATTCAGAATATGGATATCGAACTCTAAAATATTGTCCCGTAACACTGACCGTTGCTTTCTCATTCGGATTGTCATCACTACTATATTCCAGAAAACAATAGCCATGTTCATCCGTCACGCTCAATGTATCTATCTGCTCTTTTGTGATGTCTAAAAATGCAGAAGCTATCTTATCCATCTCATATTCCTTAACACGAACCTCCTCCCATAACATTTTATCCATTTCTGAAGCTTCGTTAAGCGTAACTGAATCTTCTGCTATAATAGCTCCCTGATTTCTTTCCTCTGCCGACATATAAATAGAGCGACAGCCAATCATAAAGGGAGCTATGAGAAAAAACGTACATAAAACTTTTTTATCGTGCATATCGACTCTCCCTCTTATCTCATTTGTTCTTCCTGCAAAGCAAGGGCGTCTTTTCAGACACCCCATTTGAATTATTATATTAATTATATTACTGTCCCGAATATGCGGTTCCAGCGTTTGGATTCCATCTTCCAGTCACTGTAAAACCTGCATTTGTTCCTGTAGCGTTTGCTCGAAGCATAACATTCATTGATTTCCATGCGTAATAATTGCCCTTAAAAATATAATTTAACGTAGCAGATGATGGAAACTGCGGAAGCTGATCATGTGAACTCAATTCAACATTATTTGTAACCTGCGTACCAGCAATATCAATGACAAGCATATTAACTGATTTTTTTTGATACAATACCGAATCACGTGAAATATCATCTACAATAATATTAACAACATACTGATATGCTTCCTTATGCGCTGCTGTTGAATTATAGCCTACGCCTTCATCCGCAATATGAAATCTAAAAGTTATATCTGCCGCATAAGCAGTCAGTGCAAATAACATTACCAATGCAATCGTGCCTAATAATGTTCGTTTTGAATTTCTTCCCATATTTTCTACCCTCCTATGTTATCAAATTTATTCTTCTTACTTCTTGCTCCATTGGACTCACCTTCCCTTCTATAATCATGAGTTTCAAGTTCCTTGATTATTTTATAGCACATATCACACTTAAAGTACATGACCAAAACACCATATTTTTTCCTATTTTTCTTTGATTTTGGTCATGTACTTTCTTAAAAAAACATGCTATCATTATTTGTTAGTGACTAATAATTTTAAACATTTTACGAAAGGAGAACGTCACATGAAAAAATTTAAAACAGTATGTCTTGCATCTTTTATTTCTCTTTTGGGTATCACCGCTATTTTCAGTACGATAAAGCCTACAAGCGGCAATGCTTCCACACCTACTACAACACAGGAAGAAAGCACTGCTGCCGAACGACCACTGTCAGATAAACCTGGACAAGATGATAAATAAAATCTTTTCTATTTTTTATATTCTTGTTCTCTTTGTTTCAAAAATATAATAAATTCTCTTTCTTGAAATAGAATCGTAAATTTGAGAGCCTGAAAATATTTCTTCTGATATATTTCAGGCTTTGCTTTTCTTTCTCTCTCATTCCAAGCAATCTCATACAATTCACCGCTGATTCCCTTCGCACTCCCACTCTCTAAAATTTTTTTCATTCCCTTTTTTGCATAAAATATTGCATCCTCATATTTCTCTACATCTCCCAGATAAGTTGCTAATGTCTCCCATAATAGCTGTTTTCCAAGACAAGCACTCTCTTGTCCAATCGTCTCTTTATCAAAGCTTTCAATTGCTTTTCTTAATATCGAAATTGCAATCTCTACTTTTTTATCATCTCTATACGCATTCGCAATATTCTTGATAATTGCAATCTCTGTCCGTGACCAACCATGTTCCTGAATACTCACCGTATCAAATTTTGATGCAGTTTCTTTTATTTCCTTCTGTCTTTTCATTTTTATTTGTTTTCGTTCCAAAATTTGAAAAAAGCGCACATCTATATTGTTCTGCATATGCAAAATAAATTGTCTATTTATTTTGCTTGTTTTGTCTAATTTTCCTTTCAAATCATATATTTTTTCTTTTAGCAAATCATACTTTTCTCTATAGGAACTATCCTGTATCCTCTGGTACTCCTCCACCACATCTGGATCATCACTCTCTAGTAGCAGTGTAACCTTATTTCCACGCTCACCGAGTCTCTCCAGCAGCTTTTTCTTCTTTTTCCAGCGCAGTTTCCGCTTTCCACACTCAAATCGAGAATAGCTTTCCGGCTCCAAAATACCTTCACTTAATTTTGTCTGTGTCAGATTCTGCTCTTTTCTTCGTATCCGAATAATCTCATCTGCTATACGCGCATTCTCAAAAGTAGTCAGCACAAACAGACCATATGGATTGACCTGAAACTCTGCAAAGAGTTCATCTATCATCCCTATCGTCTTTTCCTGCTCATCCCATTCTTCTTGACTGCATTTTAACTTTTTTTCAAAGAACAATCGCTGCTTTAAGAGCGGCAGCAATCCACGAAAGCTCTCCGCCTGAATAGAGTGGTCAATCGCTTCCTGACAAATTTCCATGGCTTTTTCCTGTCTGTTTATGTTCCACTCCAATACAGCAAGCTTCCATGCAGCAAAGGATAATACACGTGTATTTTCTTCTGGATCACCACCTCTTTTTCGCTGTTGCCACAACCACGTTAGAATCTGTATTGCCTTCTTAATCTCTCCATTTTCTTCATAGCCCTGCGCTAGAAGAAAAAGCATTTCCTGCTCATAGACTGCCATCAGTACCTTATGCGGTTTTTGAATCCAAGAAACTGCATCCGATGAATAAATTCGTTTCCATTCTGATTCCATATGAAGCTTTAATGCGTCAGCTTTGCACAATTGTCCTCGCTGTTTTGCCAGTATTACATATCCTTTCATGTTCGCAAGAAAAATTTGATGGATTGCTGCCGTTATATTTTTTACGTTATTCAACAATGCAGCGTATCTCTGGCAGCGTTCTTCTAATTGATCTGCCAGCAGTTTTAGCTGCGCTGTATTTTTGCTTCTCAACCTTTCGTTACTCATGAGCCCATTACTCATGATCTGATTGCTAATCTCACGCATCTCTTTGCGCGCCTTAAACAGATCATACTCTTCCTGCTCTACATAGCACTCATAGATAAGAGGCGAAATCCCAAGACGTCCCAACAGAAAATCCCACGTTGTCTTGTCTGCATACTCATCATCATTCTCGATAAAATTTAAATCCTCAGCAGACATGACTCCCTGACTAAGTTCTTCCAGTGAGATGTTTTTCTTGTTTCTCGCACCTGCTATGAGACGCCCCATAGTATATGGCAGATCTTCCTCCACATCATTCAACGCCATCTTTTTCTCCTCCACACTTTCCTCAAAATTCGCGAAACTACGTTTATTGTAATTATACCAAAATAAGAAAAGGTTCGCAATGAAATTTGTGTTGCAAAACATCAGTTCTAGTATACTTATCAGTCAAGATATGGTTTTAATGTTTGAAGCATCTCATGCATTTTTGTTCCCTCTGTGACAATCAAATGATACTCAGGCTGAATTTTTATCTGTTTATCTCGACGTTTTTTCATCCACGACTTGTTCATATCTGTTTTTTTTCAGAGGTTTTAGACTCATTTCCATTCACCTCCGGTCAACATATTTGCTAAATATGGGTCTGCTCCATATCTTCCCTCCAGATATTGTTTATCATATGCTGCAGTACTATTAACCCTTTCATTATCCTCCCTTCTAATTTCATAGAGAGAATAAATTTCACTTTCATGATTGTCATCTTCTGCTGCAAACCAAATTTCATCTCTGCGAAATACAGTATTTTTCATCGTTGTCACATCATGAGACGTAAATAAAAGCTCCGCTCCTTTTGCATTAAGGACAGGATTTTTAAACATGGCAATAATGTATCGAAGCAGTTTCGGGTGCAACTTAGCATCCAACTCATCAATAATGACAAGGCGCCCCTCCTTTAAAGCAAGCAGAAATACAGGAAGTGCTGCTATTAGCTTCTGCGTTCCATCCGATTCATCCGAAAATCGAAGTTCATATTCCTTTCCCTTCACACAACGTTGCGTGTAAAGATGTTTTTCTGATTCATCAAAACGATAACCAATTAAATCAATTCTCATATCATTTAATGCTCGAACAATATCTTTCTTTATTTCTTCTCCCTCAAAAAGCATAATCATTCTATCAACCTGTGGATTCGCATAATTGCGAATTATACAAGACTCAAACCATCTTTGCACTTCTGCAATTACCGGAATATTGTAATTGATTGCTAAAAAGGACAGATATGGCATCTTAGGATTTACCGATCTGTTAATACTTGATTTATTGATACTTGCTCCAAGTGAAATTTCTGATCCCTCACGTTCAAAAACAGTACCTGTTTTTTTTCCTCCTATTGTACGCCAATGTAATGTCTCATAAACAATTTCCTCTTGTTTCAATGCAAGACAATAACAGTATTCACTTTTTTCCTGACGAAAAAAAATCCGAAATTCTGTTGGTTCTTCTTTCGATTCTTCATCAAACAAAAATGGTTCACATTCTGCTCTTTGCTGAATAATAACACGCTCCCTTGTTTTTTCCAGATCACGTATTGGCTTTACAACTGTAGTGATCAGACATGATAATGCTTGTAAAAGATTGCTCTTTCCTCCTCCATTGGGTCCATAAATCACACCAACAGGAAGTATTTTTCCACTTTTCTCATTCCCCAATAATGTCTGGAAAAACTCTGGTATCGCAGTCGCTTGAAAATCAAATGTTGTTTCTGCTTTATAAGACTTAAAATTTTGAAATGAAAACTGGCACAGCATAAATCATTTCTCCTTTTTTATTTTATTATATAAATATTATTTCCATATTCCAAGTTTTATTTTAATTTTTAGAAAAAAAAATTTTATTTTAATTTTATAGCCATCTTTTTGTATTTTTATTTTTTTATGTCAAAAACAAAAGAGCCAGTGGACGAGAAAAACATTTTCCCGCCCACACTGGCTCATTTTTTCTTGATCACTCCTGCATCAATTTGATACACTTGATCACATAAGATACGAATATCTTCTATAAAATAATTATCATTTGTCATTGCTACAGCACTTTCACTAATACAATTATCTCCTCCAGTTGTTCTAAAAATTAATGTCACTCCAACACTCACCTGATTATAGCCTTCGCAAAAATAAGCAAATGACCCTTTTCCATAATTAGTATAGCAATTCACTTGCTACTTTCACGTCCCCCACTAGCTTACTATGTACATCCTTATTCAAAAGCTCCAAAGAAAAGTAACATTGACGCATTCATTTCAAACATTCCATATCCATCTAATTCTCTTAATCGTACACTTTCTAATGGACTGATCATAGCTCCCGCAACAGTCATATCTGACACACTATCTGGATCAAGGTAAACTTCTCTATACATCTGCTTTACCTGATCCTGCGTTCTAATATCACTCACCGTTCCATAGGTATAACTCCATACACTTCCCTGTGCATTTTCCTGCGCTCCATAAATTTCTTCCAGTTTTTTTCCTATTACACCTTCCTCCTTAACATCATACTCACCCGTTACTTTTTCCAATCCTACAAACTCACCCAGAGTTAATGTAATCTTCATCGGTTGTCCGTATAATTCATATGTGTCAATCATCTCAAATGCCCCATTTCCCTTATCTACAACTGCATATCTCTCAGAAATCTCTTCCTCACTCATCCCCCATGCAAGCCCTTCTATCGGATTTTCCCATATATCTTGTTCCTCTTGTGTCATTGCTGGCATAATAATTTCTTCTGCTGCCATTGTCAACATTCCTGTTAAATCTGTATTCTCTCTTATTACAATACGTCGTGTATCATAAACATCTCCATCTTCCATTGTTTCTTTTTTTTGTGAAGTCCTATAATACCACAACGTATAATCAATCGTAGTTACTGATCCACCCAACCTATAATTCTTTTCAAATGATTTTGCCAATTCTCCCTGAGTACTTACACGATATTTTCCGTCCACAAACCATATCCCATCAATATCCCAGTTCAAATTCATCTGATGCTGTTCGGTGTTCTCATTTTTTGTTTCTCCCAAATGTATTTCAGCCTGATTGCTTTCCTCAGTGTGTTCAGCAAATACTCCCACACTTTGAAGCAATGCTGCTATGAAGGGAAAAAATACTATTATGTAAATTTTTTTTCTCATATCCATCTTTCTCCTAACAAACTCCACAAAATAAATTACCACTGTGCCTCAAGCTGTTCCAATAATATCATTAAATCATAATCCCCAGAAACCGTACCATTCGACAATGATACTATTGTTCCCACATTAAAGCTACAAGCATAAGAACTATTATATACTCTTACATCATCAGTATATAATATATACACCACCGATGCCTTAGGATGATCTATTGTTTTATATCTTTCTATAGGTTCCGCTGATACTGCATTATATATTCCATGCGAATACATTTGTGCTTGTACTACTGAATATGCTGATCCCCCTGTGTATTTAAAATCAAGTCGTTGAACAACTATTCCATTTTCCACTCCAGCTTGATTAAAATATCTGGTATAATACGCTACTATTGTAGCTGCTACATCATACTTTCTCCAAGTTTGCGAATATGATTTTTTTTCAATTGTTCTTGTTGTATTCGAATATTCAAAAAGATCTATTCCATTTTCTACATACTGCTCACAATACGAACCATCATCATAATATTCTCTTTTTATTAATTGACGTACAAGAAGATCTCCATCTTCTGTTATCGTCGTAGAAATTTGACCTGTTTCGTTACTCAATGGTTGTACTTCACCCAGTTCCAGTAATTCCTCAATATCTGTAACATAGTTATATTTTTCAGTATATGTACATTTCTGTGTACTCTCTCCTGCACATACTACAACTAGCGATATTTGTATCAGACAAAATATCAATATAAGACCCCCAAAAATTTTTTTCATATTAATCTCCCTTCTGTTGACTTTGCTTAGTAACACAAATAATAAAAGTATCCTTCCCTTTTTTTTCAAAAAATTCATTCTTTCTGCGATCCATTGGCATCACCGTCCTTTTTTTATTAAAATCGGACATTTCAAGTTACTTGATTATTTTATACCATATATGATATCAAAAGTACATGACCAAAACACCATATTTTTTCTTATTTTTCTTTGATTTTGGTCATGTACTTTCTTTAAAAAACATGCTATCATTATTTGTTAGTGGCTAACTGATTCATTTCTTTATCCTTGTAGTTTTTTATGATCGTGTTGCAAAACAGATATTCTAGTGTTATACTTACCTTGAAAGGAACTTTTACACCGTGCAAATGATAAATGATCTTATATTAAGGTCAAGGATACATTCGATAAAATTCCAAAATTTGGAGAATGATTTTTGAATGGAGGAGTTTTATGGAAAAACCAAATGAACGGCGACCCAGCACAAAAATCCAATGGCATCCTGCTTTCTGTGCCGCAGCCGAACTTGAGCTTCGCTTCAATAAAGACGATCTCGAATTTAAGCGCGAGTACAATCTAAGCAAAAAACCATTGCAAATGGATCTTCTGATCATCGAAAAAAGGAAAGGCGTGCAGATTCAAAATGAAATCGGAAAAATCTTTCGAGGACATAATATCATTGAATATAAATCACCCGATGATGGTATGACAATTGATAACTTTTTCAAGACTCTCGGATATGCCTTCCTGTACAAAGGCTTGGGAGAAAAAGTGAATCAAATTCCGCTAAGAGAATTGACCGTCTCACTTTTTCGGGCATCTGCTCCGAAGGAGCTGTTAAACCAGATTTCTAAAGAAGGATACATAATTGAAAGGCAGTCTCCGGGCATATACTATGTAAACGGACTTTCTGTTCCAACACAGATTGTTGTAACAAATGAGCTAAACTCTCAAAATCATGAAAGTCTTAAAGTGTTATCAAAAAGTGCTCAGACCGATGATATTCAAAGATTCACAGAATTAGCAAGCGCTTTTACCGAACCAGGCGACAAAGAAAAAGCAGATGCCGTATTGCAAGTTAGTGTCGCTGCAAACAGAAAAAACTATGACAAAGTAAGGAGGACTTCGGATATGTGTGAGGCATTGAGAGAGCTTATGAAGGAAGAAATTGAAGAAGAGTTAAAGAAAAACCGAGATAAAGCAATACAAGAAGGACTCGCACAAGGACTTGAACAGGGACGCATCAACCAGTTAATTGATCTTGTTATGCAAAATCTTCTGCCTATCGAAACTGCCGCTCAGTGTGCAAATATGACGCTTGACGAATTTAAGGTTGCAATGGAGAAAAAGGAAAACTAATTAGCAATTCAAGTCAAAAAAGAGCCAGTGGGGACAGGGAAAAAAGCCACTTCAATGTCATTAAAATAAGACATTGGAAGCCACTTTTCCCTGTCCCATCGGCTTAATTTGTCTCCGTCGCAATAATTTTCCCATGATCCATCCGAAATACCGTATCGCAAAGGATTTGTATATCTTCTTTCGAATGACTGGCCAAAATA
>ERZ827156.4980-NODE-4980-length-10330-cov-3.723017_pt1 | contig 10330 bp, 10 predicted proteins | sample MGYA00519919_ERZ827156 | MGnify/ENA primary metagenome ERZ827156 (study PRJEB31778, sample SAMEA3449269) | human gut metagenome | biome: human gut; feature: human-associated habitat; material: faeces | place: United Kingdom | collected 2010/2012 ... | reverse complement strand
TTGCAATATTCTGATAAAAGCTGATGAATCTCATCCATGACCGTGCTGTTCGGCGAATCGTCAAGATCCGTCAATGAAAGATAGTAGCACTGGTTTTCAGAATCTTTATATAAAGTACTGGACAGGCTGTACTTGTTCAGTAACTTTGAAGCAAATGCAACGTCATCGAGAGAAGTAAAAGCAAAGATGCCAACTCCGTCATCGGCGAGTACACGTTTCATATCATTTCCTGAATCTGCTGAAAATGTGGATTTTCCAAAGTCTGAAAGCAGATCTGGAAGATTAGATAAAATGTCTTCATCAGCTCCCGCGAGCTGTCCAGCCAATAGACTTTTTGGCAGTTTTTTATAATGTTCACGGAAATCCTCCGGGTTATCCACTCTTGTGATCACAAGGATCAGACATTCTTTGGATACAGGAATTGCTTCTACCATCAAAGGATTATCCTCATTCGTCTCAAAACCAAGTTCAGTAGCAGCCTTGTTCATTAATTCCCGGAACAGACCTTTTGCCTTCTCAGAACCAAATGCAAGTTCACTTAACAGAGTTTCCTTTCCTTCTAAGTCTTCTTTATTTAAAGTACATCGGATCTGATTATCACTGATACGTTCTATTTTCATAATCATCACTCCTTTACTACTTTGATGTTATTATAGTATTACTTTTGCGGTGTGTAAAGCTTTTTCAAGAAATTTACAATTTTATCCATAAATGACTTGAAATAATTTCCAGTTATGTATATAATTACATTATGTCGCGACAAAACTTACATTTGGAGACAGTGCGGAATTTTTATATACCACAAGTAACACTGAACGATGTAAGCGATCATCTTTTTAGAATTCAGGAGGATGATCGAACATGTAAGTAACAATTTAACATCTGCTTATGATGATTGGAGGGCAGGAATGACGAGTCATGATGAATTATCTTATTACCTGTCACAGGGACTGGCAATCCGTGTGGACGGCATTACGATCAGTGATGTAAATCTGGAACATATAAATCTAATACTCAATGAAGATGATTCTTACATGAAAGAGTATGTCAACGATCAGGAAGGAGAGATATACGCCATAGAGTATCAGAAAATTAAAGAATAATATAATTATGCAAAGAGCATATAAGAGCCGGGATCATGAATTCCCGGCTCTTAACTTTACAGGAAAGTTCTATAAAGTTAAAAAGCCCTCCGGTCAGTATCCATTCTTCAATTCCTTCCATCCAGATAATTTTTAAGTCCCTGATAAATACATTGAGCAGCCTTCTTCTGATAAGAAGAACTCTGCAGCAGTTTCAGTTCCTCTGGATTTGATAAAAAACCACACTCAACAATGACGATCGGATAAGGATTGTCACGAAACAGATAGTACTCAGCATTCGACTTTGCCTGCCGATGATTGCTGGAATCAAGCCCCTGAATCAAAGCATCCTGTATAGAATCCGCAAGCAATTTTGACTTTTCAGACCCCTGTGGATAGAAAACCTGTGCTCCATGAACATCACTGCTTGGATAACTATTCTGATGAATACTGATCACAGCCGAAGGATCATTTTCAAAAATAATCTGCTTACGATTTGCAAGATCACTACGTTTTTGATTATCTTTTGAATCCGCAAGATTATAATCCCCATTTCGAGTCATATATACTTTAAAATTGTTCTTTTCAAGAACTTTCTGCAATTTTAAAGCAAGAGAAAGATTAATATCCTTTTCCAAAATATCAGGATCCCCCACCTTCCCAGGATCAGAACCACCATGCCCGGCATCGATACAGATCACATTTTGATTTTTGATAGTTTGGGCAACGAAGATCGGGAATGTAATAGAAGAAACAGACAATAAGACAACAATCAGGAGAATACCCCAGAAGAGGAAACGGTTTTGGGTGTTCATGATAGATCCCCTTTCTTTCTAGTATATGAAGAAAAGAAGTAGAAATTCTCATATACAATCCCCACGACTACCTTTCAAATCAAAATTTTACAAAGAATCAATTCCATGCTATAATTAATCCAAATGGCTATATTTAATCACACCCTAAACGATTAAAAGTCAGGAGATACAAAAAATGGAAACAAAACTTATACAAATTAGCAATATCAAAGACTCATCAAAGGACATGGAAGAAGCCGCTGCTCTCATAAGAGAGGGTGAGCTTGTAGCGTTTCCGACAGAGACAGTATATGGTCTTGGAGGGAATGGTCTGCTTCCTGATGCGGCGCATAAGATATATGCAGCGAAGGGAAGACCTTCTGATAATCCTTTGATTCTTCATGTATGTGATATGAAGATGGTGGAGTCTTTAGTAAAAGAGATTCCAGACAATGCAAGACGTGCGATGGAACATTTCTGGCCGGGTCCTATGACGGTGATCCTGCAGAAAGCGGATCAGGTACCGGATTGTGTGACAGGAGGGCTTGAGACTGTGGCGATTCGTATGCCGGATCATCCGGTGGCGATTGAGTTGATCAGAAGATCAGGAGTGCCGATTGCGGCACCAAGTGCGAATACGTCTGGAAGACCTAGTCCGACAAAGGCGGAACATGTGATGGAAGATCTTCATGGAAAGATTCCGATGATCTTAGATGGAGGAGCTGTTTTGGTAGGTGTAGAATCAACGATCATTGATTTTACAGAAATAGTTCCAGTGATCCTAAGACCAGGATGGATCACAAAGGAGTCCATGGAAGAATTTCTTGGGTGTGAAGTATTGATGAATACATCTTTAAAAGCAAGCGATCACGGAATTCCAAGAGCACCTGGAATGAAGTACAAACACTATGCACCAAAGGCGGAGATGGTGCTTGTATTAGGCGATGATCAGGAGAAAGTCGTTGATCATATCAATCAGCTTGCGAAAGAACAAAAGGAACAGGGTAAGAAGATAGGAATCATTGCATCGGATGAGACAAAAGACCTCTATCAGGCAGATGAAGTTGTTTCTGTTGGAGAGAGAGCACATCTTGAGACAGTGACAGCACATTTATATGATGTATTGAGAGAATTTGACCATAAGGATGTTGATATGATCTATTCCGAAGGATTTGAAGGTGAACCCTTAAGTGAGGCGATCATGAACCGTATGGTAAAAGCAGCAGGACATGAAATCCTCCGTATTTAAAGAAGGAGAATATTTTGAAGAAAATAATAATGGTAAGTACGAATAATACGTGCCGAAGCTTTATTGCGGAGTCACTGCTTCGCCAGTATCTTTTGGATGCACACCAGAAGAATGTGGAAGTGATCTCAAGAGGTTTAGTCGTATTATTCCCAGAACCGGTCCATGTCAAGGCAGCAGACATGGTAATACACAAGTGTGGAATAGAAAGCCTTGATTTTCAATCGGCACAGCTTACACAGGAAGAAGTAGAAGCAAGCGATCTGATCTTAACCATGACAGAAGAGCAGAAAGAGAAGATCCTAGAAGAATATCATGGATATAAAGAGATTGCGACACTGAATGAATATGCCAGAGTGGAAGGTGCGATCATCGATCCTTACGGCATGGAAGATGACGACTACGAGCGCTGTTTTGAACAGATTGCCCGTTTAGTTAAGAAAATATGGCAAGAAAGACTAGGAGGAAACAAAATGATAGGTATTGGTAGTGATCACGGTGGATATGCATTAAAACAGGCAGTTATCAAACATCTGGAAGAAAAAGGATATGCAGTGAAAGATTATGGATGCTATTCAGAAGAATCCTGTGATTATCCAGTTTATGCAAAAGCAGTAGCGAATGCAGTCAAAGACGGAGAAGTAAAACAGGGAATCTTAATCTGTGGAACAGGAATCGGAATCTCTATTACAGCGAATAAGATTAAGGGAATCCGTGCAGCACTTTGCAGTGACACATTCAGCGCACATGCAACAAGAGAACATAACGATGCAAACATTCTTGCAATGGGAGCACGTGTTGTTGGAGAAGGTTTAGCACTTGATATCGTTGATACATTCCTTGAGACAGAATTCTCAAATGATGAGAGACATATTCGTCGTATCAACCAGATTGAAGACTAAGACTTATAGAAAGATTATATAGACGTTATATAAATAAGGAAGATATGCAGATGAGAAACGGATAAAATTCATCGTCTGCATGTCTTTTTTTATGTACAAAAACCTTATAAATTTCAAGAAAAACTCATAAAAAACAGAAAAAATTTATCAAATCTTAACACGAAAAAAAACTGACCAACTCTCATTTCTATATACCGCAAACCCTCGTGTTTTGGTGCTTTTTACTAAATTTCGACATGCTTCTTTGTGAGTATTAAACAAAAAACAAACACAATCTTAACGCAAAAAGAATTGACAAATAAAAATTAGAGGCATAAAATAACTTCCAGAACAAGGGTGTTTACAAGATATAGCGTAGACACTCTTTTACTTTTGCAGAAATTAACCCTTGGATTTCTGCAGAAGAATAAAATTAAAGAAGGTGAGGAGAAAATGGGTTCATTGGGAGATTATCTGATGGAAGAGCTCTCACTTAAGACAAGCTTTACGATCCCCATCGGCGGAGGTATTCCAGTACCGCAGTCAGCCGTAACAACATGGGTGATCATGGCGATCGTAGTGTTGCTCTGCATCATATTCGTACGGAACCTGAAAGTCATACCAGAAGGACCGCAGGTTTATGTGGAAGCCTTAGTCGGTTTCATCTATAACTTCATCGGTGGTCTGGTCGGCAAAAAAGGGAAACGTTACATACCGTTTCTTGGAACAATTCTGATCTATCTTGCGTGTGCAAATATTTCGGGATTTTTCAGAGCGAAACCGCCAACGAAAGATCTGAATGTTACCGCAGGATTAGCGATCATCAGTTTGTTTTTGATCATATATTCTGGAATCCACGAAAAAGGATTGAAAGGATATATACACAGTTATGTGGAACCTATGCCAATGATGGCGGCCATTAACATCCTTGAATTATTTACAAGACCGTTATCACTGTGTATGCGACTTTTTGGAAATGTCTTAGGAGCATTCGTTTTAATGGAACTGATCACACATATCGCACCAGCGATCGTGCCATTGCCATTTAGCTGCTACTTCGACTTTTTCGATGGATTGTTGCAGGCATATGTATTTGTATTATTAACATCACTGTTTATCAGTGAATCAATTGAGTAAAAATGTATCAATAACAGATACACAAAATTAAATTTTATTTAAAAGTAAAAGGAGATTAGAATTATGGGATTAGCAGCTATTGGAGCAGGAATTGCAGTATTAACAGGTTTAGGAGCAGGTATTGGTATCGGTGTTGCAACAAACGGAGCACTTGGAGCAATCGCAAGACAGCCAGAAGAAGCTGGAAATATCAATAAAACATTATTACTTGGTTGTGCATTAGCCGAAGCTACATCAATTTATGGATTAGTTGTTGCGATTCTGTTAATTGTAATGAAATAGAAGTAGGAGGCGGAAGATATGTTTCTGAAATTAGACTGGGGCATTATCTGGCCGATCGTCAACATTGTCGTATTTTATCTGTTGCTTAGAAAATTCTTATTTGGTCCAGTCAGTGAGATCATGGAGAAGAGAAAAAAAATGATCTCAAGCGACTTAAATGAAGCAGCACAGACGAAAGCTGAAGCAGAAGAGATCAAACAGGAATATGAGAAAAACCTTGCACAGGCAAAGGATGAGGCAGGACAGATCGTTTCCGACGCAAGAGCAAGAGCTAAGAATGAATACCAGAACAAGATGGATCAGACAAAAGAAGAGATTGCTCTTATGAAAGAAAATGCCCGTAAAGATATTGAAGCTGAGAAACAGAAGACGATCGCAGGTCTTCAGACAGAGATCGCAGGAATCGCACTTATGGCAGCTTCGAAAGTTGTGGAAAAAGAAGCAAATGACAAAGGCAATGAAAAGCTTTTAGATGATTTCCTGAAAGAGGCAGGTGTCTAGCATATGAAGAGAATTTCCATGACGTATGGACAGGTATTGTTTGAACTTGGGATCAAAAAAGAAAGTTTACAAAAAGCGCAGGACATGCTTCATGAAAATGAAGAGCTTTTAAGCGCATTAGAGAATCCAACGATCACAAAAAAAGAAAAAGAAAATGTGGTTGAGAAGTTATTTTCTGATGATATCAAAAGTTTCTTAAAAGTTGTATGTGACAATGATGATATCGCTTGTTTTGACGAGGCAGTTGAGTATTATGATGAATTAAAACGCAAGACAGATAAGATCATCAAGGCAGAGTTTGATTATGTGACAATGCCAAAAGACGAACAGCTTGAGCGAATCAAACAGTACCTTATGAAACAGTATCAGGCAGATGAAGTTGATCTTACTTTAAAAGAAGATAAAGATTTAATCGGTGGTTTCGTACTGAAAGTCGGAGATCACGTTTATGATAACAGCCTGAGTGGTAAAATGAGAAAATTACAGCAGAAACTTACATGGAGGTGAGAATCAGGTGAGCAGTATCAATCCAGAAACAGTCGTTTCTGTATTAAAAGATCAAATTGAAAACTATGACCAGAAAACTGAGGTCAAAGAAGAAGGAAGAATCATTCAGATCGCAGACGGTATTGCAACAGTCTATGGTATGGACCAGGCAATGTATGGAGAACTTGTTATCTTTGAAACAGGTGTCCATGGACTTGTACTGAATGTTGAAAGAAACTGTATCGGTTGTGTTTTACTTGGTTCCGATCATGGATTAATGGAAGGATCTAAAGTAGCAAGAACCGGTGTACAGGCAGATATCCCGGTTGGAGATGCTATGATCGGACGTGTCGTTAATGCAATCGGAGAACCAATCGATGGAAAAGGTGAGATTAAAACTGATGAGAGAAGACCAATCGAACATGAGGCAGCAGGAGTTATCGACAGAAAATCTGTTGACCAGCCATTACAGACAGGTATCTTAGCGATCGACTCTATGTTCCCAATCGGACGTGGACAGCGTGAGTTAATTATCGGTGACCGTCAGACAGGTAAGACATCTATCGCAGTTGATACGATCTTAAATCAGAAGGGACAGGATGTCATCTGTATTTATGTAGCAATCGGACAGAAAGCATCAACAGTATCACAGATCGTAACAACATTAAGTAAACATGGTGCTATGGATTACTCTATCGTAGTATCCGCATCTGCAAGTGACCTTGCATCTTTACAGTACATTGCACCATATGCAGGAACAGCGATCGCAGAGCATTTTATGCATCAGGGAAAAGACGTTTTGATCGTATATGATGATCTGTCTAAGCACGCCGTTGCTTATCGTGCAATTTCCTTACTGCTAGACCGTCCACCTGGACGTGAAGCTTACCCTGGAGATGTATTCTACTTACATTCAAGATTACTGGAACGTTCATGCCGTTTAAGTGATGAATTTGGTGGTGGATCTATCACAGCACTTCCAATCATCGAAACACAGGCAGGAGACGTGTCCGCGTACATCCCTACAAACGTAATCTCTATCACAGATGGACAGATCTTCCTTGAAAGTGAGTTATTCTTCTCCGGTGTAAGACCAGCGGTCAATGTCGGACTTTCCGTATCACGTGTTGGTGGAGCAGCCCAGACAAAGATCATGAAGAAAGTAGCCGGAAACCTTCGTATCGATCTTGCTCAGTACCGAGAACTTGAAGTATTTACACAGTTTAGTTCAGACCTTGACGAAGGAACAAAAGCAACATTAAATTATGGATCTCATCTGATCGAACTGTTAAAACAGCCACTTTACCATCCAATGGCATTACATAAACAGATCTTACTTCTGTTTGCAGCAGGCCATAAGATGTTAAATGATATTCCACTCAAAGAATTAAAGGCAGAGACAGAAGAGATGACAGCATTCTTTGAACAGAAATATCCAGAGACAGTTAAGAAGATCGATGAAGGCAAAGTTTTAACAGACGACATTGCAAAAGAGATCCAAGAGGCGATAGAAGCCTATTTAAAGTAGGTGATCACTATGGCAAATATCAGAGAAATTAAAACAAGGATGAACAGTATCGAAGATACATTAAAGATCACAAATGCGATGTATCTGATCTCATCTTCCAAATTAAAGAAAGCAAGAAAGCAGTTAGATGCCACAACTCCATACTTTGAAATGCTTCAGGCATCTCTGCTTGATATCATGGCACATACGCCAGATCTTCAGCACATTTTCTTAAACAAAAGAAAGAAAGAACATCCAAAAAAAGGATATCTTGTGATGACTGCAGACCGTGGACTTGCCGGGGCCTATAATCATAACATTACAAAAATGGCAGAAGAGAATATTAATGAAGATGATAAACTGTTCGTGATCGGATATATGGGACGTAATTACTTCGGAAGAAGAAATGCAGCCCAGATGGACGAAGATTTCTTCTATACAACACAGGATCCTACGATCTACCGTGCAAGAAGAATTGCAGAAAAACTGATCGAGGAATATGTATCAGGAGAACTTGATGAAGTCTATATTATTTACACAAAGATGATCACATCCATTACCTCAGAACCAAAGATGATCCGTGTGTTACCATTAAATCCAGATCAATATGAGTTCGCAGGCAAAGGAAAACGATCACATATGACAGAATTTCAGCCATCCGTAAAGGCGGTACTTGACCGTCTGGCACCAAACTATATCAAAGGACTTGTCTATGGTGCGATGGTAGAATCATTTTCCAGTGAATTAAACGCCAGAATGATGGCGATGGAAGGTGCAAGCAAGAGTGCGAGAGAAATGATAAGATCACTGGGACTTATGTATAACCGTGCCCGTCAGGCAGCGATCACTCAGGAGATCACTGAGGTATGCGCCGGAGCCAAATCATTAAAGAAAGAGTAACAGTGAAGGAAGGGAAATAAAATGGAAAAAGGAAAAATCGTACAGATTCTTGGTCCAGTAATCGACGTAGAATTTGAAACTGAACAGCTCCCTTTGATTCATGACGCCTTGACCGTTGTTAATAAAGGAAAAGAAGTTGTTATGGAAGTAGAACAGCATATGGGTAATCGTACTGTACGCTGTATCTTATTAGCAGCCAGTGAAGGACTTCACAAAGGAATGGAAGTCACAGCAACTGGCGGACCAATTAAAGTTCCAGTTGGAAAACAGACACTAGGACGTATGTTTAACGTACTAGGAGAAGCAATCGATAAAGGTGAGCCTGTTGAGACAGAAGAAAAATGGGCAATCCATCGTGAACCACCTAAATTTGAAGACCAGAGCCCTGTTGTAGAAATGTTTGAGACAGGTATCAAAGTCATCGACCTTTTAGCACCATATGCAAAAGGTGGTAAGATCGGTCTGTTCGGTGGTGCCGGAGTTGGTAAGACAGTCTTAATTCAGGAACTGATTCATAATATCGCAACAGAACATGGTGGATATTCCATCTTCACAGGTGTAGGGGAACGTTCAAGAGAAGGAAATGACCTCTGGAATGAAATGACAGAATCCGGAGTTATCAAAAATACAGCCTTAGTCTTTGGACAGATGAATGAGCCACCTGGATCTCGTATGAGAGTTGCCCAGACAGGACTTACAATGGCAGAATATTTCCGTGATCAGGAAAAACAGAACGTGTTATTATTCATCGATAACATTTTCCGTTATGTACAGGCAGGATCAGAGGTATCAGCGCTGTTAGGACGTATGCCATCAGCCGTAGGTTATCAGCCAACACTGGCAAATGAAGTTGGTGCTCTACAGGAACGTATCACATCTACAAAGAACGGTTCTATCACATCTGTACAGGCAGTTTATGTGCCAGCCGATGACTTAACTGACCCTGCTCCAGCGGCGACATTCGCTCACTTGGATGCGACAACAGTATTGTCTCGTTCCATTGCGGAACTTGGTATCTATCCAGCGGTGGATCCTCTGGACTCTACAAGCCGTATTTTGGACCCACATGTACTTGGTGAAGAACACTATGCAGTAGCTCGTGGCGTACAAGAAGTATTGCAAAAATATCGCGATCTTCAAGATATTATCGCAATCCTTGGTATGGACGAACTTTCAGAAGAAGATAAGCTTGTAGTTTCCCGTGCAAGAAAAGTACAGAGATTCCTTTCACAGCCATTCTTCGTTGCTGGACAGTTTACAGGTCTTGAAGGTCGTTATGTACCAATCAGCGATACAATTCAGGGCTTCCGTGAAATTATTGAAGGCAAGCATGATGATGTTCCGGAAAGTTACTTCCTTAATGCCGGAAGTATCGATGATGTTTTAGCCCGCTGTAAGTAAGGGGTGAAAGTGCATGGCAGATGAAAAGATGTTCAAATTAAGAATTATTGCACCCGACCGTGTGTTTTACGAGGGCGAAGCCTCTTTTCTTGAGCTTGTAACAAGTGAAGGAG
>ERZ827156.4972-NODE-4972-length-10346-cov-2.204839_pt1 | contig 10346 bp, 10 predicted proteins | sample MGYA00519919_ERZ827156 | MGnify/ENA primary metagenome ERZ827156 (study PRJEB31778, sample SAMEA3449269) | human gut metagenome | biome: human gut; feature: human-associated habitat; material: faeces | place: United Kingdom | collected 2010/2012 ... | reverse complement strand
GGCCCTTCACCACGGGGATGCACAGGTCATGCTCGGCAAAATCGGCGTAGCAGTTCAGCTGCTGCTCGGTCTCGGCCTTGGCCTCCTCGGCGGTTTCATGGATGGTATGGCCCTCCTGCCACCAGAATTCCCGGCTGCGAAGGAACGGGCGGGTGGTCTTTTCCCAGCGGATTACCGAACACCACTGATTATAGAGCATGGGCAATTGGCGGTAGGTCTGCAAAACGCTGTGCCAGTGGTCGCAGAACATGGTCTCGGAGGTGGGACGGAACGCAAGCCGCTCCTCCAGCTTTTCACTGCCGCCCATAGTGACCCATGCCACCTCAGGCGCAAAGCCGTTGACCAGCTCTCCCTCCTTTTTCAGCAGGTTTTCGGGGATCAGCGCGGGCATCGCCACATTGACGTGGCCGGTTTTCTTGAATTCACTGTCCAGAATGTGCTGGATGTTTTCCCAGATGGCGTAGCCGTATGGACGCAGGATCATAAAGCCCTTCACGCTGGAATAGTCGATCAGTTCTGCTTTTTTGCAGATATCGGTATACCACTGGGCAAAATCGTCCTCCATACTGGTGATCTGTTCAACTTTTTTATCCTGTGCCATGATGTTTCCCTCAACTTTAACTTACAGTATTGGGGCAAAATACCCCTTATTGGAACTTGTAATACTTTATTTTATCGTCTTTCAGCGGTATTGTCAACATATTCAGCCCAAGATCCGAACCATGCTGTGCAGGCAATTAAAGCAGAAGCCCGCCTGTGTGGATTCAAAAAATCCGGCATGACAGAGCCTATCAACGGAAAACGGCAGGCTGCCCGGTTTAAAATTGCCGCATACCTGCATACTGAGTGTTCCAATCAGCTGGTGATTTCGACTGCGGCTTTTCGGCCAATTCATGCCATCTGTATATATTTCGCGGAGAGGTAAAGCCGCAAAGGGGCGAAAATCATATTTTGAACAGAAAAACGTGAAATCCTGCCTGCATACCGATTATAAATTCTGTCGAAACACCATAGACAATGCCGTAGCTTTTTCCAAACAGCTGTGCTATAATATTTTTTCAAGATTTTCCCGGAAGGAGGGACACGATGCATCGCCCTTTAGCGGACGAGATCCGTCCGAAAACATTGGATGAGGTGGTAGGCCAGCGTCATCTGTTGGCTCCCGGCGGCGTTCTGCGCCGTTTGATCGACGCGGGGACGGACGCCAACATGGTGTTCTACGGTCCATCCGGAACCGGGAAAACCACCGTGGCCAACATCATCGCCGAAAAGACCCATAAGACCCTTTACCGTCTGAACGCTACCACGGCTTCCTTACAGGATGTAAAGGACATCATTGCCGACGTGGGAACGCTGCTGGCCCCCGGCGGAATTTTGCTATATCTGGATGAGATCCAGTACTTCAACAAAAAGCAGCAGCAGAGCCTGCTGGAGTTCATGGAGAACGGCCAGCTGACCCTCATTGCCGCCACCACGGAGAACCCCTATTTCTACGTCTACGGCGCCCTCCTCTCCCGGTCCACGGTCTTCGAGTTCAAGGCAGTGGAGCCGAAGGAGGTCCAGATCGCCGTGGAGCGGGCCCTGGCCATCGAGAAGGGCCGGGCCGCCCTGCCCCTCCGCTGGGAGGAGGGCGTCCCCGCCGCCATCGCCACCGCCTGCGGCGGCGATGTCCGGAAGTCCATCAACGCCGTGGAGCTCCTCTGCCAGGCGGCAAAGCCCCGGGACGGGGAGCTGTGCCTCACCCTCTCCGACGTGGAGCAGGTGGCCCAGCGCAGCGCCATGCGCTATGACCGTGGCGGCGACGCCATGTATGACCTGGCCTCCGCCCTGATGAAGTCCCTCCGGGGCAGCGACCCGGACGCGGCTCTCCACTACCTGGCCCGCTTCCTGGAGGCCGGGGACCTGGTGACCCCCTGCCGCCGCCTCCTCTGCTCCGCCAGTGAGGATATCGGCATGGCCTACCCCCAGGCCATCTCCATCGTGAAGGCCTGCGTGGATACCGCCATGCAACTGGGGCTACCGGAAGCGCAGCTGCCCCTGGCCCAGGCGGCCATCCTCCTTGCCACGGCGCCGAAGTCCAACAGCGTGGTAGAGGGCATCGGCAAGGCCTGGTCGGACGTGAAGCACGGCAAGACCGGGGACGTGCCCAGAGAGCTGCAGAACGTCCACGCGGACTCCACCGGCATGGAGCGGGAGCAGGGCTATCAGTATCCCCACAGCTATCCCGGCCATTGGGTACGCCAGCAGTACTTGCCGGATGCCATCAAAAACGCGCACTACTATGAGTACGGCGACAACAAGACCGAGCAGGCCGCGCGGCGCTACTGGGAAGAGATTAAAAAGAATTAAGAACTCCGATTTCGCCCAGTTTCACCCAATATACAGTGTATGCTTGCAGCATGAAGCCGCAATATAAGGAGGTTTTGTGATGCAGGCATTGAAAAGCCAGACCGCGCTCAGGCGCGGCGGCATAGTATATCTGCGGACGGACGAGCTCACACCGAACCCCGTCCAGCCGCGCAAACGCTTTGACGATGAATCGCTGGAGGAGCTGTCGGGCAGCATAAAGAGCTACGGCATATTAAACCCGCTCACCGTACGTCTGCGCTGCGGCAAATATGAGCTCGTGGCGGGGGAGCGCCGCCTGCGCGCGGCGAAGCTTGCGGGGCTGGAGGAAGTCCCGTGCATACTCATCGACGTGAACATGGAGGACGCGAGCCTCATCGCGCTGGTCGAGAATCTGCAGCGGCGCGACCTGGACTTCATCGAGGAGGCGCTGGGCATAAGCCAGCTCATCCGCATGTTCGGCATGAGTCAGGAGGAGGCCGCGCGGCGCATCGGCAAATCGCAGTCGGCTGTCGCAAACAAGCTGCGGCTGCTGAAGCTGCCGAGCGACGTGCTCGAATCGCTGCGCCAGAATGGCCTGACCGAGCGGCACGGCCGCGCGCTGCTGCGCCTGCCGAATCCCGTCGCGCAGCGGGCGGCGCTGGAATATATCGTTGACAACGGCCTGACCGTCGCCGCGACGGACGCGTACATAGACGCGCTGCTCTCGGCGCCGGAGGAGGCGGAGCAGAAAGACGAGGAGAAGCCGGAGAAGCGGCGGACCTTCGTGCTGAAGGACGTGCGCGTGTTCCTCAACACGCTCTCCCGCAGTATCGACCTGATGAAGCAGGGCGGCATCGACGCCGGTATCCAGCGCGAGGAGACGGACGACTCGCTGATCCTGACGATATCCATCCCCAAGGCGCGCCAGCCCTCGCAGAACGGGTAAAATTTTCGATTAATAGGACAAATCACCGCCTTCGTATATTTTACAAAGGCGGTGATTTTATGATAAGCTATTTTTCCGAGCTACGGTATAAGGAGGTCATCGACGTCAACAGCGGCTTCCGGCTGGGCTACGCCTGTGACATGGAGTTTGACGACGCCGAGGGGCGCATCGTGTCACTGGTCACGCCGGGGCGCGCGAAGTTTTTCGGCCTGCTTGGCCGCGAGGATGACTACGTGCTGCCGTGGCAGAGCATAGTCCGCATCGGCAGCGACATAATACTTGTAGACTGCAAGGGCGAAGTCTCCCGCCGCAAGCGCCGCCGGCGCAGCCTGATCTGATATTTTTGTTGGCAAACCGGCGCTTTTGCGATATACTCAATTATATATAGAAATACGGAGGAAAAGCGCATGAGGATGATCCAAACCTTTCACTCCGACTATTCGGTTGAGCAGGTCAAAATGCTTCTCTCGTCGCTGTGTGAGAAATTTTCTTTTATCGTTCCTACAGAAGGCAGAATCGGATATAACCTGCACGGCCCGTTTCTTACGCTTATATATGTTCCGAAAGAGATGCGGATGGTCAGAAAATATAAAGCCCTTCTGCTCCAGGGACGGGATGGCAAGGCTGTGATCTACGGTACATATTGGATCCCGATATGGGAAGTGCCGTTTTATGCCGCCGCGATGGCGCTGCTTGCATTTTTCCTCTTAGGCGCTTTCGCCGTGCTCCCGATGGTGATTGCGACATTGGTTAGTGTCCTGTTTGGGGAACTTGTCGGCGGTGCAATAATACGCAAAGAAACACAAGTCGCAGAATTTATTAAAGATAAGCTCAATTGTACGCAGGAATGAGCAAAAAATTAAAATCAAGCATATTCAAAGGAAAAATTCAAATGGAAAACACTGAGATAAAAAGAGAACGCGCGGTGCTGGCGGGACTGTCGGCGGCGAGCATGGACGAGAGCGAGCGCTCCACCGAGATATCCATGGAGGAGCTGGCGGCGCTTGTCGATACCGCCGGCGGCGACACGGTGGCCATAATAATGCAGAGCCGCCCGACGCCCGATCCGCGCAGCTTCATCGGCGACGGCAAGGTGCGCGAGATGAAGGAGCTTATCGCAATGAACGACTGCGACCTCGCGGTGTTCGACAATGAGCTGACCCCGTCCCAGATGCGCGTGCTGTCCGAGGAGCTGGGCGTCAAGGTTCTTGACCGCTCCGGCCTGATACTCGATATTTTCGCCCAGCGCGCGCAGACCCGCGAGGGTCAGCTTCAGGTTGAGCTGGCGCAGTATAAATATCTGCTGCCGCGCCTGACCGGTATGTGGACGCACCTTGTGCGCCAGACCGCATCCGGCGGCTCCTCGCCTATCGGCACCCGCGGCCCCGGCGAAACTCAGCTTGAGACCGACCGCCGCCACATCCGCCGCAAGATACAGAAGCTCGAGGAGGAGCTGGCCGCGGTGCGCAAGGTCAGAAGCACACAGCGCCGCCGCCGCGAGAAGAACGACATGCCCGTCGTCGCGCTCGTCGGCTACACGAATGCCGGTAAATCGACGCTTCTGAACTGCCTGACCGGCTCGGACATCCCAGCAAACGACAGGCTATTCGACACGCTGGACACCACGACTCGCCGTCTGCGGCTCGACGAGACGCAGGAGGTGCTGCTGTCCGACACCGTCGGCTTCATCCGCAAGCTGCCGACGCACCTCATCGAAGCCTTCAAGGCGACGCTTGAAGAGCTGAGTTATGCCGACGTGCTGCTGCACGTTATCGACATCTCGAACCCGGAGTGGGAGGCGCAGGCGCGCGTCGTGGACGGACTTATCAGCCAGCTCGGCGCGAGCGAGACGCCGTGCCTGCGCGTGTTCAACAAGTGCGACGCGTATATCGGCATCCTGCCGCACGGGGACGACATCGTTTGCATCTCCGCCAGAAGCGGCGAGGGCGCGGACGCGCTGGTCAGCAAGCTGCTGGAGATGCTTGACCGCGGCAAAAAGCAGGTTAAGCTTGAGATACCGTACTCCGACGCGGGGATCGTCGATCTGCTCAAGCGCGAGGCGGCAGTGCTGAGCATGGAGTATACCGACACCGGCATCACCGCCGAGGCCATCGTCACGCCGGACGTGCTGGGGCGCGTGAAAAAATATATCCCCGGCTACGTCGAGCCGAAGGAGGATTGGGAATGAGCGTTTTCGAGACCGAACGTCTCGTGATGCGTCCGTGGCGCGAGGACGACGCGGAAAATTTATATAAATACGCAAGCGACCCCGAGGTCGGCCCCGCGGCGGGCTGGCCGGTGCATACAAGCGTTGAGGACAGCCTGCGCGTGCTGCGGGAAGTTCTTATTGAGGAGAACACATGGGCGGTGACGATAAAAGCGAGTGACGAGCCGGTCGGCAGCATAGGCGTGTTCCGAACGGAGGCTCCGAACGGGAACGGCGCGCCCGAGATAGGGTACTGGATAGGCAAGCCCTTTTGGGGCTGCGGCTATATACCCGAGGCTGTTCGAGCGCTCATTGACCGTTGCTTTGACGAGGGCGCGGAGAGCGTCTGGTGCTCGCATTTCGCGGGGAACGACAAGTCGCGCCGCGTGATAGAGAAATGCGGCTTCAGATATGTGATGACGAAGCCGTGGCAGCCGACGCCGGAGGACACGCGCGACGCATTGTATTACAAGATAACTCGCAAGGAGTGGGAGCATGACTGAATATTGCATCCCGACCGCGCCGGGCGAGGCGAGCTTCACCGAGAAGCGCTCCGAGTTTCTGGGGCATGTGCGCCCCGTGGAGAGCGAGGAGGAGGCGCGCGCCTTCGTCGCGGAGATGAAAAAGAAATATTATGACGCGCGGCACAACTGCTGGTGCTACATAATCAAGGACGGCCCTGAGCGCTATTCCGATGATGGCGAGCCGCAGGGCACGGCGGGCATTCCGATGCTGGAGGTGTTCCGGCGCGAGGGTGTGTGCAACGTCGTCTGCGTCGTGACGCGGTATTTCGGCGGAATTCTGCTCGGCGCGGGTGGGCTTCTGCGCGCGTACACCAAGAGCGCGAAGGACGCGCTTGACGCTGCGGGCATATCCGTTGTGCGGCGCTGGGTCGAGACGGCGCTCGACTGCTCGTACGCCGCGGCCGAGAAGCTCAAGCAGGAGATAACGGCCTTCGGCGGCATCGTCGCGGGGCTGGATTACGGCGCGGCGGTAACGATACATGCGTACATTCCGGAAGAATCGGCGGAGGATTTCAAAGCGCGGATATTCGACGTCAGCGCGGGCGGCGTGACGGTGCGCGTCACGGGCGAGGATTTCCGCGCCGTCCCGCGGGTAAAGTGAACTGCCGGGCACACTTTGGCGCCCCTTTTAGGTAGCGAAGCGGCGGCGCGGTAGTGAATGACATGCTGGTAGCATGTCAGAGCCGCGCCGTGACCGAGCCGCAGCGAGACGCTGTCAGCGAAGCTGACTGAGGGGTCGCCAGTCTATTGATTATTGCCAATAGGGAAAAGAAACCATGCACTATATGTCACTACGTCTGCATACTATAACAAAAAACGCTCTGCGTTCCAAACTGTTCGTTTGAAACGCAGAGCATTTTTATCAGCCTTCGGCGGGTGTCTGCTGGTAGAGATCGAGAAATTCCTCAAAGCAAAGGCCGTTCTCCATTATGTATGTCGCCGCCTCGACGCCGACATAGCGGAAGTGCCACGGCTCGTACATGATTCCGGTGATGTCCGACTTGCCGTCGGGGAAGCGGACGATGAAGCCGTACTCCTGGCAATGCTGGCTCATCCACTGATAGGTAGCGGTGCTTTCGCACTCTTCGATGGTCTTGGGGTCACGGTAAACGTCGGTTATGTCGCAGGCCAGACCGGTCTGGTGCTCGCTGGTGCCGGGCTTGGCGACGATCTTTGCCGCATCCTCCGGACTGTAACCCTGACCGATCTTGCGGTTGTAGAGTTGGGTCTGCAGCGTATAGTCCCGGTATCCGGAAGACAAATATACACTTAGCCCCTGAGCACGTGCTGCCGCTACAAATTCACGCATAGGTTCAATTATGCGTGAATCCAGAGGCTGCCCCTCAAGGTAATCGATGGTTGGAGCATAATCGCCGATATCGTGTGTGGGATTTGCAAGTATGAACTCCCAGCTAGTTATATCAATGTCCGGCAGGGAATTCTCGACCGGCTCCGGAGATGGTTCCGGCGTCTCGACCGGCGCTTCGGTGACTTCCGGCGTTTCCACCGGCTGGACTGTCTCCGCCGGGGTCACAGACGGCGTGGCGGCGGCCAGCTCCTGAAACTTCTTGCCGTTAGTCCTTGCGCTGCCGGTGAGGTACAGATATATACCGAGCAGAATCAGAAGAACTATCCCAAGTATTATGCGAATGGTTTTGTTTCCCTTCATGTAAGCCTCCATACTATATGCTCAACAGCGGCTTGCGCTGTCCAAAATGCCGTACGCGATAAATATACCATTTTGCGGCATGATGGTCAACTTAAATTTGTTGAAGTGTGCCGCCGCTTCTGGTATAATTACCCGAAAGGGGGCTGATCGTATGAAACTTACATGGTGCGGACATTCCTGCTTTCTGCTAGAGAGCCGTAGCGGCTCGGTCGTGTTTGACCCGTATGCGCCCGGCAGCGTTCCGGGGCTGGTTCTGCCGATGCTGAGGGCGGACGCCGTGATATGCAGCCATGAGCACGCGGACCACTTTTATCCCGAAGGCGTGGAGCTGAGCGGGCGGAAGCCCGATTTTGAGATACGGCAGTTCGACTGCTGGCACGATGACGCGAGAGGCGCGAAGCGCGGCAAAAACATGATGACGCTTGTGGAGGCGGACGGCCTGCGCGTGCTGCATATGGGCGACCTTGGGCACATGCTCAGTCCGGAGCAGCTTGCGGCGCTTGGCCGCGTGGACGTGCTGATGATCCCGGTCGGCGGGTTTTACACCATCGACGCGCGGCAGGCGGCGGAGCTTGCGAAAAAAATCGCGCCCGCGGTGACGGTGCCGATGCACTACCGCGGAGACGGCTTCGGATATGACGTCATTGCGCCGGTCGGGGACTTCCTGCGGCTGATGGACAATGTAGTCATGCTCGACGATAACGTTATCGAGCCGGAGAAGCTTGACGCGCCGGTCGTCGCCGTCCCGAAGTGCCCGCGCGGTTGACATCACCGCGGATGTAGTATATAATATTCCTACATAAAAGATAGGGATTAAAGAATTTGGAGAGACAAACAATGGCATATCGAAGCCTCCCTTGGATCGAGCGATGTACCGGCTCCCGCATAAAATGTTACGGCGCATCAATCAATGTAAACGAGGGAGAAGTATGTTTAAAGATTTAAAAGAAACAATCGAAGCCTATAAGGCGCGCGATCCGGCGGCGCGCAGCTCGCTGGAGATATATTTTCTGTACCCCGGCCTGAAGGCCGTGCGCAGCCACCGCAAGGCGCACTGGTGTTATGAGCACAACCTGAAGTTCTTGGCCAGATTCATCTCGCAGTGCAGCCGTCACCGTACGGGCATAGAGATTCACCCCGGCGCGAAGATCGGCAAGCGGCTGGTCATCGACCACGGCATGGGCATCGTGATCGGCGAGACCGCCGAGATCGGCGACGACTGCCTGATATATCACGGCGTGACGCTTGGCGGCACGGGCAAGGACGTCGGCAAGCGCCACCCGACCATCGGGGATAACGTGGTCATCGGCGCGGGCGCAAAGGTGCTCGGCCCGTTCACCGTCGGCAGCGGCAGCAAGATCGGCGCGCTGGCGGTGGTGCTCAAGGCGGTGCCGCCCAACTGCACGGTGGTCGGCAACCCCGGCCGCATCGTCCGCCGCGAGGGCGTCGCGCCGCAGATTGATCTGGATCACGTGCACCTGCCCGACCCGATTCGGGAGCACATCGTCGCGCTGGAGCGCCGGGTGAGCGAGCTGGAGGAACAAATGCATAACCATTACGGTACAACCGTATTCAAGGAGGATATTCAAGATGATGCAGATTTATAACACGCAGACGCGCAGGAAAGAGGAGTTCAAGCCCATCGAGCCGGGCAAGGTGCGCATTTACTGCTGCGGCCCGACGGTCTACAACTATTTCCATATCGGCAACGCGCGCCCGTTCATCGTGTTCGACACGCTGCGCCGCTATTTGGAGCACAAGGGCTACGAGGTCAAGTACGTTCAGAATTTCACGGATATCGACGATAAGATGATCCGCCGCGCCAACGAGGAGGGCATCTCCAGCGAGGAGGTCGCCAAAAAATACATCGCCGAGTACTTTACCGACGCGCACGCGCTCGGCGTCCGCGAGGCGACCGTGCACCCGAAGGCCACCGAGAACATCCAGCAGATCATCGACCTCATCACGACGCTCATCGACAAGGGCTACGCCTACGAGGTCAACGGCGACGTGTACTACCGCACGCTGAAATTCAAGGACTACGGCAAGCTCAGCCACCAGCCGATCGAGGATCTGCAGTCCGGCGCGCGCATCGACGTCAACGACATCAAGGAGAACCCGCTCGACTTCGCGCTCTGGAAGGCCGCCAAGCCCGGCGAGCCGTCCTGGGACTCGCCGTGGGGCAAGGGCCGCCCCGGCTGGCACATCGAGTGCTCGGCCATGTCCAACCGCTACCTCGGCAAGACGATCGACATCCACTGCGGCGGCAGCGACCTCGCCTTCCCGCACCACGAGAACGAGATCGCGCAGTCCGAGTGCGCAAACGGCTGCACCTTCGCGCATTACTGGCTGCACAACGGCTTCCTGACCATCGACAACGAGAAGATGTCCAAGTCCAAGGGCAACTTCTTCATGGTGCGCGATGCCGCCAAGCAGTTCGGCTATGAAACCATCCGCATGTTTATGCTGAGCGCGCACTACCGCACTCCGCTTAACTACTCTGCTGAGTCGCTTGAGATGAACAAGGCCTCCCTTGCCCGTCTGTACGAGGCCCGCAATAATATGGAGTTCCGCATCGAAAAGGCATCCGGCGACACCATGACCGCCGAGGAGACCGAGAAGCTGGAGGCTCTGAAGGGCTACAAGCAGAAGTTCATCGATGCAATGGACGAC
>ERZ827156.4967-NODE-4967-length-10355-cov-4.291553_pt1 | contig 10355 bp, 9 predicted proteins | sample MGYA00519919_ERZ827156 | MGnify/ENA primary metagenome ERZ827156 (study PRJEB31778, sample SAMEA3449269) | human gut metagenome | biome: human gut; feature: human-associated habitat; material: faeces | place: United Kingdom | collected 2010/2012 ... | reverse complement strand
GGATTGATAATCAAAAGCCATGGATGATTACGATTGGAGACAATTGTGTTATTACATCAGGAGTAGTTGTTTTATCTCACGACTATAGCTGGATTGTCTTAAAAAATAAATATGGTGACATACTCGGAAATATTAAAGAAACAAGAATAGGCAATAATTGTTTTGTAGGTATGAATAGTATAATACTATGTGGAACTCAGATCGGTAATAATGTAATTATTGGTGCAAATTCTGTTGTTTCAGGTGAGTATCCAGATGATTGTGTAATAGCTGGTAATCCTGCTAAGATAATTTGTACGTTAGATGAATTTCGAAAAAAGAGAAAAGAAAAATTTGTTAATGAAAGTATTAAATTTGCACAGCTATATTATCTAAATTATAAAATGGACATACCTAAAAGATATTTAAAAGAGCATTTTTATGTTTTTGAAAATAGAATTGATAACTTAGATAACGTATTTAAAAATGAACTAGGTGATATATGTGACAATAATATTGTTATAAATAATTTTAAAAATAACAATCCATATTTTGAAAATTATGAAAATTTTATAGAAAAGTGTCGTATAACTGATCACACAAAATAAGTTATTTGAAAAATATAGATGGAGCGAAGAAGCTGATGGTTAGTGTAATTATTCCAGTTTATAAAGTTGAAAAATATTTAGACAGATGTGTAGAAAGCGTATGTAATCAAACGTATAAAGACATTGAAATTATTTTAGTAGATGATGGTGGAATTGATAAATGTCCACAGAAATGTGATGAATGGAGAAAAAAAGATCAAAGAATTAAGGTAATTCATCAAAAAAATATGGGACTATCAGAGGCTAGAAATAGAGGATTAGAGTCATCATGTGGAGAATACGTTATATATGTTGATAGTGATGATTATATTGAAAATGATATGATTGAAATATTAATGACCTTGATTGTAAAATATGATGCTGATATTGCTATATCTACATATAGATTATCCCAAAATGAAGATTTTAAATCATTTAGATTAAGTGGCAATGTTATGGTAGAAAATGCAGAAAGAGCAAACAAAATTATATTTGAAAATGGTTTATGGCAGGCATGGGCTAAGCTAATTAAAAGAGATATTGCTTTAAAATGTAAATTTCTTAAGGACTTGATTTATGAAGATTATGAAAATACTCCAAGATTATTGTTGATGTCTGAAAAAGTAGTGTTTTCAATGGATGGAAGATATGTATATACCGTTAGAGATGACGGGATTATGGGAAAGAGAAAAAAGATAACGAACGATGATTTTGTAGCGATAACAAGTCAATCAATTGAATTATATGAAGCATCAAATTATTCAGAATCATGTAAGCAGTATATGTATGCTTTTTTATTTAAGCAATTAATTTATAATTATAATAATATGTTGAAAGGAACAAACAATTCCAATAATAGTTTTGCTTTAAAAACAAAAAAACTATTAAAAGAAAAAAAATATATATGGATAAAATGTGATTTGATTAGCAGAAAAAGGAGAGTTGCTTATTTTCTAATTTTAGGCATGTCCTTTTTCTATGATTGTATATATAGAATAACACATAAGTAATAAATTTTGAGCCGTAATTTCTAGGATGATGATTTTCTATAAGAGTTTATATTGTAAGAGGATGATTAGGGAATAGTTTTAGTTTATATAAAGATTTATGATGATTAAATAGAAAATTTTATGTGTTATTAATTAATAATCAAATGGTTATCCTTACATCATTGGTTAATGACGAGGTAATTTTAAAATGTGCAATATAGAATTAAAAGAAGACATTAGTGACTTAATGAGAGATACTATGATTGGTGTTCTTTCAGGAGATATTAATCCACTTGATGTATTAGTGGAGTTACAAAAAATTGGAAAATCAATTCCTGATATTTTATTTTATAAGAATATTGAATGTATGTTGAATGGCTTGGATAAGAAAGGTACTATTAAGAGAAAAGTTGGGAAAAAATTGGCTGAAAGTAATTATGGTGCGGATTCAGGATTTATGCTGTTAAAATATTTGGAATCGTATGAGTATCCTGAAAAGGGAAAGTGTATGGCATATTTATTGGATTCATTGAGTCGTGATTTTATTAGTGTTGATGAGTGCCTTTTATTTTGCAAATTAATTAAGGATTTGTCCGTATCGGCATTGATGTTTCTAAAAAAGAATGTTCATAAGAGTGTTTTATATCACATTACGGAAGAAAACCTTTTTTTAATAAAAGAATTGAAGAATAATGCTCTAATGTATGATGCTTGTGATAATGGGATTGCATTTGAATTAGAGGCATATTATTTGGATAAATTTGCTCTGTCATATGATGATGACAAATATGGTTATTCATCAAAAAGAGATGGAATTCCGGAGGATGATAAACTTCCTAAAGTGGTGGTTAATTTAACTACAAATGAAGTAGTATCACACAGATAAATAATATCATATGAGAGGTTTAAGATGGATAGACTTTTATTGTTAATGCCTAGATTTATGGATTATGAGAAGAGCCTTAAAGAAAACTTGAATAGAAAATATGAGGTTTGCTGGTTGGACAGTGATGAATTTGACCGGGAAATATTAGATAAGTTTTATAAATGTAATAAAATTCGATGGGGGATTAGACATTTATTTAGAAAGTATTTTAATTATGACTTGGAGAAGGCAGAAGCGTTTTTCTTAGAAAACGAACTTGGCAAAATATGTCTTGAAAAGAATTATTTCTCAGTTGTTTTTTGTATTAATGGACCTTATTTATCAGATGAGTTTTATAAAAAGGTAAGAATGTTAAATCCGAATGCAAGATATATATATTATGCATGGGACGATGTTAGTAATTTGATTAAAAAAAATCATATTAGATATTTTGATGAAGTTTATTCATATAACATAATTGAATGTAAAAAAAATAAGTGGAATTACCTACCTGTTTTTGTTCAAGAATCGGGTGTAGGGCATAGTAAAGAAGACAAATATGATATTGTATTTATTGGCTCTTTAAATGATGATAGAAGAAAAATTGCTGATGATTTGTACGAAAGATATTCGTCGATTTATAGATTATTTATTTATTTATATGATAAAAAAAATGTTGGAGGAAGATTTTGCCATAATTCACCACTTACAAATAAACAATATATTAGTATTATGAGAGAATCCAAAGCAATTTTAGATGTTCCACAGATATGTCAAAAAGGTCCAACTACACGGGCATTTGATGCGTTATTGACAGAAACAAAGGTTATTACAGTTAATAAATATATGAAATATTATCCTGTTTATTCAGATAATATGATAATCGTGGATAGGGATAATATCAATATACCAGATAATTTTATGGCTAAAGAATATGTAATAAATAGCTATCACTCATTGTCAATTGATATGTGGATAAAAAAGATTGGATTATAGATTGTAGGGAGGATAATAATATAATGAAGATATTAGTTATCAATTGTCATTGTGATAATAGAGGAGATGAAGCCGCTATTCATGCAATGGTAGATGAATTAAATAAATTATATACAAATTTGAGCATTACACTAGCAATACGAGGGATTGGAACACGATATCCTAATATGCCTAGTAACGTCAAGATGATACGCCAATTTTGTCCTGGATCTTTTAAATCAAAAATTGCACATAATATAGCAATTATTACGAAAGGGACGTTAGCATTATCACATAATGAAAGAATACTTGTAAATGAGATAAAAGATTCTGATATAGTAGTGCATGCGCCTGGAGGACCAAGTATTGGAGATTTATATTATGATGATGAACCATCATATCTATCGATATTTGATTTAATAATATCTATGAATAAGAAATATATGTTTTATGCTCCATCTATGGGTCCTTTTAAGGTTGAAAAGAGAAATAAGTGGAGAAAAAAGATACTCTGTAAAGCAACAGCTATTGTTGTAAGAGATCCCATTTCATATAGTTATGTCAATAATTTTGTCCCAGAGAAAAAACCAATATTAACATTGGATTCTGCGTTGCAGCATGATATAGATTTGACATCGAATAAAGTTAAACTAGATAAATATAAAGAATTATGTAGTTTTATAAAAAACCACAAAAAATGTATCGGTGTAACAATCACAGATTTGAGTTGGCATCCTAAATATTCAAATAATGAAATTAAGATAAAAATTAAAGAAACTTTCACAAATGTATTAAAGAATTTTGTACAAAATGGTTACGGAATTGTTTTTATTCCGCAATTGTATGGATTAGGAAATGATTATAATTTAATGAAAGAGTATTGTTTTGACGAGGAAAATTATTTTGTTATTTGTTCTGATGACGAAAAATATGATACATATTTTCAACAATATGTTATTGGATGTATGTATGCTGTTATTGGAATGAGATATCATAGTAATATTTTCTCAGCAAAAATGGGGACGCCATTTATTTCTATTTCATATGAACAAAAAATGCAAGGGTTTATGAAAAAAATGGAATTAGATAGGTATTGTATTTCTTTGGACAAACTTTCAGATGAGGAATTAAAAAAGAAATTTTCGATTTTAACTGATAACTATGATGAATATAAAAAATATTTGATTTCAGTTCATGACAAAATGAAAAAAGAATCTTATGAGACAACTAATATTTTAAAAGATATTTTGTTATAAAATACAATTTATTAAAAATAGATATAATAATATAGGTAAAAATAGATATGAACAAAACGAAAAATGCTATGCGAAATATAATATTTGGTATGGGTTTAAGAATATATCAAATTATTGTGCCGTTTTTGATGAGAACAGCAATGATATACTTAATGAGTGTAGAATATTTAGGATTGAATAGCCTATTTACTTCAATTTTACAGGTGTTAAATTTAGCTGAGTTAGGTGTAGGATCTGCAATGGTGTATAGTATGTATAAGCCTATTGTTGATAAAGACACATCTACTATTTGTGCATTATTAAATCTTTATAAGTTGTATTATAGATTTGTAGGATTAGTAATTGCAGTTATAGGTTTATTGCTGACTCCGTTTATACCAAAACTAATTAGTGGTGAAGTCCCAAATAATATTAATATTTATATTTTATATTTATTTAATCTTGCTGCGACAGTTTTGACATATTGGCTTTTTGCATATAAAAATTCATTACTACAAGCACATCAAAGAACTGACATTGTAAGTAAAGTTACTTTTTTTACTACAACAATTCAGTATGTGCTGCAGCTTTTTGTATTATGGTGTTTTCATAATTATTATTATTATGTCATTGTAATGTTAGTTACACAAATATTGAACAACTTAATTGTTGCTTTTTTAGCAAATAAAATGTATCCAGAATATAGAGCTAAAGGAAAACTAGCACCAAAAATTGTGAAAAGTATTAATCAACGAATTAAAGATTTATTTACAGCAAAATTGGGAGCTACAATTGTTAATTCAGCAGACACAGTAGTTATTTCAGCTTTTTTGGGGTTGACTATATTAGCAAAGTATCAGAATTATTATTTTATAATGTCTTCTGTTATGGGAATATTAACCATAATTTTTAGTTCATGTTTAGCTGGTATAGGAAATAGTATGATTACAGAAACCATTGATAAGAATTATAATGATTTCAGAATAATTACTTTTCTAATTAATTGGATAGTAACAATATGTATGAGTTGTTTTGGATGTCTTTACCAACCTTTTATCATTTTGTGGGTAGGAAAGAAATATACATTTGATACTTTAGTTGTTGCAATGTTATGTGTTTATTTTTACTTTGTAATAATGCAACAGATAATTGGAATGTATAAAGATGCAGCTGGAATATGGCATCAAGATAGATTCAGACCGCTTGTTGCGGCTTTAGTGAATTTAACGTTGAATTTAATATTAGTTAGATGGTGGGGAATATATGCTATTATCTTGTCAACACTTATTAGTTATATAGTGGTAGCAATACCTTGGATGATAAGCAATGTTTTTAAATATGTATTTAAAAGAGATTGGCGAAAATATACTGTTGATATGATATTTTACTTTTTTTGTGCATGTATAATTTCTGTTGTTTGTTTTGTTATTTGCAATTTTATTACATCTAGAATAGGTGATTTTTGGAAGTTAGTTATTAATGCCTTGTTATGTGTGATTATCTCGAATGTTTTACTTTTTATTATATTTAGAAAAAATATCTATTTTAAACAGATGTTAGATTTAATTGATAGAATTACAAAAAGAAAGTTTAATAGAATTTTAAATATTTTTAGATAATAATTTTATTATTAGGAGGCTTTTATAATGATAGATTCTATAATAAAAGATAGATGTACGGGATGTGAGGGATGTGCTTCGGTCTGTCCTACTAAATGTATAGATATGGTACAGAATTATGAGGGCTTTTTTATGCCTCAAGTTAATTCAAATAAATGTGTTAATTGTAAAATGTGCATTAATATATGCCCGGTTATTAATTATGACAAAAATCATAGGAATATTGTGGACAAAAAAACTGCGTATGCCTTTAAATCAAATAATGATGAATTTAGAAGAATATGCTCTTCAGGAGCTGTATTTCTATCTCTTGCAACTTATTTTATTGAACACGATGGCATTGTATATGGTGCTTCATTTGATGGAAGCTATAATGTTATTCATAAATCGGCTACATCAACAAGTGAAGTGATTGAATTGGCAGGTTCTAAATATGTACAAAGTAGAATAAATGATATATATCTTGAAATCAAAAATAAGCTTGAACAAGAAAAAAAAGTTATTTTTTTTGGCACAACTTGTCAAGTTGAGGGATTACGTGCTTATTTAGGAAAAAATTATAATTTTTTATATTGTGTTGATTTGATATGTATGGGAATACCTTCTCCGTTGGCTTGGGATAAATATTTGGATACATATTATAAACGCTCTGAAATAAAAAAGATTAATTTTAAGGACAAAAGTTTGGGGTGGCACAAATTCAGCTTTTTATTGGAAAAAAATAATGGTACAAGTATTTCGATTCCGGGGTTTGATAATACATATATGCAATGTATGTTTAAAGGATTTTCTATAAGAAAATCATGCTTTGATTGTTGCTTTAAAAGTGAAAGTAAGATAGCGGATATAACAATAGCTGATTGTTGGGGCTGTGAAAATTATATATCAGAGTTAGATGATAATAAAGGTCTTTCAATGGTAATTTGCCATTCAAATAAAAGTGATGAATTAATAGGGATTTTAAAAGAAATGGGAATAGTAGAAAGATTTGAATATAGCAATGTTTTAAAATATAACTCAAATTATAATAATTCTACAACCACAAAGAAGGGAAGAAATATTTTTTATAAATTATTGTATATTTATCCGGTATTGGCATTTGGTGTTATGGGGAAAAATCCTCAAAATAGTTTTTTAAGAAAAGTATGTAGTAAAATAAGATCGGCAATAGGAGATTAAAAAAATGACAAAAATACTTATTTTAGGCGGTTCGGGGATATTAAGCTTAGATGTGTTAAATGAAGGATTGCGTAGATCATATGATATAACCTGTATTACAAGAGGTATTAGGGATTATAGATTACCAAGAGGAGTGAATATTATTCACGGTGATGTTAACAAATTAGATGGTGTAGTAGATGGGTTGGATAATAATTATGATGCAATATTTGATTTTTTGTCGTTTGATGTTAAAGGACTGAAGTATAAACTTGATTATTTGGCTACAAAATGTAAACAGTATTTCTTTGTTTCTTCATCTGTTGCATATAGTTTTGAAGATGAGGTTATTACTGAGAATACAAAACTAGGAAATGAATATTGGGACTATGGAAGCAATAAAGTTAAATGTGAACAGTTCTTGCGGGATAACTACAAAAAATATGGAATTATATTTACTATTATAAGACCATATATTACATATGGTAAAACAAGAATACCTTTTGGAATTATACCAGTTAATGGAGAGTATTGGTCTCTTGCAAATAGAATTAATTATAAATGATAAGCCTATATTGTTGTGGGACAATGGCAAAGCAAAATGTACATTAACAAATACAGTTGATTTTGCCAAGGCATATATTGATTTAGTAAATAATCCAAAAGCATATAATGAAGCATTTCATATTACATCAGGTGAAGTCTTGACATGGAACGAAGTATTACAGTATGTTGGAAAGGAATTGAAAAAAAAGCCTATAGTATTTTCTGCTTCAACAGATGATATTATTAAAGTTTTACCTGAATATTCAGGGGTTTTATTGGGAGATAAAGCAAGAGACAGAATATTTGACAATAGCAAAATCGTGGATGCGGCACCAGACTTTAGAAATTTTAAGCCGTTTGCGGTTGGAATAGCAGAGACTATAAAAAATTATGAGAGTAACCCACGAGAAAGAACCATTGATTATGAATGGGATGGAAGGATTGATTGGGCTATTAATAAGCTAGCAAAGAAACAAGGCATAAAATTGGATAAATTAAAATTAAGATTTAGATCTTCGGAGAAGGTTGTGTCTTTTAAAGACAAAATCTCGTATTATTGTGGCAGATATCCAACATTAGGTAGATTTTGTAATTATATACGTAAGGGATTATCTTTTTTTAAAAAAATTTTACGATATTTTAAAAAAAAATGTCCAGATAGGATAAAACGTATAGTCCTGAGAAAACCGGAGAGTGATTTGAATATGGCATTTCACTATTTAGGAAATAATTGCAAATTATGTAATTGTGACTTTGGTAATGACTTGAAACTTATTTCCATAGGTAATAATGTTGTTATAGAGGATAATACAAAGTTTATTAATTATAGACCGACAGCAGAATTTTTTGATGGTATAATTGATAATGGAGAGAATCAGAAGTTAAGAAATTTAGGACCAATTGATATTGCGGATAATGTTTATATTTGTTCAAATGTCATATTATATCCAAATGTTAAAATTGGTAAAAATTGCTTAATATTAGATGGTAGTGTTATAACCACTTCAATTGAAGAAAATTCAGTTGTTATGGGAAATCCTGCACGGGTAATTGCGAAGATAGATGATTGGTATTTAAATATAAAAAATATTAATTTAAAGTATCCTTGGTATAATAAGAATATAAGTCATGATGAGATTGTTCGACAAAGAGAACAATATTTTTTCGAGGGAAAGCAACATGAATATTAAAAAATTATTTACAACAAATTTCTATAAAAATAATAATAGAGAATATAAGGAAAGAATAAAAAAGGATTATTTGATTAATCAAGAGTTTAGAGGTGGGGGATTAACTAAAGAATTTTTACATGGATATGAATGGAAATATATAAATTTATATCGAAAATTTCAAGCGAATCAAGATAATATTTGGGGAAAATGTTATCGATGGAAAATGAAGAAGCTGGAAAATAAGACAGGTTTTAGTTTTGAGGATAATATTACAATAGGAGATGGTCTTATAATAGGACACTGGGGAAAAATCGTTATTAACGGTCAAGTGCAGTTTGGAAATCAAATGTTTATAACACATGGTGTAACTGTGGGGAGAGACATTAGGGGGAAAAGAGCAGGTGTTCCAAAATTTGGAGATAGGGTGTGTATACGTACAAATTCAACAATTGTAGGTGGAATACAGATTGGAAATGATGTTTTAATAGCTCCTAATACATTTGTTAATTTTGATGTTCCGGATCATTAGATTGTTATTGGAAATCCTGCAAAAATTCATCATAGAGACAATGCTACGGAAGGACATATCCCTAATATAACTTTCTAAAATAGTAAGGAGTATATTATGGACTTGACGAATATTTAGTGGTATAGTACCATGGGACTATAAAGCGTATTTTAAAGGAGGGTAACTAATGAGAAAATGTAAATTAATTATTGAAAAAATAATTGCAAGCTTTATTCTGTGTGGCTGCTTGTTATTGGAATCAACTGCGCTGGTTAGTGCAAGTGAGTGTGGACTGTACGGTGTTCAGATTTTACATCTTGTCAGTCAACCTATTAACTGTAGCGTATCAGTAGGGAGTCAGGCAAGATTTGCGGTAAAGGCAGAGGGAACCGGACTTAAATACCAGTGGCAGGTAAAATTCCCTAACGAGAGCTGGAAGAATTCAGGCTCAACAACAGCAACAACGGCAACATACAGCTTCACGACAGAGGGAAAGCATAATGGAATGCTTGTGCGCTGCATAGTAAAGGATGCAAGTGGAAATAGCGTGACGAGCAATGAGGCAAAATGCAGTACATCAGCGGCGCTCAAGATAACAGGGCAGCCGTCCGACTGCATCGTACCAGTAGGAAGCCAGGCAAGATTTGCGGTAAAGGCAGAGGGAACTGGACTTAAATACCAGTGGCAGGTAAAATTCCCTAACGAGAGCTGGAAGAATTCAG
>ERZ827156.4961-NODE-4961-length-10373-cov-3.283970_pt1 | contig 10373 bp, 10 predicted proteins | sample MGYA00519919_ERZ827156 | MGnify/ENA primary metagenome ERZ827156 (study PRJEB31778, sample SAMEA3449269) | human gut metagenome | biome: human gut; feature: human-associated habitat; material: faeces | place: United Kingdom | collected 2010/2012 ... | reverse complement strand
AGCCAGGCCAATACACCTACGAAAAACAGTTCCTGCGTAAAAAGCACTGCCAGCCTGCCACTGGTATATCCTACCGCCCTCCGGATGCCGATTTCCTTCTTTCTCTCATAGATACGGGCGGACATCAGAGTAATCGTGGCGATCATGACAACAGAAATAATCAAAACGGCACCGGATAACCAGATAAAATTGTCCTCCATCGCTTCATCATATGCTGCTTTCAAAACTGTATCCACCGTTTTGGCACTTACATCTACCTTACAGAGATCTCCTGCTGTTTCTACCGCCTTAATGGCCTCTTTTTCCGTTACCCCTTCCGGAATTGACGCATACAGATCCTGAAGTGTGTTGCTCTTCACTCCACTTTCCACAACAACTGTGTTTTTCAGCGAAACATAACTCTGGGATACAAGGTTGTCGTTAAACCACAATCCCTGCGAATCTGTCATTCCCTGAAGAATATAGCATTTATCATCTATATCTGTTATGATCTGTCCCAGTTTTAAATGATGTTTTTTACAAAGATCCTGGGAGATCCAAATGGATAAAGGATCGTTTTTTGAACCCTTCTTATCCTGGTCAAATTTGACCTGTGATACTTTTTTACCACTGACCACCGGTATTTCCTTCAGCCACTCCAGATTGTCAGACAACATAATACTATCCAATTCTTCTCCACTTAGAGATGGGCTCTCAAACAAATGATTTTTAAATCCACCTAGTTTGTCTACTTTTCCTGATGCAAGCAGGTTCTTTTCAAAAGAAGATAAACCTGCTTCCATGTCCTGTGCGTCCACCTTAATATTCAGGGTTTTACCGACATCCGCCTGTATATCTTTTCTTACAACCGAAAAATACTGGAACACTCCCTGGTACAACACATAGGCATCTGTCATAAACATCAAAGCAATAAATAACTGCAGAAAAAGGAGAAAATTGGACCATTTTCGTTTCCAGATGTTCCGAACAATATCACGCATTTGTGTCTCCCTCCTTTAATATGATGGCTGGTGAAATTTTTAATATTTTCCGTATGGAAGTCAACGCAACCATACAGGTTGTAAAGATAACTATAAATCCACCAATCAAAATATTTTCTTTATACAAGGATAATGTGTATTGTGTAAATATAGTTCCTACACACATCTTAATGATCCACTGAATCACCATCGTAACAATCCATGCGATAAAAAGGATACCAAATATTTTCTCCATTACCAGTGCTAAGATCTTCTTGTTGGTAAAACCAAATGCCTTTCTGACACCAATCTCGTACCGTCTTTTTCCCAGCCAAAAATACATGATATTGATACTGTATAAAAGTGACAGCAGATATCCCATAACAGCCAATGGGAAAATCCGATTCTGGCTGTTGCTCAGATCTTTCAGCACATCCCCTGTCTCGATTGCCTGCGGTTCATCATAAGTCAGGGTTTTCATCTGTTTTTGCCCTTCCTTCTTCATGCTTTCCAGCAAACCCGTCGCATCTCCTTGTTGTGAATATACGATCATGCTAACCATATTAAGTTGATGCAATTGGTTTTCTACATCCTTTGGCAAAGCAGTTGCCGGCACAAAAAGGCGGTTATCCCAAAGCGAACTCTGGTTTTTCACGCCCACTTCTCCCAGCACCTCATACTGCTGTTTTCCCAGACTCAGATAAGACTTTCCATTTTTCTTTTCAACCAAATGTCTGAGACTTTTACCTATGAGAACTACTTTCTTTCCCTGGCATATTTCCTGCTTTGTATAAGATCTTCCCTGGGTGATAGGATACTGCCACTGTCCATCTGCTCCCAGATACTGGGCACTTACCGGCACATAACTTCCTACATCATCCTTGTCAATATGGATCAAAACCTGATGGATCATGACCCCCTGTCGCGATTTTGCCACAGACAGCATATTCTTCAATGCATCTATGTTGAACTCTTCCTCTCCTTCGCAGTAAAAGTTAACTGCCATACCATTGGGAGGCATTGCCTTCTTCTTTGCATCTTGTGCCTGTAAGATCTGAGCCACAAAACTAGTAGCCACAGAAATTACAAACATGGATAAAATTAAAGTGATCGTCAGAAATACCGTTGAAAACCGTGCATTTTTATAACGGTTTGCCGTCAGTCTGACTATGTTGCGAATTAAATTCATGCGCGTACCCCTATCTTCCCATCTTCTATGTAGATCTGTCGCTCTGCCACAGAAGCCACCTTGGAATCATGAGTTACCATGACAATGCTGTTTCCGTCTCCATGAATTTCGGATAAAAGTTCCAACAGCGTTTCCCCATTTTTCTGATCCAGTGCTCCCGTTGGCTCGTCCGCCAAAAGCACGGATGGCTCATTTACCAGTGCCCGGGCAATAGCCACTCTCTGCTGCTGTCCTCCTGACAACTCGGACGCCCTTTGATCCATATGATCCTTCATTCCCAGCCGTTCCAGCATGTACTGGGATTTCTGTATCATTTCCTTCTTTCCCATTCTTTGTTTCATGGACTTTCTTTCATTTGCCAGGATCAATGCCATCCTCACATTATCCAGTGCGGTCAGATCTTTCAAAAGATGAAAACTCTGAAATACAAATCCAATTTTTTCACCCCTCAGCCCTGCTTGTTCCTTTTCCGTCAGATCCGCCACATTGATGCCGTCTAACAGATATTCCCCTTCATACATTCCATCCAGCAAACCAAGGATATTGAGTAAAGAGGATTTTCCTGATCCCGACGGTCCCATGATCGACACCATCTCTCCTTCTTTTATATCCAAGGATATTCCTTTCAAAATGGTCTGCCTTGCTTCTCCTTTGCCAAAATCCTTTTTTATCTGATTTAACTGTATCATAACTATCGTCTCCCTTCCATTAACTCAATTGGCTGCAACATTCCGACGCGTCTTACCGGCATAACGGCACTCACCCCCACACAGACAAGCATAATACATGCCCCCATCCCGACCATCTGCCCATTCATCCTGAGGCCGGTATTTAAGTCCATTCCTGTCAGCACCAGTCCACACATTGCCACTGCCAGTATAAAAGCAGCCGCAAAAAGACATCCTAATTCTCCTAAGATCAGGCGTGCTAGTTTTCTCTTGGTAAATCCCATAGATACATAGATTCCAAACTCTTCTTTTCTCTGCATAATACTGGCCAAAATTGTTCCTATACAGCCAAGAACAGACAAAAACAACAGAATCACCGCAAAAAATATCAATACAAAAATAAAGGTTTCCTGTCCGTTATAGTATTCCTCTATTTGTTTCTTCACCGAAAAAGGCTCTGCTGTTATCCCCTGTTCCTCATAGGCTTGCTGCAGCTTGGTTTCTGCCTGCTGTTCCTGTCCGGCCTTCGGCACAAAGATCAAATTACTGCCAAAGGCAGCCGGCGACTTACATGCTTTTGTTTCCGGTGTGACAAACCACTCTTCACCGCCATCTTTTAATCCATCCGAGGCCGGTATCATGTTTCCTGACCAAAATTTCATTTTCTCAGAAATGACCCCCACAACACGGTAATGTTTTACCGCCTTCGGGTCTTTGCTTGTCTCTTCTCTTGCAGTAAATTCTGATCCGTAAGGATGTGCGCTTTCCATGGCCTGTGTCACCAAGATCGGAATAACCGATCCTCCTTTGTATTCACAAAGTTCTTTGGTGGATCGTTTTGTAAGCAGAAACTGTGTTGTCTGCAAAGTATTCAGATGCATTTCCAGTCCTTCTACTTCTTCCTGCTCATCCAGTTGCAGAATTATATTTTCAAAAAGCAGGATTCTCTCTATCTCCTTCTCTTTTTCAAGTTTTTGGATCACTTTTTCATATGCCTGAACCTGTTTGTCTTCCCCGGTTTGTCCATCTTCCTCATAATTTGCCATCTGAATAGCCCGCTCGGGAACCAACTGCTGTATCTGCTGCCGGTACCGCCAGATATTCTGTACCATAGCAATGGCTAAAAACATTGCCAGAAATCCCACAAAAAACTGTATCAGCAACAATACATTCTTCTTTTTCTGTCTTTTTAATGCGCGCAAAATAATATAACCCATTTTTCTCTCCCCCTGTTATTCTTTTAAACATTCTGCAGTTTCTACCCGCATGGCAAATTTAGCCGGAACTAACGCCGCCAGCACACCACATAATGTAGTACATGCCAAACCTGCTATCACATTTGCGGTTCCAATCGTAGTATAAATATCGTTTTCTGCCAGCCAGCTGCCTGCCCACCGGTTAATTCCCCACTGGATCAAAATAGCAATCACGGCACTGATAAAAATCATAGCCATGACTTCTGCCAGAATATTTTTTACGATATAATGATTGCCGGCCCCCATTGCTTTGAAAACTGCCAGATCCTTTTTTCTCTCCATCATCCAGTAGATCATAAGATTGGACAGATTGATAATGGCAATCAAAAATACCAGTCCGCTGGCAATGATCGTCAACAAAATACTGTTACCCACGGAATCTTTTTCAACACCCTGTATTTCCTGATAAGCCAGGATCATACCTTGCTTTTGAAGCTGTTCTTTTTGTTTTTCAAAGTCTTCTAAAAAACGGCTTTTGCCATTTTTCAGGATAAGATTCATTTCGTTTATTTCTGTATTTTTTCCTGCAGTATCCCAATAGTCCTTCCACGGCATATACGCCACATCATCCCATTGAGTCGGCCGGTTCTCTCTCCCACAAATACCGATTACCTCATATGTATGATCTCCGATACGAAAATCGCTGCCTGTCTCTACTTGATTTTTCTCTGCTATATTTTTTCCGAGAATGATCTGTCCTTTTGTATCCTGTATTTCCGATTCGTGAAAATAGCGTCCCTGCAGCAAAGGTACATGCCAGGACTCTTCCTGTTTAAAGTTCACCGGAACGATCGTACAAGTCTGTTCTTTTCCCGATGTAGATACTGGCTCCAGAGACAACAACTGCACTTCCCCATATTCTGTAAGTTTGTCGCAGTACGCAAGCCAGTCTTCTTTCTTTAATGCTGCCCCTTCTTCTTGATTTACAGATATTTCCAGCTGCTGATCCGGATTCCCGGAAGTCTGATCCTCCAGCATTTTCACATTTTCCACCGCCACACTGGTCCCCACAGACAACACCAGATTACCTACCAGGAATCCCAGGATCAACAACATAACCGTTATCTTTTTCTCTTTCCATTGTTTTATCACATATAATAGCATTACTCTTCCACCTATTATTTCCTTTCCTCTTCATTAATTTTTTCTTATTTATGTTAAAACAATATTATTGTATCATACCAAAATAAAAAAACAATGAAAATCGTCGAAATTGGAGTGAACGGTATGTTTTATGCGATGAGTGGTCAAAATTTCATTGCTAAATCCCTTTTTCTACCTTACAATATAGGAAGAATCATCTCAAAATGTATTTTAAGACGGTTCCGACGACCTGCCGCCGAGCTGAAGCGCGGGGGGCAACACATGTTACAACAAGGAGGATTTTTATATATGTTGATCATCGGTTCTCATGTAGGTATGAGTGGAAAAGATATGCTCAAAGGATCTGTGAAAGAAGCTCTTTCTTATGGTGCCAATACCTTCATGGTATACACAGGTGCACCTCAAAATACACGACGCAAAGAAATCGACCAGCTGAATATACCGGCTGCCAGAGAATTAATGAAGGAGCATGACATGAATAACTTCATTGTACACGCTCCTTATATTATCAATCTTGCTAATACGGTAAAACCCGAGACATTTGAACTTGCAACTGAATTTCTTGCCAAAGAGATCACCCGCACAGCGGCCATGGGTGCAGAGGTACTGGTACTGCATCCGGGCTCTCATGTAGGTGCCGGTGAGGAAGCCGGTCTTGCCCAGATCATAAAAGGGCTTAACCAGGTTCTTACCCCGGATACGCCGGTTAAAATCGCCTTAGAGACTATGGCAGGGAAGGGTAGTGAATTAGGACGCTCTTTTGAAGAACTAAAAGCCATCTACGATGGTTGTCTCTACCCGGACAAGCTGCGGGTGTGCTTTGATACTTGCCATGTCAGCGACGCAGGTTATGATCTGATCCACGACTACGCAGGAGTTATGGATGAGTTTGACCGGATCCTGGGTCTGGATCAGATCGCCGCATTCCATATTAACGACAGCAAAAATCCATGCGGTGCCCACAAAGACCGCCATGAGAACTTTGGTAAAGGCTGTCTGGGACAGGATGCCTTGATGCAGGTTATCAATGACCCTCGTTTTTCCTCTATCCCTAAGATTTTGGAGACACCTTATTACAAGGATCCGGAGGGTGTCAAAAAGCCGGCACCACCTTATAAAGAAGAAATTGCCCTGATCCGTTCTTTATACACGGGGGATTAAGCAGTCATTTCTTTTCATTGGAAACGCGTGGCAGACTGACGCGGCAGAACCGGCGCAGAAACTGCTTTGCATTAAATGGGATCAGCGGATAGATATAACTTTTTCCGCTGATCGTTTTATTTCTCACGATACAAAGTCCTACAAAGACCGTTCCTCCAATCATTCCCCACAGTCCGAACGCAGCGGTCAGTGTCAGCAGGATTATTCTCATAAATTTCAGCGCATACCCCAGTTCCAGGCTTACCTGAGTATAATTCGCCACCGCCACGAAAGCCATATACAGCATGATTTCAGAATTAAACCAGCCGGATGAAACCGTATAATCTCCCAGAATAATACCTGCCACCACGCTTAACGGCGTGCTCAGCATACTCGGTGTATTCACGGACGCCAGTTTTAATCCATCGATCATCAGTTCCAGCATCATCATCTGTAGATAGATCGGTACATGGACGGCATCGTTGATCTGGATAAAAGAAAGCCAGTCCGGCAGCCAATCCGGGTGATTGATCAAAAGCAGAAAGATAGGTGTCATAAACACCGCCAGCACATTGATGAGCATTCGGGACAGTCTCAGATAGGTACCTGTTACCGGCGGGAAATAATAATCATCCGCATCTTCCACAATATCAAACACAGAAGTAGGCAGGATCATGGCCGAAGGCGAGTTATCCACAAAGATGACGATATTTCCTTCCAGCAGACTGGCCGCTGTCACATCCGGCCGCTCCGTGAATTTAAATTTAGGAAAAGGATTGTACCACTTTTTCGGATAAAGACATTCTGCCAGACTCTGCTGGTTCATAGAAAGGGAATCCACCTGTATCCGGTCAATCCGCTGCTTTATATCCTTCAAAAGTTTTTCCTCTGCCCGCCCCTGCATGTACGACACAACTACATCCGTCCGGGAACTGCTGCCCACCGTATGCATTTCCATCACCAGATCCGTAGACCGGATCCGCCTCCGGACCAGCGCCGCATTGAAAACTACCGTCTCTACAAAACCATCCCTTGACCCCCTCATCACCTTATCTTTTTCCGGTTCGTCCACGCTCCGCCCCGGATAAGTACGAAAGTCCATAGCCAGGCATTCACTGTACCCCTCTACGATCAGCATCGGCACACCCGACAGCATCCTCTGCAAGAAATCATTTTCCGTCCGCACCAGATCGATCTCTCCATACGGCAGTTTTTTCTTCAAAAAATCATGGGCATTTTCCGGCATTTCTTCCGGCGTGATCTTGTACAGAAATTCTAATATCTTTTCCATAATCTCATCTTTACAGAAACCATCAATAAAATAAAAACAAGCCTTTTTGCCACCGATCATCACCACCCTGTACAATAAATCAAAACTCTGGTCCACTTTTAAAAGCTCATCGATCCGCTTTTTATTTTTCTCAAAATCCGTGGAAAACTCTGTTTTACCAGCCATACTTACCTCCTGTTTATGCATTCTTATATATAGGGTTGACAAATAAGAAGCTTTCTATGTAAAATAATCTTTACATGGGCCAAGAGCCCGGAGAATCTATACACTTTTTTATGGGTGATGAGACCCAGATTGGAGGAATGAAAATGGATGTACCCCACGATCCCATTATTTTAGTTAGTTTTGTAAACACCAAGTTGAGAGATCAATTTGCTACACTGGAAGAATTTTGTAAAACCTATGATGTGGACGAACAAGAGCTTCGGACCACCTTAGAAGATATAGATTATCAATACGACGAAACAACCAATCAGTTTGTTTAGAAACGAGGATGAGCACCATCATTACATTTACCCACGAAATTTCAATTGAAGATTATAACGATCTGAGAGCCAGCGTTGATTTCATCACCATCCGGCCCAAAAGGGCCCGCGTTGCCCTGGCTAATTCTCTCTATACGCTGATCGCCATGGATGGCAGCCGGCCCGTAGGGATGGCCAGAGTAGTAGGCGATGGCGGATATGTATATTTTATCTGCGATGTGATTGTCCGACCGTCCTACCAGTCTCATGGCCTGGGACGACAGATCATAGAAAATGTCCTTGCCTGGTTAGAGTCTCAGGTTGAGGATGATGAAACCATCATGGTGAATTTAATGTCTGCCATGAACAAAGAGCCTTTTTATGAAAAACTCGGTTTTCACAAAAGACCCTTTGGCAATCATGGTGCCGGCATGAGCCGCTGGATTTCCCTGGAAGATCCAAACTATCCAACTACATAATCTTCTGCCAGGCTCCGCAGGATGATCAATCCTACCGGTCCCAGCAGAATCCCAGCCACTCCAAACAGTTCCACACCGGCGTACACCGCAATGAGAACATAGAGTGGCTTTATATTTGCCGCTGTACCAAATAATTTCGGTTCCAGGATCTCCCTGAGAAACGTCACAACCACAAACATAGTGGCTAAAACAGCCGCTGATTTATAATCTCTCTGCAGCAATTCTACCACAAACCAGGGAATCAGGACAAAACCACTTCCGAGGGCTGGCAGCACATCGGATAGTGCCACCACAATCCCCAGAAAAAGGGCACACTCACTGCCCATCACACCAAATCCCAGAGTCAGTATCACCGCCACCAGAAACAAAATAATTAACTGCGCCCGCAGATACGCCAGTCCCGATTTTCTCAGACTTTTCAGAAAGACGCGGTAAATCCCCTTAACCCGGCTTCCCATTTCATCCATCAGTATCAAAAAAGAAGCCAGCACAAATGTAAATCCTCCCACTGCAAACTTTAACATGCCCTGCATGGTCCCACAGGCATATCGCAGCATTTCCGGTATTCCATCGTCCCTCACCCAACAAAAAAGAGAGTCTCTCTGACTCTCTACAAACCTCATACTCTGCCCCATCTGCAGATCAAACACCCGATCCACACTTTCGCAGGCCTGTTCCATCATTCCGCAGACACTCTGACAGTATACCGGCACCTGCTGCAGACATACACACGCCTGCCGCACCGCCATCACGCCAATGTAAATGCCAAATGCCGCCAGTGCCAGTACCGTAAAAAGAACGACCGCCGTAACACTGACTTTGTAATTCCATCCACATTTCTGATGCAGATACGAAACCACCGGTTTCACAATACCGGAAAACACCATAGCCAGGACAAAGGGCAAAATAAGGGGCAGAACATAGCGGAATGCCAATACCAGAAGCAAAGCTGCCACGGTTAACATCACATATCTTTTTCTCATGCAAACTCTGTCTCCCTTATTCAGTTGTAAAAGTCCCTCTTAGTATGGCTGACTGGTCTTAAAAATATTACGCACGGAAACGATATCCAACGCCCCAGATTGTCTCAATATACTCTGGATTGGAAGTATCTTCCTCAATTTTTTCACGAAGTTTCTTGATATGAACGGTAACGGTTGCAATATCTCCTACGGAAGGTGTTCCCCAGATCTCCTGGAACAATTCTTCCTTAGAAAAAACATGATTTGGATTTTTAGCCAGGAAGAACAAAAGATCAAACTCTTTTGTGGTAAATGTTTTTTCAACACCACGGATAAAGACTCTTCTGGCAGTACGGTCAATCTTCAGATCTCCCGCTACAATTACCTCATTTTCCTCCTGTGGTCCTGCTGCCGCCTCAGTCAATGCATCATAACGGTTGAGATGTGCTTTCACGCGGGCAACCAGTTCACTTGGACTAAATGGTTTCGTCATGTAATCATCTGCACCCATTCCCAGTCCATGGATCTTGTCAATATCTTCTTTTTTGGCGGAAACCATAATAACAGGTGCCAAAAACTTCTCTCTGTATTCACGGCAGATTTCAAAACCATCTTTGCCGGGAAGCATCAGATCCAGGAGGATCAGGTTCGGCTGAAAGGAAGGAAATGCACTCAAAGCTTCCTCCCCGTCGTTGACAATCTTACACTCAAAACATTCTTTGGTAAGATAAAGAGATATCAGTTCGGCGATGTTGTTGTCATCGTCTACAATCATTATTTTCTGTTTGGATACCATAAAAACTCCTTGTTGTAGCGGGATATTACTTACTGAATAGTTATTTTATTTCTTGAAATTTACGA
>ERZ827156.4959-NODE-4959-length-10382-cov-6.136826_pt1 | contig 10382 bp, 19 predicted proteins | sample MGYA00519919_ERZ827156 | MGnify/ENA primary metagenome ERZ827156 (study PRJEB31778, sample SAMEA3449269) | human gut metagenome | biome: human gut; feature: human-associated habitat; material: faeces | place: United Kingdom | collected 2010/2012 ... | reverse complement strand
CCTCCCACACCCCTCTGACTCAGCACCCTCCCGCCCCTCACTACCCCACTCCACAGACCCCATATCTCCCGAAGCCGACTCTCCTCCTCCCACACGCCTCGTCCCACCGCCCTCGCTGGACGCTGCTCCACCTCAGCGCCGCGCGCCCGCGCCCTTCACTCTACCGCCTCCCTCGCGCACCGTTCCCGCACCAGTGCCATCGCAGTCCCCAGACCTGCCTCCCGCGCCGTCGCGGCCCGCACCGCCCCCGAAGGTCCGCGGGCCGGGCGGGCCGAGCGCGTCCTTCCCGACAGTGGCGGTGGCCTGCCCGGAGCTGGAGGGCCTGACGGAGGAGGAGCTGGCGGAGGAGGAGGACTTCATGACGCATCTGAGTCACCCCAACATTCTGAGAGTGGGGTCAGATGGAGGGACTGAGCTGTAGTTCGCGGGCTTCACGACGAGCCAAGGCGTGCGCGCGGTGAAGGAGAGCGGCCTGACGCCCCTGCCGGAGGCGCTGCCCACGCTGGACGTGACGTGCGAGTGAGTGGTGCGAGTGATGGGTAGAGAGGAGCTGGCGGTGGAGTGGGCGGTGTCTGTGCTGTACGCGCTGCGCTACGCCTGGAACGCCACGGACCTGCCGTACGGCACGGTGGGCCTCGAGCACCTCTACGTTGAGATGAGAAGGAAGACGGTGAAGCTGGACCTGCCGGAGTGGAGGTGCGTGCAGCAGAGGAAGGGAGAGACGATTAAGAACGATCTCCGCGGACTGCATGCGATTCTGAAGAGATTGGAAGCCTATGTTGGACAGGAGAAAAAGGCAGGGTTTTCGGAGGTCATGGGCATGTGCTTGTCGAGATTTGATGTATGGGTGAGAGGAGGGTGTGATTCGCAGAAATCCATGGTGGAGTCGATGATCCAGAAGCTGACTGCGCTGCAGTAACCGCTCCTTGTGTTTTCAATTACAAGTGGGTCCCTGTTTGCTGAACAAACAGAGTGGAATAAATAGACTACTGAGGCACCTGCTTCATCTGGATAGAGCTCACGCGGAGGTAATCGTCGAACTTGCCCTGGAAGGAGTCGCACTTGGTAAACACTTCCTGAGACACCTTCGTCACCTTGTGGCCGTTTGTCTGCCGAAGTTCCTGTATCTACGCATGAAAAAGAAGGAGCATGCCCACATGTTCCCAAATGTCGCGCTGAGACGCATTCTTTACGCAAATCTGGCGTGTAAGACCATTTTCTAAGCAGTAAGGCAGGCACATTGAAGGAAACTGTATTCTCCGATAAGAATGGGGTGACGGTTGTTGACGGGCGTGGTAACCACCTTCAGCTGCGGGTTGCTGGAGGCGAAGTTTATGAGATTCTTCTGCATCCATTCTCTACACGCCTCAGCAAAATTGCCAGAACGGTACCTAATCGCCGCGCTACTACCTCCATTTCTGCAATAGCGGATGGTGAGCTTGTCCAAGAAATAGTAGCCCTTGGAGCACATTGTATTTGACCGTTCAGTCGCTTTCTATCCGCTTGCTCTGTCTGCATGTTCTTTTGCTCTTTGTGCATGGGAAAGTCCCACAGTGGTGATAAACGAGTCTGGCAGTCCCTGTGATGGAGGCATATCCCCTGGGGATATACTTGGTCTACTGTTCACCACTACTCATTTCTCGTTTCGGTTTCTCTCTTTCTTGTTTCATGGACGCTTCTCCGAGGCGATTGTCAGACGTGGGAGATGTTCCTTCCGTTCAAGTTCAGGACGAGTATTTTCCTGATTTTGCTTTTGGTTCTGCAATGAGTCCTTTAGAACAGCTGGATCTCCCCTTTTCCCTTGATTCTGTGCATCAGCTCTTCAGCAAGTCGTCGAGTATGGATGTCCTGGACTGGCGGGAACAGGATGACGTTCCCGACTACCTGTCCCCCATTTCACTCGTCCCTCCGCTCTATCCCCCTACTCCCTCTCCCTCAACTCTTACACTGGGAGAGACACGGAACAGTATCGATCCGAATGAAGTGTGTATGGGTCGTCTTCCCTCCTTTCTCGCCAAATCACAGAGTAATGAGGAACGAATGTCCATCGAGTTGCCCTTCCCTGTTTCCGATATGAATGTGGAACAGTCCTTTCCCGGTGAAGAACCTCTCCCTCTTCCCGATCGCTTTTCTTGCTCGATCCTCCCTGCGTGTCCACCGATGGAAAAGGGCATCATGCCTCTGCCTTTTCCCGACGACGAGGAGAATGAGTCACCATTCGACCCGTGCGAGTGGAAGGAAGAGGACGAGATGGAGAGCGTGGAGCAGTTGACGAAGAAGACCAAGCAGAATCACACGTGGGAGGAGACTGCGTGTCGACTGCAACTGAATATGTCCGCTCCGGAGATGAGCCCATTCTCCATTCCGGGTAGGGACGGGTGAAGGATGTGAGGATAGAGAAATGGCTGTCTGCGGAACAGTACATGAAGCTATTGAATGAGATGGAGCAGATGGTCAATTCGTACCCGTTCTACGATTTGGGGTACGACTGCCACCAAGTGACGTACCACCCGTCCTTCATCTACTACAACCCCTGTCCGGCGATCTACTTCCTGCGGTGCGAGCACTTGAAGAACGGGAAACCGATGTTCGGTTTTCCCCGAATCAAGAACGTTTCGAAGGAGTACACCTGGAAGAAGCAGGGGTTCACAACGGCCGTTCCCAAGAGCAATCCATTGATTCGCTACATTACTGCGAATTGCTATTTGTGCGGAAAGGGAAAGAACCGAGTAACGCCCACGATTCTGCATGATGGATAGAACAACATGTTTGCTGCCTTTTCGGGGAGAGAGCCCGTGTTGCGAATGCATGCAGTGATGAAGGTGCGGCCGTTCCAAACGAGAGGGAATACGGAACGGTATCAGAACGACAACTACATCGACGAAGGTAGGAGACGGGGTGACGTTTCCCTTGTAGGTCCATTTGTTCTCATCCACATTCTGAAGGGCGGAAGCCACAGCTAATCATGTTTTCTATCTATTTGCAAGCGTTGCGTGTTTGTTAAGGAGGGAATGAGAAACTGGAATCGACAAGGGGGTGGAAAAGTGAGCGTACAGCGAGTATTGGGAAGAGGCATAACGTAGAAAGTACCCCTGGGGCTGGATCCGATTCCATCTTAGCAGAATACACCTATTCACGTAGGATCTTTGACCGTACAGTGTGAATTCGGAGAATGGAATCTAACATCTTGCTGTAGATAAGTCCACATAATGATCAGCGCCTTGCTGTTGATTGATGCGAAGGGAAAGAATATCGTGTCTCGTTATTATCGGTTCGTTCTCCCCTCCCCTCCCCTCATCCAATAGTGCGGATGTGACGAGAGAAAGTGCTGATGCCTTCAGAACAAACGTGATTGCCAAGAAGGACACCGGCAGCAACCCGCCCATCACCTACATTGATGGAACCACCTTCATTTACGTGCGCAACTCGGATCACTACATTGTGGCCGTGACAAAGAAGAACGCGTCTCCTGGTAACCTTTCTCTCCTCTTCCTAATCCCAAGGCCTCATCTTCCACTTCCTGTTCCACCTGGTGAAGATGTTCAAGAGCTACTTCGGCACCGACTACAAGGCCGTTCTCGCTCGCCTCCCCTCTTGACGCCTAGGACGATCTGCGTGACAAGTTCTCCGTGGTGTACGAGATCTTCGATGGTGGCTTCTCCCCCTCCAAATCACCCATAGAGGTGCTGGACTACGGCTACCCGCAGAACTGCGCTATCGACCTGATGAAGCAGCTGATCCGCCTGGGCAAGGCCTCGAACGAGGTGGAGGAGGACGCCTCGACGATCACGTCGCAAGTCACCGGTGCCATCGATTGGTAATCCCATTCAATAGCCGTAAGGAGTAGGCGCCGCGAGGGCATCACGTACCGCAAGAACGAGATCTTCATCGACACGCTGGAGAGCGTGAACCTGCTGATCTCGCAGACGGGCGCGGTGCTGCGCAGCGAGGTGGTGGGCAAGATCGTGATGAAGGCGTACCTGACGGGCATGCCCGAGTGCCGCTTCGGCCTGAACGACAAGCTGCTGATTTCCAACGAGAAGAAGGCGAAGGGCGCGCGCCGCGGCAAGGGCTCGGGCGTGGAGATCGACGACTGCTCGTTCCACCGCTGCGTGCGCCTGGGCCAGTTCGACCAGGACCGCACGATCACGTTCATTCCCCCAGACGGCGAGTTCGAGCTGATGAAGTACCGTGTGACGGAGAACATCAACCTGCCGTTCCGCATCCTGCCCGTGTACGAGGAGATCGTGGGCGTGCGGGCGGGGCGTGAGGCGTAGAGCGAGACGACGCTGAAGATCAACATCAAGGTGATCGCGAACTTCAGCAAGCAGGTGTCCGCGCAGAACGTGGAGCTGAAGATCCCCGTGCCGCCCAACACCGCCAACGTGATCCCGAAGGTGGGCTTCGGCTCGGCGGAGTACAACTCGGCGGACCAGACGATCGACTGGACGCTGCGCAAGCTGACGGGAGGTCAGGAGACGACCTTCTCGGGTAGGGGTGTGAGGGGCGGGTGAGGCGTAGCGGAGGTGAAGATGCTGAAGATGACGAACGACAAGGTGTGGTCGAAGCCGCCCATCAACGTGATCTTCGCCGTGCCCTCGTTCACGGCCTCGGGACTGCACGTGCGTTTCCTGAAGGTGTACGAGAAGTCGTCCTACCAGACTGTGAAGTGGGTCCGTTACATGACTCGTTCTGGCGATTACCAGATTCGTCTTTAAGACTATTGCTTTCTGCTCTCCTGCTGTTTGTTTCCATGCCCCCTAAGAGAACGAAGGATGGGAGGCCGAACATCGGTCTTGACTATGGATTGTCCGTTCCGAAGTTCCTTCAGCCCTATCAGAATATGCTGGGAGAAGCCTCGGTCTTCCGAAACCAGATACGAAAGGAGGAAGAAGAGGAAGAAGAAATGCCCCTTCCCGTCCCCATTGTATTTCCATTGAAGTTGTTGTAAGGTATAGAAGCAAGAAGAGCCCAAGGAAGCAACTCTGCATCGCGATGTTGCCCGCATGACGGAGTATACTCCCTGTGTTATGTGTAACGAGTAGAAAGGAAGAGAAGAGAGTAAAGGAGATTAAATCAAACAAGAACAACGGGATGATCCGTGAACTCGCAAAGAAGCTCGCATCCGGAGATTCACAAAAGGAGGAAAAGGAAAAGGACTCGAAAAAGACGACAACCCTCGGTATTGGGATTCAGAAGAAAGCGAAGCGGAGTGTGGTTCCTGAGGCTCTGAAGAACCAGAAAAAGGGCATGCTAGCGTTTGACGTGGATTCGGATAGTGATCAAATGTGACGTGTTTAACAAACACACGACTCGGATGCAGCAGGGTGTCTCTCCCTCAATTCCTCCTCCTCCTTCTCCTCGGTAATCTCTTCAATCTTCACCTCATCCACTTCCTTGTTTTGAAGCATCAGTGGTATTGTCTGGATGGGCAGCGAATCGTCCTTGTCCTCGAGAAGCGACATCACTACGATTCACGTCAATACCACACGCACAACCCTTTTCGTCCAACGGCTTCGCAATGTCTTCGGCGTGCTTTGGCTCGACGTTTTCGAACTCCTTTTGATACTTCTTTGGAATGCGCGCCAAGATCTCTAGCCTCTAGTCATAACGGTTCTACTTCGATTCATGCCTTATCTCTCGTATAGTAGCGGCAGTCCTCGCACAGCGGAAGCTCCACAAGGTCGTAAATGACGTGGAGGAAAGTCTCTATCTCCGTCAGCGCATTCTTCAGCTCTGGAAGGACAGCTTGTTTTGTATCGATGTTGTACTTCACGATGAGGCGATTCACATCAACAAGGCACCCCTTCACGTTCTACGCATAACAGTGAGATGATATAGAAGACGTGAATTGTAGCGATATGCGCATTCTTTTGTTTATTCAACTCGGTAAGAACATCTGTTAGTTTCTTCACGGAGTACTTCAGGATGCTTGAATACCCATAGAGGATGAGCTGGAGGTGAAATTACCCCATAACAGTTACAATCAGCACAAGTGGGACAGACACATACGTGAGGACGGAAGTGTCAAGATTCCATGTTGAGTCGAAGGAGAAGTATACAATTCCAGCAGCAACAATCACGTTGAGCATCACAAGCCATTTCATTCGCGACAGAGTGCGCTCCTGTCTCTCCTTCTTATTTGTAGCGTTTGTTTCTTTCTATTCGTTATGCACAATGCAAAGAATAACGAGGAGGATCTCCTGCATACACTTTTCCCATCCCTCCGGTGTTTCAATGGCATAGTCTCCCCTTTTTAGCCACGAAGAAAAGAGGTTCCACTTCATTCCAACGCTCGAAATGAGTGTTTCGCGAAAAAAGATAATCGCCCCGTTTTTTGCGTCCTCTTTCGTTGTCATTTCTTGGAATGCTACAAATCGTACGCCGCTTTTCGACGAACGTCCTGACAAAGAAGCAGGTGTACTTTGATACGGTGGTGTTGCGCGCTGTGGGAGGCACAGGAGGCAGAGGCGTGTCTTCGTTTCAGAGTTGTATTTGCTATCAAAAATCAGTGTTAGTGATTCAGCCCGGAAAGTTCACTCCGACAGGTGGCAATGGAGGAAAGGGAGGAAACGTGTATATTCGAGTCAGCGATCATTTGGACGCTCTGCTGTTAGCAAAGAACGTGTACAAAGCGGAGAATGGACAGAATGGAAAGGGTTGTCCTCCTCTGCCTCTTTGAAGTGTAGGAAAGTGCATGCACGGGAGAGGGGGAAAGGATGTATACATTGATATTCCTGTCGGCACTGCCGTGTACAAACTCACCCTCGCGAGCCAGTCTGGAGACGAGGAGCTGAAGCGGTCTTTTGACGAGCAAATGTACAGTCATCTGGGAAAGCTGTTCAACACAATCAAGGATGCGGAAGATCGGGAAGAAATGCCGGAGAATGCGGAGGTGAAGAAGGAGCTCCTGTTCGACAGCTCCTTTTCAAAGAACCGTGACGTGTACTGCGTGGCTCATGGAGGAATTGGCGGTCAGGGCAATCACGAGTGGTACGAGCAGTCCAAGCGGCGGAATCTGCGGAACTGGGGAAGCAATCGAGACCGTCGGCTGCAGGCCACCTACTACAAGGTGCGATGAAGGCGAATTGGTTCATGTATAGCACGATGAGAATCACAATGCGGGAGAAGAAGGCGAGGATGTGACCCTGCTGGTGCAGATGCAGCAACTGGCCGAAGTTGGACTTGTTGGGTACCCGAATGCTGGCAAGTCAACCCTTCTCAGCAAGCTGACCAAAACAGTACCGAAGATTGCGTCCTACCCGTTTACGACACTCCGTCCTCTTGTCGGCTATGTGAACTACTCCGATGGATCGCATGTGTCCGTTGCCGACATCCCGGGCATCATTTCGGGTGCACACGAGAATCGGGGTCTGGGACTGTCATTTCTACGCCACATCCAACGAACGAAGGTGCTGACGTACGTGATTGACGTATCGAGTACCGATTATCCGCCAAACGTGGCGTACAGAGAGATTCAGAAGGAGCTGTTGCATTATGACGAGGAGTTGCTGAAGAAACCGTCGTTTGTAGTGGCAAATAAGATCGACGAAGAGGGTGCCGAAAACGGTCTTCGTTTATTGAGGAGTGTGACAAGGCTTCCCATTGTTCCCATAAGCGCGAAGAAAGGCGAGAGTGTTGACAAGGTGGCTGAAATGTTACGGAGAGTGTGTTCTTTTGCTTCCAAGTAGTGTGTTGTTTTATCTTTTCGTTTCTGTGCTGTTTCTTGCTGAAATGGGATCCTCTTTGGTATTCTTCTGATATGCTTCTTCGATTATCACTATCACCTTAAACGTGTTAAACAGCCTGTAGTCATGAATAGGCGTGAAAAGAAGAAACGGAGCCATGAATCAGCCATGAGGATTGATCACTGAACGTGCATGTATTCCACGCTGGTTTGAACGGTTCAGTCTAATCTTCCAGATCTTTCTTGTGTTCATTATTGCAGCACACCGAGAGTAGAGCAGCCATGTCTATTTGGGATATAAAGACGAACGATTCTTCCAAGAGGTAGGCGTGTTACCTATTGTTGTCTCATGCGCTGTAGTGCACCTGAGTCGTGTTCAGAAGGAACGAGGTCAATAATGGACATGCTTCATGATGACAGTTTAATGTCATACTTGGATACAACCAATGAGGCGCTTATGGAGTGGATCACAAAACCGGAGTGCTATAGGGAGATGATGAAGTCTGGATTTAGCAAGAGGAGTGACTTTTAGAATGCTGCTGCATCCGAAAGAAAGCAAGGATCCATTTGAAGTGTACAATGCTCCATATTTGATTTCCACCTGCATATCGCTTCTGCCTCCCGAGGCAACCTTGGATTTGCTCAAGGACGAGTCTGTGCTGGTGGACCTGTTCAGTCTTCTGTCGACCTCCCGCCATTCTGTAGAGTAAGAGTATTGATTCTCCTTGACGACGTAGATTCATTGAGTTCTTTCCTAGAGTTCTTGTATCCTTCATCAACAATGCCCCGGATCAACTGTACTCCTACCTGCTCAAAAACAGGGAAAACGTAGTTACTGCACTACTCACCCGCTTTGATCACTTTGTATTTGCTGACATATTCCGCTGTCTCATTGATATTCCTTCTCGTGGTATGCTCTCTGTTTGTGCTTCACCTGTAGCTGGACAGCCCTGGTGGGTCAGCTCGGAATGGCTGTTACAGCTCCTGTCGTCTCAGTTCAATAGAGAAAGGACGTGCACACAGACCAGTATCGTGCTTTGTTCGATTATCCAGCGTGCTGTGATTGCAAACGACAATGGGTGGAATTCCGGTGTTCCGCTGATTATGTCGGTGATTGTGTCGGACAGCTATCTGAAGTATCTTCTCGACAGAATAAAGGAAACGGAGTCCAAAACGATAGCGGATAGCATCATTAGTGTGCTCGATCGTCTGTTGTGGAATAAGATGCCGAAGGGTTTTGTTGCTTGCTGTGATTGATGGATAGAGGAGTACGGACTTGGAGGCTTTGATTCGTGCCTGAATAATCAGTCGATCAGAGGATCCTTCACTCAGTTAGGGGTTGTTCCACTTCAAGACCGCACGCACGTCATCAATTACATTTTAAAGCGCATCGACGTGTTCTCTTCCGTATTGAAGGACGACATTGAGAATTCGGCCACTACTCCCCTTATTGGCTGTTTGAGTTTCCTTAATGTATCTCCGTGGTTGTGTATTCACCTATCAGGCTCACTCGTGTCCCAAAACCACTCCGAGCATTGCGGCCCTATTCCACTCCCTTTGCTCCTCGGCATTGCCGGAGCAACTTCAACTCTTCTTCTCAACTGTTTTTGCTGTTATTGAGCTTCATCCATAGGATGTACCGAATCTTCTGTTTGACGCGGTTGCTACTTTCCAATACAACGCGCTTCTTCACTTCCATGTCGTTTCCATGCTATTGTGTCTTGTCGACAACGCTTCTGTCCTGAAAGACCTCATTTCAAAGACGCACGTCTTATCCTTCGTGCTTTCCTCGTATAAGAACGTATGGTTGTGTGGGCGTATTGATGTGAAGATCATACCCTTCCGTGGACATGCCATTTCCATCATCCTGGAATTGCGGCATCAGTACCTGAATGGCGGTTTTCCGGAAACAGAAGAGTGGAAGGAGATTATTGCGATTGGAAATGAGAGAGCGAGCGATAATGTGTGGCATGCCGAGAGTATGCGCTCCGAGGTGGAGCTGACCACGACGCATAGCAGTGTATTCGATATGGAGGATATCCCAATGGATCCTACGATGCCGATAGCTCTTCCCACTCCGAATGATCTTGAGATCCCAATTGACCCTTCACTGCCTGTAATACCTCCAGATCAGGATCTTCCAACCTATCCAGCTATCCCCATTGATCCTTCGCTTCCTGTGTTACCTTCAGATCACGATCTTCCAACCAATCCGTCTATTCCAATCGATCCTTCGCTTCCTGTGTTACCTTCTGATTACGATCTTCCGACCCATTCATCTATACCGATTGATCCTTCGCTTCCCGTGATGCCATCAGAACACGACCTACCTGCAAATCCCACAATCCCAATTCCTCCCTCAATGTCGTCGGATAACGAGCTTCGAGCGGAGTCATCAATACCGCTGGACTTGGAAATGATCCCGGAGTGGCCGCCACTGGATCCGTCATCGGAAGTGGAGATGCCTTCTCCTGATGCAATTCCACCCTCAGAAGTGGAGATGCCTTCTCCAGATGCAATTCCACCCTCAGAAGTGGAAATGCCAATTGACGAGGAAGAAGTGCCCCTCATGCCCATGAATAGCAACAATACGGAATGCCCTGTTTGTTACGCACTCCAACAAACACGCGGCAAGATACATAAATAGACTACATTACTCTTCCGCGTGGCCCAGAAACACCACGATGATCGTCGT
>ERZ827156.4958-NODE-4958-length-10384-cov-4.608287_pt1 | contig 10384 bp, 17 predicted proteins | sample MGYA00519919_ERZ827156 | MGnify/ENA primary metagenome ERZ827156 (study PRJEB31778, sample SAMEA3449269) | human gut metagenome | biome: human gut; feature: human-associated habitat; material: faeces | place: United Kingdom | collected 2010/2012 ... | reverse complement strand
GCACTTGTATGCACTTGTATGCACTTGTATGCACTTGCATGGAGTTGATGTGAGGTGTTGTGAAGTGATGTGTTTTTCTTTGTTTATTGTGTTTTGTAACAGTCCCTATTGTGATGTATGTTACATACTGTTACAAGCAAAGCAATGTTCGGCTCTCGTCCTTCTTTTCTCTTAGTTCTTTGATATACTGATAGAACAGATCCTCCATACCGATGTCTTCCCGGTGTAACGCCTTGAAGTAGTCTAGACGGAAAGCGGACCTATCGTGTATCCACATTCCCACATTTACGGTTGATGAGGTATGTCAACGCAGTATCCCTGCGACAGAATGCTGAACTGATAACCGTAATAGCGTAGATTCTCAAACCACTGCATCTTGTTGAAGCCGTAGTTGATGAAGCGCTCGTCAAACAGCGGAAGATTCTTCCACTTGCGCACCAGCACGTAGGGTTCCAGCAGATGAGATCGGATGCAGGTTATTGGCGTGTATTGGGAAGAAGAGGGCAGGTCCTTCCAGTTGGATGGTAGGTACTTCTAGGATGAAGAATGAATGGGAAAGGTACATGGTACACGATGTTGTTCTTGAACCCTGTGCAGTTCTGGCTGTTGAGACACTCAACAAGGTTGGCGCGGTTGGTGAGGTTGAATTGAGACACCCTATGATGAATGTGGTATGATAGCACTACAGAGACACACATTCGCTGAAGGATTTGCACTTATGCGTCTGCTGTACGGCAGGGGAGAGACTGAAGGCGGGAATGATCATGACGTTGTACGGGTTGGTGTAGTAACGTTTGGGAAGACGGAGCAGAATGGAGTATGTGTCAGCTATGTGTGAGGACGGTACAGTGCTATGACAGGAGGGCCAGACATCCATGTCAAAAAGGACAAAGTGACTCGTTGTCACGTCCGCAATGGCGAGGTTTCTTAGGCGGTTGATGGGATAAACTGTGCGGGGGAAGCACCCACCGTAGGTGGAGTTGCGGACGATGACACAATCAGGCTTGCTGGTGACATCAACAATATACAGAATCAAGCGAACCCGGCCCGGAAAATGAGCGTCCTGAATGTACTGTTCTGTTTGATTCAATTCACTTTTGTGGACGAATAGGGCTATGCTTATAGGTCTAGAATTGACACAGGTGAATTGACGAAACCCTTCCCATTTCTGAATCACGTACGGTAAATAAAACAGCCGCTGAACACTACTCATTATGTTCAACCACGAATAATACCTCATTTGAGAAACAAAGGTTATGCTATAAGGACAGCATGACGCATTTTCACGAGGGAGTGGTTTTTCATCCACCTTCGATCCAGAATACTTCTTCAACACGTGGTCTTGCTCGAAACCAAACTCGTAGTGTGTAGTAATGCTCCTTATGTTCCGATTCTCGTAGTAGTCATTACTCTTGGTGCGAGCTTCTTTTCGGTATGGTAGCCTTGAATACAATCCATTAGCGATCGATTCCTCGTCATTCTCATCATAACACAGCTTTCTGTCTTCGCTAAGTCGCTTCTTGAATCGTTTCACTTTCACATGCAAATGGGCATGATTAACAGCAGCAATTGCGTCCTTGGAAATGACACTCTTTCCTTGTTGTATTATCACCTCTTGCCAAAGGGATAGTACTACTACTATCACAACAAGTAATTTCATTTATAATCAACCCCCGTATGGTCTTTGTTCAAAGAGCGTAAGTTAATGGGCCTCCTCGATCATTATGGCCCCTATCCCATTCGGACTTTTTCTGTTTCTCATCAGCTACGCGCTTTTCCCCTTTCCATTCTATCCCACATTCTATACAGACTTTAACCTAGTGCCGTTTCTGCCCATTTTCAGAATGGCATACACAATTCATCCCCTCTCTAACAAACACACCACAGTGCCTCTTCGTCGCTATCAGAGCCATCATTTGAATCTGCATCCTCACTCTCGCTGCTCTCTGGTTCGGGTTCCTTCTCCTGCTTCTTCTTTCTTCCCCAGAAGGAGAGAACTCCCGCCTTCTCTTCGCTCTTTCCCTTTAGACTCTTCTTCTTCTTCTCGTCCCTCTTTTTATCCTTCTTTTCTTCCTTCTTCTTTTCCTCCTTCTTCTTTGTCAGCTGCTTCTTCTCCTTCACTTCCACCTTCTTCTCCGGCTCAGGTTCTGGCTCCTTCTTGGGTGCATTCTTCGCCACTTCGATTTGTTCCATCAGTCCGGCAATCTTCTCCTCGTTCTCCTGGATGGCCAGCTGCATGTTCGCCAGCTCCTCCATCTTCGCCGTCATTTCCTGCATGCTCGTCTCTCCCTCTTTCCGCGCCTCCTCCACCTTCTTCTTCAGCTCCTCGTTCTCCTATACATCACCTCTCGCTCCCACTCTCACCAGCTCCAGCGCCTTGATCTTCTCCACCTCCTTCTCGTCCTGCTTCGATGCAATCGTCACCTTCGCGATTGACACCACAAACTTGCCCAGATCGCCAAAGTCCTCGTCCGTCAGCGGCTGCACCGGCGTCGTGGGGACGGGCAGTCCGGTGGCCAGATCGATCGAGTTCGCCGAGAAGTCCGGAATGGCGGCCTGCTTCTCCTCCAGCTCCTTGCGCTGCTCGCTCACGCGGCGCTTGCAGTCCTCGCGCAACTGCTCGATCTGCTGCTTCGCCGCTGCCTCCAGCTGCGCCAGCTTCTCCGCCTGCTCCTTCTCCAGCAGCGCCAGGACGGTGGAGTGCGTGTTGTCCAGCGCCTTCTTCATCTCCTCCAGCTTCGCCGCGCGGTCCGCGTCGGCCGTCGCCTTCGTCTTCTCCAGGTCCTTCTTCACGTACTCCTCGGCGTTGTTCACCACACTATCGCGCTCCTCCTTCAGCTGCTTGCGCTCCTCCTCGATGGAGGCGATCAGCTCCGTGCGCTGCTGCTCGAACTGCGCGATGAGATGCTGCATCTCGTGCCCGTTCTCCTCCTCCATCTTCTCGCGCTGCCGACTGAAGCCCGCCTGCAGCGAGGCGGCTTCCTCCTCCATCTTCTTCTTCTCCTCCTCGAAGCGCTTCACCGCCTCGTCCTTCTCCTTCTGCACCGCCTCGATCCGCTGCACGCACTGCTCCTGCACGCTGCGCATCTCCTCCTTCACCATCGCGATCGTCGCCTTGCTCTTCTTCAGCGTGCGCTACGCGTTGTACCGCCCTCTCGTGCCCACCTTCAGCTCCAGCGTGATGTCCTCCTGCTCCTCCTCCATCGCCGCGATGCTCTTCTTCAGCTCCTCCGCCTCCTGCACCTTCGCCTCCAAGGCCGCGCTCCACCCCTTGCGCTGCGTCAGCAGCCCGATCGTGCCCTGCTCCGCCTGCGACCGCAGCGCCTTCTCCTGCACGATCACCTACGCCTCACGGCCCTGCGCCGCACCCACGTTCTCCTGCTGCGTCTGCTTCTCCTGGATGCGCTGCGACTCCTGCAGCGTCTCCTCCACCTTCTTCTTCAGCGCCTCGATCTCCTCGCTCGTCGCCTCCAGGTCGCTCGTCGCGCCCTCCTTGCGCAGCTTCGCCTCCTCCAAGTCGGCGTCCAGCGTCTCGACCCGCTTGGTGAGGCGGTCCTGCTTGTCGTGGTACAGCTTGACCTCCACCTCCATCTCCTCCTTCATCTTCCCTGTCTTCGCTTCCTCGTGGTTGAGGTGCTGCTGCATCTCGTTCACCTTCTCGTTCAGCCCCTTGATGTTGTCCTCGAACTCCTTCGCCTCACGCGCCACTCACACACCCACCTTGCGCACCTCCGCGATCTTGCGCTCCTCGTTCTCCAGCGAGGTGCTGTTCAGGATCTCGTTCGACTCCTCCATCTCGTCGTTCATGCTCTCGATCTTCGACATCAGCTGATCGTTCTATGCCTCACTCCCTCGCACAGCGCCCACGCGCTTCTTCGTCGTCTTCAGGTCGGCGCTCGCCGCGTCAAACTCCAGCTTCAGCGAGTTGTTCTGCGCGGCGACGCGGTCGTCGATCACCTTCTGCAGGTCCTGCAGGTCCTGCTGCGACTTGGCCATGTTCTGCTCCACCTTCTTCTTGTCCTCCTCCAACTCCTCCAGGTGGCTCTTCGTCTTCTCCAACTCCGCCTGCGTTGCCTCCAGATTGCGCTGAATCACCTTGATCTCGACGCCGGCGTTTCCCGCCGATCCAGAAGACTGCGTTCGCAGCATCTCTTGAAGCGCGCGAACTTGCTGCATCGCCTGCTCCGTTTCGGCTTTCGCTTCCTCGTAAGGGTGAAGGAAACACCGGAAGCGCGTGATCACAGGATATGGTTTCGTTGACGATGGACTGCATTTCCTTTTTGGATTTACTCTTTGTTGAAGCAAGATTAAGAAGATCGATTTCCTTTTGTTTGTCCTTGTTTTCCTGCGTCAGATCCTGGACCTCTGTGTGGTTAGAACGCAGCACCAATCCCACTCTCCTTCAAAAGAGACACGTTTTCCTTTTCCTCCTGAATCTGCTCCTGTATCTACATTGTCACAAATGGGAGCGAGGCGTACTTCAGCAATGTTGGAATCATCCTCGCCAGTGGAATTCCCAGAAGCAGAAGGATTTGCAGTGTTATCCGTAGCCGTCGCGCTTTCTTCCTTATTCTCGTCTTCGTCGTCAGTGACTTCAACTTCCTCCTCGACGTATTCCACTTCATCGCCGTTGGAATCGACTTCCACTTCTTCCTCAACGTATTCCACGTCTTCGTCCTCTTCCTCCTTCTTCTCTTTTTGTTTATTGCCAAACTTCCAACCAGCCATTTCTACGGTTCTGAATGTCTAAAAATTCGTTAGATCCGGAAGGGCACGATACATTAACTTGAATACTTTTTCAAAAGGGATCAGATGTCCTCTGAATCTGCTGAAAAGCAGAGATTTATCTTGGGCGAAACGCCTCCACAAAACCGAGCCATTTCGTTCGATTCGAGTAATTGAATAAACACAAATAGCAAGCTTCACATAACACTTAATAGCCATAGTTCTGATCATAGCCGTAGCTCTGGTCGTAACCATAGTTCTGATCGTAACCGCTCTGGTCGTAACCATAGCTCTGATCGTAGCCACTCTGGTCGTAGTAGCTCTGGTCATAACCACTCTGGTCATAACCACTCTGGTCGTAGCCATAGCTCTGGTCGTAACCGCTCTGGTCGTAACCGTAGTTCTGGTCGTAACCACTCTGGTCATAGCCATAGCTCTGGTCATAACCCTGAGGCTCCTCAGCCTCCTCCACGGGCTGCTTGGCGGGCTTCTTGGCAGCAGGCTTCTTGGCGGGCTTCTTGGGAGCAAAGTCCTCCTCCTCCTCCTCGTCGTAGCGAGAGGGCTTCTTCGCAGGCTTCTTGGCGGGCTTCATAGGAGCAAAGTCCTCCTCCTCGTCCTCGTCGTCGTAGCGAGAGGGCTTCTTGGCAGGCTTCATCGGCTTCTTGGCGGGCTTCTTGGGAGCAAAGTCGTCCTCTTCCTCCTCATCATCGTAGCGAGAAGCCTTCTTGGCGGGCTTCATCGGCTTGGCAGGCTTTCTGGGAGCAAAGTCGTCCTCTTCCTCCTCATCGTCGTCATAGCGAGAAGGCTTCTTCGCGGGCTTCTTCGCGGGCTTTCTGGGAGCAAAGTCGTCCTCGGAGCCAGAGAGGTCCATAGCGAGCTTCTTGGCGGGCTTCTTGGCGGGCTTCTTGGGGGCAAAGTCGTCCTCGTCGTCCTCGTCGTCGTATCTGCTGGCCTTCTTGGCGGGCTTCTTGGGAGCGAAGTCGTCATCATCGTCGTCATATCTCGAAGCCTTCTTGGCGGGCTTGGCAGGCTTTCTAGGAGCGAAATCGTCGTCGTCGTCCTCAAAGCGAGAAGCCTTCTTAGCGGGCTTCTTGGGAGCAAAATCGTCATCATCGTCCTCGAAGCGGCTAGCCTTCTTTCCGCCCTTCTTGGGAGCAAAATCGTCGTCATCATCGTCATACTTGATGGCCTTCTTTCCGCCCTTCTTAGGCACGTAATCATCCTCGTAGTCGTCATCCATACCGCCCTGTCCTCCCTTCACGGTCCAGCTATGTGTCAAACACTAGCAGCAGAACGACATTTGATCGACGAAGCAATTCTGGATGAACATGCGGACACCGTCCTTGTCGCTAGGCTGAGGGCGAGGGTTCTTCTTCTCGTCCCAGTACTTCAGGTACTTCTTAGCGGCTTTCTAGAGATGAAACACAGATTCAGACCTCACCTTGTTACCTCCGGAGCACACAAGCTCCACCTCCTCCTTCGTCCAGGTAGCAAGCGTCAGGTGCTTGATAGTGTGGCTGAACTCGCGACTATAGCGTAATACCAGCATGAGGACGTCTCACTGAATACCACTGCATCCAGTGCACACCAGAGTGAGGAAATCCATCACAAAGTACTGAGGACCCTACGAATGATGGAGAATCGCAGCATAACACCTTCTGGTTGCAAACAAAGCAAGTCTTGTTTCCGGGCTTCTTCTGGAACTCCTTAAGCTTCTTCTCGAGAATGCTCATAGCTGTCGGCTGTTAAATACTGGAGATGATCCGACCCTGAGACAATAACGGTTATTTCATTGATTCTGCGGCAGTCCCATTCCACCTTCATGACTCCGTGCAAAGCACTATTCTCTTCATCCTGTGAGTCTTCGTTGTGGAACCAGCTCAAATCATCCCATGACACGTAATTCAGGATTCAAGTGCACTTCACTTGATGAGGAGTGCTACGCATAGTGCATGCATTTTAAATCCTCATTGAGGTCTCTAGGGCGGTTTTGAGACTAATGATTGATCATGAGTCAGTCTTCATTTCCGACACGTCCAGTGTGTTTATCTGCTCCTCTCCATCCAGTGTACACATCCAGATTTCAAATGGGTACGAGTCACAGAGTGAGATTCCCGCGGTTCTGCTCGACTTTGACATGAGAATTCTGAGTGTTTTCAAGAAAAGCTTGAGTCTCGATTGTTAGCTGGATTTTTGGGTCCTATTTCCACTGCAAATGAGATTGCGTTCGAAAATGGATTCATCTCACAATGTCAAACGCTGCAGAGGGATTACACCCAATACAAGAAGGATTATTGGGAAGGTGAAATGGTTTGATGCCGTAAAGGTGTGTGCAAGATATGAGGCCTCATTCCCAGGGATACGGCTTCATTATTGGCGAGCATGGAGAAGATGTATTTGCCTATCTCATCAATATCTATACAAAGAGAAATGACCGAAGAAGACCCGTTCTAATCTCAGGAGAGAGTGTTGAGTATTCTCTCGCTGTGACGAACAAAGGCTTGGATGCGCGGGAGATATCGCTGCCGGGTGGATTTCCATTTCCTTCGTAGGATCCATTGTGCCCCATTCTGATTCATAGAGTTGCTTTTCATTGCCACTATTACGAATAGAGACTATACTCCTATGCTTATGACAACTATTTGAGCTCAACGCAGTCCATCCCTGAGTCTTGTCAACGGAAGGAAAGGACGAAGGAGTCAGAATGGGTTTTTCAGCATGATGATGCGCTTGCATGCAGCGAATGGCATGTGCTATACCCTGTATGTCGTCCCTCGCACTATACGACTCCTCCGTGCCCTCCTCCTGCCAATCCTCCATCTCGAAAGGAGAGACCGGAGTATCCTAGCAATTACTATAATTGTTACCAGCAGTAGTAGCCGTACTAGTGTTTGACCGTTAGTGTTGACTATCCACGTCAATTCGTGAATCCTCCTCTCGGCGAAGTTTTCGAAGAACCGCCTCCATATGCAGATCCAGAGAGATGTGTGCGCCCTAATGAGTTTCGTCGTCCGCCATATGACGCTGTTCGCCAAATGCACCCGGTCTATCCGTGTCCGCCTCGTCCGCGTTGCGATTTCATTGATATGCATCACAATAATGACTACGCGCAACCGCCTTTCTTTCCATATTACCCTTAAGTGGTAGGGATGGGGAGCGGCGGCGATTTCTGTCCTACTGTACTATTCCAAGTGAGTGTGTTGTTGCTACATGATTTTTCTTTCTTATTCAACTGTTTTTATTGATTTGTTCCATTCTTCTTCCGTGTGTTTGTTGCATCCTGTCAAGTCATCCATTTCGCACTTGTGTTTACAGTCCATATTGCGGGATCGACGTGACAGAATGGAGTATGCCGATTCTGCTCGTTTTCTCACGAAGTAGTGCACGCCATTCGAGCATTGTTCAACTGGTTATTGACAATAAGACGGGTAGTTTGTTGAGATTATTGAACTCACACAAAGATAGTTCCGGTGCAAGGAAATCGAAAAGGAGGCTATTCGACGTTTTTGCTGAAACAAAGTCAACAAAGGATGTACACATTCGATTTAGCCTAAACTCACTCTGTAGTACACATGTGAAGAAGTAAAGTTCATGTATCCTGAGATGGTGAGGAGTACCATCACCATTGAGTTTCAAAAGGAGGGGTATTGGCATTGTTATGAAATGACGTATAGCCACATCTTTGCATCAACACACGGGGATCATACAGTGAAGATCGTGGACTTCAGCACAGGAAAGATCCTACGAGTTGGGTTTGCTCCATCCTCCATGATCTGAATAGACACTCATAGGGCATCCCCGAACTCCCTGGGCTGTTCGTTTTCACCCTAGGAATCCGGATCTCCTTGTGAGCGGCTGTTTGGGTTCTGTCGTCATGGTGTGGAATTGGAAGAAGAACGAAACGCTGGCGTATACGCAGATCATGCAGAATGTCATGATTTCCTCTCTGGATTGGCACCCCACGTATGTATACCTGCTGTATATCACTCCCAGAGAAGAGATCGTCCTCATCACCTGTGGCACGGCCGTGTATCTCTGGAGCTACACCGTACCGCCTTCTTCATGTGCTAACTCGCAGAAGAACCTGCTGGTGAACCTCTTCCCGAACAGTCTGCTCAAGTACCAGTACGCCTTTTTCTACGGCGATGGGAAGAACTTCATCGCCTGTGTTCCTGCCTAATCTCCCTCACGCGTAGCCCACGAGAACCTGATCAACCGCGAGCAGGTGAAGACCTTCACCATCTGCAAGTACCACCTCGTGAAGGACGTGCCGTTGCGCAGTGCGGCTGACTGCTAGAAGTACACGGGCACCACCGTGGTGTACGGCTGCAAGGACATCACCACGCACTCCTCCGTCAACTGCAGCAACGGCATCCACTTCTCCAAGAACGGCGACTACGCCTTCATCACTGTGTACGCGCCCTTGCTCGGCTCCACTCTAGCTGCGAGGGCTCCTCCTTCGCCACCCAGCTGCCCACCATGCCCGTCATTCCCTCCGCCACGCTCTCCCAGCTCCAGTACAACCGCTACCTCGTGCCCCCCAATCCCCCCGCCTTGCCCTCCCTGCCTCCCGCGCATCCCGCACAGGCAGTGCAGACTGTACAGTCTGTGCAGTCCGTGCAATCTGTGCAGTCTGTGCAATCCGTGCAGTCAATTCAACCAGTGCAATCAGTGCAGTCCGCACAGTCCTCCCGAATACAGCAATCAACGCAGCAGACGCAGCAATCGACGCAGCAATCGACGCAGCCCTTATCCAACGCCTCATTGCTCCCCTCCTCCAGCACCTTTTCGCAGAACGCGCCGCGTTCCCAGCACTCTTCCATTTTCCCGTCGCTGGTGAACCAGCCGCCCGCGCCCTCCACGCCACCCTCCGCCCCGCGCCTGCCGCCGCTGGTGACGCCGCCGCTGCTGCCCCACTCGGCGAGCGAGAACGGCAACCCTCTCTTCCCCGTGCCGGCACGGCCCTTCGCGCAGCCCCCGCCCGAGCCGGTGATCCGTCCGCAGCCCGTGCTGCAGTTCCAGCAGATCCACGTGGCGAACACCCGCGCACAGCCGTTCTTCTACCCGCGGTACATCGCGAAGGTGAGTCTCGTGGGCAACGGGCCTGGGCAGATCGTGAGCAAGTTCAAGATTCCGGGTGGCTTCCTGGCAGTGTTGTGACGCCTAGACAACATGATGGTGTCCTCGCTGCAGATCTCGCCCAGCAACGACTACATCCTGGCTGCGTACCGACTGAGGTGGAAGCGGAGTGGGCGGCTTAGTTGTAGGGGCAGCGATCATGACGCCAATTACTCCCCGGTGTTGTTTCACGTATACAGGCAGCTCGATTGGAGGCTTTATGTTGCGATGCGATGGGGTGCTGATGCGTAGTATGAAGCCGTTGGCCACAACGATAATGCGAACATCGCCGTGTGGAGTCCTATGATGGATGGAATCGTGGTCGGGACGGAGAAGGGGAAGCTCATCATTTTCCGCTCCGTTATCAAGGGTTTATCAAAAGCGGAATCGAGTGAGACAAATGCAACCTAACTATCTCTGTTTGTTTAAACACCTCATATTGGCTTTATTTCTATGGGCATTCCTCGCAATTCTCTCTCTTAAGTGAAAACAACAACAACAATCGAAACAGCAATACCACACCATGCTAACTCCAATCCCA
>ERZ827156.4957-NODE-4957-length-10386-cov-2.776498_pt1 | contig 10386 bp, 8 predicted proteins | sample MGYA00519919_ERZ827156 | MGnify/ENA primary metagenome ERZ827156 (study PRJEB31778, sample SAMEA3449269) | human gut metagenome | biome: human gut; feature: human-associated habitat; material: faeces | place: United Kingdom | collected 2010/2012 ... | reverse complement strand
ATGTCCAAAAGGTGCATGTCCTAAATCATGTCCAACAGCAATTGCTCTTGTAAGTTCTGTATTTAATCCTAAATAATGAGCAATGGTATAACTTACTGAATCTACAAGATTTACATGCTCACTTCTTGTACAAACATGATCATCTTCAACTGCAAAAAAAACTTGTGTCTTATGTTTCAATCTACGATAAGCAAGAGAAAAAATAATACGATTATAATCTCTAGAAAAAGGACTTCTTAAATCATTTTTTCTTTGATAAAGTGCTTCATTTCTTGAAATTGCTTGTTGATATTGAGGATGATTTTCATACATTGCTTCTTTTAAAAAACTATTTTTTGACATTTTTATACCTCGCTTTTTTATTATATAAAAATTAAAAAAAAAGATAAAGAAAAAGATTATCTTTCGATAACCTTTTAGAATTTTAAGAATCTTCTCATTGAGACAAAACTTCCAATTAAACCTACTCCAGCACCTAAGCCAGCTAAAATAAATGAGAAATCTCTAATAAATGGCATTGGGGCTTTTAATACAAGCATTGATGACATTAATGAACCACCTGTATAGTTATATAATGCTCCATAACCATAAACAAGAACAAGAATTGGAATAATTGCTCCAAACAATCCAATGAGCATACCTTCTAACATAAATGGAATACGAATGTACCAGTTACTTGCTCCAACCATTCTCATAATTGAAATTTCAGTAGATCTTGCTGTAATTGTAATTTTAATTGTATTAGATATCATGAATAAGGCGACAATAACTAAACCAACAATAAAAACTGATCCAGCTTTTTGTATTGTATTCAATGTTGTGACCATACTTTGTGTAGAATCACCACCATAATTAACAGAATTTACATTAGGAATATCTTGAATTTTTTTAGCTAAACTTGCAAGTTTTGTTGGATCTTTTGCTTCTACTTCATAAGCAGAACCTAAAGGATTATCTTCACGATAAGACTCAAATAACTCCTTACCATCTTTACCTTGTTTATCGATAAGTTTATTCAACTCTTCATCTTTTGATGAATATGTAACAGATCCAACACCTTTAAGTTTTTTGATTTGATTCCCTACTTCTTTTTCAGCATTTTCATCAATCGATCTTTCTAATTTAACATAAATACGCACACCATCTTCAATATTTGCTGAAATATCTTGAACATTAAGTGCTAAAACACTAATAACACCAATAAGTAATAAAGTAATTGTTACAGCAAAAATTGAAGAAAAAGACATTGCACCATTTCTCCATAAATTAACCAATGATTCTTTAAAATGTTTTGGTAAATTTTTTATACAACTTATTAATTCTTTCATTATAAATCATATCCTCCTAAAGATGTATCAGCATTAATGCAACCATCTTCCATTAAAATTGTACGCTTTTTATGTTCTTGTACAATCTTTTGATCGTGAGTTACAACTAACACAGTTGTCCCTTGTTCTTCATTAATACGCATTAATACATTAATAATTTCTTTTGAAGTTTCTGGATCCAAGTTTCCTGTTGGTTCATCAGCAATTAAAACTTTTGGACGATTTACAATTGCTCTAGCAATTGCAACTCTTTGTTGTTGACCACCTGATAATTCATGAGGGAAAGCATTGACCTTATCTTCCAAACCAACAAGCTCTAATGTTGCTCTTACACGTCTTCTAATTTCTACACGTGGTGTATCAATAACTTCTAAGGCATAGGCAACATTTTCAAAAACTGTTTTTTTAGGTAATAATCTAAAATTTTGAAAAACAACACCTATATTTCTTCTAAAATAAGGTACTTTACTATTTTTAATTTTAGAAACATCTTGTCCTACAACTTCAACTTTTCCTGAAGTTGGTTTTTCTTCACGATATAATAACTTAATAAAAGTAGATTTTCCTGCACCAGTTGTACCGATAACATATACAAATTCTCCAGGTTCAATTGTAAGATTTACATCATTAAGTGCCCTTACTCCTGTTTTATAAATTTTTGTAACATTTGTTAGTTTTATCATTTCTATTCAGCTCCCAGGAGTATTATAGCACAATTTGTAAGTTTTGTTTGAATATTGAGTCTATTAATTATGTTTTTTCATGTTATAATATGTTTATTGAAGGAGTGGCTAAATGAAAAGAGTATGCCCTAGATGCAATAATGAACTATCTATAAATTGTTATGTAAAAGATAAAGGAATCAATACTTTAAGCTATCTAGAATTAATTATAAAAAAAGATCAATTCAATAAAGAACATAAAGAAATTAAATCATGTTACTGTCCTAAATGTGGTTATGTAGAACTTTATGTTGATGTCGATCATCAAAATCAACATTTAAAAAAGGATGATGATTTAAATTCTTTAAGACAAACTGTAAGACAATATGCGATTGATTATCATCAACACATAGAATTAGAAAGAAAAAAGACTGAAGAAAAAGAAATTCTAGATAAAAAAAGAAAACTTGAATCTCTTATTTATCAATCACATATACAAAACGATAAAAAAAGAAAACGTAAAAAAACCTTACGTAAAACACATTTACTAAAAAAAGTGCTAAGAAAATAGCACTTTTTTTATAAATCTATATTAGGTAATGTAAATCCTCTTCCTCTTACATTATGTGTCTCATTTGTAATAATAAATGCTGCCTCATCAATTTTTAAAATTTCATTGGTAAGTGTCACTAATTCTCGGCGGCTGACAACAGACATCACTGCATACATATCTTGTTTTTTATAACCTGTGGTAATATTCATAAGCGTGCATCCTCGATCTATTTGATCATAAAGCATACTTTGAATCTCATTCCATTTTGGTGAAATGACCAATACTTGAATTTTAGATTCACCTAATAAAATCATTTTATCCATGACCAAAGCAGTAATCAAAACAACTAAAATACCATAAAGAACTTGTTCAACATTTGAAAAAGGAACTTGTAAAGCTAGGATAATACAATCAAAGCCATTAATAAGTACAGTCGTAGAAATACCTGTTTTTTTATTTAGAACTAATGGTGGTATATCCATTCCTCCGGTACTTGCTCCTATTCTTAAAACAAGTCCTAATCCTCCACCTACAAAAATTCCTGCATAAACAGAGGATAAGAGTAAATCATTTGTAAGATGTGTAACCCCCGGAGTATTTTCAAATATTGTTAAAAATGTTGGGAAAATAATTGTACTTAATAATGTTTTAGCTGCAAAAGATTTTCCTAGAAAAAAATAGCCTGCAATAAACATAATAATATTGATTACATAAACAACAAGCGATAAAGGAATTCCTGTTATTTGTTTGACAATTAATCCTAACCCAGAAGCGCCACCAACAATAATCCCGTGAGGGGTAATGAAAGCACAAATTCCAAATGCTAGAATAGCATTACCAATAACAATCACAGCAATTTCTAAACATTTTTTTAAAAATTTATTCTTCATGACCACCCTCCTGTATACGAGATTTCAAATATGCATAAATAAAATCATCTAAGTTTCCATCTAAAACATCTTTAGGATTATTAGACTCATATAATGAACGATTATCTTTTACTAAAGAATATGGATGTAAAACATAAGAACGAATTTGTGAACCCCAAGCAATTTCCTTCTGCTCACCTTGTATTTCTTTTAATTCTTTTGCTTGTTTTTCTTCCATTAAAGCAAATAACTTACTTTTTAACATCATCATCGCTTGTTCTCTATTTTGAATTTGGCTTCTTTGACTTTGACAAGTAACGACTGTTCCTGTAGGAATATGGGTAATCCTAACTGCTGAATCTGTTTTATTAATATGTTGTCCACCTGCTCCACTTGCACGATAAGTATCAATTCTTAAATCTTCTGGTTTAATGTCAATTTCAATTGTATCATCTAATTCAGGAATAACATCAATGGATGCAAATGAAGTATGACGTCTTTTGGAAGAATCAAATGGAGATATTCTAACAAGTCGATGAACACCTTTTTCAGCCTTTAAATGTCCATAAGCATATTTTCCTTTAACCAAGAAAGTAACTGATTTAATACCTGCAACATCTCCATCTAAATAATCTAAAACTTCTATTTTAAAATCTTTCGATGAACAATATCTTTGGTACATACGATACAACATTTCTGCCCAATCTTGGCTTTCTGTCCCTCCTGCACCTGGATGAATTTCTACGATGGCATTAGCACTATCATACTTTCCAGATAAAAGTAAAATTTTTTCAAATTCACTCATTCTTTGTTCAAAATCTTGATAATCACTTTCTAAAATAGTTTGAAATTCTTGATCATCCGTTTCTTTAACTAATGTATATGTTTCATCTAATGAATTTAATGATTGACAAAGACTTTTATATTCATCAGTAATTTTTTTCATATCATTTAATTCGTCATAGATTTTTTTAGCTTTTGTTGGATCATCCCAAAAGCCATCTTGCATTGTTTGATATGAAAGACCTTCTATTTCTCTTAATTTTTCATCAATTTGTGCAGATTTTCTATATTCGTCTATTAATAAATGGGCTTTATCAAGCCCATTTTTTATTTCATATAATTCCATTATTTAAATTCTACTTCTAATTTTAAATGAGGAATATTTTCTTCTGCTGAACTACCAGGACGAATACCCATATGCACAATATTTTTAGAAATCATATCAACAATAGAAAGTTTCATTTGTTCAAACATATAGAACGCTTCTTCTGTATATTCAGAAAGTGGATTCTTTTGTGCATACGCACGTAAATAAATACCATTTCTAAGTTTAGTCATTGCATCAATATGATTGATCCAAGTATAATCAATAACTCCTAATAAAACACTTCTTTCATAATTAACGATTTTTGCATGATCAATATCTTTATTTAATCTCATTTGATATTGAGAGAAGCAAATTTCTGTTAAAGTTTCTAATAATTTCTTAGAATCATTTTTAACAACATCTTTATTCTTAGCATCAATTTCAGCAAGTAACATATAATTTTTAGCTACAAAATCTAAAACAGCATCCACATCAACTTCATCATGTTTACCATGAGTTGTACATCTATTGATTGTCATTTCAATTGCTTGATTGAACATACCTTTGATAATATCATCTAAATTATCTAATGACATGATTTCATCACGTTCTTTATACATAATTTCACGTTGTTGTCTCATAACATCATCATATTCAAGAATATGTTTACGTGAATCAAAGTTTTGACCTTCAACACGTTTTTGTGCATTTTCGATAGCTTTTGAAACCATTTTATTTTCAATAGCCATATCATCATCTAAATAATTACTAAATGATTGTAATTTTTCACCAGCAAATCTTTGCATTAATTCATCATCAAACGAAACATAGAATACAGAATATCCTGGGTCACCTTGACGTCCAGAACGTCCACGTAACTGATTATCAATACGTCTAGATTCATGTCTTTCAGAACCAATAACTGCTAAACCACCAATTTCAGGTACACCTTTACCAAGTTTAATGTCAGTACCACGACCAGCCATGTTTGTAGCGATTGTCACCGCACCTTTTTGACCTGCTCTTGCAATGATTTCAGCTTCTTTAGCATGGTTTTTCGCATTTAATGTATTATGTTTAATTCCTCTTTTATCTAACATTTTTGATAAAATTTCTGAAGTTTCAACCGATACAGTCCCAATTAGAATTGGTTGACCATAAGCATGTCTTGCAACAACTTCATCACATAATGCTTTAAATTTATTTGTTTTTGTAGAATAGATCTTATCATTACGGTCATCACGAATAACCGGTTTATTTGTTGGAATTTCAATAACACGCATGTTATAGATCATCATAAATTCTTCTTCTTCTGTTTTTGCAGTACCAGTCATCCCTGCTAATTTATTAAATAGTCTGAAGAAATTTTGATATGTGATTGTTGCTCTTGTTTCTGTTTCTTCTTTAATTGGAACACCTTCTTTAGCTTCAATTGCTTGATGTAACCCATCAGAATAAGCACGACCTGGCATAACACGTCCAGTAAATTGATCAATGATCATAATTTTTGCATTACGAATATCTCTTGTACCATCTTCTGTCGCAATCATATATTCAACATCACGAGTCATCGCATAGTTTGCTTTTAATGCTTGATTGATATGATGAACTAATGAAGTATGTTGAATATCATATAAGTTATCAATCTTAAATCCTTTTTCTGCTTTTTCGATTCCTTTTGGAGTTAATGAAACAGTTTTTGTTTCGATATCAACTTCATAATCTTTTTCAGCAATTAATGATTTGACAAAACGATCTGCTTGTAAATATAAAGCAGCTGTATTTTTCTTACCACCTGAAATAATCAATGGTGTTCTTGATTCATCAATTAAAATAGAGTCAACTTCGTCGATCAAAGCATAGTTAAGTCCTTTAACTAATACTTTATCTTCCATTGAAGTAACCATATTATCTCTTAAATAATCAAATCCAAATTCATTGTTTGTACCATATGTAATATCACAAGCATAAGCTTTTTGCTTTGCTTTTGGATCCATTCCTGCAATAACTAATCCAACAGATAGTCCCATGAATTTATATAGTTTTCCCATCCATTCACTATCTCTTTTTGCTAAGTATTCGTTAACTGTAACAACATGTACACCTTTACCAGTTAAAGCATTTAAATATACCGGTAATGTAGCAACTAAAGTTTTTCCTTCACCAGTTTTCATTTCGGCGATTCTACCTTGATGAAGTATGATACCACCTATTAATTGTACATCAAAAGGTCTCATACCTAAAACTCTAACAGCAGCTTCTCTTACAACAGCAAAAGCTTCTGGTAATAAATCATCTAGAGTTTCTCCATTACTTAATCTTTCTTTAAATTCTGTTGTCTTATTTTGTAATTCTGCATCTGTCAATTCTTTCATAGAGCTTTCTAAACCATTTATTTTTTCTACCAATGGCATAACTCTTTTTACTTCTTTTTCACTATAATTAAATAATTTTTTGATTATACCCATTACTTTTTCTCCTTTTCTGTCTTGTGTGTATTAAGTTTTTTTATCTTCCTGTACTATATCACTAAAAATATTTTTACGCAACAAAAATCATATTTTTTTTATATAAAACATAAAATTTATTAAAAAACAATTTGAAAGAGGTAACTAATATATGTTTATTTGTAATTTGAGCCTAAATAAATCAAAATTAAAAAAAATAATTATATGGATCTTGGCTGCTTTTATTATTGTTTCTATAATATTTGGAATTTATACATTGGCCAATAGTTCAAAAGCTAATTTTGTTAATGATGATATAAAAGCTTCGGATGTTACAGAAATCTCGGCTAATAATTATACTAATGTTTTGAAAACTTGCCATGAAAATATAAATGCTTATTTAGGGAAAAAAATAAAATTTACTGGATTTGTATATAGACTGTATGATTTTAATGAAAATCAATTTGTGTTAGGACGAGAAATGATTGTATCGAGAGTTTCTGATACGCAAGCCCAAACTGTTGTTGTTGGTTTTTTATGTGATTTAGATAACTCATCTACTTATACTGATGGAACTTGGGTAGAAATTGAAGGCACTATTACAAAAGGGTATTATCATTCTGAAATTCCTGTGTTGAAAATAACAAAGATAAATAAAACAGATTGTCCAGAAAATCCTTATGTGTATCCGCCTGATTCTAGTTATGTTAAGACTGAGAGTCTTTAAGGGTACAGTCATAATAAAATATAGTAAGAACGTGCACTTTTACTATATTTTATTATGACTTACTCTGTATGTTTAGAGTTTGCAAGAGTTGTCAATCAGGACCGTCCCCCCTATTGCTTTTTATGTTGATTTGTAGTATAACATAATTAATATTCGTGGGTACAGCGAAATATAATAAATGTACCATTTTAGTAATCAGTACTGGTATTCTAGTAATGAGCTAAAAGATTAGGAGAACATCTATGTTAAAGCACTATGTAGAATTTCTGTATCCGGGACTTTTTGTCAGCGAAGCTTCTGTTGAAGAGATTGCTGAGCGTGATGTTAAGAAAGTTGAGTTACCCGATAATTGTTTCGGATTTTGTTTCTTCGACAGAACCGTAACCGTTATCGACGGCCAAACTCTCACAGGAGACAGAAAGAATGTGTCCGGCTGGTATTATCAGGGCGAAAAGATGACTCTGGAACAGGTAAAAGCCGCTTTCGGCAATGACAGCAACTACAGAATCCTCATTTCTAATATGGAAGGCAATGGATACAATGCGGTTGTAAGAACCAAGTTCGATCAGTTTATGCCTCTCGAAGACAACGACACTGTTCTTTGATTCCTAGTCTAAAAAGAAAAACATTTCTTTCCCTCGCAAGAGGTTTCTTTTTTTTAGTTTAAATATTCTTCTTCTAATTCCTTTATAATATCTTCAGCAAGTAGTTGCTCAAATGGAACTTTGTCAATGGGTGTCAATGGGGACGGTTCTTTTTGACATATCTTTCCGCTTCTATGGTGTTATTTCATACTATTTTCATTCTATTATTGATTTTACTAATCCTTTATCTATTCTGTTTTCAAAAATATTTTTTAATACTATTAGTATAATAGGACCTACAAATAATCCTAATACTCCGCAAAATTTGAATCCTGTGTACATTGCTACTAGTGTAAATATTGGGTGAACTCCTAATTGTCCACTAACTATTTTTGGCTCTATTATTTGTCTTATAACAGACATTATTAACCATAATACTAATATTGCTATTCCTAATGTAAGGTCTCCTTTACAAGCTGATATTATTGCCCAAGGTACCATTACTGTTCCTGAGCCTAGTATAGGTAATGCATCTATAAATCCTATTCCTAATGCTGCTAGAAGCGGATACTTTATATTAAAGCCTACCCAACTGTATATATATAATCCTATTAAAGAGATAATGAATGATACTAGTATTAATATTGCTTGAGCTTTTAAATATCCACCTAATGATTTAGCTATTCCATTTACATGAGTTGCTATTGACCTCACCCAAGTTCGTGGTAAATGATGCTCTAATTGGTCTATCATATATATTTTATCTGTACTTATAAAATATAATGACATTATTGTTATTACAATATAAAAGCCTATTGTAGGTAATGATGTAAGTTTTGTTAAAACTCCTGTAAGAAAGTTCTTGACGATTTCAGAAATATGACTTATTAAGTCATGACTAGAGCTATTTATTATACTTGTTAGCTCTTGAGAAAGTTGAACTTTACTAAAATCAAATTTTGTTGTCTTTTCATTAACAAAATTTTGTATTATATTCACATATTCATTTAGATTACTAAGAAGATTAGACGATTCTGAAATTATAGTTACTATCCCCCACACTAACAATCCAATTATAATAGATAGAACTAGTATTAAAATAAGCAAACTGCTTGTCTTTCTTTTAAAATGAAATTTATTCATACAAAATCTTATTATCGGCTCAATCAGCAAATACAACACAAAAGCTATTAAAAACGGCATATAAAATATAGCCAACTTAAAACCTAAGCATATTAAAGCTATTGTTAAAACAAGTATCAGTATTTTATAAATTATCTTTTTTATATCTTTTACATTAATCATCATATGTATATCACCAGTACTATTTTATTCTATTTGTACTTTTTTATTCATTTAAATTAGGGGACGGTCCTGATTTTTTATCAAGGACCGTCCCCTAACCTAAAAAATAATATATATTTTTTTAATTTTTACTCCTGAGCTGGATTCGGCAGGACCGTCCCCGCTTTTTCGTTCCTACTTTCTATTCGGCATTTTTATGGTTGCAGTTACATATATTTTCAAAAGTATTTACAACTTGTTGATTTGTTATATCTTCATTTTTAGCTATTTTTATCACCTCCATTCTCTATGGTTAATTTTCTGTCTACAGTTTTATACAATAATTATTTCAAAAGCTATTGTATTTATATCGGTATTATAGTATAATATAATTAGAATGTTAATAACAATTTTTATTTTTTTAAAAATTGTTTACAGATGGATTGGAGGAAATATTGAAATGAATAGGGATTTACCAGAAAATAAATTTTTTGAAGATTTTTATATTTGGTTTAATCAAGAGAAAAAAGAAGAATATTATTCTGCCCCTTTATATTACTATAAGGCTAGTTTTAATATAGATTATGATACTCATACACTTAAAATATATTGGAAAGAAAATGAAGGTACAGATAATGGATTAAAGCACCCTGCAACCTTGTATTTTCCTTTTGTAGAGAAATTTGGTACTTTTTTAGTTAGATTTTTAAATGCCGATTTATCCACTTATGAATCTGCATATAAAGACTTTTTCTTTGCTTATGGCTTTGAAATATTAAGAGATTTAGAAGAAGATTATAAATTTACATTATCAAATAATTATGGAAATGATGAAACATACT
>ERZ827156.4956-NODE-4956-length-10386-cov-3.516891_pt1 | contig 10386 bp, 7 predicted proteins | sample MGYA00519919_ERZ827156 | MGnify/ENA primary metagenome ERZ827156 (study PRJEB31778, sample SAMEA3449269) | human gut metagenome | biome: human gut; feature: human-associated habitat; material: faeces | place: United Kingdom | collected 2010/2012 ... | reverse complement strand
TTCGGGGGATGATTCGGAAATTGCCCTAAGAAAGCGCCCCGGCGCGTTCGTCCGGGGCGTGAGAGGGAGAAGCTCTCTTACAGATAGATCTCGCAGTCGTCCTCGACCTTCTTGCAATTCTTGAGAACGGCCTTCATCACGGCCTTGGGGTCCTGACCCTCGGCGAACTCGACGGTCATCTTCTGGGTCATGAAGTTCACGACGGCGTCGGCGACGCCCTCGGTCTTCTTGGTGGCTTCTTCCATGAGGTTGGCGCAGTTGGCGCAGTCGACTTCGATCTGATAGGTCTTTTTCATGGTATGTTTCTCCTTTTCGGCACAAAATATTTAACGATTAAGTGCTTGTTTAATCTTGATGACCGTACTATAATATCCTCAAAGGCAAAAGTCAAGGGCTGCTCGCATGTCTCTTCCGTTCGGGCGAAACAAACTTCCAAACGGGATACGGACGCGCCCGCAGGACCCAAAAAGAAAGGCGGAACAACGATGAGCGAAGTGCATTTACCGCATCAGCACAGCGACGAGGGCACGATGCGGGAGCTGCAGGAATCGGTGGAGACGATCGGCAGCTTCCAGACCGTGGCGGACGTGTTCAAGCAGCTCTCCGACAGCAGCCGCGTGCGCATTTTCTGGCTGCTGTGCCACTGCGAGGAGTGCGTCATCGACCTCTCCGCGATGGTCGGCATGAGCTCGCCTGCGGTGTCGCACCATTTAAGGCAGCTGCGTGAGAGCGGACTTCTCGTCTCGCGCCGCGTGGGGAAGGAGGTCTACTACCGCGCGTCGGACAGCGAGCAGGCGCAGCTATTGCACCGCATGATCGAGCGCACGATGGAGATTTCCTGTCCCGAGGAGGAGAGCAAGGCCGCCACCGGCGCGCCGCACCTGCCCCCGCTCGACGCCGAGGTGTACGAGGGCGGCGGCACGAGTGAGCAGATCGAGACCATCCGCGCCGTGCACGACTATCTGACGCAGCACCTTTCAAGCCGCGTGACGATCGACGAGCTGTCGCGCCGCTTTTTGATGAACCCCTCGACGATGAAGGCGCTCTTCAAGTCCGTCTACGGCAGCTCGCTCGCCTCGCACATTCGCGAGCACCGCATGCAGCACGCGGCAAAGCTGCTGCTCGAGGGCGACGAGAACGTCGCGCAGGTCGCGCGCGCCGTCGGCTACGAGAGCCAGAGCAAGTTTTCCACCGAATTCCACAAGGCCTTCGGCGTCCTGCCGACGGAGTACCGAAAAGCGCAGAAAAAGTGAGTTAGAGGAGGTCGAACGTCCCTGCTTCCCACGGTGTTTCGCGGAAGACAACGCGCCAGTCGATGTGGTCGACCGCCGCAAAGTGCAGCGACGAGCACGCGGTGTGGAGATTCCCCTGCGCCGCTTCGCCCACGACGATGGCGACCGGCCCGTCCGCGCCGCCGATGATGCCGAAGCAGAAGTCGTTCTGCGCCTCGGGCGCAAAGGAAGCGGTCTCACGTCTGATCTGACGCGGGCGGTCGCTCTCGGCGCAGTCCTCGACGAAGATCGAGTTTTCCGGCGGCTCGGGCGTGAGCGTAAAGCTGATGGCTGTGAAATGCGTCGGATAGTCGAACCGCGGGTCGAGATTCATCCGCTCGCGCGGCAGTTCCTGCGGCTCGACCTCCTGTACGGCGAGCGTATACTCTGTGCCGCGGTAGGAGAAGGCAAACGTATCGCCCGCCTTGTCCGCGCGGAAGCGCGCCCCGGGGACGCGCACCTCATCCGCCGTCATCGTGACGGCGAGCGACTTGAGCTTCGGCGCGCGCTTCGTGACGAACGGGAACGCCGCGCGGCGGATGCTCCAGCCATACGCGCGGTCAAGGCCGTAGTGCGCCATGGCGGGCTCTGCGTCGGCGCAGAAGCCGGGCTGCTCCGGCAGGAAAATGACGCCGCAGCCGTGGCTCGTGCGGAGCTTCGCACCGTTCAAGGCGAGGCTGGGGGTAAAATCGAGGCTGAGCGGGTGCTCGCGCTCCATCTGTTCGCGTTCGTCGCGCGAGAAGTCGACGGACTCGTCGCTTTCGGGATCGATCCCCCACTTTTCCATAAAGCCGCGCAGCGCGGAAGCCTCCGCGCGCATACAAAAATCGACGACAATGCCCTTTGAACAAACGTAGATAGACGGCACGAACCAGTCGCGCCCCGCCCACGAAAACCACTTTTGTACGCTCATTTCCCTGCCCGCGCGCTCGCGCCCGTGGTGGCCCCAAAAGCTGCCGTCAAAGTAGACCTTCCATTCCTCGACTCTTTCGGGCGCGTCGCCGTTCATTTCGGGATCATAAAAGTCCTCGGTGAATTTGAGCTTGCTGAGGTCGAACTCCGCTTGCAGCTCGCGCAGGTATTGCCACGGCCGCTCCATCGGCGTGAGGGAAAAGACTGTGGAAATCTGCGAGAGCACCGCCTTCTGCTCGTCCGTCGGCGGATTCTCGGCAAGGAAGGCGTCGAATTGCGCCTCGTCCCACTGCCACGCCTGCTCGAGCGCCGCACTGTCGCCGGCCGCGAGCAGCAGGCGCAGAAAATCGCTGAAATCGCGCGCGATGACGTGCACGCAGTCCTTGCCGCCGTTCATCGGGCTCACGGCGAAGACCGTCTCGCCAAAACCGCGGACAAAGCAGAAGTGGATGCCGTCCACGCCCGCCCAGCCGAAGATAGAAGCGCCCTTGGGCGTGCAGAAATAGGGATCGTTGTCCTCCCGCCGCATCACGCTGAGAGACGATAAGTCAAGATGCTTGCGCAGAAATTTTTGATAAAACGCCGCCATGGAAAGCCCTCCTTTGGAGTTCAGGTTTTCCATAGCATACCATATGGGTGCGGAAAAGTCACCGGAATTGCGAAAACTGTGGATTTTTCGCGCCGGAAGCCGCGCTGCGGCCTTGCCACGCTCTCGCGAACATGATATACTATATTGCTAAACTATCGAGATTCGGGAGGAAACATCCCTTGGAACGCAAAGAAGTCATCGTCAGCGAGCAGGAGCTCGCGCGTCAGAAGGAATTTACGCGCAAGATGCGCGAGATGAACGACCGCCGCACCCGCACGCCGCTCGCGCTGGTCGACACGTTCGGCTGCCAGCAGAACGTGGCAGACGGCGAGGTGCTCATGGGCATGCTGCGCGAGATGGGCTACGAGCTCACGCGCGACGAAAATCAGGCCGACGTCATCCTGCTCAACACCTGCGCCATCCGCGAGCACGCGGAAAAGCGCGTTTACGGCCACTTGGGCCGCCTCAGCCACACGAAGGCCGCTAAGCCCGACCAGATCATCTGCCTGTGCGGCTGCATGGCGCAGCAGAAGGTCGTGGCCGACAAGGTAAAAAATTCCTACCATCACGTCGACCTTGTGCTTGGCCCCCAGGCCGAATGGCGGCTCCCCGAGCTGCTGCACGAGGTATACACGAAGAATAAGCGCGTTTTCTCCATCGAGAACGAGCATGGCCGCATCGCCGAGGACCTTCCCATCGTGCGCGAGGGCGGCGTGCGCGCGTGGGTGAGCATCATGTACGGGTGCAATAACTTCTGCTCGTACTGCATCGTGCCCTACGTCCGCGGCCGCGAGCGCAGCCGCGAGCCGGAGAAGATCATCGAGGAATGCCGCGGCCTCATCGCCGAGGGCTACAAGGAGATCACCCTCCTCGGCCAGAACGTGAACAGCTACGGCAAGGACTTGGGCACCGATTACGACTTTGCAGACCTGCTCGCCGCCATCAACGCCATTCCCGGCGACTATTGGCTCCGCTTTATGTCGAGCCAGCCGAAGGACGCGACCAACAAACTTTTCGACACGATGGCACGCTGCGAGCACGTTGCAAAGCAGCTCCACCTCCCCGTCCAGTCCGGGTGCGACCGCGTTCTGAAAGCGATGAACCGCCCCTATACGCGCGCAAAGTACGAGGAAATGATCGCCTACGCGCGAAGCGTCATGCCAGGCATGGTGCTCACGAGCGACGTCATCATCGGCTTCCCGGGAGAGACCGAGGACGAAGCGATGCAGACTGTCGATCTTGTAGAAAAGACGCAGTTCGACGCGCTCTTCACCTTTATTTTCTCCCCGCGTCCCGGCACGCCGGCGGCGAAGATGGACGACCCCGTCTCGCGCGAGGAAAAGCAGGTCTGGTTTGAAAAGCTCGTCGACGCGCAGAACGCCATCAGCGCGAAAAAGCACGCAGCCTACATCGGCAGGACGGTCAAGGTGCTGGTCGACGGCGAGAGCGACGATGCTGAATTTCCCCTCGCCGCGCGCACGGAGGGCAACCGCCTCGTGCGCATGAAGGGCGACAAGGCCCTGATCGGCACATTTGCCAAAGCGAAGATCACCGACAGCAACACCTGGGCGCTCTACGGCGAAGCGGTAGAGCAGTAACATAAAAGGGGGCATTTTGATGAAAGTCGTCATTTTGATGGAAAACAGCACGTGCAGAGACACCGTCGCCTGCGCGCACGGCCTGTCGATGTATATTGAGACCGACAAGCACAAAATTCTTTTCGACATGGGGCCCGACGCGCAGTTTATCGACAATGCTAAGGCGCTCGGCGTCGATTTGACGCAGGTCGACATCGCCTTTTTGTCCCACGCGCACAACGACCACTGCGGCGGCCTCGAAGCGTTCTTGAAGCTGAACGACCGCGCCAAGGTCTATATGCAGAAGGCCGTCTGGGGCCAGTACTACGTCGTCACGCCCAGCAAGTGCGCCTACATCGGCATGGACGCGGTGCTCAAGAATTACGAGGACCGCTTCGTTCTCTGCGATGGCGTGCAGAAGCTTGACGAAGAACTGACGGTTTTCTCCGCCGTTCCGGGCCGCGAGCTGTGGAGCGGCGCGAACGACACGCTGCGCGAGAAGATCGGCGACGACTATCCGCGCGACACGTTCCGCCACGAGCAGGATCTATTGGTCACGGAAAACGGCAAGACCGCGCTGTTCGCGGGCTGCGCGCACTGCGGCATCGTAAATATCCTGAAGAGTGCCGAGGACGTGCTCGGCAGAGCGCCCGACGCGGTGTTTGCGGGCTTCCACCTCTATAACCCCTCGCTCGGCAAGAGCGAGCCGGACGAGCTGGTCGACGCCGTGGGCGAAAAGCTGCGCGGCGACAAGGTCGCGCACTACTTCACGGGCCACTGCACGGGCAAGGAAGCCTATGAAAGATTGAAACGTAAGCTCGGCGACCGCCTCGGCGAAATGCCCGCGGGCTCCGACTTTACCGTGTAAATTTTAGATTTTAGAGAGAAAGAAAGCGAGGACGAATCATGGCCGAGATCACGCCGATGATGAAGCAGTATTTGGAGATCAAGGAACAGAATAAGGATTCGATCCTCTTTTTCCGCTTGGGCGACTTCTACGAGATGTTCAACGAGGATGCTCAGCTCGCCTCGCGCGAGCTCGATTTGACGCTGACGACCCGCGACCGCGGCAAGGCGGCGGAGGATCAGACGCCGATGTGCGGCATTCCCTATCATTCGAGCGACGCCTACATCGCGCGCCTGATCGCCAAGGGCTACAAGGTCGCCATCTGCGAGCAGACCGAGGACCCTGCGCTCGCCAAGGGCCTTGTCAAGCGCGATATCATCCGCGTCATCACGCCCGGCACGGTCATCGACAGCGCATGCCTCGACGACCGGCGCGGCAACTTCCTCTGCGGCATCTTTTTGGACGGGCAGAACGCCGGCGCGGCCTTCTGCGACATGACGACCGGCCACACGCACGTGACCGCCTTTTCGGGCGACGACCGCGCAGAGCACCTGTATAACGAGTTATCCCGTTTCTCCCCCGCCGAGGCGGTGCTGAGCGCGGGTGCTTACGACAACGGTGAGCTGGTCGAATACCTTCGCGATAAGCTGTCCTGCGCGGTCGAGCGCGGCGAGAACCGCTTTGAGCTCAAAGCGTGCGAAAAAGCCATCCGCGCGCAGTTTGGCGAGGAGCGCTTTGCAAGCCTTCCGCGCAACAACCCCGCGGCGGCGCTGGCGCTGGGCGCGCTGCTCTCGTATCTGCACGAGACGCAGAAGACCGATCTTTCCTACATCAAGGATTTAGAATACTACGAGCAGGGCCGCTTCATGGAGCTTGACCTCTCCGCGCGGCGCAATCTGGAGCTGACCGAGACCATCCGCGCCAAGGAAAAGCGCGGGAGCCTCCTCTGGGTGCTCGACAAGACGAAGACCGCCATGGGCGCGCGCAATCTGCGCGCGTGGCTGACGCGCCCGCTGCGCGACGTCGCGGCCATCGAGCGCCGCCTCGGCGCGGTCGAGGCGCTGACGAAGAACACCGTCGCGCGCGAAGAGCTGATTCTATCGCTCTCCGGCATCAGCGACATGGAGCGCCTCATCGGCCGCATCGTCTACGGCACGGCGGGCGGGCGCGACCTCGTCTCGCTGCGTAATTCCATCGAGCAGCTCGCCGCCGTGCGCGAGCAGCTCGCGCACTTCACCACGGGCCGGCTCGGCGAGCTTTCGCAGGAGCTCGATCCGCTTACGGACATCGCCGCGCGCATCGCCGAGACCATCGTGGACGAGCCGCCGTTCTCCGTGCGCGAGGGCGGCTTCATCCGCAAGGGCTTCAACGCCGAGGTCGACCGCCTGCACGACATTCTCTCCGGCGGCAAGGGGCTGCTCGCCTCCATTGAAACGAAGGAAAAGGAACGCACCGGCATCCGCACGCTGAAGATCGGCTACAACAAGGTCTTCGGCTACTACATCGAGGTCTCCAATTCCTTCAAGGATCAGGTGCCCGACACCTACATCCGCAAGCAGACGCTCGTCAACGGCGAGCGCTACATCACGCAGGAACTCAAGGACCTGGAGCAGGAGATCCTGACCGCGGGGGAGCGCGACAACGCGCTCGAATACGAGATCTTCTCCGCCCTGCGCGACGAGATCTGCGCAAACGCCGAGCGCATCCAGAAGACCGCCGCCGCGGTCGCGGAGCTTGACACGCTCGCGTCGCTTGCCGTCGTCGCGGTCAAAAACAGCTACTGCTGCCCGGTGGTGGACGATTCCGGCGTGATCGAGATCCACGACGGCCGCCATCCGGTCGTCGAGCGCGTGCTGAAGGACGCTCTCTTTGTGCCGAACGACACCTATATGGGCGAAAAGGAAAACCGCGTCGCCATCATCACAGGCCCCAACATGGCGGGTAAATCCACCTATATGCGTCAGGTCGCGCTCATCACGCTCATGGCGCAGATCGGCTCGTTCGTTCCCGCCCGCGCCGCCCGCATCGGCGTGGTGGACCGCATCTTCACCCGTATCGGCGCGAGCGACGACCTGGCCGGCGGCCAGTCCACCTTCATGGTCGAAATGAGCGAGGTCGCGGAAATCCTGCGGCAGGCGACGGCGCACTCGCTGCTGATCTTAGACGAGATCGGCCGCGGCACCTCGACCTTCGACGGCATGAGCATCGCCCGTGCGGTGCTCGAGTTCTGCGCCAACCGCAAAAGGCTCGGCGCAAAAACGCTCTTCGCCACCCATTACCACGAGCTCACCGAGCTGGAGGGCACGCTCGCGGGCGTGAAAAACTACAACATCGCCATCAAAAAGCGCGGGGAGGACCTTGTATTCCTCCGCAAGATCATTCCCGGCGGAGCCGACCGCAGCTACGGCATCGAGGTCGCCAAGCTCGCGGGACTGCCAAAGGAGGTCGTCTCCCGCGCGAAGAAAATACTGGAGGAGCTGGAGGCCGGCGGCAGCTATATCCCGCCGCGCGAGGAGCGCGAGCAGGTAAGTCTTGACGCCATCGGCGAAGCCGAGGTGCTCGACGCGCTGCGCCGCGCCCAGCCGGACACCATGTCGCCCATCGAGGCGATGCAGCTGCTCTACGACCTGAAAAAGAAGCTCCCGAACTAACCCCGAAACAGACAGAAAGGGTCCATCCACATGGCAAAAAAAGCCGCTACCTCCCACATGAACCAGACCGAGCGCGTCGCGGGGACGATCTTCTTTATCGTCTATCTGCTCGTGCTGCCGCTGCTGGCCAACAAGCTCTTTGGCATTGTTGAGGTCCTGCTCGACACGAAGATCAGCGACTCGCTGGCGAACATCATCTACTACTATGTGCTCTTCGCCATCGTGCTGCTGCTCTTTCACTCGTTCCTCGCGCACACGACGAGCCGCTTCCTCGGCGGCGTGAGCCGCGCGATGACGACGTTCTGCATGGGCCTTCTGGTCTTTTACGGCGCGAACGAGCTCTTCTACCGCGTGGCGAACGTGCTCTTCAACAGCCGCACCAACCTCAACGACATGACCATCGCCGCGTCCATCAACGCCGCGCCGCGCCTGACGGCGCTCATCATCGTCTTTCTCGCCCCCTTTGTCGAGGAGGTCCTTTTCCGCGGTCTCGTGTTCGGCTGCCTGAAGGAAAAGAGCCGCGTCGCCGCCTACGTCATCTCCTGCGTGCTCTTCGCGTTCATGCACGTGTGGACCTTCGCCCTCTCCTCGTGGGACTGGAGCTATCTCATCCTCATGCTGCAATACCTCGTGCCCGGCCTCGTCTTCGCGTGGGCGTTCGACCACTCCGGCACGCTCTGGACGTCCATCCTGCTTCACGCGACCGTCAACGCGCTGGCTCTCTGGGCCATCGTCGGATAAGGAGAATACCATGCCGCACATCGAACAGCTATCCCCCCATATCGCCAATCTCATTGCCGCCGGCGAGGTCGTCGAGCGTCCCGCGAGCGTTGTCAAGGAGCTTTTGGAAAACGCCATCGACGCGGGCGCGAGGAATGTCGCCGTCGAGCTGCAAAACGGCGGGCTGACCTATCTGCGCGTCACGGACGACGGCTGCGGCATCGCGCCCGACGAGCTGCCCACCGCCTTTCTGCGCCACGCGACGAGCAAGCTCCGCACCGCCGCCGATCTGGCCGCCATCGGCACCCTCGGCTTCCGCGGCGAAGCGCTCGCCGCCATCGCGTCCGTTTCTCACCTGGATATTTTCTCGCGTCAGACGGGCGCCGCGAGCGGCGCGACGCTGCATCTTGACGGCGGCAAGCCGCTCTCCGTCGAGCCCGCGGGCTGTCCCGAGGGCACGAGCATCATCGTGCGCGACCTTTTTTACAACACGCCCGCGCGGCTGAAGTTCATGAAGCAGGACCGCGCCGAGGCGACCGCCATCGCGGGCCTTGCCGCGCACATCGCGCTCTCGCACCCCGATATTTCCTTCCGTCTCATCAAGGACGGCAGGGAGGAGCTGCACACCCCCGGCGACGGCAAGCCCCTCAGCGCCGTCTACGCCGCGCTGGGCCGCGATTTTGCCCTCGCGCTGGTCGAGGTCCACGGGCGCGACGGTCAGCTCGCCGTTGACGGCTTTGTGACCAAGCCCCTCGCGGGCCGCGGCACGCGAGGGATGCAGACCTTTTTCGTCAACGGCCGCTTCATCAAGTCCCAGCTCCTCACCGCCGCGGTGGAGGAAGCCTACGCAAACCGTCTGATGAAGGGCAAATTCCCCGGCTGCGTGCTGAACGTCACGCTGCCGGCGGACATGGTGGACGTGAACGTCCACCCCGCCAAGACGGTCGTGAAATTCCTCAATGAAAAGCAGATCTTCGACCTTGTGTACCACGCCGCGTCCGACGCGCTCGACCGCGACGGCGCGCCCGAGCCGCTGCACACATCGCCGAGACCGGCCGCGCAGGCTCCCAAGCCGCAGGAGTTTTACCGCAGCATGACGGCGCAGGAGTGGCGTGCGCAGAACGAGGCCAAAAGGCCGGAGCCGCCCAAAAAGGACGCGCCGTTCATCGCCGTCACGTCCGCCTCGAGCGAGCTGGGCGGGCGCGTGAGCGTCAGCGACTTCGTCCGCCGCACACCGGCTCCCCCGGCGAAAAAGCCGGAGGACGGGCACATCCTTCCGAAGATGGTCGAGGCGGCCTTCATGCCGCCGCGCGATGAAGCGGCAAAGCCGGAAGCGCCCGCCGCACCGCACGCCGAAGCGCCCGCCGCACCCGTTTTCGCCGTGCAGACCACGCTCGAGACCGCGCACGCCGAGCCGGAGCAGACGGCGATCGAGCCGGAGCCGGTCATACCGTGGCGCATCGCGGGCGAGGTGCTCGACACCTACATCGTCTGCGAGGACGCGGAGAAAACCGTTTGGCTCATCGACAAGCACGCCGCGCACGAGCGCGTGAATTTCGACCGCTTCAAGGCAAATCTTGAGCCCATCATGTCGCAGGAGCTGCTGACTCCCGTGGTCGCGCAGTTCGCCGCGGCGGAGTACACCGCTCTTGTTGGGCAGCTCGCGCTGCTGCGCGAGTTCGGCTTTGCCTGCGAGGAGTTCGGCGACGGCGCGATTTTGATCCGCGCCCTGCCCGCCGACATTCCCGCCGAGGACGCCGCGGCAAGTCTTGAAGACCTTGCAGGCCGCCTCGTCGAGACGCACCACGCCGACCCCGAG
>ERZ827156.4947-NODE-4947-length-10402-cov-3.506137_pt1 | contig 10402 bp, 9 predicted proteins | sample MGYA00519919_ERZ827156 | MGnify/ENA primary metagenome ERZ827156 (study PRJEB31778, sample SAMEA3449269) | human gut metagenome | biome: human gut; feature: human-associated habitat; material: faeces | place: United Kingdom | collected 2010/2012 ... | reverse complement strand
TGCAAGCTACTGGGGCAAGTTTAAAACCGCATCCCAGATGGTCACCGTGATTCTTCTGGTACTGAATATTCAAAATACGGTATTTACAGTACTCGGAACGGTATTTATTTAATTTCCCTGGTACTTACCGTCGTATCTCTGATTGATTATATCGCAAAAAACAAAGAAGTATTAAAGGATCAGAACTAATGAAAATTGACAGACTTCTGGCAGAACACCAGCTGCTGGTGACGACAGCCGAGAGCTGTACCGGAGGACTGGTAGCGTCTGCACTGGTAGATATTCCGGGAATTTCCGATTATTTTAAAGAGGGATATATCACTTATGCTCCCGAAGCAAAAGAAAAGATACTGGGAGTATTGCCGGAGACCATTTCCGATTATGGTGTCGTGAGTGAACAGACCGCACAGGAGATGGCGGAAGGCGCTGCAAAACAGGCACACGCGGGATGTGCGGTGGCTACAACGGGGGTTGCCGGACCCGGGGGAGGAACTTTAAAGACTCCGGTGGGAACGGTCTGTTTTGGATGTTTTGTGCAGGGAAAGATATTTTCCGGGACAGAACATTTTACCGGTACAAGAAGTGAAATAAGACATGCGGCTGCGGCATATGCCATTGCATTTCTGGAGCGGTGTATCATCAAAACATATGGAGGAACCTTATGCGAATCATAGCAGGAACAGCGCGCAGCCTGCCGCTGAAAACAATTGAGGGGCTGGAAACGCGCCCGACAACAGACAAGATCAAAGAGACATTATTCAATATGCTGCAGAATGATGTGCCGGGATGTTATTTCCTGGATCTGTTTGCGGGCAGCGGTCAGATCGGGTTAGAAGCAATCAGCCGCGGAGCTTTGTATGCGGTTTTTATTGAGAATAACCGGAAAGCGGCCAAATGCATTGAAGATAATATTGCATTCACAAAATTTACGAAGGAATCCAGACTGCTTACCACGGATGTGATCAGCGGAATCAGCAGTCTGGAGGGAAAATATACATTTGATATTATTTTTATGGACCCGCCATACCGGCAGGGACTTGAAGAAGATGTGCTGCGTTTCCTTTCAAAATCAAGTGTGTTGAAACCTGACACCATGATTATTGTGGAAGCATCGCTGGATACGGATTTTTCTTATCTGGATGAGCTGGGATTTTCCGTGATAAAGTTCAAAAAATATAAGACAAACATGCATGTCTTTATTCAACAGAAGAGGGTATAACAAACATGAAAAAAGCAATTTATCCGGGAAGTTTTGATCCACTGACATTCGGACATATGGACATCATCAACCGTGCTTCAAGAATTGTGGATGAGCTGGTCGTCGGAGTGCTCAACAATAGCGCAAAAAATTCGTTGTTTTCTTTAGAAGAACGTGTTAGTATGATAGAAGAAATGACAAAGGATATTCCAAACGTTACGGTGGCGTCCTTTGAAGGTCTGCTGGTAGAGTTTATGAATAAAATAGATGCTACCATTATCGTGCGTGGGCTTCGTGCAGTGACAGATTTTGAGTACGAGCTGCAGATCGCACAGGCGAACCATGTGCAGGATTCTAATATTGAAACCATTTTCCTGACAAGTGATCTTTCTTATTCCTATTTAAGTTCGACAATTGTCAAGGAATTTGCGTCCTACGGTGGAGATATTTCCAACTTTGTACCGGAACGTTTTATTGAACGGATTTATAAGAAATATGAGAACAGATAGGAGAGATTTTCACTATGAGCAGTAAGATGGAACAGATTATTGAGGAAATCGAAGAGTATATTGATGGCTGTAAATTCCAGCCGCTCTCAAGTACAAAGATTATTGTCAACAAAGAAGAATTAGAAGAACTTATTGCGGAACTTCGCGCCAAAACACCGGAAGAAGTAAAGCGTTATCAGAAGATTATCAGCAATAAGGAAGCAATTTTAGCAGATGCACAGGCGAAGGCGGATCAGATCATTGCACAGGCACAGGTGCAGACCAACGAACTTGTCAGCGAGCATCAGATTATGCAGCAGGCATATGCACAGGCAAATGAAGTTGTTATGATCGCAACCAAGCAGGCCCAGGAAATTTTAGACAATGCTACCAATGAGGCAAACAGTCTGCGTGTCAGTGCCATGGGATATGCGGATGACCAGCTGCATGAGATCGAGGAGGTTTTGTCTAATTCCATCGAGACTTCTCAGGCGCGGTATGACAGTCTGATTTCTTCACTGCAGGGTTTCCTTGATGTAGTGACAAAGAACCGGGCACAGCTGTTTCCACAGACAGAAGCAGCAGAGGAGGCAGCCGCTTCTGCCGGACAGGCAGCAGAGTCTGCAGAGGAGCCGCAGATTACCAATATTTCAGCTTCAGATGAGGATGCCCAGGAAGAGTAAAGGAATACAGCATCCAACGGTTAACAGTAAGAGGATTATTTTCTGTAATACATAGTTCCGGAGCGAGAGGCCGGTCTGGGGAAGGATGGAAGAGACCTGAAAAATGCCGGACAATCCTCCCCATGACAGGAATAACACTGCCAGAAGAGATTTTATCTGTCTGGTGCAGGCAGAGGTGGAAAGCAGCGCAACACCGTTTGTAACTTCTAAGAATCCGGTGGCGGCCAGCGAAAACCAATGCGCCGGAAACGGCAGTGTCTGCAGCATTTCGCAGAAAATGGAAAACAGGATGATATAGCCGCATATTTTGATCAGGGTTTCAAATCCGTGAATGATGCCGGCATCAATGATTTGCATATCCATATGAAATCTTGATGCCGTTTCTTTTTGTGTAGAAGAAGGGGTTCTGTGATATAATAACAGCATACTCATTCCATACAAAAACGGAATGCCATAGATCAGAAAAACGTATACAGGAGATAACGGAAGCTGCAAAATTTCCTGGATGGCGGTTATGACAAATACGGGACTTAAGTTGTTTGTAAAGCAGCATAGAGCAGAGGCTTTTTCCCGGGAAATATAGTTACTGCTGTAAAAGTCGGCAGTCAGTTTGCAGCCGATGGGAAATCCGAATAAAAAACCACACAATACGATGTAGCAGGTAGAAAATTTTTTCGGAAGAATTTCACTGCGCAGAATGACATACGAGAGGACACAAAAAGGAAGCAGCGTCGGAAGAATCTGCGTAAACCACAGCCGCAGTCCTTGTTTTGATGCCGAAACTGCTGCGTGGGGGAAACAGATAAAAAACAAAAACAGTATGCAACAGAGAAAAATAAATACAAATTTTTTCATGATACAGTTTATGTGAGACAGGAGGAGTATATGAGTACATTAGAGCATTTATATCCGGAAAGGGTATTTTATTATTTCAAGCAGATCGCAGCAATTCCACATGGATCGGGAAACACCAAAGCGATCAGTGATTACCTGGTAAAATTTGCAAAAGAACACGCACTGACCTGGTACCAGGATGAAGCAAACAATGTGGTTCTTGTCAAGGAAGCATCCAAAGGTTATGAAAAGGCTCCGGCGATCATCATTCAGGGACACATGGATATGGTCTGTGAAAAAGAAAAAGATTGTAATCTTGACATGGATAAAGAAGGGCTGCGCCTGTATGTAGATGGAGATTTCCTGAAGGCAGAAGGGACAACGCTTGGCGGAGATGACGGAATTGCAGTGGCATATGCGCTGGCAATTTTGGAATCAGATGAAATTTCCCATCCGAAATTGGAAGTTGTGATTACCGTGGATGAAGAAATCGGAATGCTGGGGGCGGCTGTTATGGATCTGTCTATGCTGACCGGACATACCATGTTAAATATTGACAGTGATGAAGAGGGAATTTTCCTGACCGGCTGTGCGGGCGGTATGGCATTAAATGTTTCCATTCCCGTAACCCGTGTCAGACAGACGGGAAAGAAACTTTCTCTTATTGTGACCGGGCTTTCTGGCGGACATTCCGGTAGTGAGATCGATAAAGAACATGGAAATGCAGATCTTTTGATGGGACGCCTGCTGTATGGAATCTTTTCGCGTTCCCCGTTTGGAATTCTCACTTTGCATGGTGGGTTAAAGGACAATGCAATTCCAAGAGAATGTGAGGCAGAAATCCTGATTCCGGCAGAAAATACGCAGATTGTCTGTGAATATGTAAAAGAACTGAATGAAATATTAAAAAAAGAACTGGTGGAAACAGATCCGGGCGTGCAGGTGCTGATAGAAGAACAGGGCAATGCTGAAGCGGAAATATTAGATTATCATTCGGTAAGCCGTGTGATTTTTTATCTACGCAATGTGCCAAACGGAATTCAGCATATGAGCCAGCTGTTAAACGGTCAGGTAGAAACTTCCTTAAATCTTGGAATTCTGGAATTAAAAGAAGATGCCTTGACGTCGCTTACTTCGATCCGAAGCAGTGTAAAAACCCGCAAAGAAGATCTGTGTGCACGTGTTACGATGCTTGTGGAGATGCTTGGAGGAGAAGCAGAAGTGGAAGGTGATTATCCGGCGTGGGAGTATCGCACGGATTCTGCGTTGCGTCCGCAGGTAGAAAAAGTATACGAAGAGCTGTTTCATAAAAAACCTGTATTTTCCACGATTCATGCAGGGCTGGAGTGTGGCCTTCTTTCTGAAAAAATTCCGGATCTCGACTGCGTTTCTTTCGGACCGGACAATTTTGACATTCACACGCCAAAAGAGCATTTATCCATTTCTTCTACCGCAAGAGTATGGGATTTCCTTGTTGCATTTCTGCAGCAGGCAAACGTATGATTCGCCTGGACAAATTCCTGGCGGATTCCGGCGTCGGCACACGCACCGATGTGAAAAAACGAATCCGCGAGGGACGAATTACGGTAAATGATGCGGTGGCAAAGAAACCGGATCTTAAGGTTGATCCGGAACAGGATCAGATTCTGTTTGATCATCGTCCGGTGATTTATGAGAAGTATTCCTATTATCTCTTTTATAAACCGGCGGGCTGTGTGACGGCAAGATGTGACCGGTTAAATCGGACGGTTATGGATTTCTTCCCGGAGTCCATGCGAAAAGAGTTTGCACCGGTCGGAAGACTGGATAAGGATACGGAAGGTTTTTTGCTGATTACAAATGACGGAGAACTCACGCATCGCCTGCTGTCACCGGCTTACCATGTCAAAAAAACGTATTTTGTACAGGTAGATCAGAAAATTCCGGATACGACGGCAGGACAATTTGCAGAGGGCGTGGACATCGGCGATGAGAAGCGCACACTTCCGGCAGATCTCAAAATTCTTGGGGACCGTGAGGCGGAACTTACGATTTCGGAAGGCAGATTTCACCAGGTGAAGCGTATGTTTGCGTCGGTTGGATGTAAGGTGACATATCTGAAACGGATCTCCATGGGAACACTTACACTTGGAACATTAGAAAAGGCAACTTACCGTAAACTTACGGAACAGGAACTGGCTTCCCTGAAAAAAGAAGCGGAAAATAAACAATCATCAGGAGTATAAAATTATGTACGAAGGATATCTGCCGATTTCAAAACAGGATATGCAGGAACGCGGGATTAAACAGCTGGATTTTGTATATGTGTGCGGAGACGCATATGTAGATCATCCGTCTTTTGGTCATGCAATCATTGCCAGACTGCTGGAGGCACATGGCTATACGGTGGGAATCATTGCGCAGCCGGACTGGAAGGATGATGCTTCTATTTCCGTGCTTGGCGTTCCAAGACTTGGCTTTTTGGTTTCTGCCGGAAATATGGATTCTATGGTGAATCATTATTCGGTATCCAAAAAACGCCGTGCAACCGATTCCTATACCCCGGGAGGCGTAATGGGAAAGCGACCGGATTATGCTACCGTGGTGTACTGTAATCTGATCCGGCATACATACAAGAAGACCCCGATCATTATCGGTGGAATCGAAGCCAGTCTGCGCCGTCTGGCACATTATGATTACTGGTCCAACAAGGTGAAACGTTCGATCCTGCTTGATTCCGGTGCAGATCTGATTTCTTATGGAATGGGAGAACACAGTATCATTGAAATCGCAGATGCATTGAATGCCGGAATCGATGTGCATGATATTACCTTTATTGACGGAACCGTATTTAAAACAAAAAACCGTGATCTGATCTATGATGCCATCGAGTTACCGGATTATGATGAGATCAAAGAAGAAATTCGAAGTCTGATAAAGGAGCTGCAGGCAGGATGGAGCCGGGAGAATGTTTCAAATACAGAATGTGCAGATATCACATCCGAAGAAATAGAAGTATTTTACCAGAGAGAGATCACACTTTGCGAAGATTCTATCAACCACGCAAGAAGCATCATCGGTGACACCCCGATTGTTCTGGATTATCTGTACCACCCAGGACCATTAGGTCTCGCAAAACTTCTTCTGGAACACGGTTTCCATGTAACAACCGTCTATCTCGACAGTATAAGTCCGGAAGAAAAGCCGGCCTTCGACTGGCTGAAACTTCATCATCCGAACCTGGAACTGCGTGCCACGATCCAAACCAAGATGCGTGTCCTTCCGCGCGGGACAGAAGGCAAAGTCCTTGCCATCGGACAGAAAGCTGCCTGGTTTTCCGGCAGCAGAAATTTCGTCAATATGGTACAGGGCGGCGGTTTGTGGGGCTTCGACGGGATCCGAAAAACCATGGAACTGATGACAGAAGCTTTTCTCGAAGAAAAAGATCCCGAGGATCTGATCGTTCGCAAAGGATGGGGGTGCGAAAGCTGCATATGAGACAATCATACAAAATCATACCGATCTACACCGCCGATGTTTCCGGTGTATGCTCTGCCTTGTATGAACTGGGCGGCATGGTAGTCATGCACGACCCGTCCGGCTGTAATTCGACTTACAATACACATGACGAGATCCGCTGGTACGACCAGGACAGTCTGATCTATATTTCCGGGCTGACAGAGATCGATGCAGTTATGGGAAACGATGCAAAATTCATTCACGATATTGAAGAAGCGGCGAAAGAACTAAAACCGAAGTTCATCGCACTTGCAGGCTCGCCGATCCCGTTTATGAACGGGACAGATTTTCCTGCGATCGCACAGGTGGTCAAAACAGAGACAGGAATCCCGGCTTTTGCAGTTCCGACAAATGGCATGCATGATTATACTTACGGTGCAGGACTTGCACTTGCCAGGCTCGCAGAACGATTTGTCAAAGAGCCGGGAGTCAGGGCAGCAACATCAGATATTGACAGAAACTCTACATATTCAGAAGTGTCACGTATTCGTCCGCATACCCTTAATCTTCTCGGCGTAACTCCGCTGGATTTCGGTCCGCAGGCAAACGTAGATGCCATGAAACAGACTTTACGTCAATGTGGATGGGAGGTCATTTCTACCTGGGCGATGGGAGATACGCTTGAGGATTTATCCCATGCAGGCGAAGCAGAGATAAATCTGGTCGTATCCGCTGTAGGTCTTCCGACAGCAAAGCTCCTCCAGGAAAAATTTGGGACCCCATACATCATCGGAACTCCAATAGGTGGATTTACAGAAGAACTCATCCAGGCAATAAATGAAAAAGTTTCACATCATAATGAAGCAGAAGAAGCAGACAAGAACAATCTGTCCGTGGCATATCTCAAGAACCGTCTGGCAGGAACTCCACAGATAACTCTGATCGGAGAAGCCGTGACCATGGGATCCCTGGCAGCAGCCCTCGAAAAACAATACAACAAACCAGTCCGCGTCATCTGTCCGCTGGAAACTCACGAAGGTCTTCTCGCACCGAATGACTGTACAGCAGATGGAGAGGAAGAAATGGAGCAGCTTATGAAGGATGCAGGGATCCTCTTTGCAGACCCTCTTTACCGCCCGATCTGTCCGCTGGATGCTACATTCATCGAACTTCCGCATATCGCTTTTTCCGGCAGGATTTTTCTGAAAAAGATCAAAAAATGCGGGATCTTTGGAGCTTTAAGCGATATAAAATTGCCGTAAAAACGTACATTTTGGTAGACAAAAACCCTGAAGACTTCTATAATTAATATAGTATGTTTTGGACTTAAGAAATTTTATTCAGCTTCCAGACCTACATGCAGCACTGTAGAGACTGGAAGCTTTTTTTGAACACAGGAAGGAAAAGAATGGAAATTTTTACATCTTATGGGAAGGGTGCTTTTATCAGTTTTATCGTAAATGTGAAGGATGACACTTATGTATGTGCACATATGCCGCGAAAAACAGAGAATCTGGCAAAGACAGGAGACTATTCAGAACTTCTGCCGCGTCTGATCCATGCAAGTGCATACGAGTCAGACTGTGAACAGCTGTTCGAAAAACTCAGCCTGGAATACCTCCGGAAATTCCGCGATGGCTTAAATGAAACCAACGACAGCGGTAGTTTTTATATGGATTATCAGGTCAAGGATCTGAGCATAAAACGCTGGGGCAGAGTTTCAGTCTACGCTGTGGACAATGATGAATTTAATTCCGCAGAACACGTGATGATCCTTTTTCAGGACATCACAGAACAAAAAGAAAAAGAAATTGAATATCAGCAGACACTCCGGGAGGCATATGAGATCGCAGAGCGTGCAAATCAGGCAAAAACAACGTTTCTCAACAACATGTCACACGATATCCGTACGCCGATGAATGCGATCATTGGTTTTACCTCTCTTGCAGCAACTCATCTGGAGGATCCTGAACGGCTCAAAGGTTATCTCAGCAAGATCATGGTTTCCAGCAATCATCTTCTTTCCCTGATCAATGATGTGCTTGATATGAGCCGCATTGAGAGTGGCAAAGTCAAAATAGAAGAAAATGAATGCAGTATTCCTATAGTGATGCATGACCTCCGAAATATCCTTCAGTCAGACATCAAGGCGAAACGATTGGATTTCTTTATTGATACAGTCGATGTTGTAAATGAAGATGTCATCTGCGACAAACTGCGGCTGAACCAGGTGCTTCTCAACTGTATGAGCAATGCCATGAAATATACCAGACCGGGCGGCACAGTTGGAATCCGCATTATCCAGAAAGAAAATTCTCCGGAAGGTTTTGCAGATTATGACTTTGTGGTGCGCGATACAGGAATCGGAATGAGCGAGGAATTTACCGCACATATCTTTGAACCTTTTACAAGAGAAGAGAATTCTACGATCAGCCGTATTCCGGGAACCGGTCTTGGAATGGCGATCACCAAGAATATTGTAGATATGATGGGCGGCAGTATCAGAGTCAAGAGTAAGATCGGTGAGGGAACGGAATTTACAATCTCCCTCCGTCTTAAGATCGCATCCAGATGCAAGGAAAGAGGCGTGATTCGCGAACTGAATGGTTTCCGAGCACTGGTTGCAGACGACAGCATGGACAGCTGCGTAAGTGTCGAAAAGATGCTGCGTACCATCGGACTTCGCCCGGAATGGACAACTTCCGGCAAAGAAGCAGTGTTCCGTGCGAAATATGCGACCCAACAGAATGACCCATTCCAGGTTTACATCATTGACTGGCTGATGCCGGATATGAATGGAATCGAAGTGGTAAGAAGGATCCGTTCCGAGATCGGAGAGCAGGTGCCGATCATCATCCTGACCGCCTATGACTGGTCAGATATTGAGGAAGAGGCGAGAGAAGCAGGTGTTACCGCATTCTGTGCGAAACCGCTGTTCCTTTCTGAACTGTACGATGTCCTGCAGAGTGCAAGCCAGGCACAGAGCGCAATGAAAGTTCCGACATTCTACAAAGAAGAATTCGATGGCAAAAAGATTCTTCTCGTAGAGGATGTAGAACTTAACCGCGAGATCGCAGAAACGATCCTGACAGAAGCAGGTTTCCAGGTCTATTCGGTGGAGAACGGCAGACAGGCAGTAGAATATATGGCAACGGCGGAACCAGACTTTGTTGACGTAGTTCTGATGGATGTCCAGATGCCGGAAATGGACGGCTACGAAGCAACAAGACGGATCCGGAGACTGGAAAATCAGGAGATCGCATCGAAGCCGATCATAGCCATGACAGCCAATGCCTTTGAAGAGGACGTACAGGAAGCACTTAAGGCAGGAATGAATGATCATATGGCCAAACCGATACGGATTGAAACGTTGTATGCACTGATGAGAAAATATTTGTAAAATATTACATTGACTAAACAAAAATTCAGTGATATGATAAAGAAAAAAGTACGGGAGGAATTCATCATGAAAACACTTGAAACCAAAAACGCACCAGCAGCAATCGGACCATATTCACAGGCAAAAATGGTAGGAAACTTCGTATTCGCATCAGGTCAGATCCCGGTAGACCCGGCTACAGGCGAAGTTGCAGGCGACAAGATCGAGACTCAGGCAGAGCAGTCCTGCAAGAACGTTGGAGCAATCCTCGAAGAAGCTGGTCTCACATTTGACAACGTTGTAAAGACAACATGCTTCCTTGCTGACATGGCAGATTTCGCTGCATTCAATGCAGTTTATGAGAAATACTTCACAAGCAAAC